>Ga0208243_1000227_pt1 | contig 39244 bp, 42 predicted proteins | sample Subbio2Aug_QV12A_FD_184826 | JGI IMG/M metagenome (GOLD analysis project Ga0208243, IMG submission 184826) | Serpentinite rock and fluid subsurface biosphere microbial communities from McLaughlin Reserve, California, USA - CR12Aug_QV12A (SPAdes) | ecosystem: Environmental > Terrestrial > Deep... | reverse complement strand
CCGCAAGCCTGCGGAACGCGGCCGACCCCACGCGCGCATCGAGCCCGGCCTGCAGCCTTGCCCCCACCCGCGCCATGACCCGGCCCCGCGCATGGTCCAGAAGGCCCATCAGCAGGAACAGGAAGGCCATCAGCAGCGACAGCGCCAGAAGCGTCTCCTGCGACCGCGACACGAGGACACGGTCATAGACCTGCAGCATGTAAAGGGGCGCCGTCAGCATCAGAAGGTTGACCAGCGCCGAGAACAGGAAGGCGATCCACACCGCCCGGCGGGACGCGGCGCGGGCGGCCTGAAGCTCGGCCAGTCCGGGCGTGAGGTCGGGCGCTGTCGTCACGGGCCATGCCCCCCTTGAACTTGGCGTCTTCCTGCCAGCCGCGCCGTCCCTGCCACGCTTCGCCGTTGTATTGGGCACTTCACGGCCTTATGGCTTGCCAACGCCGGCGCAGGACTATGCTTAGCGGCGTATTGGCCGCACAATAGGATCATGGGTCTGAACATTTTCTTTATTTCCGGGCAGAACCTCCGCAGGTCGCTGGCGGTTCTTGCTGTCGCGGGCCTTGCTGGTTGCGGGGCTCCGCCTGCGGGGAACGGGATCAACGATCCGTTCGAACCGACCAACCGCTCGATCCACGCCTTCAACAAGGGCGTCGACCGCGCGCTTCTCAGCCCTGCCTCGAAGGGCTACGGCGTCGTGCCCGAGCCGGTGAAGCGCGCCGTGGCGAACATGGCCGACACGCTGGACCTGCCGGGCGACATCGCCAACAACCTGTTGCAGCTTCGGCTGGTCAAGGCGGCAGAAAACACGCTGCGGCTTGCCACCAACCTGACCTTCGGTCTGGGCGGGACCATCGACATGGCCTCGGAACTTGGCTTGCCGGAACACCCCACCGACTTCGGCGAGACGCTGCATGTCTGGGGCGTGGGCGAAGGCCCCTATGTCGAACTGCCGCTGGCCGGCCCCTCGACCGTGCGCGACACGGTGGGTACGGTGGTCGACGTGGCGCTTAACCCGGTGCGGCTGGCGCTGCCCGAGAAGGAAGCGATGGCCGCCACGGTGCTGAAGGTCTTCTCACGCCTTGGTGATCGCGAACGCTTCTCGGACACGGTGGATTCGCTCCTATATGAAAGCGCGGACAGCTATGCCCAGGCGCGGCTCCTCTACCTGCAGAACCGTCGGTTCGAGCTGGGACAGGGCGGCGGCACTGCGGCCACGACGAGTGACGACGGTTTCATCGACCCCTACGCCGATCCGGCCACTGACACCGAGGCTGCCGCCGCCCCTGTCGACGACGGCTTCATCGACCCCTACGAGGACCCTTATGCCGAGTGACATGATCCTGAACCGCCGCGTCTTCGCGACCGGCCTTGTCGCCGCCGCCGCGCTCGCGTCGCTCCCCCGCCCCGCGCAGGCCCTGACCGCAGATGCCGCGAAGGCTCTGGTCGACAGGACGGTAGCGACCGTCAATTCGATCATCAATTCCGGCAAGTCCGAAGCCGCCATGCTGAAAGAGTTCGAAAAGCTCTTCGTCACCTATGCCGACGTGCCGACCATCGCCCGATCGGTTCTGGGCACCGCGGCGCGCTCGGCGTCGAAGGGCCAGCTTGCCGCCTATACCAAGGCCTTCCAGGGCTACATCAGCCGCAAGTACGGCCGCCGCTTCCGCGAATTCGAGGGCGGGAAGATCGACGTAGCCGAAGCCCGGGCCGTGAAAAGCTACTTCGAGGTGATCTCGACCGCCCGGCTGAAGGGCGAGGCCCCGTTCGAGGTGCGCTGGCACGTCAGCGACAAGTCGGGCAGGGATCTGTTCTTCAACATCATCATCGAGGGCGTGAACATGCTCGCCTCGGAACGCACCGAGATGGGCGCCCTTCTCGACCAGCGCGGCGGCGATCTCGACCGGCTGATCGCGGACCTCAAGACGCTTTAAGGCACCCCATCGCCAGTCGAGGCCTGCATCCAGGCCACAAGGCGGTAATGCAGGCCATCCGGCGCAAAGCTGCGCTGCGCCTTGCCGTTCAGCTGGGCGGGAAGGATCGTGTCCAGGATCATCGAGCCGAACCCCTGGCGTCCGGACGGTGCAAGGTCAGAGACGCCGGTTTCGATCCAGTCAAAGCTGAATCCCTGGTTGACCTCCCCGGTCCACGACACCGCAAGCTGGCCAGAGGCATCCTTCAGCGCCCCGTATTTCAGCGAGTTGGTGGTCAGCTCGTGGATGACCATCGACAGCATCTGCGCTTCGCTCGCCCCCAGGAAGACCTCCGGCCCGGCCACGGAAATCTGTGGGCCAAGCTCCTCATGTCCGTGCTGCAGCTGGCGGGCGATGATCTCGCCGATCGACATGCGGTTCCAGTTCGTCCCGATCAGGTAGGAATGGGTCCGGGCCAGGGACAGCATGCGGTCGTCGAAGCGCACCATGAAGTCCGCGAGGGTCTCAGCAGACCCTGCCGTCCGCCGCGCGACGATCTGCACGAGGCTAAGAAGATTGCCGACCCGATGCTGCAATTCCCGCTGGATCGCATTGCGCTGGTCTTCGGCCCGGACCAGCTCGGTGATGTTCTCGGTGATCTGGGCGATGTGCCCGATCCGCCCGTCCGCGCCGATCAGCGGATTGTGCCGACACCGCCACCAGGCCACGGTAGGGTTTGACGGGTCCGCCTTGTTCGGGATGGTATAAAGCAACCGCTCGATCGCATTGCCCTCTCCCGCAAGCGCCAGCCGCATCGAGGCTTCCAGCGGCAGTCTGCGTTCGTCCACTTCGGGGAAGGCATCGAAGACGTTGACGCCGCGAAGCTCGTCCAGGCTGCGTCCGACCGTCCGAAGGTAAAGGTCGCTTGCCGTCACGAACCGCAAGTCCTGGTCCAGCACCATCACCGAAGCGGGCAGATCACGGATGACGGAGAGATCCAGCAACGCGGGTAGCATCATCGCACTCACTTCGAACGCACAATGAACCAGGCGTGCCACCTTTGGTGACAACACCCCCGACCTCTGCCGGTTCCATGCAGCTTACGAAGATTTCGGTTTCGCCCGACCGCGGTCAGTTCCCGCTCAGCACGCCATCCAGCAGCTGGTCCACCAGATCTCCGCGCGTTCCTTCGACCGGGCCTTCCTGGACCACCCCCTCCGGCGGCGCGCCGTCATAGACCGGGATGCTCTCGCCCGTCTCCGGATCGATATAGACGTCGTCGAACTGCGGCGCGTTCGGGTCGTCGAAATAGGGGACGTCCTCGGCCGCCACGGCGCCCTCGGAGGTGCCGGGGTCGATCGGCGCATAGGTCGACTCGGGGATTTCCTTGACCAGCGGCTTGGGATCGACGCCCTCGTTGATCCGCACCATGACCTCGTGCCAGATCTCGGCCGGCAGGCCCCCACCGGTCACGCCCGTCAGCGGGCGGTTGTCGTCGTAACCCATCCAGACGCCCACAACGTAATCCGCCGTGAAGCCCACGAACCAGGCGTCCCGCGCGCTTTGCGTCGTGCCGGTCTTGCCCGCCGCCTCGCGGTCGTCCAGCCGCGCCCGGCCTCCGGTGCCCGAGTTCAGGACCTCGGTCATCATGTAGGTCAGCGCCCGGGCCGCCCCTTCCGAGATCACCCGTTCGCCGATGCCGCCGCCCGCGCCGAACAGGGGCTCGTCCATCCCCTTCAGCGTCAGCGCGTCAAAGCCGTAGGGCGTGACCGAGGACCCCCCGTTCAGGATGCCCGCGAAGGCCCCCGTCATGTCGATCAGCGTCGATTCCGACACCCCCAGCGCCAGTGCCGGGCCGTCCGCGAAGTTCTGCGCCAGGCCGAAGTCGGTCGCCACCTGCTTCACAAGGTCCCGGCCCACCGCCTCCGACACCCGCACCGCCGGGATGTTCCGGCTTTCCGCCAGCGCCTGGGTCAGGGTGATCTGGCCCTTGAATTCCTTGTCATAGTTCTGCGGACACCAGTCGCCCGACCCGGCCGTGTAGATGCACATCGGCGTGTCCTCGACATAGTCCATCGGACTGTAGCCCAGGTCCATCGCCACGGCATAGATGAAGGGCTTGAAGGTCGATCCGGTCTGCCGCAGCGCCTGCGTCGCGCGGTTGAAATCGCCCGCGTTGGGGGTGTTGCGGCCCCCCACCATCGCGCGCACCGCGCCGTCCGCGCTCATCACCACGATCGCGGCCTGCGCCTCGGATCCCTCCTTGACCTTGTTCTCGAAGATGTAGGTCAGCGCCTCCTCGGCCTTGCGCTGCATCTCCTGGTCCAGTGTCGTCTGGATCACCACGTCCTCGGTCGTGTCCCGCGCGAGGTAGTCGGGCGTCGTCTCCATCACCCAGTCGGCGAAATAGCCGCCCGACTTCTGCTTCGCCGCCTTCGACAGCACCGCCGGATTGGCCCGCGCCTCGTCGGCCTCGGCCTTGGTCAGGTAGCCCTGCTCCTCCATCAGACCGATCACCACTGCCGCCCGGTTCTGCGCCCGCTCCAGGCTGGAGGTCGGCGCAAAGGTGGAAGGGGCCTTCAGAAGGCCCGCCAGCATCGCCGCCTCAGCCGCACTGACATCCTTCGCCGACTTCCCGAAATAGCGCTGCGCCGCGGCCTCGAAGCCCCGCGCCCCCGCACCCAGGTAGGCGCGGTTGAGGTAGATCGTCAGGATCTCTTCTTTCGAATACTTGACCTCCATCGCCATCGCGAAGGGGACTTCCTTGATCTTCCGCCACATGCCGCCCTGGCGGCAGTCCTTTTCGTAGTCCGCCTCCGACTTCCACTGCGTCGGGTCCCACCGGACGCCCAGGCACAGAAGCTTCGCCGTCTGCTGCGTGATGGTCGAGCCGCCGTTCCCCTCGAACGGACCGCGGCCCTCGGACAGGTTGATCCGGATCGCGCTCGCGATGCCGCGCGGGCTGATGCCGAAGTGCCAGTAGAACCGCCGGTCCTCCGTCGCGACCACCGCGTCGTGCAGGTAGTGCGAAACGCTCTCCGAGGTGACCATGCCCCCGAAGGTCTCGCCCCGCCAGGCGAAGACCTCGCCCTCGCGGTCCAGCATCGTGACCGACCCCCGCGCGCGTCCGTCGACGACCGCCTCCAGCTCGGGCAGTTGCGCAAAGTAGTACCAGACGAAACCGCCCAGGATCAGCGCGCCGATCGCCGTGCCCCGCCAGGCGATACCCCAGATCACCCGCCAGATCGCTAGGACGAGGCCGACCAGGAACCCGTGCTGCCGGCGCGGCCGGGCGGCCCTGACGCGCTTGCGTGGCTGGCGTGGCGGCTGCGCAGGCTTCTTGGGCCCGCCGCCCGAGGGGGCCGCGCGCGAGGACGCATACCGCTTGTCTGCAACAAGGGGGCCACGCCCCCGCTCTTTCGCCGCCATGCCTGCTCTGCCACTCGCCACCGGGCCGTTCCGACCCCTTTGGCCCTGACCTTATCCCGGATTTGCGGGAAAGCGAAGTCAGCCCCGCCACGATTCGCGTCGCGCCGCCGCCCAAGAATTGTGCACATGCACCAAGAAGTGCAAAAATTGTGCACTTCTGCCCCTGCACAACCCCGTCAGGCCCGCCCGGTTCCTTGTGCGACCGCAGCATTCCCCGCCCCATGCCGCATGAGGGGTCCACGCCCTGGATGCCGCACAAGAGAGGGGAAGCACGTGAAGCTCATCATTGCAGCAATCAAGCCGTTCAAGCTCGAGGAGGTCCGCGAGGCGCTGACCGCCATCGGCGTGCGCGGGATGATGGTGACCGAGATCAAGGGGTTCGGCAGCCAGTCCGGCCACACCGAGATCTACCGCGGTGCCGAATATGCCGTGAACTTCGTGCCGAAGGTCCGGCTGGAAATCGTCGTCTCCGACGCCCTGTCCGATCAGGTCGTGGCGACGATCCAGAAGACGGCCAAGACCGACAAGATCGGCGACGGGAAGATCTTTGTCCTGGACGTAGAACACGCCGTGCGGGTGCGCACCGGCGAAACCGATGACGACGCGCTCTGACGCGGTGGGGGAAAAGGGAAAACCTGATATGAGTAACCAAATCAAACTTGGCCTTGGCGCGCTTGGTGCGACGCTCTTCGCCAGCCTGCCCGCCTGGGCGCAGGAAGCGACGACCGAAGCCACCGAGACGGCCACCGAAACCGCTACCGCCGCGGCGGAACTGGTGCCTTACGTCTACGAGAAGACCGTGCACAACGGCGACGTCGCCTGGATGAGCATCGCGACGGTCCTCGTCCTGATGATGACCGTTCCGGGCCTCGCGCTCTTCTACGGCGGCCTTGTCCGCACCAAGAACATGCTGTCGATGCTGACCCAGGTCTTCGCGATCTCGTCCGTCGTCTGCATCATCTGGGTGGTCTACGGCTACTCGCTCGCCTTCTCCTATGGCGGGTCGATGGACACCTATGTCGGCGGCTTCTCGAAGATGTTCCTGTCGGGTGTCGACGCGACCACGCTGGTCCCGACCTTCACCAACGGGGTCTGGCTGCCGGAATACACCTTCATTGCCTTCCAGATGACCTTCGCCATGATCACCCCCGCGCTGATCGTCGGCGCCTTCGCGGAACGCTTCAAGTTCTCGTCGCTTCTGGTGTTCTCGATCCTCTGGGTGACGTTCATCTACTTCCCGATGGCCCATATGGTCTGGTGGTGGGGCGGCCCGGACTTCCTCGCCGAACAGCAGACACTGAAGCTGATTGCCGAAGCTGCCGGTGACACCGCCGCTGCCGAAGCCGCTGCCGCGAACCTCGCCGCCAACGGGCTGATCTGGAACTGGGGTGCCTTGGACTTCGCCGGCGGCACCGTGGTGCACATCAACGCCGGGATCGCGGGCCTCGTCGGCTGTATCCTTCTGGGGAAGCGGGTCGGCTACGGCAAGGAATCGATGGCGCCGCACTCGCTGACGCTGACGATGGTCGGGGCCGCGCTCCTCTGGGTCGGCTGGTTCGGCTTCAACGCCGGGTCCAACCTCGAAGCCAACGTGATCACCTCGCTTGCGATCGTGAACACCTTCGTCGCGGCTGCCGCTGCGGGCGTGGCGTGGATGTTCGCCGAATGGGCGCTGAAGGGCCGTCCGTCGCTCCTGGGCCTCGTCTCGGGCGTCATCACCGGCCTCGTCGCCGTGACCCCCGCCGCTGGCTTCGCCGGACCGATGGGCGCGATCTGCCTGGGTCTCTTCGCCGGTGCGGTCTGCTTCTGGTTCGTGGCCTACGTGAAGAACATGTTCAAGCTCGACGACAGCCTTGACGTGTTCGGCATCCACGGTCTGGGCGGGATCATCGGCGCCATCGGCACCGGCATCCTGGTCAACCCGGCGCTGGGTGGAGCGGGCATCCCGGACTACACCTCGGTCCCCGGCACGCTGCAGGTCGGCGCCTATGACATGGGCTTCATGCTGACAGCGCAGATCAAGGCGGTCCTGTTCACCGTGGCCTTCTCGGGGATCGGCTCCTTCATCCTCTTCAAGCTCGTCGACCTGGTCATGGGTCTGCGCGTCAAGGAAGAGGTCGAGCGCGAGGGTCTCGACGTCGCAGAACACGGCGAGCGCGCCTACAACATGTAAGCCACGACCTGGCGGCAGGCGCCCTCCTCCCTGTCTGCCGCCTCGACCAGACGGCCCGCGGGACCTCCCCCCGCGGGCCGTTTTCCATGTGAGACGGCGCCTCATGTCGCTTCGCCTTGTCCTCGGGGACCCCAGGATGCACCGGGGGAGCGGCCCCTGCTGCCGCGCCGTGACACCGCCAGCGCATCCTCCGCCAGCAGGCCGTTTCCGTCCGGGGGGGCATTTCTCAAACTGCCATATCTGATTGCCGGACAACGCCCTGCCAGGCGAGGGGCCGCGGCGTTACCGACCAGCCGCCCCACCGCCGCCGTAAGCCAGCGCCCGTGGGCTATCCCGTTCACGCCGCCGGACCTCTCCTGTCCGCACCCATGTGCTCCGCCGCCTGCCGACCGTCTCCCTTTGTGCCGAGCTCCCCGCGGACGACCGGCCCAGCTGGCGGCAGGCTCACATATGGCCGCCTGCAGCCAACGGAGGACTGCCGCGCGACCGGACGTCCCTGCCCACAGGCAAGGCCCCGGTCCGGTCGATCATGGTTGACGACCAGCCGTCCCGCCGCCGCCGCGAGCCACCGCCCGTGGGCAATCCCGCTCCAGCCGTCGGACCGCTCCTGCCGCACCCATGTGCTCCCCCGCCTGCCGACCGTCTCCCCTTGTGCCGGCTTCCCGCGGACGACCGGCCCAGCTGGCGGCAGGCTCACCTCTGGCCGTCATGCAACCTGCGGAGGACTGCCGCGCGACCGGACGTCCCTGCCCAAAGGCAAGGCCCCGGTCTGGTCGATCATGGTTGACGACCAGCCGTCCCGCCGCCGCCGCGAGCCACCGCCCGTGGGCAATCCCGCTCCCGCCGTCGGACCGCTCCTGCCGCACCCATGTGCTCCCCCGCCTGCCGACCGTCTCCCCTTGTGCCGGGCTCCCCGCGGACGACCGGCCCAGCTGACGGCAGGCTCACCTCTGGCCGCCATGCAGCCTGCGGGGGACTGCCGCGCGCCGGGCGTCTCTGCCCACTGGCAAAGATCCGATCCGGTCGCTCATGGTTGACGACCGACCGTCGCGCCGCCGCAGGACACCGCTCGTGGGCTATCCCGTTCACGCTGTCGGACCGCTCCTGTCCGCACCCATGTGCTCCCCCGCCTGCCGACCGTCTCCCTTTGTGCCGGGCTCCCCGCGGACGACCGGCCCAGCAGGCGGCAGGCTCACCTCTGGCCGTCATGCAGCCTGCGGAGGACTGCCGCGCGCCGGGCGTCTCTGCTCACTGGCAAAGACCCGGTCCGGTCGATCATGGTTGACGAGCCGTGACTGTCCACGGCCAAGCCCTTGATCCTGCTGATACCTGACCTTCTGTCCTGCGTGGACAGCCCCTCCGGAACGATGAAGTGAGGGCAGGGCGCGCACTCCTCTTTCCCTTTCCAGGCCCTCCGTCTAGGGTCCCCGCGACGAGGTCCTCCCGAATGCAAACCGACGGCAATCCCCTGAGAGGCGTGGTCCTCGTGCTCGCCGCGACCTTCCTCTTCGCTTTCGGGGACACGCTCGGCAAGCACCTCTCGATGCTCTACGCGGCGACCCTGATCCTCTCGGCCCGCTACCTGATCAACCTCGTCCTCGTCCTTCTCACCATGTGGCCCCGCCACCGCAGCGCTGTCTGGGCCACGAACCGCACCGGCCTCGTCCTCCTGCGCGGCCTCCTCCTCGCCGTGGCGACGGTGACCATGCTGCTGGCCCTGAGAGTGATGCCCGTGGCCGAAACGGTGGCGATCATCTACATCACCCCCGTCCTCCTGATGCTCGCCTCCGGCCCGATCCTGGGCGAGAAGGTGAGCGCCCTCGGCTGGGTCTGCGTCGCGCTTGGCTTCGCGGGGGTTCTCCTCATTGCCCGCCCGGGCAGCGGGCTGGACAGCTGGGGCGTGATCCTCTGCCTTCTGAACGCCGTCCTCGGCACGGGCTACCACCTCCTGACCCGCATCCTGACCCGCACCGAGACGACGATGTCGCTCCTCTTTCACACCGCACTGGTGGGGTCGGTCCTCTCGGTAGGCGCGACCCTGGTGGTCGGGGCCGAGACCATGCCGACGCCATTCGACGCCCTGATGATCCTGATCTACGGGACCTGCGCGACCGTCGGCCACCTTCTGCTGACTTCGGCCTACCGCGAGGCTCCAGCCTCGACGCTCGCCCCGGTCAACTACATGCACATCGCCTTCGCCACGCTTCTCGGCTGGCTGGTCTTCCGCGACCTCCCCGATGCTTTGGGCTTCATCGGCATGGCACTGATCGCCGTCTCGGGGCTTATCGCCGCCTGGCGCGCCCGCAGCGCCGCGGCGACCTGAAAGCAGGGATGGTCGGATGCAGCTTGCCGAAGCCATAGCACGGCTCCGGCTTCTCCATCCGACCCCTGGTTTGCACCCGGATCAGCATCCCCTGGACGGTCACAACGGCCAGGGGTGGGACTGCTGTTCTGAAACTCCTGAAATCCGACGGGAGGAAGTCGCGGCACCGCCCGTCCAGAAGTTAGGACCGGCACGACCCCGTTCGGCCACTTCCTGGGTCCCAACCTTTCACACTGGGACAAAAATCCCCGCCAGAGGCACCCGAGCCGATTTGTGTCCTTCGTCACAAGACGGCACGACAAAAGGCTTGCGCGGCAGGCGCTCCAACTCAATGGCGTAAGATGGGTTAAGAAACTCCGAACGAAAAATCGCAAGCCATTGAAATAAAATTGAAAGGCTGGCTTGTCCACCGTGGACACGTCAGAAGAATCCCCGCGGGATCAGCCGATGCTCATAGGCGTCCCGCTCCAGCTCCTCCCGGAAATCCGGGTGCGCGATGGAAATCAAGGCCCGCGCCCGCTCCGCAATCGATCGCCCCTTCAGGTTCACCATCCCGTACTCGGTCACCACATACATCATGTCCGTCCGCGGCGTCGTCACCACGTTTCCCCGTGTCAGCGCCGTCACGATCCGGCTCTTCCGCTCCCCCTTCTTGTCGTAAGTCGAGGCGAGGCACATGAAGCTTTTCCCGCCCCGCGACCCATAGGCCCCCCGTACGAACTGCAGCTGCCCGCCGGTGCCCGAGATATGCCGGAACCCGTCCGTCTCCGACGCCGCCTGCCCCTGCAGGTCGACCTGGGTCGTGTTGTTGATCGACACCACCCGGTCGTTCCGCATGATGTTGTGGGGAAGGTTGGTGTAGTCCACCGGGTGGAACTCCACCTCCGGGTTCCGGTCGATGAACTCGTAGAGATACTGGGCGCCGAGAGCGAAGGTGCAGACCATCTTCCCCGGATTGAGCTGCTTTCGCGCGCCCGTCACCCGCCCAGCCCGATAGAGGTCCACGATCCCGTCCGTCATCATCTCGGTGTGAATGCCTAGGTCCGAAACCGGACTCTCTGCCAAGAGCGAACAGACCGCATTCGGCATCCCCCCGATCCCGATCTGCAGGCAGGACCCGTCCTCCACCTCTGCCGCGATCAGCCGGGCGACGGCCTTGTCGACCTCACTCGCGGCACCCTTCGGCAGCTCTGCCATCGGTCGGTCGTACCCTGGGATGATGTAATCCACCTCGGACACATGCACCCCGGTGCCTTCCCCCATCACGTAAGGCAGCGTCGGCGTCTCCTCGACGATCACCACGCGGCCCCGCTCCACCAGCGCGCGCATCCACAGCGTATTGGGCCCGAAGTTGAAATACCCCTGCTCATCCATCGGCGCGGTCTTGAAGACCACGATGTCCGGCGGGTCGATGAAGCGGCGGTAGTAGTCGGGCACCTCGCCCAGGTTCACCGGCAGGTAATGCGCCATCCCGGCGTCGTGCTTCCGGCGGTCGTAGCCCGAGAAATGGGTGGAGAACCAGTGGACGTGCTTCGCCTCCGGGTCCGCCTCCAAGACCGCGCGGGGGCGGGCAGTGAGGACGGAGCGGAACCTCAGGTTCGTGACCTCCCCCAGCCGCTTCGCCAAGGCCTCGTCGAAGGCATCGGGCTGCGCCAGAACCGCGCCGTAGTCGAGCCACATGCCCGACCGGACAAGCCCCGCCGCTTCCTCGGCCGTGATCCGCTTTGCTGACTTGGCCATTTCCATCCCCCCGGATTTTCGCCGCAGTCAAGCACGGGGCAGAGGACCTGCCAAGCCTCAGCTGGTCGCAGAGATTAGCGCGGTGCCAATGACCGCCATCGCCGCCCCAACCCAGGCCAAGGGGCCGGGGATGCGGCGGTAGACGGCCCAGACCATCGGCAGGATCAGGATGGGGGTGGTGGAGGATAGCGTGGTCACGATCCCCACATCCCCCCGCGCAAGCGCCGCCATCAGGAAGGACATCCCCACGACCATCCCGGCCAGCGCCGCATAACCGATCTGCCGGATTTCCGGCCGCGAGGGCAGGGCGGCGGGGCGAAAGGCGGGGAGCGCAAGAAGGGCGATGAAGAACAGGGCCCCGGTGCCCGACCGCACCACCATCGCGGCCACCGGGTCGGCACCCTCCAGCATCGCCGGGCGGGCAAGGAGGCTTCCTAGCGCTTGGGCGAAAGAGGTGACGAGGCCAAGGCCGATGCCGATCCAAAGGGGCTTCGGGGTCCGCGCGCCCTCGTCCTGCTTCGGGCCCATCACGGCCAGCGCGATCCCGGCGACGATCAGGCCAACGCCGGCGGCTTGCAGAAGCGTGGCCGTCTCGCCCCGGAAGCCGAAGCCGAGGGCCAGGGCGAAGGGTGAGGCGGCGGTAAAGAGGAGGGCGGAGATGCGCGGGCCGGTGTACTGGATCGTCGCGATATAGGTCAGCGAACCGACCATGATGCCGGAAGCGGAGGAAGCTGTGAGCCAGAGGACCATTTCCAGGTCCAGCGTCTGCCAGCCCCCGGTGACCGCGACGATGGCGGCGGTCATCAGGCAAGCAAGGCTCATCTGCCAGCGCGACAGTTGCAGCGGGCCGACTCGGCCCGAGACCGAGTCGATGAACATTGCCGAGGCCGCAAAGGCCGCCGCCGCTGCAAGGGACAGGACGACGGCCAGCATGATCTGTCAGATCACCTGCGCGATGGCGGCGGCCAGCACGGGCACGGTGTTTGCGTTCAGCCCTGCGATGTTGATCCGGCTGTCGCCGACCATGTAGATGCCGTGCTCTTCCCGCAGCCGGTTCACCTGCGCTTCGGTCAGGCCGAGGCGGCTGAACATGCCGCGGTGATGGGCGACGAAGTCGAACCGGTCCGAGTTCGTCGCGCGGCGGAGCTCGTCAGCCAGCTGCTTCCGCAAGGAAAGCATGTTCTGGCGGACCTCTTCCAGCTCCTGCTTCCACTCGGCGGTCAGCGCCTGATCCTCAAGGATCATCGTCACCAGCCGCGCGCCGTGGTCGGGCGGAAAGCTGTAGTTCTGCCGGTTCAGGAAGTTCAGGTTGCCCTGCACCACGGCCTTGCGGTCAGGGGAGGTCAGTGCGACGAGAATCCCGGTCCGCTCCCGGTAGATGCCGAAGTTCTTGCTGCACGAGGCCGCAATCAGCACCTCCGGGAAAGCCGCTGCGATCTTGCGGGTCGCGGCGGCGTCTTCCTCCAGCCCGTCGCCGAAACCCTGATAGGCGAGATCGACAAACGGCACTGCCTGCTTCTTCTGCAGCAGCGCAATCACTTGGTCCCACTGGTCCGCCGAAAGGTTCGCGCCCGTCGGGTTATGGCAGCAGCCATGCAGCAGCACCGCATCTCCAGCCGCGACGCCCTCCAGGTCAGCCATCAGACCCGCGAAGTCGATGCCCGAGGTGGCGACGTCGAAGTAGCGGTACTCCACCCCGGTCATGCCAAGATACTTCACGATGGACGGATGGTTCGGCCAGGTCGGCGCCGACATCCAGACCCGCGCCTTGGGGTTGGCCATCTTGATCAGCTCCAGCGCCTGCCGGATCGCCCCCGTCCCGCCGGGGGTCGCGACCGAGGCCGCGCGGTCTGCAAAGCCTTCGCCCAGGATCATCGACACCAGCGCCGCGTTGTAGGCGGGCTCACCGGCCAGACCCGTGTAGGTCTTGGTCTTCTCCGTCTCCCACAGCTTCTTCTCGGCCGCCTTCACCGCGCGCATCACCGGGGTCAGGCCGGTCGCGTCCTTGTAGACGCCGACGCCAAGGTCGATCTTCGTGGTCCGGGGATCGTCCCGGAACATGGCGATGAGTTGCAGGATCTTGTCCTGCGGCTGGGGATTCAGGGTTTCAAGCATGGCGGTTTCCAAGGGTTGGTCAGGCGCCGGCCGTGATCGCGGCCCTTGCCCGTCGGACATAGGCCCAGTGCCACAGCCAGAGCGGCACGGCAAGAAGGCCCGCGACGCTTCCCACCTCATGCGGGACCAGCGCGAGGATCTGCAAGGCGCACCAGCCAAGGCCCGAGATCAGGCCGAAGGTCCCCTGGTGACGCCGCGGGCTGCGGCCTGGGCCTTCAGCGAGGCCGCGACATTGCCGATGATCCAGAAATCCTCGAAGAAATTGTAGGGAAGAAGGAACATCAGCCAGACCGATTTCGGGCGTGCGGCGCGGAAGGGTTCCGGGACCGCTTCCAGCACCCGTTGCAGGTCGCGGGCATAAAGCGCCACGGCCAGAAGGAAGGCCGCGACCAGGGCAGCCGAGCCCCAGGGACCAAGGAGCGCGAGTTCAGCCAGAAATCCCTTGTCGGGTCTTGAAAAGCTCCAGCCGATCAGGCCGCAGACGCCCGCCGTAAGCAGGAGCTTGAGCGCGACAAGACGCATTCAGGGGCCAGTGGCAACCCGCAGGTCGTCGTACATACCCCATTCGGCCCAGGACCCGTCATAGAGCGCGTGGTTCCGGTGCCCGACCCGCTCCAGCGCAAGCGACAGGACCGCCGCCGTCACCCCCGAGCCGCAGGTGGTGATGGCGGGCTTCTTCAGGTCCACCCCCGCCGCCTCGAACACCTGTTTCAGCACAGCAGGCGGCTTCATCGTGCCGTCGGGGTTCAGCACCTCGCCGAAGGGGATATTCTTCGACCCCGGGATATGGCCTGACCGCAGGCCCGCCCGCGGCTCCGGCGCCTCGCCCCGGAAACGCGCCGCCGAACGGGCGTCAAGGATTTCGGCCTCGCCAAGCTTTGCCGCATGGGCGACTTGCGTCACGTCCTTCACCAGATGGTTCTGGCGGCTGACGGTCATGTGCCGCTCGCGGATCATCGGAGGCATGTCCTCGACCTCGCGCCCCTCGGCCTGCCATTTCGGGAAACCGCCATCCAGAACGGCCACGTCCATCTTTCCCATCAGCCGGAAGGTCCACCAGACGCGGGCCGCTGAAAAGATCCCCGCACCGTCATAGACCACAACCTGATGGCCGTCGCCCACGCCCATCGCCCTGAGGCGAGAGATGAACTTTTCGGGCGGCGGGGCCATATGGGGCAGGGAGGACCGCTGGTCCGAGATCTCGTCGATATCGAAGAACCGCGCGCCGGGGATATGGGCAGCCTGATACTCTGCCTTCGCGTCCCGGTTCATCGCGGGCAGGTACCAGCTGGCGTCCAAGACCCGCAGGTCCGGGTCACGCAGGTGTTTCGCCAGCCAGTCGGTCGAAACCAGCGTCCTGGGGTCGTCCTGCGGCGATGGGGTCATGTGCAGCCTCCCGGGGGTTGACCCGGATATATGCATCGCCACGCGACCCTTGCAAGCGGCGCGGGGACGCCTGGCCCCCGCGCTTGGGGTCGTTACTTGACCAGGGCCTTCTTCAGCATCCCGGCGATGGCGGTCAGGATCGCACCGCCGATGCCGCCGCCGGCGACCGACTGGATGATCGCGCCGATGTCGAGACTGGCGGCCGCTTCGGCAGCCGCTGCTCCGGCATCGCCACCAAGCATCCCCATCAGAAGCCCGCCAAGCCCGCCGCCGACCGCACCGACGACCGAGTTGCCCGCCGTCCCGAGGCTGAGATTCTTCAGCCCCGCGCCCGCGGCATTGCCGCCCAGAAGACCTGCAATGATCTGGATGATAAGTTCCATTACCCGTAACTCCCCATGTCCGCCGGTTCCCAGACCGGGTTTGCCCGGCTTATGCTCCGGACTTGCTGCCCGGCAGGGGAAAATGTGCCAGATCACCGCATACCGGGCAAGAATTGTTCGAAAAGTGAAAGGTCAGCCGCGGCTGTTCTGCTTCATCAGGCGGGCCTTGTCGCGTTCCCAGTCGCGCTTGGCGCTGGTCTCGCGCTTGTCGGCCAGCTTCTTGCCCTTGGCGATCCCGAGCTTCAGCTTCACGATGCCACGGTCGTTGAAGTACATCTTCATCGGCACGATGGTCATGCCTTCGCGACCCACCGCGGACCAAAGCCGGCTGAGTTCCTTCTTCGACACCAGAAGCTTGCGCCGCCGCCGTTCCTCGTGCCCGAAGGTCTTGGCCTGCAGGTAGGGCGCGATGTAGCCGTTGATGAGCCAGAGCTCGCCCCCTTCGACAGACGCATAGCTTTCCGCGATGTTCGACCCGCCCTGGCGCAGGCTTTTCACCTCGGACCCAAGCAGCATGATGCCAGCCTCCAGGTCGCTTTCGATGTGGTAATCGAAACGCGCCCGCCGGTTTTCGGCGATGAGCTTGGAGTTGGGATCGGACTTGGCCACCATGATCCGGTTCAGATAAGGTCTGCGGAAGGCTTAGTCCATAAGGCATGCCATGTTCCTGCAAATCGCCCTCGGCTCCGGCCTCTTGGTCCTAAATGTGCTGGTGATGGCCGTCGCTGCCCTGGTGCTGGAAACCGTCTTTCGGAGCGCGCATCGATGGCTGCTCCGTCCGCCGCAACGGGCAAAGCTTCTCCTGATGCTGGTGGGCGTGGGAATCTGGGTCCTGCTGGTGCTGACCCTCGGCGTCTGGATCTGGGCCGTCGCCCTGCACGAACTCGGGGCTTTCACGACGTTCGAGGAGGCGGTCTACTTCTCGATCGTCGCGTTTTCGACGCTTGGCCTCGGCGACATCGTTTCGCATGCCGAGTGGCGAATTCTTGCGGCGATGGCCGCGGTGAACGGGTTCCTGAGCTTCGGCCTCCTCACCGCTCTTCTGGTCGAGGCATTGCGCCAGGTTCGCCTGGCGCAACTGGAGATGCGGCACAAGGATTGACCCGACCCCTGGCAGGCGGGCCTGGCCGTCTGACTGGAAGACGGTTAATCCGACGGTTCACTACTGGATCGTCTCAACCCTTGAGCTCATCCGTGATCCGGACCGGCCCGACCGCGCCTTTCAGCTTGGCCCGGTAGATCACCACGCCCTCGGCCACCCGCATCACGTAGGTCCGCGTTTCGGCGAAGGGGATCGTCTCGACCCAGTCGACCACATCAACGTCTGCACGCCGGGGGTCGCCGAATTCACCGATCCAGCGCCGCGGTCGGCCCGGTCCGGCGTTGTAGCCCGAGGCGATCAGCGCGATCGAAGGGCCGAACTCCTCGACCATCTCGGCCAGGTAGGCCGAGCCCATCGTGACGTTGTAGGCCGGGTCCGAGGTCAGCTTGCCCGCATCGAAACTCTTGCCCAGTTCCGCCGCCATCAGCTTTGCGGTCCCCGGCAGAACCTGCATCAGTCCCCGTGCATCGGCCGAGGACCGCGCGGCCGGGTCGAACTCGCTTTCCCGACGCGCGATCGACAGCGCCAGCGCCCGGCTGACCTTCAACCCGTCGGGAATGAAGTCGGGGACCGGATAATAGGCATGGGGCAGGATCAGCCCGCGCTCGGCCGCCTGTTTTCCGACCAGCACCGCAAGGTGCGGCTCTTCCCAGGCCAGAACCATGTCCGCCATCTGTGCCAGGCCCGTGTCGTCCTGGCTTTCGCCAAGATGAAGCAGGAAGCGCTTGCCCAGCGTAAGGTCGCCCGCCCGCAGCAGCAACTGCGCCGCCGCCAGCACCGAGGATTGCGAGAAGCCCGCGCCCTGCCAGTCCGGGGTTGCCGGACGGGCCAGAAGGCTTGCATCCAGCGACAGGCCCAGACGTTCCGCGGCCAGAAGCCCGTAGAAGGCCGTCTGGTGGGCTGCGGCCTTGCGGTAGCTGGCGGCGCCGTCCTTGCCCGCGGCCTCCTCGGCCCGGCCGATCCAGTAGTGCGCACGCGCGAGGCTGATCGGCGTGGTGACCCCGGCAAGGAGGTGCCGGAAATGCGTCTCGGCCGTCGCCGGATCCCCCAGTCTGCGAAGCGCGATGAATCCTGAGAGGAATTCGAGGTCGGCATAGGCTGACGCGCCGCCATCGACCGGAATGTGGTGGTTCGCGGCGATCCGGTAGGCTTCCTTCGCGCGTCCGTTCCGCATCAGGTAGCGGACCAGGATCGCGCGCCGTTCGGCCCATGCTTCCGGTCGGCCAAGGCTTTCCGGAGATGTCGAGCGCTCCTGGATCAGTTCGGCAGCCTCGTCGTAAAGGTCCTTCTTCATCCGCCAGATGAAGCGGTCGAAGGCGAGCCCCGGGTCCCCGGCGCGCTTCTCGGGCACCGCCTCGATCAGCCCGGTGACGCCCTTGCCCTCACCCTGCAGCGCCAGCCGCGCGCGGGCCAGCTTCTGCAGGTCCTCGGAAACCCGGGGCAGCATCCGCTCGGCCTCGCGCAGGCGGCCGTCCCACAAGAGTGTTTCAAGCCGCAGTTCATGGACGAAACCCACGGCCTCGGGGGCAAGGCCGATCATTTCCTTCTCCTGATCCGGCGAGAAGGGCAGCGCGGCCCAGGCCCGCATCGCCTCGGTCTCGGCATCCGCTGCGCGACCGGCCGCCTGCAGCGCTCGGACGTAAGCGATGGCTCCTTCACCGGTCTCGGGCGGGCCCGCCTCGAACCACCGGATGACCCGGGCCGGATCGTCCGACCGCGCCACGGCCTCTTCGCCCTTCTCCCGCAGCAGCGGCAGGCCCGGCCAATCCGGGCGGCGCGCGAGGAACTCCTCATATTCCCCAAGCCGCCCTTCGCCCGCCCGCAGGCGCTGCCATTCTATCACGTCGCGCCCGACGCCCGACGGCGCCACGGCCAGCGCGCCGTCCCAATCCTCGCCTGCGGCCAGCTCCAGTGCTGTCCGCATCGCCTGTGTCGTATCTGCCCCTGCCGGCAGCGTCTGGAGGCCAAGGGCCAGGACCAGCGCCCGGATCATGTTCTTGCTGCTCATGACACCGGAATCTGCCTGACCGCGCGCCTGTGGACAACCCACGAGTGCGTTAGTGCGCGAGACTTGGCAGCGCGCCTGCCAGCCGCTATGAGAAGCGCGCTTTAACCGGGCAATTTCGCCCCATCATAGGAGAAGCGTCATGATCAGAGGGTCCCTTCCTGCCCTGGTGACGCCGTTCAAGAACGGCGAGCTGGATCTGGTGACGCTGAAGAAACTCGTGGACTGGCACATTGCCGAAGGGTCGCACGGGATCGTTCCGGTGGGGACCACGGGGGAAAGCCCGACGCTCAGCCATGCCGAGCACCAGAAGGTTATCGAGGAGGTCGTCGCCGCCGTCGCGGGCCGCATCCCGGTGATTGCCGGAGCCGGGTCGAACAACACGGTCGAGGGCATCAGCCTGATGCGGCATGCCGAGAAGGTGGGTGCCACCGCCGCGCTGGTCGTGACGCCCTACTACAACAAGCCCACCCAGGCCGGGATGATCGCGCACTACACCGCGCTCCACGACTGCTGCCAGCTGCCGATCATCATCTACAACATCCCCGGCCGGTCGGTCGTGGACATGCTGCCCGACACGATGGGAACGCTGGCCAAACTGCCCCGGATCATCGGCGTCAAGGACGCGACCGGCAAGATCGAGCGTGTCTCGATGCAGCGTGCTTCGTGCGGCGCGGATTTCATCCAGCTCTCGGGTGAGGATGCGACGGCGCTGGGCTTCAACGCCCACGGCGGGGTCGGCTGCATCTCGGTGACGGCAAACGTCGCCCCGCGCCTCTGCGCCGAGTTCCAGGACGCCACGCTCCGCGGCGACTACTCCAAGGCGCTGGAATACCAGGACAAGCTGATGCCGCTGCACGAGGCGATCTTCATCGAGCCGGGCCTCGTGGGCGCGAAGTATGGCCTGTCGCTGCTGGGTCTTTGCTCCGACGAAGTCCGTCTGCCGCTGGTGGGCCTGACCGACGGGACCAAGGCGAAGATCAAGGCGGCGATGAAGCACGCCGGGCTGATCTGAGGCCGTTTGGTCGCGCAGTGCGACCCCGCAATTGACGCCGCTGGCCACCGCCCTGGTCAGCGGCGTTTTCGTATTCGCTTTACAAAACTAGAATCGTAGTTATGTTGAACCCATGACTACGATGACCACAGAAGCCCGCGCCCTTGCAGCCCTTGGCCATGATGCACGGCTGTCGATCTTCCGCCTTCTGATCAAGGCGGGCGAAGCGGGTCTGAACGTCGGCCAGATCGGCGCGCATCTGGGCATCGCGCCCTCGACCCTTGCCCATCACCTGGGCACCCTCGTCGATGCCGGTCTTGTCTCGCAGGAAAAGATCGGCCGCGAGGTGGTGAACCGCGCCGAATTCAACGCAATCCGGCGTCTGTCCAGCTTCCTTGTCGCGGAATGCTGCGCGGGCCTGCCCGCCCTGACCCCGGAGGAGGCCACCGTCTGATGGCTTGGCCTTTTCGTGATCCAAAGAAACTACAAAACTAAGGATATAAAAAACTATGGACACACTCGCCCCTCCCTCCCCATCCCCGCTGATGCTGCGCCTCAAGCCCTGGCGCGTCGGTCTTGTCAGCCTGACCCTCCTCTCGCTTGTCGCCCTGATTTCGCCGACACAAGGCACCGAAACCGCCCGCTTCACCGTTGACGCCCTGGTCGGCGTCCTGCCGTTCCTCCTCGGCTCGGCCGCGCTGGCCGCCTATGCCATCGCCTCGGGGGCCGACGCGGTGATCGCCCGCGCCTTCACTGGCAGCCCGGCGCGGATGATCGTGCTGGCCGCCCTGATCGGCGCGCTCTCTCCCTTCTGCTCTTGCGGCGTCATCCCGATCATCGCGGCCCTTCTGGCCATGGGTGTGCCCCTCGCCCCTGTCATGGCCTTCTGGCTTGCCTCGCCGATCATGGACCCCGAGATGTTCGTCCTGACCTGGGGCATCCTCGGCCTCGACTTCGCGCTGGCCAAGACCGCCGCCGCCATTGGCCTTGGCCTCTTGGGCGGCACCGTCACGCAGGCGCTAGGCGGCTGGCTCGGCGCGCAGACCTTGCGCGAGGGTGCCACCTCCTGCTCCTGCTCGGCCAAAGCCAAGGCGCGCGGGACAAAGGCAATCGCCTGGGCCGTCTGGCAGGACCCAACCCGCCGCCAGACCTTCGGCACCGAGTTCTTCCGTACCGCACGGTTCCTGGTCCAGTGGCTGGTGCTCGCCTTCCTCTTGGAAAGCCTGATGCTGGCCTTCATCCCGGCAGAAACCATCGCGACCCACCTCGGCGGCAGCGGCCTTGGCCCGATTGGCCTTGCCACGCTGGTTGGCGTCCCCGCCTACCTGAACGGCTATGCCGCCTTGCCCCTGGTCAGCGGCTTGATGGAGCAAGGCCTGCAGCCCGGCGCCGCGATGGCCTTCCTGATCGCGGGCGGCGTCACCTCGATCCCCGCCGCCATGGCCGTCTGGGCGCTGGTCCGTCCCCGCGTCTTCGCGCTTTACCTTGGCCTCTCCTTGACCGGCGCCTTCCTGGCCGGGCTTGCCTTCAGCCTGGTCTGAGGCCCCTTGCCATTCTGCCTCCGCCCGGCCACGTTCCGGGAGGAGGCCCCATGCGCAGTTCAAAGACCCTTCACGTGATCTCCGCCCATGCCGAGGGCGAGGTCGGTGACGTCATCGTCGGTGGCGTCGCCCCACCAGCAGGCAGCACCCTGTGGGAGATGCGCGAGACCCTCTGGCGCGACCAGACCCTGCGCAACTTCGTCCTGAACGAACCGCGCGGTGGTGTCTTCCGGCACGTGAACCTGCTGGTTCCCCCCAAGGATCCCCGCGCGCAGATGGGCTTCATCATCATGGAGCCCGAGGACAACCCGCCGATGTCGGGGTCCAACTCGATCTGCGTGGCGACCGTGCTATTGGACAGTGGCATCCTGCCGATGACCGAACCGGTGACGGAGCTGACCCTGGAAGCCCCCGGCGGACTGGTCAAGGTCCGCGCCGACTGCCGCGACGGCAAGGCTCAGCGCATCCATGTCCGGAACCTCCCCTCCTTCGCTGACAAGCTGTCGGTGCCGCTGGACGTCCCCGGGCTTGGCCGGATCACCGTCGACACCGCCTATGGCGCTGACAGCTTCGTCGTGGTCGACGCCCGTGCGCTGGGCTTCACCCACGCACCCGATGACGCGCACGCAATGGCGAAACTCGGCGTCCAGATCACCACGGCCGCCGACGAACAGCTTGGCTTCCATCACCCCGAAAATCCCGACTGGCGGCACTTCTCCTTCTGCCTCTTCGCGGGGCCGCTCACCAAGGTGGCGGACGGTTGGGAGACGCACCACGCCGTCTCGATCCGCCCCGGCAAGATCGACCGTTCCCCCACCGGCACTGCCGTCTCGGCCCGCCTGGCCCTTCTCGCCGCCCGAAATCAGATCGGCCCAGGCGAGGTCCTGCGCGCGCATTCGCTGATCGGCGGCCAGTTCGAAGGCCGGATCGTCGGCACCACCAAGGTGGGACCCCTCAACGCCATCCTGCCCGAAATCTCCGGCCGCGCCTGGATCACCGGGACGCACCAGCACATGCTCGACCCGAATGACCCCTGGCCGCAGGGCTACCGCCTCTCCGACACCTGGGGCGCGCGGTGAGCCTTCCACACCCGCTCGTCGAGCCCTTCGGGCACTCCTCGCTTTGGCTCTCCGGCGCGTGCCACAGGGGCTTGAGGAGGCGTTCGTGGCGCTGACCGAAAACCAGCGCGGCGCGCTGTTCATGACCGCATCGATGGCGGGCTTCGCCGTCGAGGACGTCTTCGTCAAGGCCGCCGCCCAGACGCTTCCCCTCGGCCAGGTCCTGTTGACCATCGGCCTGACCGGCATGCTGGTCTTCGCTGCGATGGCCACCCGGCAGGGTGAACAGCTCCTGCCCGCCGCCTTCCTGTCGCGCGCCATGCTGATCCGTTGCGGGTTCGAGATCACGGGGCGGCTCTTCTACGGCCTCGCCATCACCCTGACCGCGCTGTCCACCACCTCCGCCATCCTGCAGGCCACCCCCCTGGTCGTCGTCGCGGGGGCTGCGCTGGTCTTCGGCGAGAAGGTCAGCCTGCAGCGCTGGCTCGCGGTTCTGGTGGGCTTCGTCGGAGTCCTGGTGATCCTTCGACCGGGATCGGACTTCTCCTCCCTCTCGCTTCTCGCTGTCGTCGGCCTCCTCGGCTTCGCGGGCCGCGATCTTGCCACTCGGGCCGCACCCAAGGGGTTGTCGAACCGACAACTCGGGGCCTTGGGATTTGCCATGCTGGCCACGGCGGGAGCGATCCTGCTGGTGGTTGCCGGCGGAGCGCAGGTTCCGACCAGCCCTGCGCTCATGCACCTGGCTGGGGGCACGGTCTTCGGGATGCTCGGCTACCACGCCCTTACCTATGCGATGCGGACAGGGGAGGTCGGGGCCGTCACGCCCTTCCGCTACACGCGCCTCGTCTTCGCGATGGTCCTGGCGATGGCGCTCTTTGGAGAACGTCCAGACGTCGCCACCTGGATCGGCGCAGCACTGGTCGTGGGGTCCGGCATCTACGCGCTGACCCGACGGTAGGGTGGGCAACCTGCCCACCCTACGAATGGCTCACACCCCGAGCAACTCCGCCTGCCGCACGATCACCTCGGCCTGGCGCATGCTTGCGATGTCCACCAGCCGCCCCTTGTAGACCGCCGCGCCCTGGCCGGCCGCCTTCGCCGCCTCCATCGCCGCCAGGATCTCCCGCGCCTCGGTCACCGCCTGTTCGGACGGCGTGAAGACCTCGTTCGCCAGCGCCACCTGCTTCGGATGGATCGCCCATTTCCCGACCATCCCGAGAGTCGCAGACCGCCGGGCCTGGGCCGTGAACCCCTCCTCGTCCGAGAAGTCCCCGAAGGGCCCATCCACTGGCAGGACCCCATGCGTCCGGCAGGCCGCCACGATCGCCGCCTGTGCCCAGTGCCAGGGGTCGGACCAGTACTTCTGCCCCTCGCGGTGCATGTAATAGTTCTCCTGCGTGCCCCCGATGCCCGTCGTCTGCATCCCCATCGAGGCCGCGAAATCCGCCGCCCCAAGGCTCATCGCCTGCAACCGGGGGGAGGAGGCCGCGATTTCCTCGACATGAGCGATGCCCGCAGCCGTCTCGATGATCACCTCCAGGCTGATCCGCTTCTGCCGCCCCGCTGCCGCCTCGCAGGCCGTGACGAGCGCATCGACCGCATAGACATCCGCCGCGCAGCCGACTTTGGGGATCATGATCTGGTCCAGCCGTTCCCCCGCCTGCTCCAAGAGGTCCACCACGTCGCGGTACCAGAAGGGCGTGTCCAGCCCGTTGATCCGCACGCTGAGGGTCTTGCGGCCCCAGTCGACCTCGGAAATCGCCTTGATGATGTTCGCCCGCGCCTGCGGCTTGTCCGCTGGGGCGACCGAGTCCTCGAGGTCAAGGTTGATCACGTCCGCGGCGCTGGCGGCCATCTTGGCAAAAAGCTCGGGCCGCGAGCCGGGGCCGAAAAGCTGGCAGCGGTTCGGACGGGCGGGGGCGGGGGGTTGCAGGCGGAAGCTCATCGGGAAGTCCTGTGGGCAAGGATATTACGCTGGATTCAATCCCACGGTTATAATGTTGCGTGCCGCGGTGCAACATTCCTTTTGCGCACGCAGCAAGCCTCCTGCCTTCCCAATCGCGGCCGCGCCTCCTAAAGTCCCGCCCATGATCACTGCACAGGCCGAAACCTTCCCTCTCCGCAACCCCTTCACCATCTCGCGCGGGTCCAAGACCGAGGCGCGGGTGGTGACCTGCACCGTCACGCGGGGCGGCCATCGCGGCTGGGGCGAGGGGATGCCCTATCCGCGTTATGGCGAGACGGTGGAGGACGCCGTGGCGGCGATCCAGGCGCTGCCGGAGGAGATCACCCGCGCCGCCCTACAAGTGGCGATGAAACCCGGCGCGGCGCGGAATGCCGTAGACTGCGCCCTGTGGGATCTGGAGGCGAAGGCCTCAGGTCGTCCGGTCTGGCAGTTGGCGGGCCTGGCCGCGCCGAAGCCGGTGGAGATCGCCTTCACCCTCTCGCTCGACACGCCGGAGAAGATGCGGGAGGCGGCGGCCCGGAATGCGCACCGGGCAGTGCTGAAGGTCAAGCTTGGCACCCCCGCCGACATGCCCCGGATTGAAGCGGTCCGCGCAGGTGCTTCGAACGTTCGACTGATCGTCGACGCGAATGAAGGCTGGACGCCCGAGGTCTATACCGACCTTGCGCCGCACTTGATCCGCCTCGGGGTGGAGATGGTAGAGCAGCCCCTGCCGCAGGGGGCCGACGACATGCTGGCCGAAATCGCCCGTCCGCTGCCGGTCTGCGCGGATGAGAGCGCGCATGATGCGGCCTCGCTTCCGGGCCTCTTGGGCAAGTACGACGTGGTCAACCTGAAGCTCGACAAGACCGGGGGGCTGACCGAGGCGCTGCGCGCACGGGATGAGGCGCGGCGGTTGGGCCTCAAGGTGATGGTCGGCTGCATGATCTCGACATCGCTTTCCATGGCTCCGGCGATCCTGGTCGCGCAGGGGGCGGACTGGTCGGACCTTGACGGCCCCGTCGACATGGCGCAGGACCGCGCCAATCCGGTTGTCTACGACGACCGCCACATCCACCCGGCCCTGCCGCAGCTTTGGGGATAGAGACATGACCCGCACCGTCTACGTAAATGGCGACTACCTGCCCGAAGGTGAGGCCAAGGTGTCGATCTTCGACCGCGGCTTCCTGATGGCCGACGGGGTCTATGAGGTGACCTCGGTGCTCGACGGCAAGCTGATCGACTTCGACGGCCACATCCGGCGGCTGGAGCGGTCGCTGCGGGAGCTGGAGATGACCTGCCCGATCAGTTCGGAGGAGCTTCTCGCGATGCACCGCGAGCTGGTCCGGCTGAACGGGATCGACCAGGGGATGATCTACCTGCAGGTCACGCGGGGCAATCCGGGGGATCGGTCGTTCCTATTCCCGCCCGCCGATCTGCCGGGGACAGTCGTGGCCTTCACCCAGAATATCCCGAACCTGGCGGATGCTCCGGCGGCGAAGACAGGGTTCAAGGTCATCACGATCCCGGACCTGCGGTGGTCCCGAGTGGATATCAAGACGGTGCAGCTTCTCTACCCCTCGATGGGGAAGATGGCGGCGAAGAAGGCGGGGGTGGATGACAGCTGGTTCACCGACGAGGACGGGGCGGTGACTGAGGGGACCTCGAACAACGCCTACATCGTGAAGGGGAACCGGATCATCACCCGGGCGCTGGGGAACGACATCCTGCACGGGATCACCCGGGCGGCGGTGCTGCGGTTCGCGGCGGAGGCTCAGTTCGAGGTGGAGGAGCGGGCGTTCACTCCGGCGGAGGCTCAGGGGGCGGATGAGGCGTTCTCGACGGCGGCATCGATCTTCGTGATGCCGGTGGTGGAGGTGGATGGCAAGCCGGTCGGCTCGGGCAAGCCGGGGCCGGTGGCGATCCGGCTGCGGGAGATCTATCTGGACGAGATGCGGAAGGCGGCGATCTGAAGTGTCCACGGTGGACAATCGCGGCGTTGCCTTTAGAATCAAGGGGTTGCGATTTTCTGTTAGGGGTTTCTTAACACCTGTCCACGGGGGTTTCGGGGCCGCATGACGCTCTATATCGATGCCGATGCCTGCCCCGTGAAGGGCGAGGCCGAGACGGTCGCCACCCGGCACCAGGTGCGGATGGTGGTGGTTTCGAACGGGGGCATTCGGCCCTCACAGAACCCTTTCGTCGAGAGTGTCTTTGTGGGCCAGGGGCCGGATGAGGCGGACAAGTGGATCGCCGAGGCTTGCGGTCCGGGGGATGTGGTGGTCACCGGGGACATCCCGCTGGCTGCGAAATGCGTGGCGGCTGGGGCGCGGGTGGTGAAGCACAATGGCGATGAGTTGACGGCGGCCAACGTGGGCATGGCCCTTGCGACGCGGGATCTGATGCAGGATTTGCGGTCAGCGGACCCGTTCCGGCAGGGCGGGGGCAAGATGTTCGGGAAGGCGGACCGGAGCCGGTTTCTGGACGTGTTGGACCGGGTCCTTCGAGCGGCAGCGCGGGGGTGATCGGGGAGTCGGTCTGAAGCCCGACCTACGGGGCCGGCCGGCGTGGCGCGGGGTGTTTGGCGGGGGGCGGTGCGCTGTAGCGCACCCTACGATGGGGTTGCGGTGACGCTTCAGTGGCTAATTGCGACGCGTGTTGTCGGCGGGGGAGCCGGGGCAGGCCCCGACCTACGATGACGGCGCTCTTCTCATATGACGGTTTCCGGCGCGGGGCGCGGGATGGGGTGCCGCTGGCGGTGTCGATCTTTGCCTATGGGGTGGGGTTCGGGCTGGTCGCGGCGCAGGCCGGGTTCGGCGTGGGCAAGGCGGTGGCGACGAGTGCGGCAATCTATTCTGGCTCGGCACAGCTGGCGGCGGTGAACCTGCTCCAGACCGGCGAGGCGACGCTCTGGGCGCTGTTTGCCACCATTCTGGTCATCAACGCGCGGTATCTTCTGTTCGGGGCGGCGCTGCAACCCTGGCTATGGCAGGCCGGGCCGCTGCGGGCCTACGGGAGCCTTCTCCTTCTTGGCGATGCCAACTGGCTGATGACGATGCGCAGGATCCGGGAGGGCGAGGAGGACCGCGCCTATCTGGCCGGTACCGGTACGCCCATAACGCTTGGGTGGCTGGCGGGCACGGCGCTTGGGGCCGGTGCGGTGAGCATCTTGCCGCGGCCGGAGGCGCTGGGTTTCGACCTGATGCTCGCCTGTTTTGCCGCGGGGATGATGACGGCGATGGTCAAGGTGCGTGCGGATCTCTTGCCGGTGGTGGTGGGCGCTGGCACGGCACTTCTGGTCGCGCACCTGTTCGGTCCGGCTCCGGCGATCATCGCGGCGGGGCTTGCTGGGGCCGCGGTTGCCGCGTTGGTACATCGGGAGGCGGTATGACACAGAGCTTCCCGGTCCTTCTCGCGGTGATGGCGGCGGCGGCCTTCCTGTGCCGGGTTGCGGGCTTCACGCTGATGCGTTTCGTGCCGGTGTCACCGCGCGTGGAGGCTGCGCTGCGGGCCACGCCGCTGGCGGTGATGGCGGGGATCACGGCGCTGGCGGTGCAGGCTGGGGGCCTGGCGGAGGGGTTGGCGCTGGCGTCAGTTGTGGCGCTCACGCTGTTGTTGCGGAGCGATGTGGCGGCGGCCCTGCTGGGGGTCGTGGTGGTGGCCGGGCTGCGCTGGGCGGGGGTTTGAGGGGGGCCAATGCGTCGCGCCTCCGGCTTCTCGTCGCGGGTTGGGGAAAACTCCTCGTTCGACTTCGTCTCCTCGTCGTGAGGGGGGCCGCCCAAGCGAGGAGTGCCCGAAGGGCTTCGATGAGCGGTGCCACAAAACAAGACCGGCGGCCCTTTGCGGGACCGCCGGTCTGTCGTTTCTTGGCCTTAGCGGCTTAGTGGAGCCGGGCTTCGACCTGGGCGATGGCGTCGTCGATCGAGGCCGAGGCGGCGTCCGCCGTCATCTGCTTCGACAGGACCTCACCCGCGGCGGCCACGGCCACCGAGATCGCCTGTTCGCGGACCTGGCGGATCGCACCGGCCTCGGCCGAGGCGATCTGTTCGGTCGCCGAAGCCAGACGGCGGGCGATCGAGGCCTTGAGGTCCTCTTTCGCCTGGGCGGCGGCGGCGAGCGCCTCGTCCCGGGCCTGCGCCACGATGCGATCGGCCTGTTCCTGCACTTCCTTCTGGCGACGCTCATAGGTCGCAAGGATCGACTTGGCTTCCTCGCGGAGCGCGCGGGCCTCGTCAAGCTCGGCCTTGATCGTCGCGGCGCGGGCGTCAAGCATTCCCGTCAGCTTGGCCGGTACCTTCAGGTAGACCAGCAGGGCCACGAAGGCGAGGAAGCCGAGCAGGACGACGAAGTCCGTGTTCCCGAGCGAGAAGAACGGGCCGGTGGCCGCCATCGCGGGCGATGCGGCAAGGGCGAGGAGGATCGAAAGCTTCTTCATCGCCTTACCCTTTCAGCCGAGCGGTGACAGCCGCGGTGACCGTGGCCGCGTCGGCCTTGCCACCCAGTGCGGCGACGAGTTCGCCAGCCACGTCGCGGGCCACTTCGGAGACCGCCTGCGCGGCACCGTCGCGAATCGCTGCGATGGTCTTTTCCGATTCCGCTGCACGGGCAGCGATCTCGGCATCGGCCTGGGCGGTGGCAGCGTCGAGGTCCTTCTGGATCTCGGCCTTGGCCTGGGCGACGATCTTGGCCGCCTCGGTCCGGGCGTTCGCCAGCGCGTCGTTATAGGCCTTTTCAGCTGCGACGGCCTTCTGCTTCAGCTCTTCGGCTGCGGCAAGGTCGTTGGTGATCGTGCTTTTCCGATCCGCCAACACCGCGCCGATGCGCGGCAGGGCGATCTTCGACAGCACGAAGTAGATCACGACCAGCGTGACCAGAAGCCAGAAGATCTGGTTCGGCCAGGTCGAGAAGTCGAGCTGGGGCATCCCCACAGCCTTTCCCGCCTCGGCAGTTGCTTCGGTTGCCATGTGGCCTCTCCTGAACTTTTGGAACCAGGGCCGGACTGGTGCCCGGCCCGGATGTCAGCCCAAAAATATCAGACGGCGAACATCAGCAGGAGCGCGATCAGGAACGAGAAGATCCCGAGCGCTTCGGCGAACGCGATGCCGACGAAGAGGTTGGCCATCTGGCCGGGGGCAGCCGACGGGTTGCGCAGGGCGCCCGCCAGGAAGTTGCCGGCAATGTGGCCCACGCCGATGCCGGCGCCGCCGAGACCCATCGTTGCCAGACCGGCGCCGATGAACTTGCCCATTTCTGCGATATCGCCTTCCATGATGTCTCTCCTTTGGAATGCTGATGATTGGTTGTCCGGACCTTAGTGGTGGGCTTCGCCGACGGCGTCGCGCAGGTACACGCAGGTCAGAATGGTGAAGACGTAGGCCTGGACCGATGCGACCAGCACCTCAAGCCCGTAGATCGCGACGATGGCGGCGATCGGGACCACGGAGGCCACGCCCATCGCGCCGGCAAAGCCCGCGAAGACCTTGATGACGGCGTGGCCGGCCATCAGGTTGCCGCCAAGACGGATGGAGTGCGAGAGCGGGCGCACGAAGTAGGAGATGAGCTCGATCACGGCAAGGATCGGGCGCAGGGCGAGGGGGGCCGACGAGACCCAGAACATCGACAGGAAGCCGAGGCCCTTGCGGTAGAAGCCGACGAGCGTGACGGTCAGGAAAACCAGGAGCGCAAGGACCGCCGTGACGGCGATGTGCGAGGTGGTGGTGAAGGACATCGGGATCAGGCCCAGGATGTTCGACAGGAATACGAACATGAAGAGGGTCATGATGTAGGGGAAGAACTTCAGACCTTCATGGCCCGCCACGTCTTCCACCATCTTGTGGATGAAACCGTAGAAGAGCTCGGCCACCGACTGCCCGCGCGAGGGGACGATGGCCCGGCGGCGGGTGGACAGGACGAGAAGCGCGATCATCGCAAGGACGGCGATGGCCATCCAGAGGGTGACGTTGGTGGGGGTGTACCACTCGACGGGGCCGTCGCCGAACAGCGGCTTGACCAGGAACTGATCCATCGGGTGGATCTGCAGCCCGCTGCCGTGTTCTTCCGTCGCCATCGTCAGTTCCCTTCCTTCTTGGCTGCCGCTTCAGCCTTCCGTCCCAGTTCCTTCGCGGTACCCAGCATCGTCCGGATGCCCGCCGCGAAGCCGAAAAGCGAGAAGATCACCAGGAAGACCGGCAGCGTGCCGAACAGCACGTCAAGCCCGTAACCGATGGCCGATCCCAGCATGATGCCGGTCGCCAGCTCGATCACCATCCTCCAGGCCACCTCGCCCTGCGAGAAACCCTTGGCCGTGTTGGTCTGCGGCGGCGGCGCCTTTCCTTTGACCTTCTGAAGTTTCTCGTCGAGAGCCTTCAGGCGGTCGGGATCGGGTTCGGACGCCATCGGACAGGTCCTTTCACGGTCGTCGCGGTTCTACGGAGTGGGGGGTGAGGAGTCAAGGGCGCAGAACGGCCTGTAAGTATCTGTAATCAATTCATTTCGCTGCTGAGACATGGGTCGGATTGCCGCATTTGTGCGCTTTCCCATATTCAACCCTTCGGTTGACGATTGCCGGGGGCCGCGAAATAGTCGGGCGATGACAGACCGACTGGATGCCGTCTTTGCCGCACTTGCCGATCCGACCCGGCGGGCGATCCTTTCAATGCTCTTGGAAGACGACATGGCGGTCACCGACGTGGCCGAGCCCTTCGCCATGAGCCTCGCCGCCATTTCGAAGCACCTCGCCGTGCTTTCGGACGCGGGCCTCATCAGCCGGGAAAAGCGCGGTCGGGTGATCTGGTGCAAGCTGGAGCCCGAGGCGATGCGAGAGGCATCAGTCTGGATGCGCGTCTTCGGACAGGTCGATCCGCTGGACCTCGACGCCTTCGAGCGGTTTCTGGAGCAGGAGCTTGCGGACGAGGATTAGCGTCCTCGCCATCGGCGGAACCAGCGCTGCGTAGCCCTACGCCCCCGGATGATAGCCACCGAGATCGGCCCGCGCAGGTGCGGAAGGTCGACGGCGAGGAGCAGGAGTCCCGCAGGCAACATCCAGAGGCCGAGGACCGGCAGGAACCACAACAGCCCTCCAAGGGTCAGAAGGATGGCCAGAGGAAAGCGGATGGGAAACCAGTGGCCCCGGCGGAGGCGCGACAGCGGCCCGCGCAGTGGCGGGATCAGGCGTTCCAGCGCATGAAACTGCCGGTGAAACCTGCGCTCGCGTCGCGACATGGCAACCCTCCGCCCGGAGGCTATCCGGACAGCATGACAGCGGTGCGACGAAGGTCAGTGCTTGCGCTTCCAGCGATGCGCAAGAAGGCGCGCCTTGCGGCGGGCGCGGATGACGAAGACCGAGATCGGTCCGCGCAGGATCGGCAGGTCGACCGCCAGCAGGAGCAGGCCCAGCGGCAGCATCCAGATGCCGAGGACAGGAAGGAACGAGAAGACTCCCCCTCCGATCAGGAGAAGGGCGACGGGGAAGCGGATCGGAAACCAGCTGTCACGGCGCAGCGTGGACATGGGGCCCCGAAGCGGCGGGACCAGTCGTTCCAGCGCGTCGAACTGTCGTTGGAACCTGCGTTCCCGTCTTTGTTTTGCGGCCATCGGATTAAGATGGGGGCGTTGGCGGAAGCTTCAAGTCGGGAACCCCGCTGCGTGAAGATCCACCAGCGACCTTTGGCTGACGTAAGGGATACCGGACGTCCGCCGAGGGCGCAGCACCAGGGTGGATGTGCTATGCTTGAGGTGCGTCGGCCTCATTTGACGCGACTCTTTTCACGCAAGACATAGGAGACAAGCATGACCCGTTTCGTGGTTGACCTTGGCGATCTGGACCTGCCCGAAGACACGCGCATGACCATCGCCGAAGACCTGCAGAAGACCGCGCTGGCCCACATCGCCAAGATCAAGTTCAAGGACCCCTTCGCGATCAAGTTCCCGAAGGACTGGTGGGGCCTGATCGTGCGGCCCGACATTGGCAACCTCCTGGAAGCCGAGGGTGTGCTGCAGAAGAACATCTTCTCGGCCCGGGGCACCAGATGACCCACCCGGGCGGCGCGACAGTGTCCGCCGCCCGGACCTCGGCCCCCGCGGATGATGTCCCGAGGTCCTGCCCCAGCGCGCCTGCCGCGCCGGGGGCACGGCTTCTGGGGCTGCTCGGGCCGGACGGGCGGGTGCACAACCTGAAATCCGTGGTTACGGTCGATGCCGGGTTTCTGGAGGCAGCCTCCGAGGCGGGTCCGGTTGAAGCGCGGATGCGCTTTGCGAGCCGGTGCCAGACCAGCGGCTGCGCGCAGTGGACGGGCAGCCGCTGCGGCGTGATCGACAAGGCGCTGAAGCATATTGAGGCGGCGCTTCCGGTCGAGGCAGGCGCGTTGCCGCCCTGCACGATCCGGTCGGATTGTCGGTGGTATGCCCAGACCGGGCCCAAGGCCTGCGGGGCCTGTTCGTACATCGTCACCGACCGGCGGGCGCAGATGGCCGCCGAATAGCAATCGGGCCGGGGGTTTCCCCGGCCCGTCTTTCTTACCCGTCGATCCGGATGCGGGCGTTCGTCGGGTCGAAGGGGCTGTCTTCGGTAACGACCGCGTCCCATTCCTGGAGCTGGATCTTCACTTTCAGCTTCTGTCCCGGTTCCGCCAGCGCGGCCGGGACATAGCCCATGCCGATCTGCTTGCCGAAGGCGACCGAATAGCCGCCCGAGGTCAGGCGTCCGACCTTGATCCCGTCATGGATGATCGCCTCTTTCCCCCACGGGTCGGTGTCCGACGGCCCGTCAATGAGAAGCGTGACGCATTTCGCACGGATGCCGGTGTCGATCATCTTCTGCTTGCCGCGGAAGTCCTTCGAAAGGTCCACGAAGCGGTCGAGTGCGGCTTCCAGCGGGGTCGCGTCGCGGCCAAGCTCGTTGCCGAAGGCGCGGTAGGATTTTTCCTGCCGCAGCCAGTTCTGGGCGCGGGCGCCGACGCCTTTCAGGCCGTGTTTGGCTCCGACCGACCAGATCAGGTCCCAGAGGTAACGGCCGAATTCGATCGGGTAGTGGAGTTCCCAGCCGAGCTCACCCGTATAAGCCACGCGGACGGCGCGGACGGGGCACATGCCCAGTTCGATGTCGCGGTAGCTGAGCCAGGGAAAGCGCTTGTTGCCAAGGACGGTGTCCGGGTCGGCGTCCTTGACGATCTCCTTCAGCAGCGCGCGGGCGTTGGGGCCGGCCAGCGCATAGACGCCCCACTGGGTGGTGACGTCGTGGATGTCGATGTGGCCCTTGCCTTCCGCCATCCAGTCGTCGGCGGACTTCTGCAGGAAGTCGTAGTCATAGGCTGTCCAGGCGCCGGCGGAGATCAGGTAGTATTCGTCCTGCTTCAGCCGGACGATGGTGTACTCGGTCCGCGTCGTGCCGTGGTCGGTCAGCGCATAGGTCAGGTTGATCCGGCCCACGTTCGGCAGCTTGTTGCAGGTGAAGTGGTCGAGGAAGGCCGTGGCGCCCGGCCCGCGCACCAGGTGCTTGGTGAAGGCCGACGCGTCGATGATGCCGACGGTGTTGCGGACGGCTTCGGCCTCGGCTTTGGCGTAGGGCCACCAGGTGCCACGACGGAAGCTGCGGCCGTTGTGGTCGAAGTCGGCGGGGGCGTCCTTCGGGCCGTAGTAGTTCGGGCGTTCCCAGCCGTTCACCTGGCCGAACTGCGCGCCCATTTCCTTCTGCCGGTCATAGGCGGGTGCAGTGCGCAGGGGGCGGCAAGCTTCGCGTTCCTCATCCGGGTGGTGCAGGATGAAGACGTGGTCGTAGCACTCCTCGTTCTTGCGGGAAGCGTATTCGGTGGTCATCCAGCCGCCGAAGCGCTTGGGGTCGAGGGAGGCCATGTCGATCTCGGCCTCGCCTTGGGTCATGAGTTGGGCAAGGTAGTAGCCGGTGCCGCCCGCGGCGGTGATGCCGAAGGAGAAGCCTTCCGCCAGCCACATGTTGCGCAGGCCGGGGGCGGGGCCGACCAGCGGGTTGCCGTCGGGGGTGTAGCAGATCGGGCCGTTGTAATCGTCCTTGAGGCCCACGGTTTCCGAGGACGGAATCCGGTGGATGAAGGACATGTACTCCTGCTCGATCCGTTCGAGGTCCAGCGGGAAGAGGTCGGCGCGGAAGCTGTCGGGGACGCCGTACTGAAAGCGGGCCGGGGCGCCCTTTTCGTAGGGGCCAAGGATCCAGCCGCCGCGTTCTTCGCGCACATACCACTTGGCGTCGGCGTCGCGCAGGACCGGGTGCTGCGGGTTGGTCTTGCGCCATTCGACGAGGGCCGGGTCAGGCTCGGTCACGATGTACTGGTGTTCGACCACGACAGCGGGGGTCTTGATGCCGAGGAGTTTGGCGGTCCGCTGGGCGTGGTTGCCGGTGGCGGTGACGACATGTTCGGCGGTGATGTCGAACTTGTCGTCGGTGGCCACGAGCATCCCGCCTTTCTCTTCCAGACGGGTGCAGGAGACGATCCACTCCGACCCGGTCCAGCGGTAGCCGTCGACCTGGATCTTGCGTTCGATGGTCGCACCCAGCTGGCGGGCGCCCTTGGCCATCGCCTGCGTGACGTCGGCCGGGTTGATGTAGCCATCCTGCGGGTGGTAGAGCGCGCCGATCAGGTCCTCGGTCCGGACCAGCGGCCAGCGGTCCTTGATCTCTTTCGGCGTCAGGAATTCGTGGTAGACCCCGGCGGTTTCGGCGACGGAGGAGTAGAGCATGTACTCGTCCATACGCTGCTGAGCTTGAGCCATCCGCAGGTTGCCGACGACGTAGAAGCCTGGGTTCAGGCCCGTCTCGGCCTCCAGCCCCTTGTAGAAGTCGACCGAGTACTTGTGGATGTGGGTGGTCGCGTAGCTCATGTTGAAGAGCGGCAGAAGGCCCGCGGCGTGCCAGGTGGAGCCTGCGGTCAGCTCGTCCCGCTCGACCAGCATGGTGTCCCAGCCCGCTTTCGCCAGGTGATAGGCGATGCCGGTTCCGACGGCTCCGCCGCCGACGACTAGGGCTTTGACATGGGTTTTCATGGTCGACTCTCTTGGAAGATGTTTGCCCCTATCTGCCAGACGGGGACGAAACCGGGCAAGAGCACCCGACCTTTGGCGTCAGAAAACGACATGCTGTCGTTATCAGTCTGCGTCGAGGAAGGCCTTGGCCGTTGCGGCCCATTTCCACGGCTCCTCGGTCGTCGCGTAGTGGCCAAGGGCGCTTTGGATTTCCAGGTAGGTGACATGCGCGCCCGCCGCCCGCAGGCGGTCGACCTGGGCGCGGCCGATGGCTGGGGGATACCAGAGATCGGTGTCGGCGGTTACGGTCAGGACCGGGACGCGGATGCGGTCCAACTGCTGGCGGACATCGAAGCTGGCGGCCGTGCGGTACATCGCGACGAGCGCCCAGGGATCGGCGATCTTGGCCCAGGCGCGGGCTTCGTCGGCCAGCATCCGGGCCCGGGTCACGGGGTCGGCAACCGTGACGGCCAGCTTCTCGCGCAGGCCGAAGCCGATCAGCATTTCTTCCCGGATGGCGGCCAGTGGGACCACCATCGACTGGGGCGCGGGATGGCCATCGTTCCAGCCGGGCGTTGCGGCGAAGCGGGCAAGAAGCGGCGGGATCGCGGCGGCAAGATCGAAGCTGTCGTGATCGGCCGTGTCGGTCGCGATGATGCGCGTCAGGTTGTCAGGCAGCGTCACGGCCCACTGATAGGCCTGAAACCCGCCCAGCGAACAGCCCGCGACGGCGTGCAGGCGCTGGATACCCAGAGAGCCGACCAGCAGGCCCTGCGCGCGGACGACGTCTTCCATCGTAACGAACGGAAAGTCGCGGCCCCAGGTCTGCCCGGTGGCCGGGTTCACCGACCGGGCGCAGGTCGAGCCGTAGAACGACCCCAGCACGTTGGACGACAGGACAAAGTAGCGGTCGGTGTCATAGATGAGCCCCGGTCCGATCTGGGTGTGGCCCCAGCCGATCCGGCTGTCGAGCGTCGGGGGATCGGCGGCGTGGTGGCTTGAGCTGAGCCCGTGGGTGACGAGGATCGCGTTGGACCGGCCGGCATTGAGGTGTCCCCAGCTTTCCCAGGCGATCTCGATCTGCGGCAGGGTGATGCCGGAGGCGAGCGTGAAGTCTCGCGCGGTGAAGACCGGCATGCGAACCTCGGGTCCTGTCTGGCCCGAGACTAGCACGGATTTCGCGCGCATGCCCCTGCGCCATTGCGGCCACAGGGGCGGCGAACCTCCGACACCGTGCATTCGCTGCCGAACTCTTGCCAAGTTTCTGGTTATCAACAGGTTGCAAAGAAACCGAGCATCCTGATGACACTCGACATTTCCATTCAGTCCACGCCCGCCCGCCCCGTCCTGGTCGCGCTGGCGGCGATCCTTCTGTCCTGGCTGGCGGAATATGCCGCACAGGTGATGGCGTTCGGGCCGGGGGGTGAACTTTCGCACTTGGGCGTGCAGATCGCAGTGGCGCAGAGTGCGGTCGTCGTGACCGGACTGGTGATCGGTCTGGCACTGGTCGGTCGGATGGACCTTCTGGCGCGGATGGTGACGCTGCTGTTCCTGCTGGTTGCGGTGCTGAACCTGGCGCTCTGGACGCTGTACCGGGAAGCGCCCGAGCTTTACGCGACCGAGGCCGGGGTCAGCCTGATCCAGAACCTGTCGCTTCTGCTGCAGATCGCGCTGCTGGTCTGGATTCTCCGTGCGCCTTTCCGGCAGTGGCTGCGGGCAGGACTGGTGATCGCGGTGGTGTTTCTGGGCACCAAGGAGGTCGCGTTGCGCTGGTTCAGCGTCGAGGAGCTTTACATCTTTCCCCTTGCTGCATCGTCGGACGAATACATCGTGGTCGATGTCGAGGGTCTCTATGCCGCGCAGGACCGCCTGATGGGGCAACAGGTGGCGGCGCTGTTGCCCGAAGTGCCGGGCGAAACGGATGTCTTCGCGCTGGCTTTGGGCGGAACCGAGGATCAGTCCGTGTTCCTGACCGAGGTCGAACGCGTGTCGGCGATCCTGGACGCGCAATACGGCTCGGGGGGGCGGACGCTGAAGCTCGCCAACAGCCATGACCATCCGACGCGCTATCCGATGGCGAACAAGTCCAACCTTGCGAGCGCCCTGAAGGAGATCGGGGCGCGGCAGGGGGCCGAGGACTTGGCGTTCCTGTTCCTGACGTCGCACGGGAAGGAGGACCTGTTCTCGCTGGACTTCCACGCGGCCGGGACCGCGGACCTGACGGCGGCTGAGTTCACGAAGATGCTGGAGGACAGCGGTATCGGTCCGGCGGTGATCGTGGTGTCGGCCTGCCATTCGGGGTCGTTCATCGACGACATCGCGGCGCCCGATCGGCTGATCATCACGGCGGCGCGGGGGGACCGGACCTCGTTCGGGTGCCGAGACGGGGCGGAATGGACCGAGTTCGGCGAGTCATTCTTCGACAAGGCGCTTCGGTCGGAGCCCGACCCGCGCAAGGCCTTTCCCGCGGCGGTCGAGGATGTGACGCGCAAGGAACTTGCGGATGACCTGACGCCAAGCCTGCCGCAGATCAGCGAGGGGGCTGACATCGGCGCGGTGCTGGACCGGGTGCTGACGCGCTGAAGAGGGGCTCCGTTCGGCTTCGACGCTCGTCCCCACGCTGGCGCCGAGGAGCGGAGGTCGAACAAGGAGGGGTCCCTTGCCGTTCCGGCTGTTCTGCGCAAGGTTGGCGCGGAGAGACAGGAAGGCCCCCCAGATGACCCGATACAATCAACCCCTCGGCGGCAACGAGATGCCGCGGTTCGGCGGACCCGCGACCATGATGCGGCTGCCCGCGGCGACCAGCGCGAATGGGCTGGATGCGGCCTTCATCGGGATTCCGATGGACCACGGCACCTCGAACCGGCCGGGCACGCGCCTTGGTCCGCGCCAGATCCGCGACGAATCCCGGATGATCCGGCCCTACAACATGGCCACCGGCGCGGCCCCCTTCGACCATCTGCAGGTCGCGGACCTGGGCGATGTGGCGATCAACACCTTCGACCTGAAGAAGACCGTGGACATCATCACTGCGCACTACCGCGAGGTCCTGTCGCACGGCACCATCCCCCTGACACTTGGGGGCGACCATACGCTGACCTGGCCGATCCTGCGGGCGATAAAGGAACGCCACGGTCCGGTCGCGCTGATCCATGTCGATGCCCATGCCGACATCAACGACACCATGTTCGGCGAGACGGTGGCGCACGGCTGCCCCTTCCGCCGGGCCTGGGAGGACGGCTGCCTGCAGAACGACAAGGTGTTCCAGATCGGCCTTCGCGCCACGGGCTATGCGGCGGACGACTTCAACTGGGGCCGCGACAAGGGCTGGACGGTGGTGCAGGCCGAGGAGTGCTGGCACAAGTCGCTGACGCCACTGATGAAGATCATGCGCGAGAAGGTCGGCGATGCGCCGGTGTACCTGTCCTATGACATCGACAGCCTGGATTCCGCCTTCGCGCCCGGCACCGGGACGGTCGAGCCGGGAGGTTTGACGACCTGGCAGGGGCTGGAGATCATCCGGGGGTGCGCGGGGCTGAACCTTGTCGGTTGCGACCTGGTCGAGGTCTCGCCCCCCTACGATCCGTCGGGCAATACGGCGGTGATCGCGGCCAACTATCTCTACGAAATGCTGTGCGTCCTGCCCCGCGTGCCGCAGAACCCGTCGCGCTTTTCCGGGCTTGTGTTCTAGTCAGCCCCTCAGCGTATCGCGGGGCAAGAGGCCATAGCGGGCGCGGTAAAGCTCGGCGAAGCGGCCGAAATGGGTGAAGCCCCAGCGCATCGCGATGTCCGTGACGCGTGTGCCCGGCGGGGCGGCCAAAAGGTCGGCATGGACGCGCGCCAGCCGCGCCTCGCGCCAGAAACCGAGAGGCGTCGTGCCGCGGTGTTCGCGGAAGGCAAGCTGCAGCGCGCGGGGCGAGATGCCGGCGACCTGGGCCATGTCTTCCAGCGTGATCGGCTGGTCGAGATGCGCCTCGATGTAGCTTTCGGCGAGGCGCAGGTGGCGCGGACGCGGGGCGGCGCGGCTGCGCGCCAGCTGCGCCTGGTGGTCGTGCTGCGCTTCCAGAAGGCCGGAGAGAAGCGTGCCCTCGATCTGCCGCGCCATGAGGCCGGGGCCGATCGGCGGCTGGCCGGCATCGGCTTCCCCCACC
>Ga0208243_1000225_pt1 | contig 39606 bp, 36 predicted proteins | sample Subbio2Aug_QV12A_FD_184826 | JGI IMG/M metagenome (GOLD analysis project Ga0208243, IMG submission 184826) | Serpentinite rock and fluid subsurface biosphere microbial communities from McLaughlin Reserve, California, USA - CR12Aug_QV12A (SPAdes) | ecosystem: Environmental > Terrestrial > Deep... | reverse complement strand
CCCGCCCCGCCGCTACCGAGGCAAGGATTTCGTCTGGTGGCTGGGCAAGCTTGGCAAGTGGGACATGAAGGCCCCGACCCCGGGGACCGAGCACATCACCATCGCGGTCAGCGGGGCCTACGGTGGCCACACGATGGACTTCCGCCGCCTCGCCGCGCTCGGCGTCACGCTTCTGGGCCGGGCCGGGGAGTATCGGGACGGCGTCCTCCGGATCGCGGAGGACCTTGCGACGAACATCGCCAATGGCGACCGGAACTACCTGTCCGTGCTGGACGAAGCCGACGCCTATGCCGCCGCTCATGGCCTCGACCTGCCCGAGGATCCGCAGGCGCGGCAGCTTCTTCCCCTGCCCGATTGCGTGACGAACCCCACGCTGGCGCTGGACCTGAAGGCCGCGGGCATCTCCACCGTCATCTGGGCCACCGGCTTTCAGCTCGACTTCGGCTGGATCGACCTCGACATCTTCCGCGACGACGGCCGCCCGCGCCACACCGAGGGGGAAACCGAAATTCCGGGCCTCTACTTCGTGGGCCTTCCCTGGCTGTCCTGCCGGGGCTCTGCCTTCATCTGGGGCGCGTGGAAGGATGCCGAGCGCCTGGCCGCACTGATCGCCGCGCGCCGCGGGGACTGAGCTGCAATCGACCGGACCACCCACGTGGAATCCGTGCTACTCTCCTGCCGGTGGTACCGGTAGGAGCTTGGCATGCGGGCCCTCGTCGCGACGGCACTTTTGCTGATGGGCGCCGGGTGCGCCAATGTCGATTACAACACGGTCGAGCGCGGCACTTTCGAGGGCGAGGTGGCAGTCGTCTGGCTTCGCGGAACCGAAGGCGCAGGCGATGGAACCTTCATCTACGTGCCCACGCCCGGGAAACCCCTGACCTTCACCCGACCAAAGAGCGAGGCTGTCCGGCCAGACATCGTACCGCCGATGATGTACACGGACGGCGGCTCGGTTCCCGGTCTTGCCCGCGCCTTCCGGGGCTTCACCCCCTGGAACTATGGTCCGGCCTATATCGTCCATGACTGGGTCTTCATGGCGCGGCAATGCCTGAACCTTGGCGAGACCGATCCCAAGTACATGGCGCTCAAGGACCTTAGCTTTCAGGATTCAGCCGAGATCATCGCCGAGAGCATCAAGGCGCTCGAATTCACCAACCGGATCAAGGCCAAGGACATTTCGGCCCCGGCGGTCACCTTTGCGGTGACCAGTCCGTTCTCCAAAGCCCGGTGGGAGGCGCGTGAATGCGAGGAGGTGACGCCCGAGCATGCGAGGATGGCGCTGGAGGCCGTCGGGCGGAGCCCCGCCATAGGAGACGTCTCGCGGTCAAAGGTGTTTGTCCAACCGGACGGCACGCGCGAAGAGACGCAAGCCGTGGTCGTGGCCGTCAGCAGCTTCGACTGACCGGCTAGGACGCCTTCAGCACGCCTCGGTCGATCTGGTCCTGCTCGATCGATTCGAACAGCGCGCGGAAGTTGCCCTCGCCAAAACCGTCGTCGCCCTTGCGCTGGATGAATTCGAAGAAGATCGGGCCGATCACGGTCTTCGAGAAGATCTGCAGCAGGATCTTCGTCTCACCCCCGTCGACGACCCCTTCGCCGTCGATCAGGATGCCGTGCTTGGCAAGCTTCTCGATGGGCTCCTCATGGCCCACGACGCGGGTCTTCGACAGCTCGTAATAGGCCATCGGCGGCTTCGGCATGAACTTCAGCCCGGCCTCGGCGATGGCGTCGGTGGCGGAATAGATGTCATCCGTTCCGACCGCGATGTGCTGGATGCCCTCGCCCTTGTAGCGCTTGAGGTATTCGACGATCTGCCCCGTCTCGCCCCGGTCCTCGTTGATCGGAATGCGGATGCGGCCGCAGGGCGAGGTGAGCGCCCGGGAGTGGAGGCCGGTGAACTTTCCCTCGATGTCGAAGAAGCGGATCTGGCGGAAGTTGAAAAGCCGACCGTAGAAGTCGAACCAGGTGTCCATGTTGCCGCGATGGACATTGTGGGTCAGGTGGTCGAGGTAGTGGAAGCCCACCCCCTTCGGTTTCGGCGTCGCAACCCAGTCGAAATCTGCGTCGTAAGGATTCGTATCGCCATAGCGGTCGGTGAAATAGATCAGCGAACCGCCGATACCGACGATGGCGGGCAGGTCCAGCGTCTTCCCCGGCCCTTCGAAGGCCTTTGCCCCGTTCTTCACGGCATGGGCGAAGGCGTGGGCCGCGTCAGCCACCCGCCAGCCCATCGACGGAGCGCAGGGGCCGTGCTCCTCGACGAAGTTCCGGGCATGGCTGCCGGGCTCGTCGTTCAGGATGTAGGTGATATCGCCCTGCTGCCACAGCTCGATCGCCTTGGTCTTGTGCCGCGCGGTCAGCTGGTAGCCCATGCGGGTGAACAGCGCGCGCAGCTCATCGGGGTTGGGATGCGCGAATTCGACGAACTCGAAGCCGTCGGTCCCGGCAGGGTTTGCGGGCGAGATGACCGCGCGGGGGGCGGAATGCGGAAACGGGCCCATGAGTTCTCCTCCCTGGAAATCGGGTTCCTTTCAGAATGACTCCGTCTTCCCGTGATTTGCGCGCGATGTTTGGCTTGATTTGTGGCCATGATGCGTGTTTTTGATGAGAGTCAGCAATACAGCGCGGGATTATCGCATGATCGACGAAACTGATTCCCGGCTTCTGGCGGCGGTCCAGGCCAATGCGCAGGTCACGGCGCAAGAGTTGGGCGAGATGCTGAACCTCTCCCCAAGCCAGGCGGCGCGTCGCAGGGCACGCCTGGAGGCCGAGGGGGTCATCACCGGCTACCGGGCCAGGCTTTCGCCGGGCAAGCTGGGGCTGACGGTGCAGGCCTTCGTCCAGGTGCAGATGGCCGCCCATTCGCCCGAATCCGCGCGCGACTTCCTGCGCCTGATCTCCACCCTGCCCGAGGTCGTGGCCTGCTGGACGCTGACGGGCGAGGCGGATTACCTCTTGCGCGTCTGGTGCGCGGACCTTCCGGCGCTGAACCGGCTAATCCACCACCGGCTCTTGCCGAACCCGGCCGTGGCGCGGGTGCAAAGCCAGATCGTGATGGACCAGCCGAAGTTGGACGCGGGACTGCCGGTCTAGCTGGCTGCAGAACGCAAGGCCGGCGCGCATCGGCAGAACGCGAACAGGACGACCAGAAGCCGATCCGGCGTTTATCCGGCGCCGTCCGGCAGACAGCGCAGCAGCACCGCCCGGACCATCGCTTCACGCTCGTGCCGGGATTTTTCCTGCAGATTCGGCAGCTTGTGCCCGACTGCCAAGTCAGCGATGCCGTGGGCTATGGCCCAGATGGAAAGGACGTCAATCTCATCGCCACCCAGGCCTTCGGCAAGGCCGACAAGGTGGTCGTATGCGCGACGGGCGGCAGCAACCAGTTCGGCCGAGGCAAAATCGGGCCGCGCCGACGAGAAGATCAGGCGAAAGAGCGCCGGCCGGGCCAACGCGAATTCGACATAGCCAAGCCCGGCACGCACCACCCGGTCCCGCGGATCTGCTGCTCCCACCTCCCGCGCGTCCAGCGTGTCCTGAAACCGGGTGAACCCCTCGGCCGCCAGGGCCGTCAGCAGTCCGTTCGTATCGCCAAAGTGATGCGCCGGCGCGGCGTGGCTCACCCCGGCGCGCTTGGCGACCGAGCGGAGCGAGAATCCCTCCACCCCCTTTTCCGTAAGCTCGGCTTCTCCGGCCGCCAGAAGCGCCGCCCGAAGGTCGCCGTGGTGATAGGGTTTTTCTGCCATGTCCAAGAGTTAACTTCCGATCTTGTCAGCGTAAAGATTTTTCTTGACGAGAGGCCGGCCCGTCCCATAATCCTGACACTGTAAAGATCAGAGGCCCCCCATGACCCCCGACCAGCTTTTCCAGCTTTCCAGCCCGCTCGCCCTTCTGGGCTGGATCGCCCTTCTCCTCTCCCCCCTCGCCCCCCGGGCGGCGCAGGTGGTTGCGGCTGCGGCGATCCCGCTTCTTCTGTCGCTGGCCTATGCAGGGCTCGTCCTTGCATTCTGGTGGGAAGCGCCTGGCGGCTTTGGCTCGCTGGCTGAGGTCCAGGCCCTGTTCACCCATCCGCAGATCGCGCTGGCAGGCTGGTTGCATTACCTGGCCTTCGACCTTTTCGTCGGAGCCTGGGCCGTCCGCACCGCCCGCGCCGAGGGCATCCCGCATTGGGCGGTGATCCCTTGTTTGGTCCTCACCTTCCTCTTCGGTCCCGCGGGCCTTCTGGCCTTCGCGATCCTGCGCTTCACCTTGACCCGAAAGGTCCTGCCATGACCGCCACCCTGACCGCCCCCCGCGTCGCCCTCCTGTCGAATCCGAACACGCAACTCAGCCGCCTGACGCTCTTCGTCGCACTCGCCGCACTGCCTCTGATGGCTGCTTATGTCCTCGACGACCGCCTGTTCCAGGGTGACAATGTCTGGCTGAAACCGCTGAAGTTCCACCTTGCGCTGACGGTCTACACCGGCACGCTGGTCCTCTTCGCCATGCTCCTGCCCGAGGGGAGCTTCACCTCGCGCCGATGGCGGGTCTACTTCGGGATCGTGACCATCTGCATCCTGGCCGAGTTGCTCTGGATCGGCGCCGCCGCCGCCCTTGGGACGGCCTCGCACTTCAACGTGACCGGGTTCTGGAACGTACTTTACAGCCTGATGGGGCTGGCGGCGGTGATCCTGACCTCTGCCACGATCGCTATGGCCCCGGCCTTCTGGCGGCAGCGGTCTGACCCCTTGATGCAGGCGATCTCTCTCGGGCTGGCCCTGACCTTCCTCCTCACCGTGCCGATCGCGGCGACCATGGCCAACCTGACGGGCCACCACGTCGGCACCCCCGTCACCGGCGCGCGGTTCCCGATCATGGGCTGGTCGATGGAGGTGGGCGACCTCCGCCTACCTCACTTCCTTGCCACACATGCCATGCATTTCGTGCCGCTGGCGGGGCTGACCGGAAGCCGCACGGCCGTCTGGGCCGCGGCCGCAGGTTTCACCGCCCTTACGCTCTGGTGCTTTGCCCGCGCGCTGATGGGTCTGCCGCCCTTCTGACGCTTCCCCTTCCGCGCAGGGTTCGCTAGAACCCGCGCGGACAAGGGGAATGCTCATGCCGATGGAAAAGACCTTCAACGCCGCCGAGGCCGAAGCCCGCATCTCGAAGCTCTGGCTGGACGCCAAGGCCTTCAAGGCTGGTGCGAACGCCAAGCCCGGACGCCCCGCCTTTTCCGTCATGATCCCGCCCCCGAACGTCACCGGCTCCTTGCACATGGGCCACGCGTTCAACAACACGCTGCAGGACATCCTGACCCGCTGGCACCGGATGCAGGGCGACGACACGCTCTGGCAGCCGGGGACCGACCATGCCGGGATCGCCACCCAGATGGTGACCGAACGCGAGATGGCTTTGAGCCAAGAGCCAGATCGGCGGACGATGGGGCGCGAGAAGTTCCTGGCCCGCGTCTGGCAGCAGAAGCAGAAGTCGCGCGGCAACATCCGCGGCCAGCTGGAACGCCTCGGCGCGTCCTGCGACTGGGACCGCGAGGCCTTCACCATGTCGGGCGCTCCGGGTGCCCCGGCTGGCGAAGAAGGCAACTTCCACGACGCGGTGATCAAGGTCTTCGTCGACATGTACCGGAAGGGCCTCATCTACCGCGGCAAGCGGCTGGTGAACTGGGACCCGCATTTCGAGACCGCGATCTCGGACCTGGAGGTCGAGAACACCGAGGTCCCTGGCCACATGTGGCACTTCAAATACCCGCTCGCAGGCGGGGAGACCTACGAGTACGTCGAGAAGGACGCGGACGGCAACGTGACCTTCCGCGAGACGCGAGACTACATCTCCATCGCCACCACCCGGCCCGAAACCATGCTGGGCGACGGCGCCGTGGCAGTTCATCCATCGGATGAACGTTACGCGCCAATCGTCGGGAAACTTTGCGAAATCCCGGTGGGCCCGAAGGAACACCGCCGCCTGATCCCGATCATCACCGACGAATACCCCGACCCCACTTTCGGCTCGGGGGCGGTGAAGATCACCGGGGCGCATGACTTCAACGACTATGGCGTCGCCAAGCGCGCGGGCATCCCCTGCTACCGCCTGATGGACACCCGCGCCCAGATGCGCTCGGACGGCGCTCCCTACGCCGAGGCGGCGGAGATCGCCGGTCGCATGTCCCGCGCCTGGCTGGTGGCCAAGGGCTATGCGACGCCAGGGTTTGCGGAGCAGCCGTTCTCGCTGTCCGAATCCGAGATCGACGCCTTGAACCTCGTCCCCGACGACCTCCGCGGTCTGGACCGGTACGAGGCCCGCAAGCGCGTGGTCGAGGCGATCACGGCCGAGGGGCTGGCGGTGACTTACCTCAAGAAATCCGTCGACAAGGAAACCGGGGCCGAGCACCTGGAACGGGTGCCTTATGTCGAGTCGAAGCCGATCATGCAGCCCTTCGGCGACCGCTCGAAAGTGGTGATTGAGCCGATGCTGACCGACCAGTGGTTCGTCGACACCGCCAAGATCGTGGAGCCTGCGCTGGAGGCGGTGCGGACCGGCCGGACGAAAATCATCCCGCTGAGCGGGGAGAAGACCTATTACCACTGGCTGGAAAACATCGAACCCTGGTGCATCAGCCGCCAGCTTTGGTGGGGGCATCAGATTCCGGTGTGGTACGGTCTCGACCTGTCCGCGCCCGGCTTCCGCGATGACGAGGGCGACGAGGCGCTGGACGAGGTGGAAATCCTCCGCATCCTCGGCGACGGCGGATATGTCCAGCGCGACGCGATCTACCATTGCGCGGCCGACGTTGCTGCTGCGACCGAGCGTTTCCGCGATAGCCTTGCTGCGCTGCCACACCCCCTGAACCACGCCCGCGTGGTCGAAGTCGCGGATCGCGCCGCGGCGGTCGAGGCACTTGCAGCCTCGCTGGCGGGTTACGAGATCGACCAGGACGTGACCAAGCTGGTCTATCCGGTCTGGCGGGACCCCGACGTCCTCGACACCTGGTTCTCCTCGGGCCTCTGGCCGATCGGCACGCTCGGCTGGCCGGAACCCACGCCGGAGCTGCAGAAATACTTCCCCACCTCGGTCCTGGTGACCGGGCAGGATATCCTGTTCTTCTGGGTCGCCCGGATGATGATGATGCAGCTGGCCGTGGTGAACGACATTCCGTTCCACACCGTCTACCTGCACGGCCTCGTCCGCGACGCCAAGGGCAAGAAGATGTCGAAGTCGCTTGGCAACGTCATCGACCCGTTGGAGATCATCGACGAATACGGCGCCGACGCGCTGCGGTTCGCCAATGCGGCGATGGCTTCCTTGGGCGGGGTGCTGAAGCTGGATACCCAGCGCATCGCGGGCTACCGGAACTTCGGCACCAAGCTCTGGAACGCCTGCCGCTTTGCCGAGATGAACGGGGTCTGGGAAGGCCACGCGACCGGCCCGGCGCCCTCGCCCAAGGCCACCGCGAACAAGTGGATCATCGGCGAGACGGCGAAGACCCTCGCCGAGGTCAACGAGGCACTGGAAAACTACCGCTTCGACCAGGCGGCAGATGCGCTTTACAAGTTCGTCTGGGGCAAGGTCTGCGACTGGTATGTCGAATTCGCCAAGCCCCTGTTCGACGGCCCCGACGCCGGGGAAACCCGTCAGACGATGGCCTGGGTGCTAGATCAGTCGATGATCCTCCTCCACCCCTTCATGCCCTTCATCACCGAAGAGCTGTGGAGCACGACCGGCAAGCGCGAGAAACTCCTCGTCCACACCGAATGGCCGCAGCTTCCCGCGAGCCTCATTGACCGCGACGCGGAACGCGAGATGACCTTCGTCACGACGCTGATCGACGACATCCGCAGCGCCCGCGCGCAGGTGCATGTGCCGGTGGGCCTGAAGGCCGACCTGGTGGCGACCAGCCTGACGGAGGAAGCCCGCGCGGCCTTCCAGCGTAACGAGACGCTGATCAAGCGGCTGGCGCGGGTGGATCAGATCACCGAAGGCGCGGCCCCCAAGGGCAGCATCGCCGTCGCTGCAGAGGGCGCGGCCTTCGCGATCCCCTTGGAAGGGCTGATCGACATCGCCGAGGAGAAATCCCGCCTGCAGAAGGGGTTGGACAAGCTGATGAAGGAGATCGGGGGGCTGAAAGGCCGGCTCGACAACCCGAACTTCGTCAAGTCCGCGCCCGAGGATGTGGTGATGGAGGCGCAGTCGAACCTGGAGGCGCGGCAGGACGAGGCCGCGAAGATGCAGGAAGCGCTGCGTCGCCTTGCTGACCTCGGCTGACTGCGCAAAGCAGAGTTAAGGCATCGTGAATGCCCACGGCCAAGCCCTTGAAAAGGCTTGGCCCGCTTACCCTGTCCTGCGTGGACAGCCCCCTTGCGCGCCCCCCCTGCCCGTGTCAGCCTGCCGGCCATGAGCCGCTTCCTGACCCCCCACGCCGCCCAGCTTCCCTCGACCGTCCCCTTCACCGGCCCCGAGGCGCTGGAACGGCGGACCGGCATCCCTTTCCGGGCCAGGCTCGGCGCGAACGAAAGCCTGTTCGGCCCCTCTCCGCGCGCCATCGAGGCGATGAAGGCGGCCGCCGGAGGCGCCTGGATGTACGGCGATCCGGAAAACCACGACCTGAAACAGGCGCTCGCCGCCCACCACGGCATCACCCCCGCCCATGTCGCCGTGGGGCCCGGGATCGACGGTCTTCTGGGCCTCGTCTGCCGCCTGACACTGGACGCCGGCACGCCGGTGGTGACCAGCCTCGGCGCCTACCCGACCTTCAACTTCCACGTCGCGGGATACGGCGGCCAACTTTCCCGGGTGCCCTACCGGGGCGACCATGAGGACCCGCAGGCCCTTCTTGACACGGCCCGGGCGACCGGCGCGCGGCTGATCTACCTGGCCAATCCCGACAACCCGATGGGCAGCCACCACCCGGCCTCGGTGATCGAGGACATGGTGGCGAATCTTCCGGACCACACCCTCTTGATCCTGGACGAAGCCTACGCCGACCTCGCGCCCGAGGGCACGGTCCCGAGCATCCCGGCCGATCACCCCCAGGTGATCCGGATGCGGACCTTTTCCAAGGGATACGGCCTTGCCGGCGCGCGGGTCGGTTATGCGATCACGAACCCCGACCTGGCCCTGGCCTTCGACAAGGTCCGCGACCACTTCGGGATGGGCCGGATCAGCCAGGCCGGTGCTCTGGCGGCACTGAAGGATCAGGACTGGCTGAGAAACGTCCAGGACCGGACAGTCGCGGCCCGGCAGCGGCTGTCGGCCATTGCCCGTGCGAATGGCCTGGCACCCCTGCCCTCGGCCACCAATTTCGTGACCATCGATTGCGGCCGCGACGGGGACTACGCGCGTAAGCTTTTGGCCGAGCTTGGCACGCGTGGAGTCTTCATCCGGATGCCCGGCGTCGCCCCGCTGGACCGATGCATCCGCATCAGCCTTGGCGACGAGGAAACTCTGGATATTCTGGAAGAAGCCCTGCCGCTGGCCATTGGTGCGGCCGGCTGATCACTCGGCGGCGAGATCCGGTTTTGCGGGACCGACCGCCGGTGCCTTTCCGGGAAGTGGCGCTTCTGCCGGACCGAGCCGCGGAGCGTTGGAAAGCATGTCCTGCAGGATCAGGCGCTCGGAGGTCGACTCTCCCATCTTGAAGGGAAGGGCGCGACGGAACACGAGCACATTCTGGATCGTCGTCTTTGTCCCGGTCAGCCCGGCGCGTTCCTCGCAGGGGAGCGTGTCCGCCCGGACATAGTCCCAACCTTCCCCACCCAATTCGTTCATCAGGGTGGTGAGCGCGAGGGCAAAACGGTCCTCGGTGGTTTTCACCCCCCGGGCCTTTTCACCCCGTCTGGGGGCCGGAATAACTTTGAACTCGAAACGCTGCATCGGGTCGCTCCCGCTAGGACTGCGGAAGAGATAATGGATTCCGCCGCTTGGCGCAAATCACCAAGATTTTCCCGGGCAGAAGCATGCCGGCGGGGAACCGTTCGGGATCAGAGCCCCAGCTTCTGCGCCACGAGGGCGTTGACCGTGGCGGGGTTCGCCTTGCCGCCGCTGGCCTTGATCACTTGACCGGTGAACCAGCCCGCAAGCTTGGGGTTGGCCTTGGCCTTAGCAACCTGTTCGGGGTTGGCGGCGATGATCTCGTCCACGGCCTTCTCGATGGCGCCCGTATCGGTCACCTGCTTCATGCCGCGCGCCTCGGCGATGGCCGCCGGGTCGCCGCCTTCGGTGTAGACGATCTCGAACAGGTCCTTGGCCATCTTCCCGCTGATCGTGCCGGCGGCGATCAGGTCGATGATCCCGCCCAGCTGCGCGGCCGAGACCGGGCTTTCGGTGATGTCGTGGCCTTCCTTCTTCAGCCGACCGAACAGTTCGTTGATCACCCAGTTCGCGGCCATCTTGCCGTCGCGGCCCTTGGCGACCTCGTCGAAATACCGGGCCGAGTCGAGTTCGGCGGTCAGGACGTTGGCGTCATAGTCGGTCAGGCCGTAGTCCGCCATGAAGCGGGCCTTCTTGGCGTCCGGAAGTTCCGGCATCCGGGCGTGAATGTCGTCGACCCAGGCCTGCTCGATCTCCAAAGGCAGGAGGTCGGGGTCGGGGAAGTAGCGGTAATCATGCGCCTCTTCCTTCGACCGCATCGAGCGGGTCTCGTTCTTGTCGGGGTCGTAGAGGCGGGTTTCCTGAACCACGCTGCCCCCATCCTCGATGATGGCGATCTGGCGGCGGGCCTCATACTCGATGGCGGCCTGAATGAAGCGCATCGAGTTCATGTTCTTGATTTCGCAGCGGGTTCCCAGATGCGAGAAGTCCTGCGTGGCCTGATACTTCTCGTATTGGCCCGGGCGGCAGACCGAGACGTTCACGTCGGCGCGCAGGTTGCCGTTCTGCATGTTGCCGTCGCAGGTGCCAAGGTAGCGCAGGATCTGGCGGAGCTTTGTCACATAGGCGGCGGCTTCCTCGGGCCCGCGAATGTCGGGGCGGCTGACGATCTCCATCAGGGCGACGCCGGTGCGGTTGAAGTCGACGAAGCTGAGGTTCGGGTCCATGTCGTGGATGGATTTCCCGGCGTCCTGTTCTAGGTGAATGCGCTCGATCCGGACGCGGCGGGCCACGCCGGGACCCATTTCGACGATCACCTCACCCTCGCCCACGATGGGGTGGTAAAGTTGGCTGATCTGATAGCCCTGCGGCAGGTCGGGATAGAAGTAGTTCTTGCGGTCGAAGGCCGAGACCAGGTTGATCTGCGCCTTGAGCCCGAGGCCGGTGCGGACCGCCTGTTCGACGCAGAATTCGTTGATGACCGGCAGCACCCCCGGCATCGCGCAATCGACGAAGGAGACGTTGGAGTTGGGCTCCGCCCCGAAGGTCGTGGACGCGCCCGAGAAGAGTTTGGCGTTCGACGAGACCTGGGCGTGGATTTCCATCCCGATGACCAGCTCCCAGTCGTGCTTCGCCCCGGCGATCACCTTGGGCGTGGGCGCGGTATAGGTCAGGTCAAGCATGGATGCCTCCGGGACTGTCTTGGGGCCGGGTTTAGGCCGCAAGCACCGTCAGGGCAAGGGGGCGGTCAGGTCCGGCGGACCAGAGTTCCAAGCCCGTCGCCGCGCCGCACGATCCGCGCGCCCCGTTTCAGGGCCGGGCCGAAGACCTCGGCCATCGCGAAGGCGAGGGTCTGGTTGCCCGAGGTCCAGCAGTCGAGCTGGATCTCGCGGAGGCGGTTCCACAGGACATCGGACAGGGCCGCCCGCGACTTGGTGAGGTGCCAGGACGCCGTGGGGCCCGCCTTGCGGAAGCCCATCGCCATGTCGGACAGAAGATGCGCAGCGATATTGGCCCGGACCTGGCAGCCGGTGGTGGACTGGTAGTCGCCCAGCGCCTCGAAGAAGTATTCGTGGTCCAGCGTCGGCGAAAGGTCGCCAAAGGCGTCGAGTGCCGAGATGTGGAAGGCGGCGTAGGCAGCCTTGCCGGTCACGCCTTCGGTCAGGCGGACGGCGCGGCGGGCCTCGCGTTCGAAAGCGGATAGCGAGCCGTACCAGCCGGGAAGCATGTTCACCGCGTGGGCGGCATGAGCCTCGGCATCCTCGGGGTCGAGATCGACCCAGTCCTCGTACCATTCGCGGCAGACTGCGCCGCCATCCTCGATCCCGGGCACCAGGGCATAGCGGGTTGCGGCAAGGAGGGGCGACATCTCCTCGATCGGGTCGAAGAGGGTGACCAGATGCTCGGCCTGTTCGAAGTGCGCGGCCGCTTCGGCCCAGGCATCGCGCGAGAGGTCTGCGGCGGTGGGCTTGCGCTTGGCGTTGGCGAGGTCGATGTGGGCCTGCGCCAGCACCTGGGCGGCACAGTAGTCCTCGGCGTTGCGGTCGTAGACGTCTTCCAGAAGGGCAAGCTCGGCCTTGGCCGCCGTCCAGTCGGAGCGCGCGATGGCCCGGGTCAGGCCGGAGCGCATCCCTTCGCTGATCAGCGGCGCGACCCGGCGACCGCCCGAGGCCATGACACGCTCCTGGTCGGTGTAGCGCAGTGCTTCCAGCAGGTCGGACCATTCGCCGGCCTCGGCCATCGCGGCATGATCGTCGCGCACGCACTGCCATTCCGTCCGTTCCGGCCCCATGCGCATGACCGGGACATCGACGCGGGCGAGCACCTGTTCGGCCGTGAGACCGTCCAGAAATTCGGTGGCTGCTCCGGCCAGCGGACGCAGCAAAGCGGCGTCTTCTTGCTGACTGCGCCCCGTCCGGGTTTTCACGTGCAATAGCGACGGTGTAACTAGCATCGACTGGCCCCTCCGGGCTGGTTCTGCCCGATCCGAGGTCAAGCGTGGCTGGTGATCCGGGCAGAAAGATGGAAATGCGGTGATCTTCAGGTGACCTCCCCATGCTGCTGCGTGTGATTTTCGGTGTATGTGCAACCGCTTCTCTGGTTGCCTGCGTCCAGACCAAGCCCGAAGAGACGATGTCCTTCGCGGCGCCCCCGATGCAATGGGACCACCATCCCGAAGGCGAGGAATGGACCGAATCAACCCTGACAGCCCTGTCAAGCAAGGATCAGCTGCTGTCCGAACGGGTTCCGGCGGACATAGAAACCTGGTGCCCGGGTTACCACGAGGCGTCGGTGCAAGATCGTCGCGCGTTCTGGGCCGGGCTTCTGTCGGCGGTCGCGAAGTACGAAAGCACCTGGAACGAACGCGCCTCGGGTGGCGGTGGGCGCTGGATCGGGCTGATGCAGATCGACCCCCGCACTGCGCGGAACTATGGCTGCGAGGCGACCTCGGTGGGCGAGCTGAAGGATGGCGAGCAGAACCTGGAATGCGCGGTCGAGATCATGTCGACGCAGGTTGCCAAGGATGGACTGGTTGCCGGTGGCGGCAACCGTGGCATCGGGCGCGACTGGGCGCCGCTGCGGTCCAGCGAGAAGCGCTCGGCGATGGCCGCATGGACCAGCCAGCAGCCCTATTGCCAGGCGGGCTGACGCCCTCAATCTGAACATCGGCCTGCATCCGCGGAACGCTCAGCCTGCCGCGAGCATCCGTTCCACCATTTCACGCAGATCCCCAGACAGGTCGGGAGCGGCGAGCATACGTTCCAACTCCTTGCGCGCACGCTTGCGGCGGGATGCGTCGTAGCGGTGCCAGGTCTCGAAAGCGGTGGAAACCCGGGCCGCAGTCTGCGGGTTCAACGGATCAAGTTTCAGAAGCCAGTCGGCAACCAGCCGGTAGCCCTGGCCCGAGCGGTGATGGAAGCCCGCGTGGTTTGCGGCCAGCGCCCCGATGACGGTTCGGAAGCGGTTGGGGTTCTTCCAGTCATATCCCGGCGTCTGGATCAGGCGCTCGGCCAGCGGCGCGGCGTCGCCCGGCTCGGCATGGGCGATCTGGAGCGCGTACCACTTGTCCATCACATTGGCATCGCGGCCCCAGCGCGCGGCGAAGCTGACCAGCTCCTGCTGCCCCTGCTGAACGTCCAGAAGGGCCGACAGGGCGCCGACTTCCTCGGTCATGCTGCGGGCGCGCGCAAAGGCCGAGGCTGCGAGCTTGCCACCATCGCGCCGGGTCAGAAGCTGAAGCGCCGCGATCTTCAGTGCCCGCCGTCCAGCCTGCGCGGCTGAGGGCGAAAAGGGCGCGTTGTCATCCAGTTCCTTGTAAAGGCGAGACAAGCCATCCCCAAGTCGCACGGACAAGGCCCCCGCCATCTCGCGCCGGGCGGCGTGGATCTTTGCGGGATCCGGAATTCGGCCCATCGCGTGAATGGTCTGGGCGAGGTCGTCTTCGCCCGGCAGCCGCAGGCAGAGCGCGCGGAACGCGGGGTCCAGCGTATCGTCGAAGGTGACGGCGGCCAGGGCATCGAGCCAGTCTGACCGGACCGGCGTGCCCTTCAGCGCCATTTCGGCCATCACCTCCTTGGCGAGCGCGCGGCCGGCCTCCCACTTGTTGAAGGCGTCGGTGTCGTGGGCGAGGAGGAAGGCGCGTTCCCCGGGGGCGGCCTTGCGGTCCAGCACCACGGGGGCCGAGAACCCGCGCAGGATCGAGGGGACGGGCCTGGCGGCGAGTCCTTCGAAACGGAAGGACTGCTTTTCCCGCGTCATCTCCAGCATGATTGTCGGCACGACCTCGTCGCCGTTGGGGTTCAGAAGGCCGACCTTGATGGGAATGACTTTTGGCTGCTTTTCCGGCTGGCCGGGTGTGGGTGGGTTCGTCTGCGTGAAAGTGAGGGTGTAGACGCCGTCGTCCCAGGCGTCCGTCACCTTGAGCCGGGGGGTCCCCGCCTGGGAATACCAGAGCTTGAACTGGGAAAGGTCACGGTCGGTCGCGTCCTCGAAGACCTTGAGCCAGTCCTCGATGGTGGCGGCGTCGCCGTCGTGGCGGTCGAAGTAGAGGTCGAGCGCGCGCTTGTAGCCGGCGTCGCCGACGAGCGACTTGAGCATCCCGATGACCTCGGCCCCCTTCTCGTAGACCGTGGCGGTGTAGAAGTTGTTGATCTCGATGAAGCTTTCGGGCCGGACCGGGTGGGCAAGAGGCCCGTCGTCCTCGCGGAACTGCCGGTTTCTCAGCGTCACCACATCCTCGATCCGGCGGACGGCGGCAGAGCGCATGTCGCCCGAGAACTGGTGGTCGCGGAAGACGGTCAGGCCTTCCTTCAGGCAGAGCTGGAACCAGTCGCGGCAGGTGATCCGGTTGCCGGTCCAGTTGTGGAAGTATTCATGCGCGATGATCGCCTCGATCCGGTAGTAGTCGTCGTCGGTGGCGGTTTCGGGGCTGGCGAGGACGTAGCGGGAGTTGAAGATGTTCAGCCCCTTGTTCTCCATCGCACCCATGTTGAAGTCGTCGACCGCGACGATGTTGAAGACGTCGAGGTCGTATTCGCGGCCGTAGACCTGTTCGTCCCAGCGCATCGACCGGATCAGGCTGTCCATGGCATAGGCGCAGCGGTCCTCGTCGCCGGGTCGGACCCAGATGTGAAGGTCGACGGGGCGGCCCGAGGCGGTGGTGAATTTCGCTGAATGGGCGCGAAGGTCCCCGGCGACGAGGGCGAACAGGTAGGCGGGCTTGGGCCAGGGGTCGTCCCATTCGGCCCAGCCCTGCCCCTGCCCCGTCGGGTTGCCGTTCGACAGAAGGACCGGCAGGTCGGATTCGATGCGGACCTTGAAGCGGGACATCACGTCCGGCCGGTCGGGGTAGTAGGTGATCTTGCGGAAGCCTTCCGCCTCGCACTGGGTGCAGTACATGCCGTTGGACATGTAGAGGCCTTCGAGCGCCGTGTTCGACTCGGGGGCGATCTCTACTTCGGTTTCCAGGATGAAGGGGCCGTCGGGGAGGTCCTTGGCCGCGAGGGTCAGGGAGCGGTCGTCGATCACCGGCGCGACGGGATTTCCGTCAAGCCTGCAGGAGACAAGCTTCAGCGCCTCGCCATCCAGCCGCAGCGGGTGACGGCCCGGGCGCTGGGGGTTCGGACGAAGCTTGAGGCGCGCGCTGACGCGGGTTGCGGAGAGGGCGAGCCGGACGGTCATGTCCACGCTGTCCACCAGATGTGTGTAGGGCTGGTAGTCGGCCAGGTAGACGGACTTCTGCTCGGACATGGGGGGCTCCTTTCCCCTGAAGCTACGGGGAATGGCGGGCGGCGCAAGAGGGAGGCCGGTAACAGTCTTTTGCGGCTTTACGAATCCCCGTGGCTGGCTACATCTATGTTCCATGAATGTTCTCGTCTGGCTGAAGCGCGATCTGCGTGTCCATGACCACCCGGCGCTGACCCTTGCGGCGGGGATGGGGCAGGTCCTGCCGGTCTATGTGGTGGAGCCGGAGCTTTGGGCGCAGCCCGACGTTTCGGCCCGGCAGTGGGAGGTCGTGGCAGAGGGGCTGGCCGACCTGCGCGAGGCGCTGGCGGGGATCGGCGCGCCCCTGGTGGTGCGGGTGGGCGATGCCGTGCAGGTGTTGGCGGGCTTGTGCAGGCGGCACGGGATCAGTCGGATCGTCAGCCATGAAGAAACCGGGAATCTCTGGACCTACGCCCGCGACCGGCGGGTGGCGGCTTGGGCGCGGTCGGCCGGGATCGAGTGGGTGGAGGTCCCGCAGTCCGGCGTGGTGCGACGGTTGCCGTCCCGGGACATCTGGGCAGCAAGCCGCGACGGGTTCATGGCGCAAAAGGTGCTGCCGGTCCCTGCTCTGCGGGCGGTGGAGGGGGTGGAGCCGGGCCTGATCCCCTCGGCCCGCGCCTTGAAGCTGGCGGCGGACCCCTGCCCGCACCGCCAGTTGGGCGGGCGGACGCGGGGGATGGAGTTGATGGAGAGCTTCCTCTCCCGTCGCGGGGAACCTTACCGCGTGGCGATGTCGTCGCCCCTGTCGGCGGAGCGGGCCTGTTCACGCCTGTCGCCGCATTTCGCCTTGGGGACGCTATCGATCCGTGAGGTGGTCCAGGCCACGGCAGCGCGGCAGGCGGAGAGGCCTGGCGGCAAGTGGGGCGGGTCGCTGTCCAGCTTCCAGTCGCGGCTGGCCTGGCGTGATCACTTCATCCAAAAGCTGGAGGACCAGCCCTCGATCGAACTGCGCGACCTGCATCCCGTGGCGGTGACCCGCCCGCGCGAGTTGGATGCCACCCGGCTGGCGGCCTGGGCAAATGGCGAGACGGGGCTGCCGTTTCTCGATGCCTGCATGCGCTATTTGCGGGCGACAGGATGGCTGAACTTCCGGATGCGGGCGATGGTGATCTCGGTCGCCTCCTATCACCTCTGGCTCGACTGGCGGGCGACGGGGGCGCATCTGGCGCGGATGTTCACGGATTACGAGCCGGGAATCCACTGGCCGCAGGTGCAGATGCAGTCGGGGACGACGGGGATCAACATTCCCCGCATCTACAACCCGGTGAAGCAGGGGCTGGACCAGGACCCGACGGGCGCCTTCACCCGCCGGTGGTTGCCGGAGCTGGCCCCGGTCCCGGACAACTTCCTGCAGGAACCCTGGCGCTGGCCCGAGGCGCGGCGCTTGCTGGGCCATCGCTACCCCGAGCCGATCATCGACATCGCCTCTGCCGCGCGGGAGGCGCGGGACCGAATCTGGACGGCCCGCCGCTCGGCAGGCTTCGCCGAGACCGCCAGCGAGATCGTCGCGCGCCACGCGAGCCGGTCGGGCAACCGCGAGGGGCGTCGGCCGGTGAAGAAGGCCCCACATGCCCAGCTCTTCCTGCCCTTCTGAGCCGCTTGACAGGAGGGCGGCGTCGCTTACTGTACGGTCATTCAACAAGGATGGCCCGATGCCCCGCGACCCGCGCTACGACATCCTGTTCGAACCCGTCCGCATCGGCCCTGTCACCGCGCCCAATCGTTTCTACCAGACGCCGCACGCCACCGGCTTCGGCTGGCAGCGCCCGCAGTCCGGCGCAGCGCTCCGCGGCGTGAAGGCCGAGGGCGGCTGGGGAGTCGTATGCACGGAATACTGTTCAATCCATCCGACATCGGACGACAGCCCCTATGCCTTCCTGACGCTGTGGGATGACGACGACATTGCGCCCCTGGCGCTGACGGCAGAGGCGATCCATGCGCATGGGTCGCTGGCGGGGATCGAGCTGTGGCACGGCGGCGGGCATGCTTCGAACCGGATGACGCGGGTGCCGGGGATCGCACCGGACGTGCAGCCGGCGCTGTATCATCTGCCAGCGACCGCCCGGGCGATGGATGCAAGCGATATCAAGGCCTTCCGGGGCTGGCAGCGGGATGCGGCCTTGCGGGCGAAGCGGGCGGGGTTCGACATCGTCTATGTCTATGCCGGGCACGACTACCTGCCCTTCCAGTTCCTCTCGCGCCGGACCAACCATCGGGGCGATGCCTACGGCGGGTCCTTGGAGAACCGGGTGCGCCTTCTGCGCGAGATGATCGAGGATACCAAGGCGGCCGTCGGCGACACCTGTGCCGTGGCGGTGCGGCTGGCGGTGGACGAGTTGCACGGGCCGGAGGGGATCACCTCACTGGGCGAGGGCCGCGAAATCATCGAGATGCTGGCCGAGCTGCCCGACCTCTGGGACGTGAACGTGGCCGGGGCCCTAGGGAATGACTCGCGGTCGGCCCGGTTTTCGGGAGAGGGGTTTCAGGAGGAGAACGTTGCCTTTGTGAAGTCGCTGACCTCGAAGCCGGTGGTGTCGGTTGGGCGGTTCACGTCGCCGGACCGGATGGTCAGTCAGATCAGGCGCGGGGTGCAGGATTTCATCGGGGCGGCGCGGCCCTCGATCGCCGACCCGTTTCTCCCGTCGAAGATCCGCGAGGGGCGCGAGGACGAGATCCGGGAGTGCATCGGCTGCAACATCTGCCGGGCGGCGAACAACGAAGGCGTGGGACTTCGCTGCACGCAGAACCCGACGATGGGCGAGGAATGGCGGCGAGGCTGGCATCCGGAGCGGATCGCGGTCTACCCGAAGCGCGAGAAGGCCCTGGTGATCGGCGGCGGCCCGGCGGGGCTGGAGGCGGCGTTGACGCTGGGGCGGCGGGGGCTGGAGGTCGCGCTGGCTGAGGCTGGCGAGGCCTTCGGCGGGCGACTGCTGCGCGAGGCGACGTTGCCGGGGTTGCAGACCTGGATGCGGGTCCGGGACTGGCGGCTGCACATGATCGGGAAGCTGCCGAATGTGGAGCTGTTTCCCGCCAGCCGGATGACGGCGGCGGATGTGGCCGAGTTCGGAGCTGATCATGTGGTGCTGGCCACGGGGTCCGCGTGGCGGCGGGATGGGGTTGGTGTCTATGCGATCCGGCCCCTGATGCTGCAAAATGCGCTGACGCCGGACGACGTCTTCGCGGGGGCCACTGTCACAGGGCCGGTCGTGATCTATGACGACGAGCATTACTTCATGGGCGGCGCGCTGGCCGAGAAGCTGGCCTTGGCGGGGCATGAGGTGCACTACCTCACGACGGCCGGCTTGGCCTCGTCCTGGACCGTGATGACCAACGAGCAGGACTTCCTGCAGGCGCGGTTGATCGAGGCGGGCGTTGCGATCCATCCGCTCAGGGTATTGAAAGAACAGGGGAATGGGGTGGCGACGCTCGCTTGCATCTACACCGGCCGGGAAGAGACCTTGCCCTGCGGGACGCTGATCCTGTGTACAGGGCGGCTGCCGGACAGCGCGCTGCTTGACGAACTGACTGCAGAAGGAATTGCGGCCACCAGGATCGGGGATTGCCTCGCGCCCTCCTCCATCGCCGATGCCGTCCATTCCGCCCACCGTTTCGCCCGGCTTCTGGGCGAGCCCGACCTGTCCCCGCGCCGGGAACGAGCGCCGTTGAGGAGCCTGTAGATGCGCCAGCGCCGTCCGGCCCGGACACCGAATGCGATCCCGCAGCCCCCCTTTGGGCAGGTGCCGCGGGGCTATGAGCCGATCAAGGTGATCAGCGACGATCAGGTCGAGGCGATCCACCAGGCGGCGCTGAAGCTGCTGGCGACGCAAGGCGTGCGGGTGCTGAATGGAGCAGCGCTCGACCACTTCCGCCGCGCAGGGGCGAGGGTTGAGGGGCAGATGGTCTACCCCGATCCCGGCCTGATCGAGGAGCGGCTGGCGACGGTGCCCCGCGCCTTCACCGTCGCAGCCCGCAACCGCGCCAAGGACCTGCGCTTCGGCGGGAACGACATGGTCTTCGCTTCGGTCGGCGGGCCGGCCTATGTGATGGACCTCGACCGCGGGAGGCGGGACGGGACCTTGCAGGACATGCAGGACTTCCTGCGCCTCTGCCAGAGCCTGAATGTGATCCAGCAGGAATCGGGCGGGCCCTTGGAACCGATGGACCTGCCTGCTGCGACGCGGCATTTGGACCTCTACCTGTCGCAGTGCACTTTGCTGGACAAAAGCTGGCAGCTGAACGCCCTCGGTCGCGAGCGGACGATGGACGGGATCGAGATGGCGGCGCTCGCGATGGGCTGGTCGCTGGATGAGCTTGCCGGGCAACCGATGATGATGGGGGTCATCAACACGAACTCTCCCCGGCAACTGGATGACCCGATGAGCCAGGGGCTGATCGCGCTGGCCGAGCACGGGCAGGTGGCCATCGTCACGCCCTTCACGCTGGCGGGAGCGATGGCGCCCGTCAGCCTGGCTGGGGCACTGGTGCTCCAGCATGCCGAGGCGATGTTCGGCGTGGCGCTGACCCAGATCGTGCGGCCGGGGGTGCCCGTGATGTATGGGGGGTTCACCTCGAACGTCGACATGAAGACTGGGGCGCCCGCCTTCGGGACGCCGGAATATGCCAAGGCCGCGCAGGCGAGCGGGCAGTTGGCGCGGCGGATCGGGGTGCCGTTCCGCTCGTCGAACACCACGGCGGCGAATGCGCTGGATGCCCAGGCGGCCTACGAGTCGATGATGTCGCTCTGGGGGTGCCTGATGGGCGGGGCGCATCTGGTGATTCATGGGGCGGGCTGGATGCATGGCGGGCTGACGGCGAGCTTCGAGAAGCTGGTGCTGGATGCGGAGCTTCTGGGAATGATGCAAAGCTACTTCCGCCCTATCGCGGTGTCGGACGAGGCCCTGTCGCTGGAGGCAATCGCCGAGGCTGGGGTGGGTGGGCATTTCTTCGGCACGGCCCAGACCATGGCGCAGTACGAAACCGCGTTTCACCCGCCGATGTTGTCGAATTGGGACAGCTACCCCAACTGGCAGGCGCGGGGGGCCGAGGAGGCCCCGGCCCGGGCAAACCGGATCTGGAAGGAGCTGCTGGCCAGTTACGAACAGCCGCCCCTGGACGAAGGCATCCGCGAGGCGCTGGAGGATTTCGTCGCCCGCCGCAAGGCCGAGGGCGGGGCCCCGACAAACTGATGGCGACGAACTGATGGCGCGGTTCACGAGGCTTTCCAGCGAGGACCGCCGCGCGCAGCTGATGGACGTGGCGCTGGCGGGACTGGCGAAGGGCGGCATTCAGGAGTTCACGGTGGACCGCATCTGCGCGGCCGCGGGCGTATCGCGCGGGCTGATCCTGCACCATTTCGGCTCGATGTCAGGGCTGCTCGCGGCCGTCTATGCGCGGCTTTACCGCGACACGACGCCGGATCTGGCCACCCTTCCTCCGCACGGACGCATCGAGGCGCTCATCGAGGGCAACTTCGCACCCAAATCCTTCAACCGGGAGACCCTAAACGCCTGGGTCGCGCTTTGGGGTCAGATCGCCAACACCCCTGCCCTGCGGGATGAGCACCGGCGGCAATACCAGGCCTACCTGGACGAGGTGGCGGAGGCGCTTGCCGCCCTTGCAACGGCGAGGGGGCGCAGCGTTGATGCGCGCCCCCTTGCCAAGTCCCTGATCTGCCTTATCGACGGGCTTTGCCTGCAGCATTGCCTCGATCCGGACGCGATGCCGGCCGAGGCCGCGAAAGAGGCCTGTCGGGCCTTCCTCGCGCCCTATCTGGACTAGTCCGCGCCCACGGCCTTCGCGAGCTTGCCCAAGGTTTGCAACCCCAACTCCGGCGCGCCGAAACCCTTGGCGTCCTGGTATTCCTGCGCCGTGGCGAAGACCATGCCGAGCGTGACTCTCGTCGCGCCGCCCACGTCGTCGAAGGCGGCCCAGGCGTCGGCATGCTTGGGCCCGTTCTCGCCCCAGTGGAGCGTGTAGGACAGCCGCTGCTCGGGCACCATCGCGCCGTATTTGTGGTGGTTGGGGAAGACCGTCCCGTCGGGCGCGATCATGTCGAAGACCCACTCGCCGCCTTCCCGCAGGTCGATGCGGGAGGTCCGGCAGGAGAACCCGTCCGGCCCCCACCACATGGGCAGCGACTCGGCGTTCATCCAGGCGCCCCAGACGACCGGGACGGGGGCCTTGATGACGCGCTGCAACAGCATCGTCCGTTCCGCCACGCCGCCAAGGTTGGCAATCCCGGCGTCGAACCCTTGCCGGTAGCCCGCCGCCATGTCCGCAGCCAGAGAGGAGAGCTGGACCGTGACCCTGATCCGGCTGCCGTCGCCGTCCTCGGCGAATTCTGCCGTAGCCAGTGCCGCCGAAAGGTTCTCCCCCTCGCGCGAGACCACCTCGTAGCCTACGGTCCGTTCTTCGGGGACAAGGTCCAGCCAGCCTGCCTCGACGCGGATATCCGGCTCTCCGGCCACCTTGCAAAGCGAGACCTCGCGGCCGCCGACGCGGCTGTCGGCCTCGAGGAATTCCACAGTCACCGTGGGCGCGGGCGAGGCCCAGACGGCGCGTGCGGCGGGAGAAGTCCAGGCGGAATAAAGCGTCGCCAACGGCGCGGCGACCTTGCGGTCGAAAGTCAGGGTGGCGAAGCGGTCGGAAGTCAGATCCCGGCTCATGACTTCAAACCCTGGGCGTATTCCTCAAGCTGGGTGACGACCGTGCCCCAGCCATCGTAAAAGCCCATGTCCTTGTGCGCCTTCGCGGTGTCGCTGTTCCGGTGCCGGGCGATGGCCGTGTACTTCGTCCGTCCGCCGCCGATGTCCTCGAAGGTCAGGATCGCGGTCATGAACGGCTCGGGAGCGGGCTTCCAGCCTTCGGTGTAAGCATCCGTGAACACAAGCTTTTCATTGGGCACGACTTCCAGGTAGACGCCGTTGTTCTGCATCTCGTTGCCCTCCACCAAGAAGGTCGTGTTGCACTTGCCGCCGACACGGACATCCAGTTCGCAGGCGGTGACCTTGTGCGGCTTCGGCACGAACCAGTGGACCAGATGCTCGGGCGTGGTCCAGCACTTGTAAAGGATGTCGCGCGGCGCATTCACCTCACGGGTCAGGACGAGGTCGAGTTCGGGGTCCAGTTCCGGGGTCGTCGGGGTCATTTTTCGCGTTCCTTCATCAGTTTTGTAACGTAGTCATCCAGCCGATCCAGCCGCCCCTCCCAGAGCTTGCGCTGGTCTTCCAGCCAGTCGTTGATGGGCTGCAGCGCCCGCGGCTGGAAAGCACAGGACCGGACGCGGCCGTCCTTCTGGGTGGCGACAAGTCCCGCCTCCTCCAGCACCGAAAGGTGCCGCAGGATCGTCGGTAGCTTAAACCCCGAAAGCCCGGCCAGTTCCGTCACCGCCGCTGGCCCCTTGGCCAGACGGTTCAGCATCATGCGCCGGGTGGGATCCGACAAGGCATGGAACAGGAGGTCGAGATGGGGATCATGCTTAGCCATGTCGCTAACCATACACCTTTTGCGGGGACAGGAAAGAAAAACTTAGCCACTTCGCAAAGTTTCACATCTTCCATATTTCACGACAAATGATTTTCGGGTCGGTTTGAAATTCCAGCCCTGTTTCCTTTGCCCGTTCCGGCCGCCTGCCGTATTGTGTGCCACAGCATACAATGGCCGTCGGCCGATGGGGGACAGGATGACAGAGCGTCTGGATCGTGCGGGGCTGAAGGTGGATGCGGTGCTCGCCCGGTTTGTCGAGAACGAGGCGCTTCCGGGCACCGGGATCGAGGCCGGAGCATTCTGGTCGGGGCTGGCGGGCCTGCTGGCGGACTTCGCACCACAGAACCGGGCGCTTCTGGCCAAGCGGGACGCGTTGCAGGCCAAGATTGACGCCTGGCACGTTGCCCGGCGCGGCCAACCGCATGATCATGCGGCCTACAAGGCCTTTCTGGCCGAGATCGGCTATCTGCTGCCGGAAGGACCGGCCTTCACGATCGAGACAACGAATGTCGATCCCGAGGTGGCCAAGGTCCCGGGGCCGCAGCTGGTGGTTCCGGTCACCAACGCCCGCTACGCACTGAACGCGGCGAATGCGCGGTGGGGAAGCCTTTACGACTGTCTTTACGGGACCGATGCGATGGGCTCCCTGCCCCCGTCAGGCGGCTACGAACGCGGCCGTGGTGCCCGTGTCGTGGCCCGCTCGCGGGTGTTCCTGGACGAGGCGTTTCCGATTGCCGGGGCAAGCCACGCAGACGTGCGGCGCTATGTGGTGAAGGACGGTGCGCTGCTGGTGGACGACCTGCCGCTGGTGGACCCTTCGAAGTTCGCGGGCTACCGGGGCAACCCGAAGGCACCGGACTCGGTGCTCTTGCGGAACAATGGCCTGCACGTCGAGCTGGTCTTCGACCGCGCGCATTTCATCGGCTCGCGCGACCAGGCGCTCTTGGCCGATGTCCAGTTGGAAAGCGCGCTGACGGCGATCATGGACTGCGAGGATTCGGTCGCCTGCGTCGATGCCGAGGACAAGGTGGGGGCCTACCGGAACTGGCTGGGGTTGATGAAGGGGACGCTGTCCGAGGCCTTCCACAAGGGCGGCCGTCAGGTGGAGCGGCGGCTTGCGGCGGATCGGGAGTATCTGGACCCGAACGGCTCACCCTTCACCCTGAAGGGCCGGGCACTCATGTGGATCCGGAACGTGGGCCACCTGATGACCAATCCGGCGATCCTGTTGCCCGACGGGTCGGAGGTGCCGGAAGGGCTGATGGACGCGATGGTGACGGTGGCCATCGCGCTGCATGACCTGAAGAAGACGGAAGGGATGCGGAACTCGGTCCTGGGGTCGGTCTATGTGGTGAAGCCGAAGATGCATGGGCCCGAGGAAGTGGCCTTCGCTGACGCGGTGATGGCGCGGGTGGAGGAGGTGTTGGGGCTGCCCAAGGCGACGGTGAAGCTGGGGATCATGGACGAGGAGCGGCGGACCTCGGTGAACCTGAAGGAATGCATCCGGGCGGCGAAGGGGCGGGTGGCGTTCATCAACACCGGGTTCCTGGACCGGACCGGGGACGAGATCCACACCAGCATGGAAGCCGGGGCGTTCAGCCGGAAGGACTTCATCAAGCGGAAGTCCTGGATCACGGCCTATGAGAACCTGAACGTCGACATCGGGCTGGAATGCGGGTTGTCCGGGAAGGCCCAGATCGGCAAGGGGATGTGGGCGATGCCGGACCTGATGGCGGCGATGCTGGACGAGAAGATCGCCCATCCGCGCGCCGGGGCAAACACGGCCTGGGTTCCGTCTCCGACGGCGGCCACCCTGCATGCCCTCCACTACCACAAGGTCGACGTTTTCGCGGTGCAGGCGCGGCTGGCGAAGGGCGGGCGGCGGGCGCATGTAGACGGGATCCTGGATATTCCGCTCGCAAGCTTCCAGGCCTGGAACCGGGCTCAGGTGGTGCGCGAAGTCGAGAACAACGCGCAGGGAATCCTGGGTTACGTGGTCCGCTGGATCGACCAGGGGGTGGGCTGCTCCAAGGTGCCCGACGTGAACGATGTCGGGCTGATGGAGGACCGGGCGACCTGCCGGATCTCGGCCCAGCACATCGCGAACTGGCTGCATCATGGGGTGGTCAGCGAGGCCGAGGTGATGGAGGCGATGCGGAAGATGGCCGCCGTGGTGGACCGGCAGAACGCAGGCGACCCCCTCTACCGACCGATGGCCCCGGCCTTCCAGGGGGCGGCGTTCCAGGCGGCCTGTGACCTTGTCTTCAAGGGGCGGGAGCAGCCTTCGGGGTACACCGAGCCCCTGCTCCATGCCTGGCGGCTGCGGGTGAAGGCGGGGTAGTGTCCACGGTGGACAAACTCTGATGGTCGTTTTGAATCAAGGGGTTGGTCGCGGGCGTTAGGGAACTGGTAACCCTCTTGCATGGTGCGTCCATGTCTGCATTTCTTGTGCAGGTGCAGGTGCAGGTGCAGGTAGAGGGTTGGTTCAAATGGCCGGCAGGTTCACGACCGGACTGATTGCTGCATTCCTTGGGGCGGGCGTGTTGCTTTTCGCGATGAACGAGTTGGGCACCGTTCAGCCGGGCATTCTGCTGGTCTACTTCGGACTGTGGCTGGCCGTCGGGATCGTCGGCATCGTCCTTTTGCGGCCGAGGGCGCCGCGGTCGGAGCGTTCCGCTGCACCCAATCCATTTGAACGGATGTGGGACAGCGAACGCGAGAGGGCGCGCGCCATCCTGAACGCGCGGCTGGCCGGACGGGAGGTCCCGACCGAGGACAGCAACTGGCTGTCCATCCTGCTGGAACGCTATGCACCGCTGTTGTCGCAATCGCAGCAGCTGGACCGGTTCACGGAATATCTGGAATCGGTTCCGGTCAAGGCGCCGAAAGAAACGACTCACATCAAGGATCCGTCACTGGCTGAACCGCCGCTTCCGGGCGAGCGGGTCGAAGAATTGCATGATGGGCCGGCTGTCGTGCTGGCCCGCGCCGCGCGTCGGCAGGGGTTTGACGTGACGCGGGATGGCTCCAGCTGGTTCGGCGGGTTACCTGCCCTGGGGGGACAGCTCTGGCCCCTGGACGATGACCGCAGACCGATGACCCCGCTGGCGCAGATCGACCTGACGGGACTGGCCGGGCATCTGAATGTCCGGGGATTGCCGGAAACTGGAAGCCTCGCATTCTTCGCTGCCCTGCCCGAGACGGACGATTGGGTTGGACGCGTGGTGTACATCCGGACCCCGGGCAGCCCCTCCCAGCCACCTGGCCCCCTGCGCCCGGTTCTGAACCACAGCCTGGGCGGCCCGCTGCGGCGAGGAGAGCCCGGCGACGGTCAGCGACTCTACCCCCGCATGGCCATGCAGCTTGCGCCGATCCACGCCTCGGGGAGGACCGACCCAAAAGCCTTCGCGGCCGAAGTGGCTGACATCCTGGGAGAGGGGCATCGGTTCGGCCCAAGCGTCCGGCAGATGAGCGATAGCATCCCCAACCTGCAGGAGCCGTGGAACCGCGACAGTCTGCTGCGCTTTCTTCACGGCGCGCGGCTCTCGCTGGGTGCGAGCGACCAGGCAGAAATGGCGCTGCGGAAGATGCAGGCCAGCCATTCCAGGGCAATCAAGGAGTTCGAAGAAAAGCTGACAGGGGAACCGGCGGACCGAGAGTTGCTGCAGACGCGGCTACAGAACACGCAGAGTTCACTGCGACATGTGAACACCATGCTCGCCGACGTACCCGCCGGAACACGGCGGCTTGAGCAGGAGCTGTCCGTGCTTGAAGCCTGGTCGCGAAGCGGAGACCGGTGGGGGCCGCTGACGGACGATGATCGGAAAACCCTTGCCCCGCTCCTGGAGCCATGGACGCAATCCAACGGCCTTGGCAATGCGCTGCTTGAGCGGACTCATGGAATCCTTCGAAGCATGGCGGACGGCATTGATGAAAGCGTTCTCGTTCTGGCGGTGGCCGAGGACGAGCTGTTCAACATGCTGCCAAGGCCAATTGCCGACGCACTCAACGGCGCTTGGCTTCAGCCCTCGGATCGCGCGTTCCACCAGATGTTCGGCTGTCCGGACAGCGTTCAGGTGGCAGCCGAGGAAAACGAGCATGCGCGGCTATTGCTGCAACTGCAGTGCGACAAGATCGCGGGATTTCACTGGGGCGACGGGGGTGTACTGCAGTTCTGGATCCGGCCCGAAGATCTGGAAGCAGGATCTTGGGACCAAGCCTACATGACATTCGAGGGTCACTGAGGCCTCGTGGGATGGGTCGCCTTGGAGGACCGCTCCCGCTCCGCCCTAGCCGATGTCCAGCGCGATGGCGTGAATGCGCTGGTTCAAATCCCCCAGCGCCTTCTGCACCGCCCGGTGGCGGGCGACGCGGTTCATTGCCGCAAGCGCCTCGGCCCGGATGGTGATGTGGAAATGGCTTTCGCCCGTCCCGTCGTCCCCGGCATGGCCAGCGTGCTTGTGGCTTTCGTTCACCACCTCCAGCACCGAGGGGTGGAAGGCGGCGGTCAGGCGGTCCTCGATCTCGTCTTTCACGGCCATGTCAGTATCCCCTGCCCTTCCAACTTCCGGGAAAAGCCCTAAACTTGTGCGCCCGAGTCGGAAAGGCCCCTGAAGCATGACCAACCGTCCGCCCTTCGAGTTCAACATCAGCGCTGCGGCGGCCAAGAAGCGCAAGACGGCCGGCCGGCGCGGCATGTCGGGGGCGTTCGAGACGGCTGACCGGCCCTGCGACTATCCGGGCTGCAAGGAGAAGGCAGCGTTCCGGGCACCGAAGTCGCCGGACCTGTTGGACGAGTACTTCTGGTTCTGCAAGGACCATATCCGCGAGTACAATCTGAAGTGGAACTTCTTCCAGGGGACCACCGACGAGGAGTTCCAGAAATTCCTCGACAAGGACCGGGTCTGGGAGCGCGAGACGAAGCCCTTCTCCCGGCAGGGCGACGGCAATGCCTGGGCGCGGCTGGGCGTGAATGACCCGATGTCCCTTCTGGGCGAGAAGGCGACGCAGAACCCGGGTCGCGTAAGCTCGGCCGCGACGCGGAAGCTGCCGCCGACCGAGCGGAAGGCGATCGAAATCCTGGATGCCCGCGACACGATGTCGAAGACGGAGATCCGGAAGGTCTACAAGGGGCTGATCAAGGTCCTGCACCCCGACATGAACGGCGGCGACCGCAGCCACGAGGAGCAGCTGCAGGAAGTCGTCTGGGCCTGGGACCAGCTGAAGGACAGCCGGCACTTCCGTGACTAGGCGGGCCTGAACGTCAGCGCCGCGCCGTTCATGCAGTAGCGAAGGCCCGTGGGCTGGGGACCGTCCTCGAACACATGACCGAAGTGTCCGCCGCAGCGGCGGCAGTGAACCTCGGTGCGCGCGCCGAAGAAACCGCCGTCCTCGCGCGTGCGGATCGCATCCGGAAGCGGCTCCCAGAACGATGGCCAGCCGGTGCCGCTGTCGTACTTGGTGTCCGACGAGAAGACGGGAAGGTCGCAGCCCGCGCAGTGGTAGGTGCCCGGGCGTGTTTCGAGGTTGAGGGGGCTGGTGTTCGGACGCTCGGTCTCTTCTTCACGCAGCACCTGGTAAGCGGTGTCGGAGAGGCGCGCGCGCCATTCGGCCTCGGTCAGCGTGAATTCGAAGGTCTCGGCCCGGGCCATTGGCGCGGCGAGGACGGTGAGGAGGAACAGGCGGCGGTGCATGGGTCGTCCTTTCGGATGGGGTTACTGCCAAGCTACGGGAACGAAGGGCGGCAAGTTTCAGACGAGGCATGTCGGGAATCCGCCCTTCCCCTTGAACCCCCCTGCGTTATGTTCCAAGGATGGCGGGTCACGCGCAATGGGGCGCGGGCGGCGAAAGATGGACTTCCAAAGATGCTGGATCAGGTGATGAAACCGACCGAGGATATCTCGGTCCGCGATGTGTTCGGAATCGACACCGACATGCGTGTGAAGGGCTTCGCCGACCGCACCGACCGCGTGCCCGAGATCGACACCACCTACAAGTTCGACCCGGACACGAGCCTCGCGATCCTTGCGGGTTTTGCCTACAACCGTCGCGTGATGATCCAAGGCTATCACGGCACGGGGAAATCCACCCATATCGAGCAGATCGCGGCGCGGCTGAACTGGCCTTGCGTGCGGGTGAACCTCGACAGCCACATCAGCCGGATCGACCTGATCGGCAAGGACGCGATCAAGCTGCGCGACGGCAAGCAGGTGACCGAGTTCCACGAGGGCATCCTGCCCTGGGCGCTGCGGAACCCGGTGGCGATCGTGTTCGACGAATATGACGCAGGCCGGGCGGACGTGATGTTCGTGATCCAGCGCGTGCTGGAGCATGACGGCAAGCTGACGCTTCTGGACCAGAACGAGATCATCACGCCGCACCCCTGCTTCCGGCTGTTCGCGACGGCGAACACGGTGGGTCTCGGGGATACGACGGGGCTTTATCACGGGGTCCAGCAGATCAACCAGGCGCAGATGGACCGCTGGTCGCTCGTCGCGACGCTGAACTATCTTTCGCACGATGCGGAAACCGCGATCGTGCTGGCCAAGAACCCGCACTACAACACGGACAAGGGCCGCAAGACGATCAGCCAGATGGTGACCGTGGCGGACCTGACGCGGACGGCCTTCATGAACGGCGATCTGTCCACCGTGATGTCGCCCCGGACCGTGCTGAACTGGGCGCAGAACGCCGAGATCTTCCGCAACGTGGGCTATGCCTTCCGGCTGACCTTCCTGAACAAGTGCGACGAGCTGGAGCGCCAGACCGTCGCCGAGTTCTACCAGCGCTGCTTTGCCGAGGAGCTGCCCGAAAGCGCGGCGTCCATGGCGATGAAGTGATGGAGAGGGTCCGGTTCGACCGGGCCCTCTTGCTCGTTGGTGCCGTGGCGCTTGCGGGATGCGTGGCTTCTGATCCGGTATCGATGGACACTGCCGGCGCGGCCCCCACCGGTTGCCGCGTCACCTATGTCGCCGACGGGGATACGGTTCACCTCGCTTGTCCGGCGACGGGCGAGGTCAAGGCCAGGCTTCTGGGCTTCGACACGCCCGAGATCTATTCGCCACGTTGTGCTCGGGAACTGGCAGCCGGGAACCAGGCGACTGCTGTCCTGCGCCGGGTGCTGCGGTCCGGCCCCATCACGGCGGCGCGTTTCGAAGGGAACGACCGCTATGGACGCGAGCTGGTGCGGCTCGAGGTCGGTGGCGAGGATTTAGCGCAGACAATGATCGCCAGCGGTTATGCTCTGCCCTATTCCGGGGGGCGCCATCCCGACTGGTGCAGTCTGCTTTGACGAAAGCGCAGCGCAGAAGTTTTCATTCCGCCTTGAAAATGCGCGGTTTTGCGAGCCAAATGCTGAAATGGCGCGCGGTTTGGAAACTTTTCTGGCCGTCCTGACGCTGGGGATATGCAACGGTCCCGCAGCTGCCGATCCGCTTTTGCGGGACTTTTCCACCTGCACAGGGCGCTATTCGGCGCTGGTCGAACATCAGTGGCTGGTGGATGGACCGGCCTCGGAACAATCCGCACGGGTCAGGGATGCACTTTGGTCGCTGGTCGAGGCGGTGGCAGGGCCCGAGGAGACGAAGGCTGCAATGGGCTGGAGAATCGAGGCAAAGGCCGCGCAGCGGGCACTTCTGGCGCGGGTCTGGCTTGATGGAGACCGGGCCGCAGAGATGCGGTCGGCGCAGCTTCTGCAAGCCTGCGCCGACCTTGTTGGTCAGTCCTGATCAGCCGCGGGCGGCCTTGGTCGCCTTGGCCCACCAGACAACGTCATCCAGCATCGCCTTGGCAGCGGGGGCAATCGCGCCTTCGATGTCGCCGAGGTTGCCCGAGCCGCCGAAGCCCGAGTGGACCTTGAAGAAGTCCGACCCGCCGATGCGGACGTTGTTGCGGGTGGGGACCATCTGGAGTTCCACGCCGATGTTCTGCAGGTGGCCAAGCGCATTGGCGGCACCCATCGAGCCGTAGCCGATCGCGCCGAAGGGCTTGCGGGCCCATTCGACATAGGCCTGGTCCAGCGCATTCTTCAGAGCGCCGGTGATCGAGCGGTTGTATTCGGCGAGGACGAAGATGTAGCCATCGAACTCACCGACCTTCTTCTGCCACTTCTGGGCAACCGGGTTCTGGCTGGGCGCCCAGGCGTTCGAGGCGACCTCGTCGAAGAAGGGCAGTGGGAAGTCGCGCAGGTCAACGACTTCGACATCCATGTCGCCGCGGGCCTCGGCCTGCGCCTTGATCCAGGCGGTGGGGACGTCGGCAAAGCGGGTCGGACGGGTCGACGACACGATGATCGCGATTTTCGGGTTGGCCATGTCTCTTGTTCCTTGCGGGGTTGAATTCGGTGCGCTGTTATCTGGTGCGGTGGGGTCCTCTGCCAACTCCGCAATCCCGCGAAGGTTCTGTGCAACGGCGCACGACGGCGGGTTGTCGCTGTTGGCCCGCGCTGGATTCCTTGGGAAAGTGAAGGAGCTTGTCCATGCACATCGGCCTGATCGGCGGCATCGGTCCGGCGGCCACCCTGGTCTATTACCAGCGGCTTTGCGCAGTGATGGCCGAGCGGAGGGCGCGGCTGGAACTGACACTGGTGCAGGCCGACATCCACGAGCTGATCGCCAATAACCTGGCCGACCGGCGCGAGGCGCAGGCGGTGATCTATGCGGCGCTGATCGACCGGCTGAAGGCCGCGGGCGCGGATTGCGCGGCAATCACCTCGATCGGCGGGCATTTCTGTTTCGAGGAGACGGTGACGCGGTCTTCGCTGCCACTGGTGTCGGCGGTGGAGCCGCTGGATGATTTCTTCGCAGCCGAAGGGATCGGCTGTGTCGGGCTTCTGGGGACGCGCGTGGTGATGCGGACAAGGCTTTACGGGCAGCTTGTCCGTACACGGGCCATCGCGCTGGATGGCGAAATCGAGAGCCTTGGCCAGCTTTACCAGGACATGGCGGTGGCCGGGGTTTGCGACGCTGCCACGCGAGCGCAGTTCCTGGATGCGGGACAGCGGCTGGTGGACCAGGGCGCGGAGGCGGTGGTTCTGGCGGGGACGGACCTGGGCCTTGCCTTCGACGGTCAGGAAACACCCTACCGCGTGATCGATGCCCTGGACGTGCATGTCGCGGTGCTGGCCGACCTCGCCTCGGGCCGCAGGGCGCTGGCTCAGCCTTCGTAAAATGGGCCGCCTTCGGCCGCGAGCGCCTCATACCAGCACATCTTGGCGGTGCCGGTCAGGATTTCGTCCACTTCCGCCGGCGTGGCGGGGGTGCCCTCCTCATAGCTCGGGGCGCGATAGAAATCGAGTTCGCGGGCAAAGAGTGCCGGGAAAGCGGTGACGTCGGCCTCGGTCGACTTGGCAGCGACGAGGCGGGCGAAGAACACCATCCACTGGGCGCGGTCGGCGGCCGAGGCGGGATTCTGTTCAACGTCTACCGTACTGTAGGCCAGGCAGGTGATCGCGCTGTCGAGGCCGAAGTCCGGAAGCGGATCCGTCTGGGCCTGCAGCGGCAGGGCGGTCAGGACAAGCAGTGCTGCGGCGTGCATCGGTCTCTCCATCTTGGCAGCGGCTTGCTTAACCTGCCGCGCGCGGCCCGCACAGTCGGCTTTTCCTGCCCGTGCGGCGCCGGGCGGGCTTGCCGAGGCCCGGACGGGGTGCTTTATCTTCGATATGAACAAGCCCACCGACAACCCCGCCGATCCCTTCAAGAAGGCCCTGGCCGAGGCCACCCGCACGATGGCGGATGACCCGGAGATGACGGTCACCTATTCCGTCGATCCGGCGGGGATGAACCGGGAGGGCGTGCGCCTGCCGCAGGTCAGCCGCCGGATGACGCGGGACGAGGTGCTGCTTGCGCGCGGGACGGCAGATGCCTTTGCGCTGCGGCGGAAGTACCATGACGACGGGGTCGCGGCGAAGTATGCGCCGACGGGGCCGCTTGCGCGGGACATCTACGAGGCGATGGAGAACGCGCGCTGCGAGGCGGTGGGTGCCCGCGACATGCCGGGGACGGCGGGGAACATCGACGCGAAGATCGGGCATGATGCGGACCGGAAGGGCTACGGCCAGGTGACGCAGGCGTCGGAGGTGCCGTTGCCGGTGGCGGCGGGGTATCTCGTGCGGCAGATGGCGACGGGTCGGGCGCTGCCGAAGTCGGCCGAGCACGCTGCCGATCTGTGGCGCGGCTTCGTGGAGGAACAGGCGGGCGAGACGCTGTCGAACCTCGACCATGTTCTGGCGGATCAGGCGGCCTTCGCGCGGCTGGCGCGGAAGGTGATCGCGGACCTGGGCTATGGCGACCAGTTGGGGGACGACCCCGACGCGCCCGAGGACGCGGGCGACGATCAGGCCGAGGAGGATCAGGATTCCCCCGATTCCGCCGGCGAGGAGCAGGACGAGTCGGAGGAAACCGAGGCTTCTCCGGAACGCTCGCAGGAGGAGCAGCAGGACCAGTCCCAGGCGCAGGTCACGATGGAGGACAGCGCCGACATGGAGCAGGGCGACGAGGCGGAGCTGCCCGAGGGCGAGGCGCCGCTGGAGCCTCCGCCCCCCGCCCCGCATTCGGACGCGGACCCGAACTATGTCGTCTACACCACGGATTTCGATGAGGAAATCAAGGCCGAGGATCTGGCGGAAACGGCTGAGCTTGAGCGTCTGCGGGCTTACCTCGACCAGCAGCTGGAACCCTTGAAGGGCGCAGTGTCGCGGCTTGCGAACAAGCTGCAGCGCCGGTTGCAGGCCCAGCAGAACCGGAGCTGGGAGTTCGACAAGGAGGAGGGCATCCTCGACGCCGGCCGCCTCGCGCGGGTGGTGGCGAACCCGACGACTCCGCTGAGTTTCAAGTGGGAGAAGGACACCGAGTTCCGCGATACGGTGGTGACGCTTCTCTTGGACAACTCCGGGTCGATGCGCGGGCGGCCAATCTCCATCGCGGCGATCTGTGCCGATGTGCTGGCCCGGACGCTGGAGCGGTGCAACGTGAAGGTGGAGATCCTGGGGTTCACCACGCGGGCCTGGAAGGGCGGGCAGAGCCGCGAGCGGTGGCTGGCGCAGGGTCGGCCCCAGATGCCGGGGCGACTGAACGATTTGCGGCACATCATCTACAAATCGGCGGATGCGCCCTGGCGGCGGGTGCGACCGAACCTGGGCCTGATGATGAAAGAGGGGCTCCTGAAGGAAAACATCGACGGCGAGGCGCTGGAATGGGCGCACCGCCGGATGATGGCGCGACCCGAGCAGCGGAAGATCATGATGGTGATTTCCGACGGGGCGCCGGTGGATGACTCAACCTTGTCCGTCAACCCCGCGAATTACCTGGAGAAACACCTGCGCGACGTGATCGCGATGGTGGAACGGCGTCGCGCGGTTGAGCTGATCGCCATCGGCATCGGACACGACGTGACGCGCTATTACCAGCGGGCGGTGACGATCACGGATGTGGAGCAGCTGGCGGGCGCGATGACGGAACAGCTCGCGGCGCTGTTCGAAGTGGACCCGAAGAAGCGGGCCCGTGCGCTGGGGATGCGGCGGGCAAGTTAGGGGGCGTTGCCCCCTCGGCCTTCGGCCTCACCCCCAGGATATTTGGACAAAGATGAAAGGCTGAGGGCATGTTTCAGAGCTTCGAGAGCCATGCGTCGCCGGATCAGGGGCCCCCGCGGTTGGCAGCTCTGCGCGAGCGGTTGGCGGGGATGGGGCTGCATGGCTTCATCGTGCCACGCTCGGATGTGCATCAGGGGGAGTACGTCGCGGCGCGGGATGAGCGGTTGCAATGGTTGACCGGCTTCACCGGGTCGGCGGGGTTCTGCATCGTGCTGCCGGACGTGGCGGGCGTGTTCATCGACGGGCGGTATCGGACGCAGGTGAAGGCTCAGGTAGACCTGTCGACCTTCACGCCGGTGCCCTGGCCGGAAGTGAAGCCGGGGGACTGGGTCAAGGAGAAGCTGGCGGCCGGGGTCGTGGGCTTCGATCCCTGGCTGCACACGGCGGATGAGATATCACGGCTTCAGATGGCACTTGAGGGAACGGGCGTAACTGTCCAACCCGTCACCGAAAATCCGATAGACGCGATCTGGCCGGATCAGCCAGCGGCGCCCTTTGGCAAGGCCTTCGTGCATCCCTTGGACCTTGCCGGGGAAAGCCACGCGTCCAAGCGTTCGCGGCTGGCCGAGGGGTTGCGGACGGCGGGGCAGACGGCGGCGGTGATCACGCTGCCGGATTCGCTCTGCTGGCTGTTGAACATCCGGGGGGCCGATGTGCCGAAGAACCCGGTGCTGCATGGGTTCGCGGTGCTGCACGACGATGCGAGGGTCGATCTGTTCGTCAACCCGGCCAAGCTGGACGAGGCAGTGCTGGAGCATCTGGAGGAGAACGTCCTCGTGCATCCGGTGGAGGGGTTCTCCGAGGGGCTGAAGGGACTGACGGGGCCGGTCAGGGTGGACAAGGCGACGGCGCCGCTGGCGGTGTCGGACATCCTGAAGGGCGCGGGCATTGAGGTCGTCTGGGGAGACGACCCCTGCCGGTTGCCCAAGGCCTGCAAGAACGCAGCAGAGATCGCGGCGACCCGCGAGGCGCATCTGCGCGACGGGGCGGCGATGGTGGAGTTCCTGCGCTGGCTGGATGAGGCCTCGCCTTCCGGAGGGCTGACCGAGATTTCGGTGGTGCAGGCGCTGGAAGGGTTCAGGCGGGCGACGAATGCGCTGCATGACATCAGCTTTGACACGATCTGCGGCGCGGGTCCGAACGGTGCCATCATGCACTACCGGGTGACCGAAGAGACGAACCGGCCGGTGGTACAGAATGAACTCCTGCTGGTCGATTCGGGAGCGCAGTACCTGGACGGGACGACGGACATCACCCGGACCGTGGCCGTGGGTGACCCGGGGCAAGAGGCGCGGGAGTGCTACACCCGGGTGCTGCAGGGGCTGATCGCGATCAGCCGGGTGCGGTTTCCGAAGGGCCTGCCGGGCCGGGACATCGATGCCCTGGCGCGGTTCAACCTGTGGGTCGCGGGCCAGGATTACGACCACGGCACCGGACATGGCGTTGGCGCCTTCCTGTCGGTCCATGAGGGGCCGCAGCGGATTTCACGTGTTTCGGAAGTGCCGCTGGAACCGGGCATGATTCTGTCGAACGAGCCAGGCTATTACCGCGAGGGCGCCTTCGGCATCCGGCTGGAGAACCTGATCGTCGCGCAGGAGGCCCCTGCCCTTGGCGACAACCGGGCGCAGATGTCCTTCGAGACGCTGACCTTTGTCCCCTTCGACCGCCGCCTGATCCTGCGCGAGGAGTTGTCCCCGGGCGAAAGGCGCTGGCTGGACGCCTATCACGCCGAAGTCATGGAAAAGCTTGCCCCACGGGTCTCGGGTGCTACCCTTGACTGGTTGAGGACTGCCTGCGCCCCGATCTGAGGAGGCACGAATGGCCCATATCACCATCACGGCGATTTCCGAGCCGGTCACCGTCAAGGTGGGCGGCATGACCCTGGGCGAGAGCCACAGGGCGCTGGAGCTGAAGGAGGGGAGCTATCCCCCGGTCACCTATGTCCCGCGTGAGGACATCGACATGTCGCGTCTGGTGCGGACGGAGCGGGCGACGACCTGCCCGTGGAAGGGTCAGGCAAGCTATTACTCGATCCGGACGGAGGGCGGCGTGCTGGACAATGCGGTCTGGACCTACGAGGACCCGATCCCCGACGTCGCGCCGATTGCCGGGCATCTGGCCTTCTATCCCAGCGTGACGGTCACACGCGGCTAGCGGCTTCCTCGCGGATCCGCTGGACCATCGCGCGGACTCCGTTCGACCGCTGGCTGGAGAGATGTTCGTTGAGACCGAGGCGTCCAAGCTCGGCGGTTGCGTCGATCTTGGCGACGTCGGCCACCGGAACGCCGGAATAGAGCGCGTGGAGGACGGCGATGAGGCCGCGCACGATCATCGCGTCGCTGTCACCCTGAAAGTCGAACTTGCCCCCATCGATCATCGGGCGCAGCCAGACCTGGCTGGCGCAGCCTTGCACCTTCAGCGCGGGAACCTTGAAGCTGTCGTCCAGGGGCGGCATCGCCTTGCCAAGCTCGATGACATGGCGGTAGCGGTCTTCCCAGTCGTCGAGGAAGTCGAAGGTTTCGGCGATCTCTTCGAAGGCTTCAGTGGCCATTGGCAGCTCCTTGATGGGGGTGAGGTAAGCCCGCAGAGAGCAAAGGTCCAGTCCAGAGAAGCGCTTTTCAAATGCGGTGCCATCGGCTACCCAAGAGGCAGTCGTTCAGGATGCTTGCCCATGCCCGTTTCCCGCCGTCTTGTCGTTCTTGGCCTTGGCCTGACCCTTGCGGGCTGCGGCGGGTTGCGGGAGAGCAGGCTGAACCCGTTCAACTGGTTCCGCCGGTCCGAGCCGCGCGAGACGATCGTGCTGCCGGGCGAGCAGACCGACCCCCGGGGCCTGGTGGAAACCGTGCTGTCGATGAACGTGGAACCGATTCCCGGCGGGGCCGTCGTCCGCGCCCGCGGACTGACGCCGACGCAGGGCTGGTGGAATGCCGAATTGGTCGGGCGCGACGTCGACGAGAACGGCGTGCTCGTCTACGAGTTCCGGCTGCTGCCCCCGACCCGGCAGACGGACGTGAACACGCAGCGGTCCCGCGAGATCGACGTGGCGATCTACATCTCTGACATCAAGCTGGCCAATGTGCGCGAGATCGTGGTCCAGGGTGCGACCAACGCGCGCTCGGCGCGGCGGTAAGCCCGATTTCTTCGAAGAAATCGGTGCGGAGCCTTTGAAGGCTCCGGTCCGGACTTTTCGAAAAGTCCGGGTTCAGAGGTGGACGACGCGGACCTCGTTGCCCTTGGCCGACAGCGCGATCTCGCCCTTGCAGAGCCGCATGGCATCGTCACCGAACGCCTCGCGCCGCCAGCCGTTCAGCGCCGGGACATCGCGGTCTCCGGCGGCGATCTGGTCAAGCTCGGAGGACGAAGCGATGAGCCGGGGCGCGACACCGAGGGATTCGGACTTGGCCTTGAGAAGGACGCGGAGGAGGTCGGCGAGTGCCGGGTTGACCTGCATCTGCTCACGCGAGTGGTCGACTTTCGGCATGTCCTCGGGCTTCATCTCGAGCCCCTCCTTCACCGCGGCAAGGATGCCGTCGGCGATCTCGGGCTTGCGGCCTTCGCGCAAAAGAAGGCGGGAGCGGCCCAGTTCCTCGGCCGTGGAGGGGCGGGTCGAGGCGAGTTCGAGGAGCGCGTCGTCCTTCATCACGCGGCTGCGGGGCACGTTCTGCGCCTGGGCATAGGATTCGCGAAAACGGGCCAGCGCCTTCACCACGGCAAGGAAGCGGCCGGAAGTAGTTCGGGTCTTGATGCGCTGCCAGGCCTCGTCCGGGTTCACCGTGTAGGTGGCGGGATCGGTGAGAAGCGACAGTTCCTCGGCCACCCAGTCCGCGCGGCCGTTCTTCTTCAGCTGGGCCGCGAGGAATTCGTAGATCACCCGCAGGTGGGTGACGTCGGCGATGGCATAGTCCTTCTGCGCTTCGGAGAGCGGCCGGCGCGACCAGTCGGTAAAGCGCGAGGTCTTGTCGAGGTTCGCCTTGGCGATGCGTTTGACCAGCGTCTCGTAGCCCACCTGCTCGCCAAAGCCGCAGACCATTGCGGCGACCTGGGTGTCGAACAGGGGTTTCGGGAAGACGCCCCCTTCGACGAAGAAGATCTCGAGGTCCTGGCGGGCGGCGTGGAAGACCTTGACGGTCGCCTCATGCCGGAAAAGGTCGTAGAGCGGTTCCAGCGACATGTCCGGACCCTCGATCGGGTCGATCAGGACCGCCTCGCCCGCGCCGGGCAGGGCCATCTGGATCAGGCAGAGCTTGGACCAGTAGGTGCGTTCGCGCAGGAACTCGGTGTCGATTGTGACGAAGGGCTGGGATTTGGCGAGCGTGCAGTAGTCGGCGAGGTCTTCGGTGGTGGTGATCGTGCGCATCGCTGTCTCTCGCCCGCGGGGTCATCCCGCCCAGTATCTTTGCCGCTATAGGCGGATTGGGGGGAAAAGGGAAGAGTGGGGTTGTGACGGCCCGGCGGACATGGCTTGG
>Ga0208243_1000224_pt1 | contig 39739 bp, 45 predicted proteins | sample Subbio2Aug_QV12A_FD_184826 | JGI IMG/M metagenome (GOLD analysis project Ga0208243, IMG submission 184826) | Serpentinite rock and fluid subsurface biosphere microbial communities from McLaughlin Reserve, California, USA - CR12Aug_QV12A (SPAdes) | ecosystem: Environmental > Terrestrial > Deep... | reverse complement strand
GGCGGCCACGGCTTCGGCCGCGAGCCGTCAGCGCGCGACGCCGCGCCCTCAAACGCGCCGCGCAAGGCCGGCGGCTTCACGGTGCCGTCGATCGGCGGCGGGACGGCGTCGGCACTTCCGGCGGCGGCGGAGCCCGTCTCGGAAGACATCGAGCTCGACCAGAGCGACCTCGACACGTTCCAGCAGCGGCTCTCCGAGGTGCAGGAGGCTTTCTCGCGCGAGGACCATGCCGCGCTGCGCCGGCTGACCACGCCCGAGATGGTGTCGTTCTTTTCCGAGGAACTGGCCCAGAACGCCACGCGCGGCGTGATCAACGCGGTGTCCGGCGTGCATCTCCTGCAGGCCGACGTCGCCGAGGCCTGGCGCGAGGACGACCGCGACTATGCCACCGCGGCGATGCGCTACGAGGCCGTCGACGTCCTGCGCGACCGCGCCACGGGCGAACTCGCGGGCGGCTCGGAGGAGCCCAGCGAGACGGTCGAGCTCTGGACCTTCGTGCGCGAGCGCGGCGGCGCGTGGAAGCTGTCGGCGATCCAGGAGGCGTGAGGGGGCGGACCGGTGTCCGGCGCAAACTGCGCCGGTCTCAGTCTTCGGAGCGCCTCAGGATGGTCCTGAGGCTCCGGTTGTCGTAGGCGCGGCTTCGGTGCGCGAGATAGATGACGAGCACGCGCTGGCCATTCCTGTCCTCGACACGGCAGACCAGCCGGCAGTCGCCGACGCGCAGCTTCCAGTGGCCTTTCAGATCGCCCGAATAGGGGACGAGGCGCTGCCGCGCATCGGGCGCGGCAAGGAGATCGTCCAGCGCCGCCTTGATCGGGCGCTGGTCGGCGGTCCCGAGGCGCGCAAGGTCGGCAACCGCATCCGGATGCCACTCAATCCTCAAGGCCGAGCCGCCGCCACACCTCTTCGTTCGGCACCGGCTGGAATGGCGCCGCCGTGCGGGCCTTCACGACGTAGAAGTCTTCCAGCTCCTCCAGCTTCTCGACGATCGCGTCGCGCATGAGGCGCTGGCTGTCGAGGCCGTGCGCCTCGGCGAGTTCGTCCCAGCGCGTCTTGACGTCGTCGTCGATGCGGATGCTCACGGTTTTCATGGCGGATCCTGAACCGGGTCTACTATCCTGTCCGATCATACCGCATCGGACCCGCGTTGCGCCATCGGTCCGCCGTGGACGACGTCTCCATCCACCTGCCGAGGTGTCCGCCGCGGCGACCGGGGAACCGAGCGGCGGCTCGGCGCCATGGAAATCGCCCGGACGATGCGCTATCCTTGCGCCCGACTGGCTGGAGCAGGGCAATGAGCCGCGCGGCATTGGCACGACGCTTCCGGACGATGCGCCCCGAGCAGGCCCCGGAGATCGGCGGCCTTCTCGCGCGCATCCGCGAAACCTATGCTCCGGTGGCGGTGCTCCTCTACGGCAGCCAGGCGAGAGGAGACGCGGGGCCGGACAGCGACTGGGACCTGAAGGTCATCGTCGCAGACGATGCGCCGGAAGCGCTGCTGTCGCCGATGCTCGGCTGGGCGGTGCAGGCGGGCAGCGGCGTGCATGCCGACATCTCCTGCGCCCGGATCTCGGAGTTCGAGTCCGACCTTTCGATCGCCAATTCGGCGGCTCGCGAAGTGCTGCGCGATGGCGTCCTTCTCGAAGCTGCGTGAACTCCACATCGCCAACGCCCTTCGGCTGGCGCAGGAAGACCTCGACGCGGCCCGAACCCTGATCGCCGCCGGGAACCGCTTCGGCGCCTACCATCTCCAGCAATGCGGCGAGAAGCTGCTGCTGGCGCTTCTGACGGCGGAAGACCTGCATGTCGAACGGAAGGACGCTCATCGCCTCGACGTCCTCCTCGACAGGCTGCCGGACGCCAACCCGTTCAGGCAGCGCTTCCGTCCGCTGACGGTCCTGACCGTCTTCGCCACGACCTACCGTTACCCGAACGACGGCGGGCGCATCCCGCCGATGCCGGAGCGAGCCCAGACCACGGGTTGGGCCGACGAACTCGGCCGCCTGCTGGACGACGCCGTCCGGCATTTCGGTGTCGATTTGCGGGCTTCGGACCGGGAGCCCGCGGCACGAGCGCATCCACCGAGAAGCGGCGGCTGAAGACGCTTTCCCGGTTCCCTCCCTGCCCGCTAGGCAGTAGTGTCGCGGCGATATTTTTCGAGGAGGAAAGAAAATGTTCCGCTGGGGTATCCTGTCCACCGCCAAGATCGCGCGCGAGCACGTCATCCCGGCGCTCAACGACAGCGAGAACGGGCTCGTCGCCGCGGTCGCCAGCCGCGACATGACGCGCGCGCAGGCGCTGGCGGAGCGGATCGGCGCGCCGCACGCCTTCGGCTCCTACGAGGCGCTGCTCGCCTCCGACGCGGTGGACGGCGTCTACATCCCGCTGCCGACGTCGGACCACGTCGAATGGGCGGTGAAGGCGGCCGATGCCGGCAAGCACGTGCTGGTGGAGAAGCCGCTGGCGCTGAACGCCGACGATATCGCACCGGTGATCGCCGCGCGCGACCGCAATCGCGTGCTGGTCTGCGAGGCCTTCATGGTGGCCTATCACCCGCAGTGGCACAAGGTGCGCGAGCTGATCGCCTCAGGCGCGATCGGCCGGCTGCGCCACGTGCAGGGCGCCTTCACCTATTTCAACGTCGACCCCGTGAACATGCGCAATCGGCCGGAACTCGGCGGCGGCGGGCTGCCCGACATCGGCGTCTACCCGACCGTGGCGACGCGGCTGTCGACGGGCAAGGAGCCCCTGAAGATCCGCGCCCGGGTCGAGCGCGACCCCGCCTTCGGCACCGACATCTATTCGCACGTGACCGCCGATTGCGGCGACTTCGACATGACCTTCTACGTCTCGACCCAGATGGCGGCGCGTCAGGTCATGGTGTTCCACGGCGAGGCCGGTTTCATCGAGGTAGCGACGCCGTTCAACGCGCGCATCTACGGCGACGACACCGTGACGCTGCACAACCACAACCACACCGAGGCCACCGTCTACCGCTTCCCGGACACGCGGCAGTACCGCCTGCAGGCGGAGGCCTTCGTGAAGGCGGCGCGCGGAGAGGCGGTCGAGGTGTTTCCGCTGGAGAGCTCGGTGAAGAACCAGAAGGTGATCGACGCCATTTTCAGGGCGGGCGAGAGTGGGGGGTGGGAAGAGGTGTAGGGACTGCGGGTCGCGCAGGGTAGCGCTCGACGATACCCCCCTCTGCCCTGCCGGGCATCTCCCCCTCAAGGGGGGAGATCGGAAGCTGCGAGCCCCGCGCTCATTCTGCACCCTCCGCCATTGCGCGAGACGTCGGCGACAGCCGATCTCCCCCCTTGAGGGGGAGATGCCCGGCAGGGCAGAGGGGGGTGTCGTCGAGCGGCAACGGTTCCGCAGAGACGCGCCAAACCGCAGCCTCTCTCGCCTGAACGACAGCCCCCTACTTCCCCTCCACCCGCGCCCGGGCGAACGCACGCCCGTCCGCCCCGAAGATGTGCAGATCCTCCGGCGCCGCCGTCAGCCGGATGGTCGAGCGGCGCTTGACGTCCGCGCCGCCGGGCATCTTCGCGACCAGCGGCACGCCGTCGCGGCCGAGTTCGACATAGACGAGCTGCACCTCGCCGAGCTGTTCGACATAGTCGACGGTGCCCTCGAACAGGAAGTCCTCCCCGCCGGTCACCACCAGGTCCTCCGGGCGCACGCCGAAGGAGATCTCCGCACCGCGTGAATCGGCCGGCGTCTCGACCGGCACCGTCACCCCGCCGTGCCCGGCGATCGAGACGGCCGTGCGCGGGCCCGCCTGCTCGATCGTGGCCGGCACGATGTTCATGGCCGGCGAGCCTATGAACTGGGCGACGAAGAGGTTGCCCGGGTGGCGGTAGAGCTCCATCGGCGAGCCGACCTGCTCGATATGGCCGTCCTTCAGCACGACGATCCGGTCGGCGAGCGTCATCGCTTCCACCTGGTCATGGGTGACGTAGATCATCGTGGTCTTCGGCATGCTCTCCTTGAGCTTGGCGATCTCGATGCGGGTCGCCACCCGCAGTGCCGCGTCGAGGTTCGACAGCGGCTCGTCGAAGAGGAAGACCTTCGGATCGCGCACGATGGCGCGGCCGATCGCGACGCGCTGACGCTGGCCTCCCGACAGCGCCTTCGGCAGCCGGTCGAGGTACTTCGTGAGCTGCAGGATCTCGGCGGCGTTCCTCACCCGCCTGTCGATCTCCTCGCGTCCGGCGCGGGCGATCGTCATGCTGAAGGCCATGTTGTCGTAGACCGTCATGTGCGGATAGAGCGCATAGGACTGGAACACCATGGCGATGCCGCGCTTCGACGGCGGCACGTCGTTGACCACCTGGCCGTCGATCTCGAGCGTGCCGGACGAGATGTCCTCCAGCCCGGCTATGGTTCGCAGCAGGGTGGACTTGCCGCAGCCGGACGGGCCGACGAAGACGATGAACTCGCCGGAGCGGATGTCGAGGTCTATTCCGTGCAGGACTTCGACGGCCCCATACGCCTTGCGCACGCCTTTCAGGTGAAGATCAGCCATGCTCGCCTCCCGTTTGCGCCGTCGGCACCGGCATCCGTCGTCGCGTTGCCGCCATGACGCGCCTCATCCGCCCTTCACCGAGCCGGCCAGGAGGCCGCGCACGAAGTAGCGCTGCAGCGAGAAGAACACGATCAGCGGCACGATGATGGTGACGAAGGCCGAGGTCGTCAGGATCTCCCAGTCGCCGCCGCGCGAGCCGAGCAGCGCGTTGAGTTTGCCGGTCAGCACCAGCTGGTCGCGGCCGGTGCCGAGGAAGACCATCGCCACGAGGAGGTCGTTCCAGACCCAGAGGAACTGGAAGATGGCGAAGGAGGCGAGCACGGGAAATGACAGCGGCAGCACGATCCGCACGAAGATGTCGAAGTCCGAGGCCCCGTCGATACGCGCCGATTCCATGATCTCGCGCGGCAGGCCGGCGATGTAGCTCCTGAGCAGGAAGATCGCGAAGGGCAGGCCGAAGCCGGTGTGGGCGAGCCAGATGCCGAGATAGGTCTTGGCCGGTACACCGAAGAAGGCGCCGACGCCGTTGTAGAGCTTCAGGAGCGGGATCAGCGACATCTGCAGCGGCACGACGAGCAGGCCGATGATCACCGCGATCAGGATCGCACGGCCGGGAAAGCGCATCCAGGCGAGCGCATAGGCGGCGAAGGCGGCGATGAGGATCGGGATGATGGTGGCGGGGATCGTCACCGTCAGCGAATTGACGAAGGAACGGCCGATGCCTTCCGACAGGAGCACCGTCTCGTAGTTCTCCGTGGTGAAGCGCGGCGGCGACAGCACCGAGAGATAGACGCGCTGGCCGCGATTGCCCTCGAAGGCGACCGGCGAGGCGAGGACGTAGCTGGAATCCGGCTCGAGCCTGAGCGTCACGCCGTCGCCGAGGTCGGCCTCGGTGCCGGCTTCCCAGGCGGTGGGCGCGGTGGCGCGGGTGCCGAAGGCGCGGACCTCGCGCGTGTCGCCCTCCTCGAACAGACGGCCCTCGACGACGAAGCGGCCGTCGCGCTGGACCTGGGTCGAGGGGGCGGCCAGCCGTCCGGCCTCGGTCTGCTCGGAGCCGGACAGCGCGGTCCACCAGCCCGACACGATGATCTGGTCGCGGTCGCGCAGGGAGCTGACGAGGATGCCCATCGTCGGCAGGGTCCAGACGACGACGATGGCCAGCACCGCCAGATGCACGCCCCAGCGGCCGAGGAGGGATCGTCCGGCCTTGCCCGCCATCTCAGCCCCCGTCCGCTTCGCGCCCGGCCTGGCGTATGTTCCAGATCATGATCGGCACCACGGCCAGCATGATGACGATTGCGATGGTGGCGCCGCGGCCGAAGTCGCCGCCTCCCCGGAACATCCAGTCGAACATGAGGTTGGCCAGCACCTGCGTGTTCCACTGGCCGTTGGTCATGGTCAGCACGATGTCGAAGACCTTCAGCACCAGGATGGTGATGGTGGTCCAGACCACGGCGATGGTGCCCCAGATCTGCGGGATCATGATCTTCCAGAAGATCTGGAAGCCGTTGGCGCCATCGATCACGGCGGCCTCGATCGTCTCGTCGGGAATGCCGCGCAGCGCGGCCGAGAGGATCACCATGGCGAAGCCGGTCTGGATCCAGATCAGGATCAGCATCAGGAAGAAGTTGTTCCAGAAGGGGATGGAGATCCACACCTGCGGCTCGAAGCCGAGCCATGTGACGAAGGCATTGAGAAGGCCGATCTGCGTCTGGTCAGCGGCGCGGTATTCGTAGATGAACTTCCAGATGACGCTCGCGCCGACGAAGGAGATGGCGAGCGGCATGAAGACCAGGCTCTTGGCGATGGTGCCCCACCAGATGCGGTCGGTAAGCACGGCGATCACCAGCCCGAAGAAGGTGCAGACCGCCGGTACCACCGCGAGCCAGAGCAGGTTGTTGAGGATGGACGTGCGGAACTCGCGGTCGCCGAGCGCCCAGAGGTAGTTGTCGAAGCCGACGAAGGCCTGGCCACCCCGATCGAGGAAGGACAGGCGGAGCGTCTCGACCACCGGATAGATCAGGTAGACGCTGAGGATCAGCAGCGCCGGCCCGACGAAGAGCCAGGGCCGGACGAAGCCCTGGCGGCGCAGATTGTCGATCGCCGCCTTGCCGCTGACGCCGCGGGCTGGAAACATCAGTTCGAGCAGACGGTTCGCGCCCCAGAAATAGGCCACGCATCCGCCAACGCCGACGATGATGACGATGATCGCGGAAATGATCTGGGCCGCCATGCCGTCCTCCCGAAGCCGGTCGCGAACGATAGCAGGGCCTTTTCCTCCCGGTCCGGGGCACGACCGGCCGGGAGGATCAGGTCCGCCGCACTACTTGATGGCGTCCCAGGCGTTCTGGATCTCCGAGGCAACCTGTTCGGCGGGCTTGCCGCCGACGAGGTCGATCATCCCGGTCCAGAACGCACCGGCTCCGATCTTGCCGGGCATCAGGTCCGAGCCGTCGAAGCGGAAGGTGTCGGCGTTGACGAGGATCTCGCCCTGCTTCCTCAGCGCATCATTGGCATAGGCTTCCGGATTGGCCGTCTTCAGCGGCGTCAGGAAGCCCGACTGCGCCATCCAGAGTTCGTGCGCCAGCGGGGTCTGCAGGAAGGTGATGAAGGCGCGCGCGGCCTCCGAGTCCTTCGTGATGGTGAACAGCGTCCCGCCGCCCAGCACCGGCTTGCCGAGATCCGCTTCGGCCTTTTCCGGCAGATAGAAGAAGTCGGCGTCGGTGCCGAGTTCGGTGCCGTCGGGGAAGAAGGAGGAGATGAAGGACGCCTGGCGGTGCATGTAGCACTTCGGCGGGATGTCGAAGAGGCCCTTCGGGCTGTCCCGGAAGTCCGTCGCCGCCACTGCCGCCCGGCCGCCGGAAACGTTCTCGTCCTTCGTGGCGATGTCGGCGAAGATCTTCATCGCGTTGACGACGCGCTCGTCGGTGAAGGGGATCTCGTTCGACGTCCACTGATCGTAGACCTCGGGGGGCTGCGTGCGCAGCATGATGTCCTCCACCCAGTCGGTCGCCGGCCAGCCGGTGGCACCTCCCGAGCCGAGGCCGATGCACCAGGGCGTGCCGCCGTCGGCGACGATCTGCTCCTGCAGGGCCGTCAGTTCCTCCCAGGTCGTCGGCACCTCGTAGCCGGCCTCCTCGAAGTTCTCGGGCACGTACCAGACCAGCGACTTGAGGTCCGCCTTGTAGGGGAAGCCGTAGAACTGTTCCTTCCCGTCCTGACCGGCATAGGTGCCGAGATCGACCCAGGACTGTCCGGCGCCGTAGTTCTCCCGCACATAGGCGGCGGCATCCTCGCCGAGCGGCGTCAGCAGGCCCTTCGACGCGAGATCCTGGATCAGGCCCGGCTGCGGCAGCACCGCGATGTCGGGCGGGCTTCCGGCCTGGGTGTCGATGACGATCTGCTGTTCGTAGTTCTCCGACGAGGAATAGGTCAGGTCGACGCCTGTCGCCTCGCTGAAGTAAGCCAGCACGGAGCGCACCAGGGCCTCGTCCTCGCCGCGCCAGGGTCCGAAGACGGACAGCGACTGGCCGTTCAGGTCCATCTGCTTGAGGTAGTCGTAGTCTTCCCAGTTGAAGCGATCATCCTCGCCGGGCGTGAACTTCAGCTGCGCCGATGCCGGTGTGGCAAGCGCCAGTGCCAGCAACGTCGCGCTGGCGAACCATGTCTGCTTCATCGTCTTCCTCCCGATGGCAACGGCTTCTTCGTGAACGGTCCTCCCCCCGCAGGAAGGACACAGTGTCCCGGATCGGCGCATCATGCAACCTTTGGCGGCCAGAAAGTCGCGAAGGACCGGCGCGAGCCGATACCGGGAAGGACACCCGTCCGACCGCCGGCACGCGCCGAAGGATGCGGATCCGCGTTGACGGCCGGCCGGGCGGTCCCTATCCCGCTATGTCATGGGTCGGCAGAAATGGTCGCCGGGCTTTCGCGGGAGGATCAGATGCGCATCGTCGTCACCGGAGCGGGAGGTTTCATCGGCCGGGAACTGGTGCGGCGGCTTGCGGCCGGAGGGCTAGCCGGCGCTACGCCCGAAGCAAGGATCGTCGCCATCGACGAGGCGCTGCCACCGGAGAGCCTGCCGCTGGGCATCCGGCCGGTGATCGGAGACATCGGCGATCCGGGCCTGCTCGACGCCATCACGGCCGAGCCGATCGACGTGCTGTTCCACCTCGCCGCTATTCCCGGCGGGGCTTCCGAGGGAGACTTCGCGCTCGGCTGGCGCGTCAACGCGCTGGCCACGATGGCGCTGGTGGAGCGGCTAGCGCGGCAGGACAGACCCGCCCGAATGGTGTTCTCCTCGACCATCGCGGTGTTCGGCGTGCCGTTGCCGCGCGACAGAGTGGACGACGACACGCTGCCGCTGCCGACGCTCAGCTACGGTGCGCAGAAGCTGATAATGGAGACGCTCCTCACCGACCATGCTCGACGCGGCACGGTGGACGCGCTTGCGCTGCGCCTTCCCGGCATCGTGGCACGACCGCGGCGGCCGGGCGGTCACCACTCCGCGTACATGAGCGACATCTTCACGACGCTGGCGGCCGGCGAAGCCTTCACCTGCCCGGTCGCGCCCGGATCGACCTCGTGGCTCATGTCGCGCGGCTGCTGCGTCGACAACCTCGTTCACGCGGCCACCCTGCCGCGCGAGCGGCTGGGGGCGCGGCGGGCCTTCACGCTGCCGGCCCTCAGGCTGTCGATGGACGAGGTGGTCGAGGCGCTCGCCGCGCGCTTCGGCCCCGACGTGCGGGACCGCGTGACCTTCGCGCCCGATCCCGGGCTGCAGGCGCAGTACGGCACCTATCCGCCCCTCGAGACGGCGATCGCCGAGGACCTCGGCTTCCGCCACGACGGCGATGCGGGAACCCTGCTGGCTCGGGCGCTGGGATATTCAGGCTGAGGGCGTCAGGCGCGGCGGCGCCGGTCCTCGCGCAGGAGCGAGGCGGTCGCCGTGGCCGGAACGGCCGGGCTGAAGTGGAAGCCCTGTCCCTGGTCGCAGCCGATGGCGCGGAGCGATACGGCCTGCGACTCGCTCTCGATCCCCTCGGCGGTGGTGGTCAGGCCGAGACGCCGGCCGAGCCCGACGATCGCCTGCACGATCATCTCCTGTTTCTCCTCGACTTCGAAGCGGCCGACGAAGCTGCGGTCGATCTTGATCTTTTCGAAGGGGAAGCGCGACAGCTGCGCCAGGCTCGAGAAGCCGGTGCCGAAATCGTCGATGACGATGCGGATGCCGGCGCCGACGAGATCTGCGATCACCACCTCGGCCGTCTCGACATGCTGGATGATGGCGCTTTCGGTGACCTCGATCTCCAGCCTGTCGGGCGTGAGGCCGGTCTCGCCGAGGATGCGCAGGATACGCAGGCCGAGGAGCTTGTCGGTCATCTGCGCAGGCGAGACGTTGAATGCGAGCGAGACGTGGCGCGGCCATGCCGACGCCGCGATACAGGCTTTGCGCAGCATCTGCTCCGATAGCTCGGTGATCAGACCGGTATCCTCGGCAAGCGGGATGAACTCGTCCGGGCGGACGGGCCGTCCTTCGGGCGTGGTCCACCGGGCAAGCGCCTCGAATCCGACGATCTCGCGCGTCCGCAGGTCGACCAGTGGCTGGAAGTGAGGCTCGATCGCGCCATCCTTGAGCGCCTGGCGCAGGTCGCGCTCCATGCGGTTGCGTCGGTCCTGGGCCTCGCCCATGGCGCTGTCGTAGCGCGCGACGCGGCTGCTGCGGAGACGCTTGGTGGCGTACATGGCGAGGTCGGCGAGCCTGATCAGGGAGGCCGCGTCGTCTGCGTCCTCCGGCGCCGTGGCGACGCCGACGCTGGCGCTCATCTCGGCGGTGACCCCGCCAAGCACATAGGGTTCGGAGAGCGACGCGACGATCCCCTCAGCAAGATGCATCACGCATGGGGACTGGGCGACGTGCTGCAGCACGAGAAACTCGTCGCCGCCGATCCGGAAGATCGCCTCATGCGGGAACAGGCGACGCAGGCGATCGGCAACCTCGACCAGCGCCTCGTCGCCCGCCTGGTGCCCGAACAGGTCGTTCAGCTTCTTGAAGCCGTCGAGATCGAGCGCATAGGCGACGAGCAGTCGGGACGCTGGCGGCTCCGCGGCGAGTTCGCGCAACCGATCTTCAAGACCGCGCCGGTTGGGCAGACGGGTGAGCGGATCGTGGCGCGCGATCCAGACGACGTCCCGCTCGGCGCGGTCCCGCCGCTCGATCTCCTCGGAGAGGTCACGCAGCCGCCAGCCGCTGAAGATGAGCCCGCCGAGGCCGGTCAGCATGATGGCAAAGAAGACCTCGTCGATCTCCCAGTCCTCGTGCTCGTGGATGAAGTGATCCACCGTTTCGAAGAGGTCCGCGGCAAGCGCGCTCATCCACACGGCGATGCCTGCCGTGACGAGAAACGCTGCCTGACGATACGCCTTGTTGCGCCGCAGCGCTGCGACCACCTTCATGCCGGTCCCCTCCGGTAGCCCCTGTCCGCGGCGCGCCCTCGTCTTCCCCTGCCCGTTCGCGTCGCCGCCCATCCCTGCACAGCGCCGCCGGCAGGGCCGCCGTCACCGACCCTATGAATGGATTCCTAATTGTTTGCTAACGAACTATCGTGGATTGCTGCGGAACAGGCAAACTGCTTCCAGCAATTCACGACCCCAGAAGACGTTCAAGTAGCGAGGCCAGCACTCCAGCCCATCGCAAGCGACGTCAGTACCAAACCGCGCCGCGGCGAATGCGGATGCGCGGAGGTCCGTCCGGGACGGCGAGCGAGGCCGGATGGGCCGGCCGGTCGCGAAGGTGGGGCGCAAGCGGATGCTCGGCAGCAAGCAGCGACGCGATCGCGCGATAGTCGATGGGCCGCCGGCTTCCGATGACCGGGATGAAGCTCCGGCGCGGCTGCGGCCCGCGCTGCACCGCCTCCACCAACGGCATCGGCTCCGGCAGGTCGCGCGCCGACTTCAGGGCCTGCAGCCGGGCGATGCGTTCTTCCGTGACCGGGTGGCTCCGAAGCACAGACGCTTCCGGCAGCCGCCCGCCCGGCAGCATCAGCCGGTCCCAGAGACTGCGTTGCGCACGCTCCAGCCTGGCCAGCGCAGAAGCGAGCCCTTCCGGGTCGCCGGTCAGGATCGCAGCGCCGAGATCGGCATCGAACTCGCGCGTCCGCGACAGCGCCATCTGCAGCAGCCCGCCGATGGTGGGCGAGGCAAGAAGCACCGTTACCGCCAGCCAGGGCACCTGCGTCTCGTAACCGCCGGCGAAGCCGAGGACGTTCAGCGCCAGCGAGAACAGGCCGACGGTCGCCATTGTCGAGGTAAAGCGCGAGACCATGTCGGCGAAGGCCATCACCTTGACGTCCTCGTTGGCGATGTGGCTCATCTCGTGCGCGAGCACGCCGGCCAGTTCGCGCGCCGTCATCCGCCGAACCAGTCCGTCGGTAACTGCGATTGCGGCGTCGTCACGCCGGCCGACGGCAAAGGCGTTCATGATCTCGGAGGGGACGACATAAAGCCTGGGTACCGCCGGCAGCTCCGCCCGCCGGGCCAGTTCCTCGACCAGAGCGACCCCCTGCGGAAACTCCCGCCGAGACACCGGCCGGGCGTCGTACATCGACAGCACCATCTTCGGGCTCACGTTGCGCGCCATCCACATGGTGACGGCGCCGAAGACGAGCGCGAAGAAGACCCCCGTCGCACCCGCGAAGGCGTAGGCACTGACTCCGAGCAACAGGAGGCTGCCGGCCGCCAGAAGCCAGGTGTGCAGGGTGTTCATGGCGCGGTGCCGGCGCTGTTCGAAGAGGTCGAGATGAGACGAGGCGTTCATGGATCCGGATATAGGAGCTCCGCCGGCCGAATTCCCGCCTAAAGCCGCGAAGGCGCTTTGCCGTCATGCGAAGAGTCGCGCATGGCCAGGGAGCACGCTTGCACGCAAAAGGTCCTGTTCTTATATACGCCGCGACGCCCGGAAGCCGCGCCAGAAACGCGTCCGGCCGGGCTATTTTCGGAAAACAGGGGCTGCCGACTGGAACGCCGGTATGGGTCCTGGCAGCCTGCTAAGCGGAGAAAACTGCAATGGCTAAAGTTATCGGTATCGACCTCGGAACGACCAATTCCTGCGTCGCCGTCATGGACGGCAAGGACGCCAAGGTCATCGAGAACGCGGAAGGTGCGCGCACCACGCCGTCGATCGTGGCCTTCACCGACGGCGACGAGCGTCTCGTGGGCCAGCCGGCGAAGCGCCAGGCCGTCACCAATCCCGAGGGAACCATCTTCGCGGTGAAGCGCCTGATCGGCCGCCGCTACGACGACCCGGTCACCGAGAAGGACAAGAAGCTCGTCCCCTACCGGATCGTGCGGGCGGACAATGGCGATGCGTGGGTCGAAGCCCAGGGCTCGAAGTACTCGCCCTCGCAGATCTCCGCCATGACGCTGCAGAAGATGAAGGAAACGGCCGAATCCTATCTCGGCGAGAAGGTCGAGAAGGCGGTCATCACCGTCCCGGCCTACTTCAACGATGCACAGCGTCAGGCGACCAAGGACGCCGGCAAGATCGCGGGCCTCGAGGTGCTGCGCATCATCAACGAGCCGACGGCTGCCGCCCTCGCCTACGGCCTCGACAAGAAGAAGGCCGGCACGATCGCCGTCTACGACCTCGGCGGCGGCACCTTCGACATCTCGATCCTCGAGATCGGCGACGGCGTGTTCGAGGTGAAGTCGACCAACGGCGACACATTCCTCGGCGGCGAGGACTTCGACATGCGCCTGGTCGAATACCTGGCGGCCGAGTTCAAGAAGGAACAGGGCATCGACCTGAAGAACGACAAGCTGGCCCTCCAGCGGCTGAAGGAGGCCGCCGAGAAGGCCAAGATCGAGCTGTCGTCCTCGGCCCAGACCGAGATCAACCTGCCCTTCATCACCGCCGACGCCTCCGGGCCGAAGCACCTGACCATGAAGCTTACCCGCGCCAAGTTCGAAGCGCTGGTGGACGATCTCGTGCAGCGCACGATCGAGCCCTGCAAGGCCGCGCTCAAGGATGCCGGCGTCAAGGCGGCGGAGATCGACGAGGTGGTTCTGGTCGGCGGCATGACCCGCATGCCGAAGATCCAGGAAGTGGTGAAGCAGTTCTTCGGCAAAGACCCGCACAAGGGCGTCAATCCGGACGAAGTGGTCGCCATGGGTGCCGCCATCCAGGCCGGCGTGCTGCAGGGCGACGTCAAGGACGTGCTCCTGCTCGACGTCACCCCGCTGTCGCTCGGCATCGAGACGCTCGGCGGCGTCTTCACCCGGCTGATCGACCGCAACACGACGATCCCGACCAAGAAGAGCCAGGTGTTCTCCACGGCCGAGGATTCGCAGTCGGCGGTGACGATCCGGGTCTTCCAGGGCGAGCGCGAGATGGCTGCGGACAACAAGATGCTCGGCCAGTTCGATCTCGTCGGCATCCCGCCCGCACCGCGCGGGGTCCCGCAGATCGAAGTCACCTTCGACATCGACGCCAACGGCATCGTCAATGTCTCGGCCAAGGACAAGGGCACCGGCAAGGAGCACCAGATCCGGATCCAGGCTTCGGGTGGCCTGTCCGACTCCGAGATCGAGAAGATGGTCAGGGACGCCGAGGCCAATGCCGAGGGCGACAAGAAGCGCCGCGCGCTGGTGGAGGCGAAGAACCAGGGTGAGGCCCTCGTTCACTCCGCCGAAAAGTCTCTGAAGGAATATGGCGCGAAGGTCTCGGAAGCCGACCGTACCGCCATCTCCGATGCGATCGCCTCGCTGAAGTCCGCGCTCGAGGGCGACAACCTGGAGGAGATCCAGTCGAGGAGCACGGCGCTGACCGAGGCCTCGATGAAGCTCGGCCAGGCCATGTACGAGGCGAGCCAGGCGGAAGCAGCGGCCGCCGACGCGAAGGCCGACGCGCAGAAGGCCGGCGAGGACGTGGTCGACGCCGATTTCGAAGAGATCGACGACGACAAGAAGAAGTCGGCCTGATCGCAGGCAGGCCAGCCCGAACACGCGGAGGCCGGCGTCCGGAAGGGCGCCGGCCTCCGGCTTTTTCGCGAGCCTGCCCGGCCTCCTCCTGCATGGCATTAAGCTTAACAGAGGGTTAAGCTCGACCCGCACGCCGCTTGTGCCTACTGATCGGCGGCAGGTTGCGCGGTCGGTCGCGCGGAGTGGCAGGGATCATGCACTACCGCATCTTCGAGACATGGAGACTGATCGCGGCGCTCTCCATCATGATGTGGCACTTCCTGCGCTTCGCGCCGCCGGGCAACGAGGACATCGGGGCCTATCTCTACCGTCTGCTGGCCGTGATGGAGATGTTCTTCATGATCTCCGGCTACCTGATCATGGAACGCTACGGCCACGCGCTGTTTCGCTCGCCCGGGAGTTTCCGCGCCTTCCTGGTGCGACGGCTGGCCCGCTTCTATCCGCTGTACCTCGTCACGCTGCTCTTCTTCTGCGGCGTCGCCCTCGCCATCCAGTCCGGCATCGTCCAGACGGAGGACCCCGGCCGCTATGCCTGGAACGTGCTGCCGGCGAACATCCTGCTCGTCCAGGCCTGGGGACTGACCGACCAGCTGACGTTCAACTACGTCGCCTGGTGTCTGTCGGCGGAATGGTTCTGCTATCTCCTCCTGCCGCTGGTCGTCATCTTTCACCGCGCGGCTGGCCTGGCGGGGCTCGCGCTGCTCGCCGGCGCTCTGGTGGTTGCGCTGGAGGTCGCGGTCGCCCGCGGGGCGATGCCGGTCGAGAACTGGCTTCGAGCGGACACATGGGGCGCCTACCGGGCCTTTGCCGATTTCACCATCGGCGCGCTCGTCTCGGTCGCCGTCCGCCGGAGCGCCTTCCGGCTTGCCGCGCAGTGGCCGGCGTGGGCACTGTTTGCGCTCTCGCTCGCAGCGATGGCCACGCGCCAGCACGCTGCCCTCATCGTCGCGCTGCTGGCGGCCGCCATGTACGTCGCGGCACTTGCCGAGCGGAACGATCCTGAAGGATCGCGTTACCTCGCCTTCCTGCACCCTGTCGGCAAGGTCTCGCTCGGGATCTACCTCATCCACCCGGTGATCGAGGCCGTGTTCTTCTCGGTCCTGTGGCGCAAGGTGATCGCGCCGACGGAGACGGTGGGCTTCTACGCCTACTGGCTGCTGCCTTGCGCGGCGACCATCGCGCTGGCGATCCTGTCGGAGCGCTTCTTCGAACGACCGGTGGGCCGATACGTCGTCGCCCGGCTTGCGCCGAGAGGGACGCGGCCGCACCCTTCGGCCCTGCCGGCAGGATAGGCCCGGACGTGCCGCAGTTCGCCGGGCCGCGCCGCCCGCCGGCAAAAAAAGGCGGTCATGTGGCGAGCCTGCTATGGCGCATGCCGGCCGGCTTTACTAAATCGGGGCCAGCGGTAGGCGCCCCGGGGCGCGCCGGCCAACCCGACAGGCAGCAGGAACATCCGCGAGCACCATGAAGGCTGATTTCTACGAGATGCTGGGCGTCGAGAAGGGCGCCACGGAAAAGGACCTGAAGGCGGCCTTCCGCAAGCTTGCGATGCAATGCCACCCGGACCGGAACCCCGGCGACGCCGATGCGGAGCGGCGTTTCAAAGAAATCAACGAAGCCTACGAGACCCTCAAGGATCCTCAGAAGCGGGCCGCTTATGACCGCTTCGGCCATGCCGCCTTCGAGAACGGCGGGATGGGCGCCGGCGCGGGCTTCGCGGGCGCAGGGGGTTTCGCCGACATCTTCGAGGACATCTTCGGCGAGATGATGGGCGGCGGGCGGCGGCGCTCGTCGGGCGGGCGCGAGCGCGGCGCGGACTTGCGCTACAATATGGAAATCACGCTGGAGGAAGCCTTCAACGGCAAGACCGCGCAGATCCACGTCCCCAGCTCGATCACCTGCAACGAATGCTCCGGGTCGGGCGCCAGGCCCGGAACGCAGCCGGTGACCTGCTCGATGTGCGGCGGCGCCGGGCGCGTGCGGGCGCAGACGGGCGGCTTCTTCTCCATCGAGCGCACATGCCCGAGCTGTCACGGCCGCGGCCAGACCATCAAGGATCCGTGCCCGAAATGCGACGGCCAGGGCCGCGTGACGGAAGAGCGGACGCTGTCGGTGAACATTCCTGCTGGCATCGAGGATGGCACGCGTATCCGCCTGTCGGGCGAGGGCGAGGCCGGGGCGCGCGGCGGACCGTCGGGGGACCTCTACATCTTCCTCTCGGTCTCGCCGCACGAGTTCTTCCAGCGCGAGGCCGAGAACCTCTATTGCACGGCACCGATCTCGATGACGACCGCTGCGCTCGGCGGCTCCTTCGAGGTGGCGACGCTCGACGGCACGCAGACGCGCGTGAAGATCCCCGAGGGCACACAGAACGGCCGCAAGTTCCGCGTCAAGGGCAAGGGCATGCCGGTCATGCGCCAGAACATGGTGGGCGACCTCATCATCCAGGTCTCCGTGGAGACGCCGCAGAACCTGACCAAGCGGCAGCGCGAGCTGCTGGAGGAGTTCGACAAGCTCTCGTCCACCGAGAACAGCCCGCAGTCGACCGGCTTCTTCAACCGGATGAAGGATTTCTTCGAATCTTTCGGAAACTGACTGCAGGCCGGACCGGGTTTCGACACAGTCTGGTCGCATGGTTCATCCGGGTGAGCCGCCACTCTTCCGCCAGGAGACGACAGCATGCAGCGCAGCGTCAGAGCCGTCCGCAGGAGCCTTGCCGGGCATTTCGAGGACGAGCTGCGTTTCCTGCGCGGCTGGATCGAGACGCCGCGCGCCGTCGGCGCGATCATGCCGACAAGTGCGGCCGTCTCGCGCCTGATGGCGTCGGTCATCGACACGGAGTCAGGGCTTCCGGTGCTGGAGCTCGGGGCCGGCACGGGAGTCATCACCAAGGCTATCCTGGCGCGAGGCGTCCCGCCGCACCGATTGCACGTGGTCGAATACTCCGCCGATTTCGCCGAACATCTCCGGCGCAGCTTTCCGCGCGTGAACGTCGTCAGGGGCGACGCCTTCGCCCTCGACGCGACGCTTGGGGACGACCGCGATCTCGTCTTCGACACCGTCATATCGGGCGTGCCGCTGCTGAACTTCCCTGTCGCGCAGCGCATCGCCTATGTCGAGGACCTGCTCGACCGGCTGCCGCCCGGCCGGCCCGTGGTTCAGTTCACCTACGGACCGTTCTCTCCCGTACCGGCCGGAAGCGGCTCCTATACGGTCGAGCATCTCGGCTTCGTGCTGCGCAACATGCCGCCTGCACAATTGTGGGTCTACCGGCGCGGACCGGCCGGACGATAGGGGCGGCGCCGCGGATCAGTTCTGCGTCCAGTCCAGGTAGTCGGCGAGTTCGTTGGCCCGGCGTGCCGTCGCCTCGTTGAGGCAGGCGGCAGCGATCGGACCGGAGATCGTGCCGCCCTCGAAGAACACGGCCGGCCATTCGCACTTGGCGTCGCGATAGGCGATCCACTTCAGCTGTGTGTCTCGAAGCGCCCGGAAACCGGATTCCGGGAGCGTGTCCTTCAATGCAGCATAGTTGTCGTTGAGCATGGCATCCCACACCGCCAGCTCGCGCCCGCTGCACGCGATCATGCCGTAGGTCGACTGGCCCTCGTCCGTCTCCAGGCACGGGTCGGCGATCGTGCCGATGCATTCGTCGCGGCTCGCCTCCTGCCCCGCCTCGGCACCGGCATTGTACTCGCGCACGCCCTCGATGCAGGACTGGATCTCGATCACGTCCTGCGGCAGCGCCTCCTCCGCCGATGCTCCTGTTCCCGCCGGCAGGCCCAGGATCGATGCCAGCGCCACGATCGCCAACTGCTTCATATCGAATGTCCCCCATGCGAATGCGGTTGCCTGCCGCAGCCTTGGCCATATAACCCTACCCAATCTCGCAGAACAGGTGTCCCATGGCAGCAAGAATCCTCGTCTTCGCAGGCTCGGTCCGCAGTAACGCCTACAGCGGAAAGGTCGCCGACGCGGCGATGAAGGAACTGGCGCAGCAGGGTGCCGAAGTCGCCAGGCTCTCGCTCGCGGACTACCCCTTGCCGATCATGGACGAGGACCATGAAAGGGAAAGGGGCATTCCCGAAAGCGCAGTGCAACTCGCCCGACAGATCGCCGGCCATGATGCCGTGCTGATCTGCACGCCCGAATACAACGGCTCGGTGCCGCCGCTGCTGAAGAACGCGATCGATTGGGTCAGCAGGGTGAAGAGCGACGGCAGCCGGGCGCTGCGGCCGTATCCGGGCAAGGTCGTCGGCGTCTGCTCCTCGTCGAACGGGCACTTCGCCGGCATCCGCGCCGCCAACCACCTTCGCGCCATTCTCGCGCATATCGGCATGGAGGTCGTCTCGGCGCAGGTCTCGGTCCCCAATGCCGCCGACGCTTTCGATGCGGACGGCGCTTTCCGGGACGAACGGCTGAGCAAGGGCATGAAGCGCCTTTGTGAAAGCCTGGTGGAGCATGCGCGGGCCTTCTCGATCCGGACGGCGCCGTGAGTCGATGCCGACCGGCGAACAGGGCAGCAGTGCACGGGGCCGCGTCACCCTGCACCGCCCGCTTCGCTTTCGCCCTTCCCGGGCGCCCGCTCCTGTGCGACTGGACGGCGATGGAGCGCCGCGAAGGAATCGGCCATGGTGACTGACACACTCATGCGCGACCGGCTGATCGTCGGTCTCGACCTGCCCGACGTGGCCGCCGCCGAGGCGGTCGTCCGGGAGCTCGAGGGCGTCGCATCGTTCTACAAGATCGGCTACCGGCTGGCCTTCGCAGGCGGGCTTGACTTCGCCCGCGACCTCGTCGCCGACGGCAAGAAGGTCTTCCTCGACATGAAGCTCCTCGACATCGACAACACGGTGGCCGAGGGTGTCGAAAGCATCGTCAGGATGGGCGTGACGATGCTGACGCTGCATGCCTACCCGAAGGCCATGCGCGCAGCGGTGGACGCCGCCAGGGGCAGCGACCTTTGCCTGCTCGCCGTCACCGTTCTGACCTCGATGGACGAGCAGGATCTCATCGACGCCGGCTACGAGTACGATCCGCACACGCTGGTGCTGAAGCGTGCCGAGCAGGCGAAGCTCTGCGGCATGGGCGGCATCGTCTGTTCCGCCAGCGAGGCTGCGGGAGTGCGCCGTATCGTCGGGCCGGACATCGCGATCGTGACGCCGGGGATCCGGCCTGCGGGTGCTGCCACGGGAGACCAGAAGCGCGTGATGACGCCGGGCGACGCAATCCGCGCCGGTTCGAGCCATCTCGTCGTCGCCCGGCCGATCGTCGGCGCGCCCGATCGCCGTGCCGCAGCCGAGGCCATCATTGCGGAAATGCAATCGGCCGGCTGACGGCCAACCACAAGAAAGGGAGAAGACACCATGCCGAAGGCTTACTGGATCGCCCATGTCGACGTCCGTGACCCGGAGCGCTACAAGGACTACGTCGCCACCGCCAAGCCTGCCTTCGAACGCTATGGCGCGAGGTTCCTGGCACGCGGCGGCGCCTACCAGGCGATGGAAGGCACGGGACGCGGGCGCAACGTGGTGATCGAGTTCCCCTCGATGCAGGCGGCGACCGACTGCTACAATTGCGCCGAGTACCAGGCCGCGAAGGCTATCCGCCAGACGGTCGCCGACGCCGAGATGGTGATCGTGGAAGGCTACGAAGCCTGACCGGGGCGCAAACGCACCCCGCCGTGATCCGCACCGCCCGGCCCGACGAGGTCGAGCGGCTGATCTCCATAGAGCAGGCGGCGGCGCTGCGCTTCCTCGACCATGGCCATCCGGGACTCGCGGCCGCCGCGCCGGCTGCGCCGGACGTCTATCGCGCGCTCCTTTACGGCCGCCGGACCCTGGTCGCGACCGATGGTCTCGACCAGCCGGTCGGATTCGCCATCACCGAGAAGCTGGATCGGACCGAGTGGCTCTGCGAACTCTCCGTCCATCCCGACCATGGACGCCGGGGGATAGGCGGGGCGTTGCTGGCGGCGGTCGTCGGGTCGGCGCTCGCGCGCGGCTGCGACAACGTCGGGCTGTCGACCTTCCGCGAGGTTCCCTTCAATGCGCCGTTCTATGCCCGGCACGGCTTCGTAGAAGCGCCTCTCGACCGGGTGGCGCCGCCGCTCGCCCGGCGCTTCATGGACGAGGTTCCTGCCGGCATCGACCCGCTCGAGCGGGTGCTGATGGTCCGGATGCTCCGACCGAGAACCTCCCCGACAGCGGTGCACGACGCCGCCTGTCCTATTGCATCGCAACAGAAACGGGCTACCGTGCGTTAACGGCTAATTAACGCGTGCGGCGGGATGCTCGCTTCGCGGGAGCGGGGAAGGTGACCGGGATGTTCTACCAGATCTACGAGCTGAGCCACGCCGCGATGCAGCCGTATCGCGCACTGGCCGACGCGACGAAGCTGTTCTACTCGAACCCGCTCAACCCTCTCTCCCTTACCCCCTTCGGTCGCTCCGCTGCGGCCGCGGCCGAACTGTTCGAGCGCACGACGCGCCGCTACGCCAAACCGTCTTTCGACCTGCCCACCACCGTCGTCGACTGGAAGAAGGTGGCGGTGGACGAGAGAATCGTCTGGAAGAAACCGTTCTGCCAGCTCATTCACTTCAAGCGCGACCTGCCCGCTGGCCGCCGCAACGATCCGAAGCTGCTGATCGTCGCGCCGATGTCCGGGCACTACGCCACGCTGCTGCGGGGCACGGTCGAGGCGCTGATGCCCTATGCCGAGGTCTACATCACCGACTGGACGGACGCCCGCATGGTGCCGCTGGCCGACGGGCGTTTCGACCTCGACGACTACATCGACTACGTGATCGAGATGCTGCACCACCTCGGGCCGGACACGCACGTAATGGGCGTATGCCAGCCGTCGGTGCCGGTGCTCGCTGCCGTGGCGCTGATGGAAGCCAAGGGCGATCCGATGGCGCCGTCGACCATGACGCTGATGGGCGGCCCGATCGACACCCGCCGCAATCCGACCGCCGTCAACAAGCTCGCCCAGGAAAAGGGCATAGACTGGTTCCGCGACAACGTGATCATGCGCGTGCCGTGGCCGGAGCCGGGCTTCATGCGTGATGTCTATCCGGGATTCCTGCAGCTCTCGGGCTTCATGAGCATGAATCTCGACCGGCACATCATCGCGCACAAGGACTTCTTCCTCCACCTGGTGAAGAATGACGGCGACTCGGCCGTCAAGCATCGCGACTTCTACGACGAGTACCTTGCGGTGATGGACCTCACGGCGGAGTTCTACCTGCAGACCGTCGAGACAGTCTTCGTGCGGCACGACCTGCCAAAGGGAACGATGACGCACCGCGGTACGACGGTCGACCTCACCGCCATCCGCAACACCGCGCTCCTGACGGTGGAGGGCGAGAACGACGACATCTCCGGGATCGGCCAGACCAAGGCGGCACAGGATCTCTGCATCAACATCCCGAACGACTACCGCGTGCACTACATGCAGCCGGCCGTCGGGCATTACGGCGTGTTCAACGGATCGCGCTTCCGCGCCGAAATCGTTCCGCGGATCGTCGACTTCATCACCAGCTACGGCAGAGCCAGCCGCAAGCAAACGGAGACGAGGATCTCCAAGGCCAGCAAGGCGAAGGCCTGAACGTCGCCCGGCCGGAGCACGGCGCGCCATATCAGTCGCCTGCGCCGGCAAGGCTGTCGTCGGTGCCTGGGCCGGCTCACCTCGCGGGGGAGGCGGAACGCGGTCGCTGTTCCGCCCGCCGTCCGTGGAGATGACTCAGCTGACGCTGGCGGAGGCCGCCGATGGTGTCAGGCGGATGCCCGGGCGCGGCGCGCGGGGCTTCTTCTTCGGCGCCGCGATGAGTCCCTCGCGCTGAGCGAGCTTCCGGGCGGCCTTTCGCGACCGCCGGACCGCTTCCGATTTCTCCCGCGCGCGGCGTTCGGACGGCTTCTCGTAGGCGCGGCGGGCCTTCATCTCGCGAAACAGACCTTCGCGCTGCATCTTCTTCTTCAACACCTTCAAGGCCTGATCGACATTGTTGTCTCTTACGTGAACCTGCAATGTTCTTCCTTCATCTGTGCGGCGGCATCGCCGGCCGAACGGCAAATTGACGTCCGCCAGGACGCCGGTGGAACTGCGGTGTACCGCATGGAGGCCACCGAGGACACCCCCGTGGCGCCAGAAACCGGCCGCCACGGCCGCCGCAGGCCACGATCCCGGGCAGAAAGATCGAATTTAATTCAATGTTTACCCTGTTGAAGGCTTGATTGGCCCTCTCATCCGGCGAAGCCGGAACCTTGCCCCCGCGCAGTGGTTCTGCTTCCGAACATCGAAGCAAGTAATGGAGAGATGCCATGGCTTCGCGAGCAAACCGCAACGAAGACGATACCGAAGGGGTGATCCGTCGTGAGTTGCATTCGAAGGAAAACGCAAGATTTCTGCGTTCCATGCCGGCGTTCAGGCTGGACGAGACGCTGCCGGGACGGCTGGCATCGCTGATGGACGAGCTCCGCCACGCCGAACGCGGCGGGTGGGCCGGTGGCAATCAGTCCGGCGCGCTCGGAGCGGCCTCGGGCCCGCAGCGAAAATAGACGGACGGGTCGCCCGCCAAAGGGCGGCCGTTTCCTATACCTCCGCGGGAGCGGCGGGCTCCGGAGGCACCAGAGGCGCCGGGATGGAGGAGGTCTTCACCGCCGCCTTGCAGAGATCGGCGATCACGCAGCGCTCGCATTCCGGCCTCCGGGCCTTGCAGACATAGCGCCCGTGCAGGATCAGCCAGTGATGCGCATGCAGCATGTATTCGTGCGGGATCACCTCCAGCAGTCGCCTCTCCACCTCGTCCGGCGTCTTGCCCGGCGCAAGGCCGATGCGGTTGCCGATGCGCAGAATATGCGTGTCGACCGCCATGGTGGGCTGGCCGAAGGCCATGTTGAGCACGACATTGGCGGTCTTCCGACCGACGCCCGGCAGCCTTGTCAAGAGATCCCGGTCGCCGGGAACATCGCCGCCATGGTCCCGGATCAAGGCCTCGGAAAGGGCGATCACGTTCTTCGCCTTGTTGCGCCAGAGGCCGATGGTGCGGATATGTGCGCCCACCGCTTCCTCGCCGAGCGCCAGCATCCTAGCCGGTGTATCCGCGACGGCGAAGAGGCCCCGTGTCGCCCTGTTGACGCCCGCGTCCGTCGCCTGCGCCGACAGCACCACGGCCACCAGCAGGGTGAAGGCGTTGACGTGTTCCAGTTCGCCCTTCGGCTCCGGACGCTGGATGGAGAAGCGTCGGAACATTTCCGCCACTTCGGCGGGCGTGTAGAGCGACTTCGGCTTCCGCCGAGGCTTCGCACGGCGTCCCGCGGCACGTGCGGCGTTTTTGACCTTGGGCTTTTCCATCCCGCCTCTATAATTCCTTCCATGCCCGAGACAAAGGATGCCGACGAGCCGATCTTCAGCGCCCTGCTCACCCCGCACAGGTCGCTGGGGCGGACGGGATTCGCCGTCCTGATGGGCATGCTCGGCATGATTTCGCTGTTCGTCTGCCTGCTGTTCTGGTCGATCGGTGCCTGGCCGATCGTCGGCTTCTTCGGGCTCGACGTGCTCCTGCTCTACGGCGCCTTCAGGTTGAACTATCGCTCCGCCCGGGCCTGCGAGGAGGTGACGGTGTCGCGTACCCGGCTCGACATCCGCAAGTACGCGCCGTCGGGCCGGGCCGAGAGCCACCTGTTCAATCCGTTCTGGACGAGGTTCGCCGTCGACCGCCACGAGGAGATCGGAATCACCTCGATGACCGTCGAGGGCCAGGGCCGCCGGGTGCCGATCGGATCCTTCCTCAATCCCGACGACCGCGAGAGCTTCGCCACGGCCTTCGGCCGCGCGCTGGCGACGGCGAAGGCAGGCTAGCGGCCCGCAGGTTTCGGGTGGGAAAGCCTGGCCCGGCAGGCGATAGTCGCGGCCAAGGAGACTTCGCCATGCAAGCACCCCAAGCCATCCTCGAGCGCGACGTGACCCCCGCGCCCGGAACACCTCACGCCGCCGATTACGAGACCGTCCGCAAGGTGATCGAGACGATCAGCCTCGACTACCGCGACCAGCCTTCGCTCGACGAGCTCGCCGAGGCGGTCGGCGAAACGCCGACGGCCCTGCAGAAGCTGTTCACCCGCTGAGCGGGGCTGTCGCCAAAGGCCTTCCTGCAGGCCGTGACGCTCGACCATGCGCGACGGCTGCTCGACCAGGGCATGCCCGTGCTGGAAACCGCGCTGGAGGTGGGCATGTCCGGCCCGGGCCGGCTGCACGACCTCTTCGTCACGCATGAGGCGATGTCGCCCGGCAACTACAAGAGCCGCGGTGCGGGTCTCGTCATGCGCCATGGTTTTCATGTCTCGCCCTTCGGCATCGCGCTGGTGATGACGACGGACAGGGGGCTGGCCGGTCTGGCCTTCTGCGATGTCGGCGGCGAACGGGCGGCGCTGGCGGACATGACCGGACGCTGGCCGAACGCGACCCACGTCGAGGACGTCGCCGCTACCGCGCCCTTCGCGGCCCGCATCTTCGATCCCCGCCGCTGGCGCCGCGAGGAGCCGCTCCGGGTCGTTCTGATCGGCACCGATTTCCAAGTGCGGGTGTGGGAGGCGCTGCTCAGGATTCCGCCTGGGCGGGCCAAGCCCTATTCGACGATCGCTGCCGAGATCGGCGCGCCGAGGGCCAGCCGGGCGGTCGGCGCAGCAATCGGGGCCAATCCGGTCTCGTTCGTGGTGCCCTGCCATCGCGCGGTCGGCAAGAGCGGCGCGCTCACCGGCTATCACTGGGGCCTGACGCGCAAGCGCGCCATGCTGGGCTGGGAGGCGGGACAGGCAGCCGGATAGGGCGATTCCCTTTCCGCGCCGAAGCCGGTAGGGTCTCGCCGGTCCGCATTCCCGGAGGCGCGCTTGGTCATCGTCATCGGCTCGATCAATCTCGACATGATCACCACGGTCGGGCGCCTGCCCGGGCCCGGCGAGACGGTACGCGGCGGCCGCTTCTGGACGGCTCCGGGCGGCAAGGGCGCCAATCAGGCGCTGGCGGCAGCGCGCGCAGGGGCTTCCGTCCGGATGATCGGGGCAGTCGGCCGCGATCCGTTCGCGACGGAGGCGCTGGCGCTGCTGAAGGACGGGGGCGTGGACCTGTCCGCCGTCAAGAGCGCTCCGGAACCGACCGGCGTTGCGCTGATCCTCGTCGGCGCAGACGGCGAGAACGTCATCGCCGTGGCCCCCGGCGCCAATGACGCCGTGACGCCGGACGATGTCGCCGAAGCCGGTCCGGCGAAAGGCGACGTGCTCCTGCTCCAGCACGAGATCCCGCTGGCGACGGTGATGTCCGCAATCGTGGCGGCGCGGGCCGCGGGCGCGCTCGCCGTGCTCAACGCAGCGCCCTTCGCGGCGGAGGCGGTCGCGTTCATGGGCGAGGCGGACGTCGTCGTGGCCAACGAGACCGAGTTCGATCTCTGCGCCCGTGCCATGGCTCTCGACGGGGCGGACCGCACAGAGCGGATGCGCCGCTTCGCAGGAAGGACCGGCAGGACGATCGTCGTCACTCTCGGAGCGGACGGAGTTCTGGTCGCCACCCGGGATGCGGCCTTCGCGGTTCCGACGATCCCCGTGAAACCAGTCGACACGGTGGGAGCGGGCGATACGTTCTGCGGCTATCTCGGCGCGGCGCTGGCCGACGGCCTGCCACTGGAGGCCGCCGTGCGGCGGGCCGCGGTCGCCGGAGCGCTCGCCTGCCTGAAACCCGGTGCGCAGCCGGCCATCCCATCGCGGGCCGAGGTGGAACGCGTGCTCGCCGACGCTGGCGGCTGAAACCCGCCAGCCGTCAGAGGCGGGCGAGCCGCTCGGTCAAAAGCCTGAAGAATCCATCGGAGTCGATGTCGCGCATCACCATCGCATTCTTCTGCCGATCGGTCACGCCCCACCAGTCGATGACGGTCATGCCCATGGTGATCCCGGAGGCTGTCTCGACGGCGACGTTGCAGAGCCGGCCGCGAAAGAGCTCCGGCCTGACGAGATAGGCGATCACGCAAGGGTCGTGCAGCGGCCCGCCGTCGCTGCCGTACTTCTCCTCGTCGAAGCGCTCGAAGAATTCCAGCATCTCGGCTGTCGCGATTCCGACCCTGGTACCGAGCGCGCGGAAGGCGGCGACACGGCTCGCCGTCGTCAGCGCCTTGTGCGTCACGTCGAGCGGCATCATCACGATCGGAACGCCCGACGAGAACACGATCTCGGCCGCATGCGGATCGACGTAGATGTTGAACTCGGCGGCCGGCGTGACATTGCCGCCCTCGAAGAAGCCGCCGCCCATGAGCACGATCTCGCGGATGCGGCCGGCGATCTCCGGCGCGCGGTTGAGCGCTGCGGCGATGTTGGTCAGAGGACCGAGCGGGCAGAGCGTCACCGTTCCCGGCTCTTCGGCCAGCAGCGTCTCGACGATGAAGTCGACCGCATGCATCTCCTGCAGCGGCATGGTCGGCTCGGGGAGCCGCGGGCCATCGAGCCCGGTGCGTCCGTGCACGTGCTCGGCCGTGACGAGACGGCGGACCAGCGGACGGACCGCCCCGGCATAGACCCTGACGTCGGGCCGGCCCGCAAGTTCGCAGATCATGCGGGCATTCTTCTGTGTGAGCGACAGCGGCACGTTGCCGGCCACCGCCGTTATCCCCAGCACGTGCAGCTCGGGACTTGCCAGCGCGAGCAGGATCGCAACGGCGTCGTCCTGGCCCGGGTCCGTATCGATGATGATCCTGCGAACGGCGCTCACCCGCAACTCTCCTGGCACTCACTTGAACTTGGGAAGGCAGCGGACCATATCAGCAGCACGCGCGGGAACGCCACCCGGGTTCTCGCGCTATCCACGTCGCTCTTTGGAGGACATGAGACCGATGACGCGCCTGACGCCCTTCTCGAACCCCCTGCTTCTCGGGTTCGACACCATGGAAAAGACGCTCGAACGCGTGGCGAAATCCGGCGACGGATATCCGCCGTACAACATCGAGCGGCTGCGTCCGGAGAGCTGCGGCAGCGAGAGGCTCCGGATCACGCTGGCGGTTGCCGGCTTCACCGACGAAGACCTCGACGTCACCACCGAAGAGAACCAGCTCGTCATCCGTGGCAAGCAGAGCGAAGACAGCGAGCGGGACTATCTGCACCGTGGCATCGCGGCGCGGCAGTTCCAGCGAACCTTCGTGCTCGCCGACGGCATGCGGGTGGTCGGCGCGGAACTGAAGAACGGGCTCCTGTCCGTCGATCTCGACCGGCCCCAGCCCGAAAAGCTGGTACGGAAAATAAACATCTCGGTGAAAGACTGACCGGAACCCATGGCTCGAACGTGGGTTGGCCTGAGCGAGGCAGCCCTCGGCAAGGAGGCTACGATGACTGACAATCCTGAAATCCTGGCGATGACGGCGGACCAGTTCGCCCATCTTGGAGAAGGCGCGCTCGCCTACCTGCGCAAGGTGAAGAGCGAGGACCTGACCGGGCGGTTCCCCGGCATGCCCGAGATCGCCCCGGGGCTCGAGCTCTGGGCCCTGTTCGCGGCCAACGGCCGGCCCATTCTCCTGACCGACGAGCGCGACAGCGCCATCGGCGCGGCGATGCAGAACCAGCTCACTCCGGTCAGCATCCACTGACGGCCGACCCCGGCGCGAGACGTCGGGTCAGGCGGCGTGAGACGCCGGAGCGGTAGCGAGGAAGGTATAGATGGCCGCGGCATCGCGCGTGCCGCGGATCTTGGCCACCGTATCGGAATCGCGCAACACGCGGGCGATCCGCGACAGCGCCTTCAGATGATCGGCGCCCGCGCCTTCGGGCGCAAGCAGCAGGAAGACCAGATCGACCGGCTGGTCGTCGAGCGATTCGAACTCGACGGGATGGTCGAGCCGCGCGAACACCCCCGTGATCGCCTTGATCCCTGGCAGCTTGCCGTGCGGGATGGCAATACCGTTGCCCACCCCGGTCGATCCCAGGCGTTCCCGCTGGAGGATCGTGTCGAAGATCTCGCGTTCCGGGAGGCCCGTTACGCCGCTCGCCTTCTCGGCGAGAAGCTGGAGAAGCTGCTTCTTCGAATTCGCCTTCAAGGCCGGCATGATCGCCGATACCTCGATCAGATCGCTCAGATCCATGCTTCTTCGCGTCCCCTGGTTGGTCCCCGCCGAGGGGGCACCCCCTCGGCAAAGTCTGCGGGCGGAGCCTCAGGCTCCGTCGCCCGCAACGGCGGACGGATCGATCCACCCGATGTTGCCGTCGGAGCGGCGGTACACGATGTTGACCTTCCCGGTTCCCGCGTTGCGGAACACCTGGACGGGGCTTTCTTTCGTGTCCAGTTCGATGACCGCGCCGGCGACGCTCATCGTCTTGAGCGTCAGCGAGGTCTCCGCCACGATCGCGGGCGCATAGTCCTCCGGCACCTCCTCGTCTTCCTCGGCGGCGGGAGCGACGACGCGATAGGGCACGTCCGTCCAGATGGCATCGTCCGGAGAGACGGTCTGGTGCGACTTGAGGCGGCGCTTGTAGCGGCGGAGCCGCTTTTCGATGCGCTCGGCCGCAGCGTCGAACGCCAGTTGCGGGTCCATGGCGCGTCCTTCGGCCTGCAGTTCCATTCCCGTGTCGAGGTGGATGCGGCAATCGGCCGAAAAGCGCGCACCGGCCTTCTCGACCGTGACGTGCCCGGAGAACCCTCCGTCGAAATACTTCGAGATCGCTTCCTCGATGCGTTGATCGATCCGGGCGCGGAACGTCTCACCCATCTCCATCTGCTTACCGGAAATTCGCAGGCCCATCTGAAATCTGACCCTTTCTTGCTCGGATGACTCCGCCTCCGAGTTTATACCCGCCGTCGTCGCGCACAAGGTTGCGCGTCTGGTCATACCGAGGTTTCGGCGCGGGTCCAGGACACGGGGCAGCGACGCACGCGGATGCGTCACCCCCTTGGGTGCGCGGCTTCTAGGGATTCCCCCCGGCTTTGTCAACGCGCCGAAGATGGGCGCCGTTCCGGCGTCACCCGCGAAACCGCCCGTCAGGCCTCCACGCCTGCCATTGCCCGCTTTTCGCGCCGGCGCTGGACCGAAGAGGGAATGTTCATGCCTTCCCGGTACTTGGCCACGGTCCGACGGGCGATGTCGACGCCGTCTTTGCGCAAGATGTCGACGATGGCGTCGTCGGAGAGAACGTTCGACGCGTCCTCCTCGTCGATCATCTGACGGATGCGATGGCGCACGGCCTGTGCGGAATGCGCGTCGCCGCCCTCGGCCGAAGCGATGGATGCGGTGAAGAAGAAGCGAAGCTCGAACACGCCGCGCGGCGTCTGCATGTACTTGTTGGCCGTGACGCGACTGACCGTCGATTCGTGCATCTGGATCGCGTCGGCCACCGTCCTGAGGTTCAACGGCCTCAGGTGCCGGATGCCGTTGACGAGGAAGCCGTCCTGCTGGCGCACGATCTCCGACGTCACCTTGAGGATCGTGCGGGCACGCTGGTCGAGGCTGCGCGTCAGCCAGTTGGCGCTCTGCATGCAGTCGGACAGGAAATCGCGTTCGGCGGGGCTCTTGGCGCGCGAGCAGACATGGGCGAAGTAGGCCTGGTCGACGAGCACGCGCGGCAGGGTGTCGGGATTGAGTTCGACGGTCCAGCTGCCATCGGGCGCCGGCTTCACCACGACATCGGGCACCACCGTCTCGGCGGCGCCGGCCACGAAGCCGGCACCCGGCTTCGGGTCGAGGGTGCGGATCTCGCCCAGCATGTCGATCAGGTCACCCTCGTCGACCCTGCAGATACGGCGCAGGGCAGCGAAGTCGCGCTTGGCCAGCAGGTCGAGATGGTCGATCAGCGCGGCCATGGCAGGGTCGTAGCGATCGCGACGGCGAAGCTGCAGCGCCAGGCATTCGCGGAGGTCGCGGGCAAAGAGCCCGGCGGGGTCGAATCCCTGGCAGGTTTCCAGGACCGCGTCGACGGTGTCGCGAGGAGCCCCGAGCCTCGCCGCGATTTCGCAGAGGTCCCCGCGCATGTAGCCCGTATCGTCGAGTGCATCGGCGAGTTCGCGGGCGATCAGCGCCTCCGCGCGATCGGTGAAGGCGAAGGCGATCTGTTCGTCGACCATGTCGCGCAAGGTGACCGCGGCGGCAGCCATGTCCTCGAAGTCGACGCTGCCGTCGCCCTGGCCGCCCGCCGCCGACTTCCAGGTGAGCGCCAGATCGGGGCCGAGCCGGTCATGCGTGCCGGGATCGTCGGGGAAAACGTTCTCCAGAGAGGTGTCGAGGCGGGCGGCGAGCGTTTCCGATGAGGCATCCAACCCGGAGGCAAACCAGTCGGCATCGGGTTCGGCGTCCGGGGCGATTTCGGGCACATCGGGGCCGAGGTCGTCCGCTGCCTCCTGACGTTCGAGCAGCGGATTGCGCTCGATCTCCTCGTCGACGAAGCGCTCCAGCTCGGTGTGGGTAAACTGCAGCAGCCGGATCGACTGCATCAGCTGCGGCGTCATGACGAGCGCCTGCGACTGCCGCAGCTGTAACTTCGCCGAGAGCGCCATGCCTGCTACCCCGTACCTCCGCAGACGGCCCTTCGGACCGCGTCCCCCACCGCGCCAAAAAACTGGCCCGGCTTTTGCTTGTCAAGCAAAACCTACCGCGACAGGCTTTCGAAAGCGTTCCGACGGTCGGAAAATCCGCGCAATCAATCGGATTCAGAGCGTGAAGCCCTCGCCGAGGTAGAGCCGGCGCACATCCGGGTTCTCCACGATCTCGGCAGCGGGCCCGTGGGTGAGAACCTGCCCGGCGTGGAGAATGTAGGCGCGATCGATCAGCCCGAGCGTCTCGCGCACATTGTGATCTGTGATCAGAACGCCGATGCCGCGCGCCGTGAGATGGCGCACCAGTTGCTGAATGTCGGAGACGGCGATGGGGTCGATGCCCGCGAAGGGCTCGTCGAGAAGCATGAAGCTCGGATTGGAGGCCAGCGCCCGCGCAATCTCGAGCCGGCGCCGCTCGCCTCCGGAGAGCGCTATCGCGGGTGACTTGCGCAGATGCGGGATGTGGAACTCCTCCAGAAGTTCGTCGAGCCGGTCCTCGCGCCTGCGCCGGTTCTTCTCGACCACTTCGAGAACGGCGCGGATGTTCTGCTCCACCGTCAGCCCGCGGAAGATCGAGGCCTCCTGCGGCAGGTAGCCGATCCCGAGCCGCGCGCGCCGGTACATCGGCATGTCGGTGACATCGAAGCCGTCGATCTCGATCGTGCCCTGGTCGACGGGCACGAGGCCGGTGACCATGTAGAAGCAGGTGGTCTTGCCAGCCCCGTTCGGGCCGAGGAGGCCCACGGCTTCGCCCGCCCGGAGCCCGATCGAGACGCCGTCGACAACGGAGCGGCCGCGATAGCTCTTCGACAGGCCGCGGGCGATCAGCGTGCCCTTCAGCCGCTCGCGATGGGCGGGATCGACCTCCGCCGCCCGGGGCGAACCGGTCCGTCTGGAAAAGAACGACAAGTGGCGGCCTACTGCGTTGCCTTGGGCTGCAGCAGCATCTTCACGCGGCCGCCCTTCTCCTGCTGCGTGCCTGCAGTGCCACTGCCGCAGCCGTCCAGCGTCGCCTCGCCGGTCGTCATGCGGACCGTGAGCTTGCAGCCCACGATGACGTTCGGCCCGTCCGTCAGCACGACCTCTTTCCCGGTCATGACTAGGATCTCGGTGCCCATGTCGAACGTCGCCTGATCGGCGGTGGCGATCTGGGTGTCGGACTTGACGTAGACTTTACCGTCGACCTCGAGCCGGTCGATGTTGCCCGACCCCGGGGTCGCGGAAGCAGCCTGGGGCGCGCCCTCGGAGCGGGCGTAGTACACCGTCATGCGGCCTGCCTTCATCAGCGTCGGCCCCTGCACGACGTTGACGTTGCCGGTGAAGATCGCGACGCCGTCCGTGTCGCGCACTTCGAGCTTGTCGCTCTCGATCTCGATCGGCTGGTCCCCGTCGATCTTCAGGCCGCCGAAATTGCTCTTGGTCTGCTGGGCGGCGGCCGGAACCGCGGCAAGCAGCGTCACCGCCGCGACAAAGAGTGCCTTGCGCATCGTCGTCATTTCACTGCCCCGCCTTTCCCTTGCCGGCGCCCTCGGTCGCTCCCCGGACGGTCCGCGGATCGACCTGCACCCTTACCTTGTCCTCGAACACGAAGACCGTGCCCTTGTCGAGTACTTCCAGACCATTGGCCGTGATCGTCGAACCGTTCTGCTGGATCCGAATGGGGCTCGGCGAGCGCATCTCGCCCGCGGCGATGTCCACATCGGACGGACCGAGCGTCGCCGTCAAGCCGTCCGAGGTCTCGATCCTCATGGGGCTGGTGATGCGCAAACTGTTGGATTCGTCGTCGTACACGCCGGTTTCGGCGACGATCTTCGCCCACTTGTCGACAGAGATCGGGAATCGGGCGTCGATCTCCTCCAGTTCAATGCCCCCGGTGCGCGACAGTTCCTGAACCGCTCGTGCGGCGTTCATGGCATAGGGGAGGTTGTCGCTCGTGAAGCCGGTCATCTTGGGGTTTGCCATGACGATCTTGCCGTCGCGGACCGCGGATCCGTCGACCACGATCGCCACACTGGCCGGCGACAGCAGCCAGGAATAGGCGGCGAAGCCGGCGGCGATCGCCAGCGAGACAAGCGGCAACGCGATCTTGAAGAATCGGACGCGGCGCGAGTGGCGCAACGCGCCTTCGAATTTCTCGTCGCGTTGGCCCTGCGCGCTCAAAGGGAGACGCCCGGCATCGTGATGTGCAGCACTGATCGCCATCCTTGAGACCGGTCGGTTCCGTTCCTGTCCGTTTCGGAAGTAGCACGACGACCCGGCGCGAAAAGATGTCGCGGCGCCGCACCGGTTCGTATTGCATCCCAATATGGTTATTTTTGGGTGAACTTCCAGCGATCTAGGCGCTTGCGGCCCGCGATCCGGACGCCTCGGCGCCGAGTTGCCCGAAGGTCAGCCGCAAATCGATCTTGGTCCGTTTCGCTCGCAGCGCGATTTGGCTAGAACCGTCGGGCGGAGCAGCATCGCGAGGGTCAGCCATGGCGCCGAGAGCCGACGACATCATCGATCGCCGAAGGATAAGGCGCAAACTCACCTTCTGGCGGGTCGCGACGCTGCTGGTCGCGGCGATCGCCATCGCGGGCATCGGGGCCTGGGGCATGCGCGACACCTGGCCCGCCCAGGGCCGCGATCACATCGCCCAGGTCCGGATCGAAGGCACCATCACCGAGGACGAAGAACTTCTCGAACGCCTTGAAAGGATCGCGGATGCCGATGCGGTGAAGGGCGTGATCCTCACCATCGATTCCCCCGGCGGCACCACCGCGGGCGGCGAGGCGATCTACGAGGCCGTCCGTCGCATCGGGGAGAAGAAGCCCGTGGTGGCCCAGGTGGGCACGCTGGCGGCGTCGGCCGGCTACATGATCGCCAGCGCCACCGACCATATCGTGGCGCGCAAGTCCTCGATCGTCGGGTCGATCGGCGTACTGGTCCAGTTTCCGGACGTGACCGGCCTCATGGACAAGGTCGGCGTGAAACTGGAGGAGGTCAAGTCCTCGCCACTCAAGGCGGAGCCGTCGCCGTTCAACCCGACCACCGACGAGGAGCGGGCGATGCTCCGGGCGATGATCATGGACTCCTACGATTGGTTCGTCGGCCTGGTGACCGAGCGGCGCCCTCTGTCGCGGACGGAGGTGCTGGCGCTCGCCGATGGTTCCGTCTTCACCGGCCGGCAGGCGCTGGACCGCAAGCTTGTCGACGCCCTCGGTGGGGAGGAACAGGCGATCGAGTGGCTGAAGAGCAAGGGCGTCGATGCCGAACTCGAGGTCCGTGAATGGAAACCTGCCAACACCGGGGGCTTCCTGATGGGCCAGTCTTTCGCCCGGGCGGTGGCCGACGCGATCGGCCTGCGGGGAAGCGGCGCCGACATTCTGCGCGAACTGGGGGGTGAACGCTTGTTCCTTGACGGTCTCCTGTCGGTCTGGCACCCTTCCGCAGGTGTCACCGGGGAAAAATAGGGGACGGGAAACAAAGACTTCCGGGCACGAGAGGAAACGCCGCCATGATCAAGTCCGAACTTGTGCAGACAATCGCCAACCGCAATCCGCACCTTTTCCTTCGGGATGTCGAAAACATCGTCAATGCCATCTTCGAGGAGATCACCGAAGCCCTCGCGGAAGGCAACCGCGTCGAACTGCGCGGCTTCGGAGCCTTCTCGGTGAAGAACCGCCCGGCGCGCGTCGGACGCAACCCGAGGACGGGCGAAGCCGTTGACGTCGAAGAGAAGTGGATTCCCTTCTTCAAGACGGGCAAGGAACTGCGCGAGCGGCTCAACGCCGAGAAGTGACGGTCGTTCTGGACGGTAGAAACAGGCAAGGCATGCTGAACCGCATCATCGTCGTCGTCATCCTGGTTCCGGTAGCGGTCGTTCTGATCGCGCTCGCCGTTGCGAACCGGCAGATGACGAGCTTCACGCTCGACCCGTTCAATCCGGGCAACGCAGCGCTGACGCTGCAGCTGCCGCTGTTCGTCATGTTGTTCCTCGCACTGATCCTCGGCATGGTGGTCGGCGGCACGGCCGCATGGCTGAAACAGGGCCGCTATCGCAGGGAAGCCCGAGCAAAGCGCCGCGAAGTCCAGAACCTGCTGCAGCAGAAGCAGCCGGCGCCGGGCGCAGCCGGCACGCCGAAAGTCGTTCCTGCCCTTCGCGGCTGAGCGGCGGGCCTTTCAGACCGGCCGGGCAGGCAGTCGTTCAGAAGGTATCTCCATGCGTATGATCGATGCCGCAACCGTCGACCGGTCGCTCACCTTCGGCGGGCTCGTGGAGACCCTGCGTACGGCGTTCCGTGACGGAGCGATACAGCCGGTCCGTCACCACCACACGATCGAGCGGCCCGACGGCGCGGCGTCGACCCTGCTGCTGATGCCTGCGTGGACGGACTTCGAGCGGGCGGGCACCTCGGACGGTGGCTTCGTCGGCGTCAAGATCGTAACCGTCTCTCCAGACAACAATGCGATCGGCAAGCCCGCGGTGATGGGGCTCTACCTTCTGCTCGATGGCCGCACCGGGGAGCCGCTGGCCCTGATCGACGGGCAGCGGCTCACCCAATGGCGCACCGCCTGCGCGTCGGCGCTTGCGTCGTCCTTTCTGGCACGCGAGGACGCGGCCTCGCTGCTGGTGATAGGTGCCGGCGCGCTGGCACCTTTCCTCGCCCGGGCCCACGCGGCAGTGAGGCCGATCCGTAGGGTCCGCATCTGGAACCGAACGCCCGCCAACGCACACAGGGTCGCGGCGGGACTTGCCGATCTCGGTCTCGACGTTGCCATCGCTTCCGAGCTCGATGTGGCGGTGGCCGAGGCCGACATCGTGTCGTCCTGCACGATCTCGACCGGACCGCTGGTAAAGGGCGCGCTGCTCAAGCCCGGCGCGCATGTGGATCTCGTCGGCGGCTTCACGCCGGCGATGCGCGAGGCAGACGACGAAGCAATCCGCCGTGCTCGCGTCCATGTCGACACGCTGGCGGGCGCGACGAAGGAAGCCGGCGACATCGTCCAGCCACTGGCGTCGGGCGCGCTGGCACGGGAGGCGATCTGCGGCGACCTTTTCGGGCTGGCCCGCGGCGAGATCGGGGGACGCCGTTCCGCCGACGAGATAACGTTGTTCAAGTCGGTCGGTGCCGCGCTTGAGGATCTCGCGGCCGGGATCGCCGTCTTCGAGGCGACGCCCGCCTGAACACCTCCGATGGACCGCCGCCCCCAGGCGCTCCGTGTTGCGCCTTCCCGACCGCTATGGCAGAAGCGCCGCATGGTTTCCGAAAGCCCTGCCTCGTGAAGACACAGCGCGACAAGCGCCGCGACATGCGGCCGCGGCCTCAGGGCGCCCTGGCGCCGACCCAGCGCGCCACATCCACGACACAACCGCAGGCACGCAGGGAGGAAGGCGGCGTGCCCGGGGAGGCACAGCGCCCTGCCGCCCATCGGCCGCGCCGCGCCGGCGCTCTGCCGGCCGAGCGCGTGCCGCTGATCCTCGAGGTCGCGCCCGGCGCCGACTATGCGCTGATCGATTCAGGCGACGGCCAAAAGCTTGAGCAGTACGGCCCCTACCGCATCGTCCGGCCGGAGGGACAGGCTGTCTGGGCGCGCGCCCTGGGCGAGATGCAGTGGGCGGACGTCGACGCCGTCTTCACCGGCGACACCGACGAGGAAGGCATGGGCCGCTGGCGGTTCCCCAAGGCCGTTCTCGGCGAGACCTGGCCGATGAAGCACGACGGCATCGACTATCTCGGCCGCTTCACCTCCTTCCGCCATGTCGGCGTCTTTCCGGAGCAGGCTCCGCACTGGAGCCACATGGAGACGCTGATCCGCCAGGCGAGGCGCCCCGTGAAGGTGCTGAACCTGTTCGGCTATACCGGGCTCGCGTCGTTGGTCGCGGCCCGAGCCGGCGCCGAGGTGACGCATGTCGACGCTTCCAAGAAGGCGATCGGCTGGGCGCGCGAAAACCAGGAGATGGCGCGGCTCGCCGACAGGCCGATTCGCTGGATCTGCGAGGACGCCAAGAAGTTCGTCGAGCGCGAGGAGCGCCGCGGCAGCCGCTATGACGTCATCCTGCTCGATCCGCCGGCCTACGGGCGGGGCCCAAAGGGCGAAGTCTGGCAGCTGTTCGAGGATCTCCCGGCGATGGTCGACCTCACCCGGGCCATCCTCTCCGAGCGGCCGCTGTCGGTGGTGTTGACAGCCTACTCCATCCGTGCCTCCTTTTTCGCCATCCACGCCCTGATGCGCGACGCCTTCGCCGGCATGGGCGGCACGGTGGAGTCGGGCGAACTGGTGATCCGCGAGAAGACGGCCGGCCGCGCGCTGTCCACCTCCCTGTTCTCGCGCTGGGTGGCCGCATGAACGCGTCGCGCGAAAGCCGCCGGGTCGGCCAGGTCAAGGAGGTCACGAGCCTCGCCAACCCGATCGTCAAGGACATCAAGGCGCTCTCGCTCAAGAAATTCCGCGACCAGCAGAGTGCCTTCATGGCCGAAGGGCTGAAGCTCGTCATCGATGCGCTCGACCTCGGCTGGACGATCCGCACCCTCGTCTTCTCGAAGTCAGGCCTCGGAAATACGGCGGTGGAGAAGGCAGCGGCCCGAACCGTGGCTGCCGGCGGGCTGGTGCTCGAGGTCAACGACAAGGTGCTTGGCGCCATCACCCGGCGCGAAAACCCGCAGATGGTGGTCGGCGTGTTCGAGCAGCGCTGGACAGCGCTCGCCGACGTGAAGCCATCGGGCAACGACGTCTGGGTGGCGCTCGACCGCGTGCGCGATCCCGGCAATCTCGGCACGGTGATCCGCACGGTCGACGCCGTCGGCGCGAAGGGCATCATCCTCGTCGGCGACACCACCGACCCCTTCGCGGTCGAGACCGTGCGCGCCACGATGGGCTCGATCTTCGCGGTACCCCTGGTGCGGGCGGGCGACCAGGCTTTCCTGTCCTGGCGCAAGGGCTTCTCCGGCCTCGTCGCGGGCACCCATCTGAAGGGTTCGGTCGACTACCGCAGCGTCGATTACCGGGGGAAACCCGTCGTACTCGTGATGGGGAACGAGCAGCAGGGCCTGCCGACGCACCTGGCCGAGACCTGCGACCGGCTGGTGCGGATCCCGCAGGCCGGCCGCGCCGATTCGCTCAACCTGGCGGTGGCGACGGGCGTGATGCTCTACGAGGTGAGGCGATCGGCACTGTCGCTGGAAGCGCCAGCCTCATGAAGTGGCCCGCCTTCCTCGCCATCATCGTCGCAGGCATCGGCATCGACCAGGGGATCAAGTACCTGGTCGAGACCCGGATGGCGATGCACGAGCTCATCGACGTGCTGCCGTTTCTCGGCCTGTTCCGGATTCACAACACCGGCATCGCCTTCTCGATGTTCGCGGGGCTCGACCGGTTCCTCCTGATCGGGCTTGCGGCCGCCGTGATGATCTTCGTCGGCTGGCTCGCGGCCCGAACCAATCCGGCGCACGTGCTGGCGCGGCTGGGCTTCGCGCTGATCCTGTCAGGCGCCTTCTCCAACAACCTGATCGACCGGCTGCTGCTCGGCTACGTCGTCGATTATGTCCTGTTCCACACGCCAGTGTGGTCCTTCGCCGTATTCAACCTCGCCGATGCCTTCATCTCAATCGGCGCCGGGCTGGTGATCCTCGACGAGCTCATTCTCTGGCGCCGGCACGCGCGCCGCGCCGGACAGGGATCGGATCCCGGGGGCGGTTGACCGGCCGCTGCGGGCACAGCACAGTCCGGCGCGAACCCGCGTCCGGAGACATGATCGCCAGTGATCCGGGTTGGAAGGGCGAACTCGAGGGTTCGGGACGCACTTCGGGCAGAAGTTCAAGGAGAGTTCGGTGGAAACGTTCAGGGCAATCGTGGTGTCGCGGGGCGAGGACAAGAAGCAGTCGGTCGCCGCCACACACCTCTCGCAGGCGGACCTGATGGATGGCGACGTCACGGTTGCGGTCGAGGCCACCACGATCAACTACAAGGACGGGCTGGCGATCACCGGCCTTGCACCGGTCATCCGGCGGTTTCCGCTGGTGCCCGGCATCGACTTCGCCGGCACGGTGACGCAGTCCTCGCATCCGGACTGGAAGGAGGGCGACAAGGTCATCCTCAACGGCTGGGGCGTCGGCGAGACCCATTCCGGCGCCTACGCCGACATTGCCCGGATCAAGGGCGAATGGCTGGTGAGGCTGCCGGATGGCATGACGCCGTTCGAGGCGATGGCCATCGGAACGGCGGGCTACACGGCGATGCTCTGCGTGATGGCGCTGCAGCGGCACGGCATCGTGCCGCTGCAGGGGCCGGTGATCGTGACCGGAGCGGCCGGCGGCGTCGGTTCGGTGGCGATCTCGCTTCTGTCCAGGCTGGGCTACCACGTCGTCGCCTCCACCGGCCGCACGTCGGAGGAGGCCTACCTGAAGGAACTCGGGGCCGCAGAGGTCATCGCGCGCGACGAGCTCTCCGCCCCGGCCCGGCCGCTCGGCAAGGAGCGCTGGGCGGGCGGCGTCGACGCGGTGGGGAGCCACACGCTCGCCAACGTGCTTTCCATGACGTCCTACGGCGGGGCGATCGCCGCCTGCGGTCTCGCCGGCGGCATGGACCTCCCATCGAGCGTCGCACCCTTCATCCTGCGCGGCGTGTCGCTGCTCGGCATCGATTCCGTCATGGCGCCACGCATGCTGCGCGAGGAGGCGTGGGAGAGGCTCCCCCCCCCCCCCCCCC
>Ga0208243_1000221_pt1 | contig 40251 bp, 35 predicted proteins | sample Subbio2Aug_QV12A_FD_184826 | JGI IMG/M metagenome (GOLD analysis project Ga0208243, IMG submission 184826) | Serpentinite rock and fluid subsurface biosphere microbial communities from McLaughlin Reserve, California, USA - CR12Aug_QV12A (SPAdes) | ecosystem: Environmental > Terrestrial > Deep... | reverse complement strand
CGGGCTTCTTTGCGAGACGCGGCTCCGCGCCCTGCACCGCCGCCACATGGCGGGAGAAGCCGTAATGGTCGCAGATCGCACGCGTGAAGGGCATCGGCTTGTTGGATACGATCGCGAGCCGCACGCCGGCCTGCGCCAGCGTCTCAAGGCATGCCGACGCGCCGGGCAGCACCGTGGTGAGATCGACGAGATGCCGGCCGTAGATCGGCATCATCTCGGCCACGCGCTCTTCGAGTGCCGCCCCCGACAGCGGGATCGCGCGGGCCGCGAAGGCGCGCAGCACCAGCGTCGAGACGCCGTGGCCGATCATGGCCCGGACCTCGTCCACGGAAAAAGGCGCGAGCCCGTGGCCGGCGACCAGTTCGTTGGTCGCGGCCGCGATGTCGGGAACGGAATCGATCAGCGTCCCGTCGAGGTCGAACAGGACCGTCTCGGGCAGGCCGCCCGCCAGGCGTCGCGCAACGGCCGAGGCCGAATCCGGCCGGTTCACGCCGCGCTCGTCATGGCGCCGTCCGAAGCGGCGCGGATGGCGGCGATGTTGGCGGCATAGGCAGCCTCCCCGCCGCCCCTGAACACGGCCGACCCGGCCACCAGCACGTTGGCGCCCGCCGCCGCGACCAGCGGCGCGGTCTCGACGGTGACGCCGCCGTCGATCTCGATGTCGATCGGGCGGGCGCCGATCATCGCCTTGACCCGGGCCACCTTCTCCACGACCGCGGGAATGAAGGCCTGGCCGCCGAAACCGGGATTCACCGTCATCAGGAGCACGAGGTCGAGCCGGTCGAGGACGTATTCGATGACGCTTTCGGGCGTCGACGGGTTGAGCGAGACGCCGGCCTTCCGGCCGAGGTCGCGGATCGCCTGCAGCGAGCGGTCGAGATGCTTCGTCGCCTCGGCATGCACCGTGATGATGTCGCAGCCAGCATCCGCGAAGGCCGCGAGATAGGGATCGGCCGGCTCGATCATCAGGTGGCAGTCGAACACCTTGGCGGTGCGGTTGCGCACCGCCTTGATCAGCGGCGGGCCGAAGGTGATGTTGGGAACGAAATGCCCGTCCATGACGTCGAGATGGATCCAGTCGGCGCCGGCCCGGTCGATCGCCTCGATCTCCTCGCCGATGCGCGAGAAATCGGCCGACAGGATGGACGGGGCGATGATGGTCCTGGTCATGGCGCGAAACCCCGCCAGCGCGGGCTCCGTTGATCGTTGCGCGGCTCAATGGCCGCAACGGCGCGACAAATCAAGCGCCATCCGCGCCTGGGCGGCCCGACGATCGGGAGCCTACCGGTCGAGGATCAGCATGTCGGAGGACGAGAAGCTGATGTCGGCCGTCTCGCCCGCCACCGGCGGCGGGCTGGCCGGGCTGTTGAAGGTGTCGAGCGACAGCAGCGCCTCGCCGACGGCCACGCGTACGCGGATGACCGAGCCGAGGAAGCTCACCTCGCGGATCGTGCCCGTCACCAGCCCGTCGCGGCCCTCGCGGCGGCCGAGCGCGATCGCCTCCGGACGCAGCGCCAGCGACACGGCCTCGCCCGCCTTGCGCCCGGCGAGGCGGTTGCCGACCGAAACAGCACCGCCCGCGATCGAGACGGTGCCGGCGGCCGGATCGGTGACCCTGCCCTCGATGACGTTGAGCGTGCCCACGAAACCGGCGACGAAGCGCGTCGCCGGGCGGTTGTAGATCTCGAAGGGCGTGCCGACCTGCTCGGCGCGGCCGTTGTACATGACCACGATGCGGTCCGACATCGACAGCGCTTCCTCCTGGTCGTGCGTCACGAAGATGGTGGTGATGCCGAGTTCCTTCTGGATGGCGCGGATCTCCTCGCGCAGCGACACGCGCACCTTGGCGTCGAGCGCCGACAGCGGTTCGTCGAGAAGCAGCACCTGCGGCCGCGCCGCCATGGCGCGGGCCAGCGCGACGCGCTGCTGCTGGCCGCCGGACAGCTGGTAGGGATAGCGGCTCCCGAACTCCTGCAGCTTGATCAGCTCGAGCATCTCGGCCACGCGCGAGCGGATCTCGGCCGCCGGCTTGCCGGCGACCTTCAAGCCGAAGCCGATGTTTCCCGCCACCGTCATGTTGGGAAACAGCGCGTAGGCCTGGAACACCATGCCGATGTTGCGCTGGTTGGGCTTCAGCGCCGTGACGTCCCTGCCGCCGATGTTCACGGTTCCCGCGCTCGGCTCCTCGAAGCCGGCGACGATCCGCAGCATCGTCGTCTTGCCGCAGCCCGAGGGGCCGAGGAAGGAGACGAACTCGCCCTGCCGGACGTCGAGATTGAACTCCTGCACGACGACGGTCGGGCCGAAAGCCTTGCGCACCTGCCGGATGGAGAGGAACGGATCGGACATGGGACCTCGGTTTCCTTAGTGCGGCTGTGCGGGCGGGCGCGGCGCGAAGCGCGAAACGACCTGGATCAGCGCCATGCAGCCCCAGGTGATGGCGAAGGCGATGACGGCGAGCGCGGCCGGCTCGTAGGCGCGGTTGGCGCCGATGAGCTGGAGATAGGGACCGAAGGCCGGCCGGTTGAGCAGCGCTGCCAGCACGAATTCGCCGATGACGATGGCGAAGGTCAGGAAGGCACCGGACAGCACCGCCACGAAGACGTTGGGCAGGATGACGCGCCACATGATGGTGATCCAGCCGGCGCCGAGACTCTGCGCGGCCTCCGTCAGAGTGCCGACGTCGATGGCCCTGAGCCCCGTGTCGATGGCGCGGTACATGTAGGGCAGCGACAGCACGACGTAGCCGAACATCAGGAGGATGTTGGTTCCCATGGCGGTTCCGGTGAGCGGCAGCCAGGACGAGGTGTTGTAGAGGCGGATGTAGCCGAAGACGATGACGATGGGCGGGATCACCAGCGGCAGCAGCGTCACGAACTCCAGCACCGGCCGCCACGACGGCAGCCTGAGCCGGACCCAGTAGGCGGTGGGCACGACGAGCAGGACGCCGACGACGATGGTGGCGAGCGCCATCATCACCGAATAGCCGAAGGTGGCCTGGAAGCGCGGGTCGAAGATCACCGCCTCGTAGGCGTCGAGGCTGTAGACGCCACGCCGCATCTTCAGCGAGAACTCGAAGGTACCGATCAGCGGAAGCAGGAAGTAGAGGACGCCGATCGCGAGAAAGATCCAGGACCAGAAGCGGTTCTGCTTCATTTGATCCACCTTTCGCTGCGCGTCCGCAGCCAGATGTAGATGAAGTTCGCGATGCCGGTCACCACGATCATGCCGAAGGCGAGCGCGTAGCCCAGATGCGGATCCTGCAGCACGTCGCCGCGGATCTGGGCGAAGAGCAGGATCGGCACGATCGACAGCGACGAGCCCGTCAGCGCATAGGCCGTCGCCACCGCGCCGAAGGCATTGGCGAAGAGCAGCGCGAAGGTGCCGAGCAGCGTCGGCCACAGGATCGGCAGCGCCACCATGCGCCAGTACTGGAAGCCGGACGCGCCGAGGATGGACGCCGCCTCGCGCCACTCGCGGCGCATGCCGTCGAGCGCCGGCGTCACGATCAGCACCATCAGCGGGATCTGGAAGAAGAGGTAGGTGAGGGTGAGCCCGCCGAAGGACAGGATGTTGAAGCCGTAGGCGTAGATGTTGATGCCGAACCAGTCGCGCAGGACGAGCGTGACGAGCCCAAGCCGGCCGAAGGTGGAGAGGAAGGCGAAAGCGAGCGGAACGCCGGCGAAGTTCGACGCGACGCCGGAGAAGGTGAGGATCGGCGAGCGCACCCAGGATGGCAGGCCGCCGAGCACGATCGCCCAGGCGAGCAGGAAACCGACCACGCAACCGAGGAAGGCGGACGCGACGCTGATGCGGATCGAGATCCAGTAGGCCGACAGGATCGACGGCTGGAACAGGTTGGCGACGTTGGCGAGCGTGAACTCGCCGGCCGGATTGCGGAAGGCGCCGGTGACGATCTGCAGGGTCGGAAGAATGAGGAAGAGGAAGGCGAAGGCGACGAAGGGCACGACGCCGACCCACGCGAAGGAGAGCTTCGGCCGATAGGCAGGCAGCGCGGCGGCTGCCGCGGCAGTGACGTCGTTCATGCTCGGCCCGCCCCCGGGTTTCGCGTCTGCTGGGTGCGGTCCCCGCCGGGGCGGAGACCGCATTCGATGTCAGGCGGACGCCTTACTGGACGTTGGCGCCGACGACGCTGTCCCACTTCGACGTGATCACGCCCTTGGCGGCGTTCTGCTCGTCGAGCGTCGGGAACACGGCCTTCTCGTAGGCGGCCGCCGGCGGCAGCGCGTCGAGCAGCTCCTGCGGAACGACGCCGCGTGCGACCATGTCGTTGAAGCGGATCGGGTGGCAGTAGCCCTTCAGCCAGCCGAGCTGGCCTTCGTCGGAATAGAGGTACTCCATCCACAGCTTGGCGGCGTTCGGATGCGGCGCATAGGCGCTGATCGCCTGCACGTAGACGCCGGCAACGACGCCCGACGCCGGCACGACGACCTCGACCGGCGGGTTGCCGTTGAGCGCGTCGCGGCCCGACAGCGCGTTGTAGTCCCACCAGATCACGATCGGCGTGGCGCCCTGCGCCAGCGTGCCCGACTTGCCGATGGTCGGGACGAAGTTGCCCGCCTTGTTGAGCTCGGCGAAGAAGTTGAGGCCGGCCTCGCCTGCCGCAGCACCGGCCGCGGCGCCGCTGGCGAGGCCCGCGGCGTGGACGCCGAAGATCGCCTGGTTCGACGCGCGCGGATCACCGGCGAGCGCGACGCTGGCGGCATATTCCGGCTTGAGCAGGTCCGACCAGTCGGTCGGGAGCGTCTTGACGATGTCGGTGTTCACCGCGAACGAGAGCACGCCGTAGTAGTCGCCGTACCAGTGGCCGTCGGCGTCCTTGACGTTGTCGGGGATCGAGTCCCAGGTCGAGACCTTGTAGGGCATCAGCAGACCCTCGGACTGCGCCTGCGGGCCGAAGGCCAGGCCGATGTCGAGGACGTCCGGCGCCTGCGGGCCCTTGTTGTCCTTGTTGGCGCGAACCGCTTCCAGCTCGTCGGCCGAGCCGGCATCCGGGTTCAGCTCGTTGACGGTGATCTCCGGGTACTTCGCCTTGAAGCCGGCGATCACTTCGCCGTATCCGCACCAGTCATGCGGCAGCGCGATGGTGGTGAGCATGCCCTCGGCCTTGGCGGCAGCTTCCAGCGCCGCGAGGTCCTGCGCCGACGAAATGGCCGTCGAGACCATCAGGAAGGCCGCAGTCATGGAAAGTGCTGTTCCCGTGCGTTTCATCATCTGTTCTTCTCCGTAGGGTGTGGCGTCGAACGACGCCTGCGACGCGGTTACCGGTGTCCCGTGACAATTGGATGAACGCCGCCGTCATCTTCGCACGAGCCCGGGAAAAGCTAGCCTTTGCCGTGTTCCACGGCAATCGGATTCGGTGCTTTCCCGGCTAATAGATCGCCATCCAACAAACCGGTGCCCGCAGCACTCTGCAGCGCCGGCGGCACATTGCGCTTTCAGCCCGCGATCGTCTCCTCGAGCAATGCCAGCGCGGCCTCCTTGGTGAGCCTGACCGGATTGCCGCCCGCCGTCGGATCGACGATCGCCATCTCGGCGATGAGGTCCTTGCGCGCGTCGTCCATGGCGAGGTCCTTGATCAGCCCTCCCAGCGTGTGCGGCACGCCGAGTTCTTCGCGCAGCTTCAGGATCGCCGCAGCGAAGCCGTCGAAGCCCCCGGAAATGCCGCAATAGGCCGCGAGCCGCTCGATGCGCTCTTCGATCGCCGGGCGGTTGAAGGCGAGCACGTAGGGCATGAAGACGGCGTTGGTCATGCCGTGATGGGTGTCGTAGAGCGCGCCGATCGGATGCGACAGCGAATGGATCGCGCCGAGCCCTTTCTGGAAGGCGGTCGCGCCCATGGCCGCCGCCGACATCATGTGCGCACGGGCCGTCAGGTCCGTGCCGTCGGCGACCGCCTTCGGCAGGTTCTCCAGCACCAGCCGCACGCCCTCGACGCCGATGCCGTCGGCCATCGGATGGTAGCCCGGCGCACAGTAGGCCTCCAGGCAGTGCGCCAGCGCATCCATCCCGGTGCCGACGGTGATGAAACGCGGCATGCCGACGGTCAGCGCCGGATCGGCGATGACGATCGCCGGCAGCATCTTCGGGTGGAAGATCACCTTCTTGGTGTGGCTCGCCTCGTGCGTGATGACGCCGGCGCGGCCGACTTCCGAACCGGTCCCGGCCGTGGTCGGGACGGCCACGATCGGCGCGATCTTCGAGGCGTCGGCGCGGGTCCACCAGTCGCCGATGTCCTCGAAGTCCCAGACCGGCCGCGTCTGGTGCGCCTGGAAGGCGATCAGCTTGCCGAGGTCGAGCGCGGAACCGCCGCCGAAGGCGACGACGCCGTCATGCCCCCCCTCCTTGAACATCGCGATGCCGGCGGTGAGGTTGGATTCGACCGGGTTCGGCTTGACGTCGGAGAACACCCGGTAGGGGATCTTGGCCGCATCGAGGATCTTCAGCGTGTCGGCCACGACCGGCAGCTTCGCCAGCCCCGGATCGGTGACGAAGAGCGGGTGCTTTATGCCCGTCTGGGCCAGCGCATCGGGCAGTTCCGAGATGCGCCCGGCGCCGAAGCGGACCGTGGTGGGGTAGTTCCATTTGGAGACGAGGGTGGTCATGGTGAGGGGTTCTCTTTCGCAGGAGAAAATGGCGTCCGCCTTCGCCCGGCATACCCCCCTCCGCCCTGCCGGGCATCTCCCCCTCAAGGGGGGAGATCGGCAGCTCGGATGGCGGTTGTCGTCCTGCGACGGCAGCGACTGGCGCGGGCGCCCGTGCCAGCTGATCTCCCCCCTTGAGGGGGAGATGTCCGGCAGGACAGAGGGGGGTGCCCGGGTGAGACATGGCGAAGGAAGCTAGATCGCTTCCCTCAGGTGATAACCCTTCGGCCGGGTCAGGTTGTCGTAGCCGACGAGGCCCATGGCGCCGCCCTTGCCGGTGTCCTTGACGCCGGTCCAGACCAGCCCCGGATCGACGTAGTCGCAGCGGTTCATGAACACGAGGCCCGTCTCGACGCGGTCGCCGATGGCGGCGGCCCGTTCGGTGTCGCGGGTCCAGATCGAGGCGGTGAGGCCGTAGGGGCTGTCGTTCATCAGCGCCACCGCCTCCTCGTCGTCGCGCACCTTCATGATGCCGACGATCGGGCCGAAGCTCTCCTCGCGCATGACGCTCATCTGGTGGTTGACGCCGGTCAGCACCTCGACGGGCAGATAGGGCGAGCCGGCCGTATCGCGCTCGTCGACCAGGTTGAGATGCGCGGTCGCGCCCTTGCGCAGGGCCTCGGCCTTCTGCTCGCGGATGAAGTCGGCGAAGCGGGCCTGGGCCATCGGCCCCATCACCGTCTCCTTCTCGGCCGGGTTGCCGAGCGTCCAGTTGCGGCTCTCCGCGATGAAACCCTCGACGAAATCGTCGTAGATGGTCTCGTGCACGTAGATGCGCTCGATGCCGCAGCAGCACTGGCCGGTGTTGAAGAAGGCGCCCTCGGCGAGGTTGGCGATGGCGTGGTCGAGCTTCGCGTCGGGCAGAACGTAGGCCGGGTCCTTGCCGCCGAGTTCGAGGCCGAGGGTCATGAACGTGCCAGCCGCCGCCTTCTCGATCGCGCGGCCGCCGGCCACCGAGCCGGTGAAGTTGCAATGGTCGACGAGGCCGGAGCCGAGCAGCTTCTCGGTCTGGCCGTGGCTCATCACCAGATTCTGGAACAGGCCCTTGGGCAGGCCGGCCTTGTCGAAGGCTGCCTGGAAGCGCTCGCCGACCAGCAGCGTCTGCGCCGCGTGCTTGAGGATCACCGCGTTGCCTGCCATCAGCGCCGGCACGATGGTGTTCACCGCCGTCAGGTAGGGATAGTTCCAGGGCGCGACGACGAAGACGATGCCGAGCGGCTCCCGCTTGAGGTAGCGCCGGAACCCAGGGCGGTCTTCCGGGACGTAGGGTGCCAGCGCCTTCTCGGCCAGCGCCACCATGTAGCGCGTGCGCTCCTCGACGCCGCCCTTCTCGCCGCCATAGCGGACGGGACGTCCCATCTGCCAGGCGAGTTCGGGAACGATCTCGTCGTTCATGGCCAGCAGCGCCTCCAGGAAGGCGAGCAGGTATTCGCCGCGCCGGGCGATCGGCACGCCGGCCCAGTCCGCCTGCGCGGCCCGGGCACGCGACACGGCCTGGTCGATGGCCTGATCGGGCGCGATCGGCCGCTCGACGTAGATCGAGCCGTCGATGGGGGAAGTGAGTCTTACGGTTTCCAAGGGAGTCTCCCGTTGTTCAGCAGCGCACGGTCCTGACGTGGCCGGCGGTTCCATAGGCAAGAATGGGTCTGTCGCGCGTGACGATCGCCAGATTGTTTGTTCGCGCCGTCGCCACGACGATACGATCCATCGGGTCGCCATGATCGAAATGCGGAAGAAAGGACGAATCGACGAGAACGCGTGTCGTGAGCGGCCAGACGACGACCGCCGCCCGCTCGACGAATTCTTCGAACCAGCGTTCGGCATCCTTGACCGCCGGCAAGCGATCCTTCGAGACGAGCATCCCGATCTCCCAGGCGGTCATTTGTGAGACCCCAACCGTCGCTTTGGCTTTCCGCGCCCGCTCGATGGCCGCCTTCGCGGCGGGCGCGACCTTCGCGTCCTGCGAGAGCCAGATGACGGCACAGGTGTCGAGCAGAAGCCCGTCAACGGTCGTCATAGACCTTGGCCCAGTCCGGAGCGGCCGGTTTCGTGTAGTCGACGTCCGGCAGGATCTTCAGAGTGCCCCGCATGCACCCGAACAGCGGATCGCGGCCTGTCGCTTCCTTGTTCAGATCCGCAGCGGTCTCGCCCTCGAACAAGACAGGATGTTCTTCTCTCCTGCGGAACTTCAGCGTCCCGGCATTGAGATCGACCGCCTCTGCGACGAAGCCGGCGGCAAGCCATTCCCGGGTCATGACGTTGTTGTCGGGATTGTTGCTCCAGAAGGCGCGACTTGATTTCGACGAGGGAAGGGCCTGACCGATCAGGGCTTCAATTTCCTTGAAGCTCATTGCCACGACAGTCTTGTCCTGATCGATCAGGAATTCACGCAGGGGAGCGTACTTTCCCATCACATCCCTCTTGTGTGTCAGAGTGTGTCGAGAAAATACACTCAGGCCTGTCCGGCTTCAATATCTTTCGAACCCGCGGTGCAGCTCCCAGTCCGTGATCCGTCGGTCGTATTCGAACTGCTCCCACTTCGCCGTGTGCACATAGTGCTCGACCACGTCCTCGCCGAGCGCACTCTTCAGCATCTTCGACTTCGCCAGTGTCTCGGTGGCGTCCCGCAACGTCTTCGGGATCTCGGGCAGGCGCGAGGCCTGGTAGGCGTCGCCGACGAAAGGCTTCTGCAGCGTCAGCTTCTCGTCGATGCCGGCGAGCCCGGCCGCGATCAGCGCCGCGAAGGCGAGATAGGGGTTCAGGTCGGCGCCGCCGATGCGGCACTCCATGCGGATGCCCTTGGTGCCTTCGCCGCAGAGCCGGAAGCCTGCGGTGCGGTTGTCCTCGCTCCACATGATCTTGGTCGGCGCGAAGGTGCCCGCCTGGAAGCGCTTGTAGGAATTGATGTAGGGCGCCAGGAACCAGGTGAACTCGCGGGCATACTTGATCTGCCCCGCCGCCCACTGCTGGCCGAGCTCCGACAGCGTCCACTCGGCCTGCCTGTCGAAGAACAGCGGCGTCCTGCCGTCGGCGCTCCACAGCGAATTGTGGATGTGGGAGGAGTTGCCTGCGAGGTCGTAATTGTACTTGGCCATGAAGGAGATGGCCTTGCCCATCTGGCCGGCGATCTCCTTGGCGCCGTTCTTCAGGATCACGTGCCGGTCGGCCATGTCGAGCGCCTCGGCATAGCGCACGTTGATCTCCTCCTGGCCCGGACCCCACTCGCCCTTCGAGTTCTCGATCGGGATGCCGGCCGCGTTCATCTCGTTGCGGAGACGGCGCATCACGCCCTCCTCCTTCGAAGTGATGCCGATCAGGTAGTCGCCGATGTAGGGCGAGGCGGTGGAGAGGTTCTTCCAGTGCTTGGCGCGGATGGAATCGTAACTCTCGTCGAACAGGTAGAATTCCAGTTCGGAGGCGAAATAGGCGAGCCAGCCGCGCTCCTTCAGCCGCGCGACCTGCCTGCGCAGGATGGCGCGCGGCGAGTGCGGCAGGTCGGAATGGGTATGGTGGTCCTGGATGTCGCAGAGGACGAGCGCGGTCTTCTCGAGCCAGGGGATGCGCCGCAGGGTCGACATGTCGGGCTTCATGACGAAGTCGCCGTAGCCCTTGTCCCAGCTCGCGGCCCTGTAGCCCGGCACCGGCTCCATGTCGATGTCGTTGGCGAGAAGATAGTTGCAGCCATGCGTCTCGTCATGGGCGCTGTCGGCGAAGAAGCTCGCGAGGAAGCGCTTGCCGACGAGGCGGCCCTGCATGTCGACCGCGCAGGCGAGCACGGTGTCGATGGCACCGGCCGCGATCTCGGTCTTCAGTTCGTCGAAACTCAGGATGCCTGCCATTGTCGTTGTCCTCGGAGCGGTGTTCCGGCCTGCCACGGCCGGTCTGACGTCGTACGGCCCGGCGTAGACCGCCGGGCCGCGTGCCGGTAGGGCCAGAATCAGCCCTGCGTGTAGACGCCGCCGGCCTTGTGCAGGATTTCGTTGTACTGCTTGAAGATCGCGACGACCTTGGCCTTCATCTCGCTCTCTGCCGCGATCTCGTCCCAGAACTTCATCGCGGCCGCTTCCACCTGGTTCCATTCCTCGGCCGGCACGGTGGTCAGCTTCAGCTTGTCGCCGGTGGCGCGCAGCTTCGCCTCGCCGCCCCAATACCACTGGTTCCGGTAGGTGTGGCCGGCGTCCACGCAGGCCATCCAGAGCTGCTTCAGGTGCTCCGGCGTATCGGCCCACTTCTTCTCGTTGACGAACCAGGAGCCGATCCAGGCGCCCGAGATGTTGTTGGTGGTGAAATGGTCGGTGACGTCCGCCCAGCCGACGGTGTAGTCCTCGGTGATGCCCGACCAGGACATGCCGTCGAGTTCGCCCGTCTGCACGGCCACCTGCACGTCCTCGTAGGGGATCGAAACCGGCACGACGCCGAACTGCGCCAGGAAGCGGCCGGCGGTCGGGAAGGTGTAGAGGCGCAGGCCCTGCAGGTCGGCAAGGCTGTTGATCGGCTTCTTGGTGTTGAAGTGGCAGGGGTCCTGGCCCGCCGCCGACAGCCACACCACGCCGCCCGCGGCCTTGTACTGCTCGCGCCAGATGTCGGCGAGGCCATACTGGTTGAACAGCACCGGCACGTCGAGGATGTGCTTGGTGGCGAAGGGGAAGTAGCCGCCGAAGACCGAGATCTCGACCGGCGCCGCCATCGAGTCGTCGTCGGAATGGACCGCGTCGATGGTGCCCGCCTGCATGGCGCGGAAGAGTTCGCCCGTCGGCACGAGCTGGTCGGCGTAGTAGAGTTCGATCTCCATCTCGCCCTTGGCGGCGGCGTTGAACATGTCGACCGCCGGCTTCGTGACGTGCGGGCCGAGGGCTGCGCCCGCATAGGTCTGGAGCCGCCACTTGATCGGCGACTGCGCGATCACCGCCGGGGCGGCGAGGGTCGAGGCACCGGCGGCACCGGCGGTGACGAGGCCGGCCTTCTTGATGAAATCGCGTCTGCTCTGCTTGATCATTGTTCCCATCCTTCTCGTTGCACGCGTCACTTGGAGTAATAGTAGTCGGGCAGCCACGTCGCGATCCCCGGGAAGAGCGCGATGATCAGCAACGTGAACAGCATGATCCCGACGAACGGAAAAACCGACTTGTAGATGTCCGTCAGGCTCACCTCGGGCGGGGCCATCGCCCGCATCAGGAAGAGATTGTAGCCGAAAGGCGGCGTCAGATACGCGATCTGGCAGGTGATGGTGTACATCACCCCGAACCAGACGAGGTTGTAGCCGAGCGCGCCGGCCAGCGGGATGAACAGCGGCGCCACGATCACGAGCATCGCCGTGTCGTCGAGGAAGATGCCGAGGACCAGGAAAGTCAGCATCATCAGCGACAGCACCTGCCAGGGCTCCAGCCCCATGTCGCCGAGGAACAGCCCCTCGATCGACCGCACCGCCCCGAGCCCGTCGAAGACCGCCCCGAAGCAGAGCGCTGCGGTGATGATCCAGAAGAACATCGCCGATATGCCGAGGGTCTTGCGCGTCGTGTCGTGCAGGACCGCGAGAGTGAGCCGCCCGCGCAGCGCCGCCGCCAGGATCGACGAGACGGCGCCGACGGCGGAGCTCTCCACGAGGCTGGTGACGCCGGTGAGAAACAGGCCCGTCATGGCGAGGAAGATCGCGAGCGGGATGAGCCCGGCCTGCGCCAGCGCGATCTTCTGGCCGAGCGTGTAGCGCTCCCGCTCCTCCTTCGGCAGGGCGGGGCCGAGGCTCGGCTGAAGCGCGCAGCGCACCACGATATAGAGGATGAAGAGCCCGGCCATCAGCAGGCCCGGGAAGACCCCCGCCATCCACAGATGGCCGACCGGCTGGCGCGCGATCATGCCGTAGAGCACCAGCACGACGCTCGGCGGCACGAGGATGCCCAGGGACGAGCCGGCCTGGATGACGCCCGTGACCATCACCTTGTCGTAGCCGCGCCGCAGTAGTTCGGGCAGCGCGATGGTGGCGCCCACGGCCATGCCGGCCACCGACAGGCCGTTGATGGCCGAGATGATGACCATCATCAGGATCGTGCCGATCGCCAGCCCGCCGCGGACGGGACCGAACCAGACGTGGAACATCCGGTAGAGATCGTCGGCGATGCCGGACTCCGCGAGCATGTAGCCCATGAAGACGAACAGCGGCAGGGTGAGCAGCGGATACCACTTCATCACCTTGATGGTGGCCGTGAAGGGGATCTCGATGCCGCCCGTGCCCCACAGGAAGAAGGCCGCCAGGGCGCCAACGATGCCGATGACCGCGAAGACCCGCTGCCCGGTCAGGAGCAGCAGCATCATCGAGGAGAACATCAGGAGAGCGATCAGTTCGTAGCTCACCGGATCGATTCTCCCCGTGCCGTCGCCCAGTCCTTGAAGAACAGCGAAATCGCCTGCAGCAGCGTCAGGAAGATGCCGATGTTGAGCACCAGCTTGATGGGCCACATCTTCGGCGCCCAGGCCGAGAAGCTCTTTTCCCCGAACTCGACGGCATAGATCAGCGAGGCGATGCCGCCGATCTGCAGCATCGCGAGAAAGAGGATCAGCGCCACTCCGGTGAGGAGGTCGACGCCGGCCTTCCGCCGCACGTTCCAGCGCCCGTAGACGAGATCCATCCGGACGTGGTCGCCCTCCTTCAGCGTGAACGCGCCGCCCAGCGTGAAATAGGCGACCATCACGAACTGCGCCATTTCGACGGTCCAGAGCGACGGCAGGAAGAACACCTTCATGATCGAGGCATAGCCGAGGATGCCGATCATCGCGAAGACGAGATACATCGCTAAGAGCCCCATCCAGTGGCTCATGGCATCCACGACCCTCACATAGGTCTTGATGGCTTCAGGCACGCAGATCGGTCCTTTCTTCGCAGGTTGCCTTCGCCTCCCCCTGGTCGACGCCCGGTTCTTGGATGCCGGACAGAATGGTCGCGAGGCGGTCGGCCCATAGTTCCTGGCCGGCCGCGTCGGCTATCTCATCATTGCGGATTTCGATCATGGCGCAAGGCAACCCGCGCGACCGCGCATGCCTCTCGAGCGTGTAATAGACCCGGTCGGCGGGAGAATAGGGTTCGTTGTCGCCGACCACGACCCCGTCGACCTGCGAAAGCGCCCTAAGCATCGGCGCCGACAGACGCTCGTCCCCGTCATGGATGATTCCGATGTGCCAGGGCCGCGGCACGCCGCGATAGACGGGCGTGAAGGAATGGACGGAGACGATCATCGTCGGCCGGCCCACGGCGAGCCGGCGGACCACGATGTCCCCGATCGTGTCGTGGAAAGGCGCATGGGCGAGCGCGATCCGCCGCGCACGCTCGTCGGCCGGAACCGAGCGGTTCGCGGGGATGACGGTGGTCTCGCTGATGGCCGGCATCAGGTCCGGCGCGTCGAGCGGACGGTTGCAGTCGACGATCAGACGGGAGATCCGGGGTTCCACGAGAACCGCGTCCAGCCGCTCCGCCATGCGGCGAGACACCGGCGCAGCGCCCGGATCCCAGGCGATGTGCCGGGCCAGATCGCTGTCGGGCAGGCCGAGCGTGCCGTATTCCACAGGGATGCGATTGGACGCGTGGTCGCAGACAAGCACCAGCGGCCCGGTCGCGTGACGATTGAAGACCCGCACGGGTCCCGTCTCCGCCTCGCCCATCGCCAGCCCCGAAACCATTCCCGACCTGTCCCCGCGCGCTGTATGGAATGTTACGTTTCTTGTATCTTTGCGCTTTCGTGGATGATTTGATACGCCCTCCGCCGGTTTGTCAAACCGCATTTTCCGCCCGGGGGGCCGGGCGCCGGAGCGTCGGGCCGAGGAGGTCGCATGGGCAACAGCATCGCCGAGCTGATCACCAACCGCATGGACTCGATGCCGGCGGGCGAACGGCGCGCGGCCCAGACCCTGATCGCCAACTATCCTCTGGCGGGACTGAAGACCGTGGCCGACTTCTCCCAGCACGCCGGCGTCAGCTCGCCCACCATCCTGCGCTTCGTCGCCCGCCTGGGCTTCCACAACTACGCTGAGTTCCAGGCGACGCTGCAGGACGAACTCGCCGCGCAGCTGCAGTCGCCGCTCTCGCGCACCGAGCGCGCGGGCGCACGCCGCGGCGGCGAGCCTGCCATGCTGGCGGCCACGCTCGACAACATCCGCGAGACCTTCGGCCACGTCTCCCAGCGCCAGATCGACGAGATCGTCGCGCTGTTGGCGCATCCCAAAGCGAGCATCCATCTGGTCGGCGGCCGCTTCACCGATCCGATCGCGCGCTACATGGCCGCGCACATGACCATCATCCGGCCGAACGTCTTCCATCTCTCCGGCCAGGAGAGCAACTGGCGCGACCGGCTGATCGACATGGGGCGTCGCGACGTGCTCTTCGTGTTCGACATCCGCCGCTACCAGGACAGCCTGCTGCAACTGGCCGAGACGGCCCACCGGCGCGGCATCCAGATCGTGCTCGTGACCGACCAGTGGCTGTCGCCGATCGCCCGCTTCGCCCGCCACGTCGTGGCCGGTCGGACTGCCGTCCCGTCCGCCTGGGATTCCTCGGCCGCGCTCTTCGTCTTCGCGGAGGCGCTGATCGGCGAACTGACCCGCAGGCTGGAGCGCGAAAGCGCAAAGCGGATCGGCGAGCTGGAGACGTTGCGAAAGGGCTGAGTCGGCCGCGGCAGTTGCCGTCCTGATCCGCCGGCGTCCGGGGCGCGTATTACCGAAGGTTAATCCAGTTCCGCGTGCATAGCTGCCGCAGGATGTACATAATGGATGCCTATGAGCGTGCCCGGGCGCCGGCGGAAGTCGGGTCCGGGACGCGGCAGGGGTACGACGGTCCCGCCCGCGACGCCACGCATCTCGAAACGGAGTACCGGATGTCGATCTGGAAGCAGGCAGCGCTGACCCTCGTTCTTCTCGTTGCCGCATTCTTCGGATGGCTGCAGTTCTATCCAGGCGCGCCCGCGACCCTGGCGAGGCTCGGGATCGAGAACGTCCCCTTCGCCCCGCAGGCGGCACCCGCCGGACCCGGCGACGACGCGACGTCCCAGGGCGGCAGCAGGGGCGGCGGCTTCGGCGGCCAGCAGTCCGCGGTCGTCGCCCAGCCTGTCCTGGAACTGACCATCAACGACCGCCTGACGGCCATCGGCACGGGCCGCGCGGTCAGGTCGGTCGTGGTCACCCCCTTCGCGAGCGGCCGCCTGACCGAGCTGCTGGTCGAATCAGGAGCCACCGTCGTCGCGGGCGAGGTCATCGCTCGGCTCGATTCGCAGGCCGAGCGGATCGAACATGATCGGGCGCAGGTTGCGCTGCGCGACGCGCAGGCGCGGGTGGAACGCTTCCAGGCGCTGCGCAACTCCGCTGCGGCGACCGCCGTGCAGCTCACCGATGCCGAGGTCCAGCTGGACAACGCGCGGCTGGCGCTCCGCGACGCCGAGCTTGCCCTCGAACGCCGCTCGATCGAAGCGCCGATCGGCGGCGTCGTCGGCATTCTCCCGATCGCCGCGGGCAACTACGTCACCTCGCAGACCGAGATCGCGACCATCGACGACCGGTCGGAGATTCTGGTCGACTTCTGGGTGCCGGAACGCTTCGCAGGAATGATCACCGTCGGCTCCTCGCTTACCGCCGCCTCCGTGGCCCGGCCGGGCGAGGTGTTCGAAGGCAACGTCAGCGCCGTCGACAACCGTATCGAGACCGACAGCCGGACGCTGCGCGTGCAGGCGAAGCTGCCGAACCCGGACGACAGGCTGCGTGCCGGCATGGCCTTCGAGGTCGGTATGCGCTTTCCCGGCGACACCTTTCCGGCGGTCGACCCGCTGGCGGTGCAATGGGGCACCGACGGCGCCTATGTCTGGGCCATCCGCGACGGGCGGGCCGAACGCGTCGCCGTCCGCATCATCCAGCGCAACACCGACAGCGTCCTCGTCGACGCGCCGCTGACGCTGCAGGATGCCGTGGTGACGGAAGGCCTTCATGCCGTCCGCGAAGGCGCGGAGGTGAGGATCGCCGGACGCGCGGGCGAATCCGGCGCGCCGCCTGCGGCGGCCGGCGGATCCTGAGGGGAGGCTCGACCATGGACAGGACGACGGAACGCCAGGAAAACGGCCTCACCGCACTGTTCGTGCGCCGGCCCGTGCTCGCCTTCGTGTTCAACACGCTGATCGTGGTGGCCGGGCTCGCGGCCTTCTTCGGCGTCGAAATCCGCGAACTGCCGGACGTCGACCAGCCGGTGATCACCATCCGGACGGACTTCGACGGCGCCGCGGCCGAGACCATCGACCGGGAGCTCACCGGCGTCATCGAAGGCGCCGTCTCCCGCGTCGCGGGCGTGAAATCGATCTCTTCCTCGTCCTCCTTCGGCGAAAGCCGCGTGACGGTCGAGTTCCGTGACGACGTCGACATCGACACCGCGGCATCCGACCTGCGCGACGCGGTCGGCCGCATCGTCAACAACCTGCCCGAGGACGCCGACGCATCGCGCATCGTCAAGGCGGACGCCAATGCGCAGGCCGTCGTGCGGCTCGGCGTCACCTCCGACCGGATGTCGGTCGAGGACATGACGGTGCTGGTCGAGGACGAGGTGGTCGACGCGCTGTCGGCCGTGCCGGGCGTCGCCGACGTCCAGGTCTATGGCGACCGCAGCAAGATCTTCCGCATCGACATCGACCAGGGCAAGATGGCGAGCCTGAACCTGACGGTCGCGGACCTGACGAGCGCCCTCTCCTCGATCTCCTTCGACACGCCGGCCGGCTCGCTCACGTCCAACACGCAGGACCTCATCGTCCGCGCCACGGCCTCGGTGAACTCGCCCGAGGCCTTCGAGAACCTGATCATCAACCGCCGCGCCCGCCTGGGCGACTTCGCCACGGTCACGCTCGGCCCCGACATCGGCCAGTCGCAGTTGCGGGCGAACGGCAAGGCGGGCATCGGGCTCGGCATCATCCGGGCCGCGCAGTCCAACACGCTGGAGATTTCGCAAGGCGTGCGCGAGGCGGCGGCCCGCATCCAGCAGAACCTGCCGGAAGGCATGGCCATCGAGATCACCAGCGACGACGCCACCTTCATCAACGGCGCCATCCACGAGGTGGAGATCGCACTCGTCATCTCCGTGAGCGTGGTGCTGCTGATCATCTTCCTGTTCCTCTGGGACTGGCGCGCCACGATCATCCCCGGCCTCGCCATGCCTGTGGCGCTGATCGGGACTCTGGCCGCGATCTATCTCGTCGGATTCTCGGTCAACATCCTCACCCTGCTCGCCCTCGTCCTGGCGACCGGACTTGTGGTCGACGACGCCATCGTGGTGCTGGAGAACATCGTGCGCCGCCGCAACGAGGGCATGGGTCCGCGCGCCGCCGCCGTTCTCGGCACCGAGGAGGTGTTCTTCGCCGTCATCGCCACCACGGCGACGCTGATCGCCGTCTTCGTGCCGCTGTCCTTCCTGCCGGGTCAGACCGGCGGACTGTTCCGCGAATTCGGATTCGTGCTGGCGATCGCCGTGTTCCTGTCGTCGCTGGTCGCCCTGTCGCTGTGTCCGATGCTCGCCTCGCGCATCCTCAAGGAAGGCGCGGAGCAGGAGGGACATGGCGGCGTGATCGGCAGGATCGGCGGCGCGATGGCCGGAGTTTACCGCCGGATGCTCCGTGCCTGCCTCGATGCCCCCATGGTGGTGGTCGCCGTCTCGATCCTCTTCGCCGCTCTCGCCGGCAGCCTCTATCCGACGATCAAGTCCGAGCTGACGCCCTCGGAGGACCGCTCGCAGGCGTTCCTGCGCATCTCCGCGCCGCAGGGCGTCAGCCTCGACTATCTCGCCCAGCAGATGCGCGCGATCGAAACCCTGCTCCAACCGCTGCGCGACAGTGGCGAGATCACCAGCACCTTCGCCATCGCCGGTTCCGGCGGCTCGTCCAACAGCGGCTTCATGGTGCTGCGGCTGGCCGACTGGCAGGACCGCGACCGCTCGCAGCAGGCGATCGTCGCCGACATCAGCCGGATCGTCCAGAACGTGCCCGGCGTGCGCGCTTTCGCCTTCCAGCCCAACAGCCTCGGCATCCGCGGCGCCGGCAGCGGCCTCCAGTTCGCGGTCGCGGGCAACAACTATGCCGACCTGCGCGAGGCTGCCCAGAAGATCGTCGCCGATCTCGAGCGAGACCCGCGCTTCAGCCAGGCGCGGCTGTCGACCGACGCCAGCCAGCCGCAGCTCTCGGTCTCGATTGATCGCGAGCGGGCCTCCGATCTGGGCATCGAGATCAACGGCCTGGGCGCCGCCATGCAGGCGATGCTCGACGGCCGTCAGGTCGGCCAGGTGTTCATCGACGACCGTTCCTTCGACGTGAAGCTGGTCTCGACCACCAATCCGATCAACGATCCGACAGACCTCGAGAACGTCTTCATCCGCACCGGCGACGGCCGCTTCGTCCCGGTCGCCACCATCGCGACGCTGCGCGAGCAGGCGGTTCCGCCCGGCCTCGACCGCGAGCAGCAGCTGCGCTCCGTCGGCATCACGTCCGCGCTCGCCCCCGACTTCGCCCTCGGCGAGGCCTATCAGGTGGCGCAGGCGATCGCCGAACCGCACCTGCCGGCAGGCTCGCGCATCATTCCGCTGGCCGAGGCGGCCACGCTCGGCGAGCAGTCCTCGTCGATGGCGCGGACCTTCGGCTTCGCCATCGTCATCATCCTGCTGGTGCTCGCCGCACAGTTCGAGAGCTTCGTCTCGGCGGTCATCATCATGGCGACCGTGCCGCTCGGCCTCGCCTGCGCAGTCTTCGCCATGCTGCTCACCGGAACGAGCATGAACGTCTACAGCCAGATCGGCCTCGTGCTGCTCGTCGGAATCATGGCCAAGAACGGCATCCTGATCGTCGAATTCGCCAACCAGCTGCGCGACCGCGGACAGGGCGTCCGCGAGGCGATCGAGAACGCCGCCAACATCCGGCTGCGGCCGGTGATGATGACCATGATCTGCACCATCGTCGGCGGCGTGCCGCTGATCCTGGCGGAGGGCGCCGGGGCGGAGGCCCGTATCGCGCTCGGCTGGGTGATCGTCGGCGGCCTCGGCCTCGCCACCGCCTCGACGCTGTTCCTGACCCCGGTCGCCTACCTGATCCTCGGCCGCTTCGTGACGCCCAAGGCACATGAGGAGGCGCGGCTGCACCGCGAGATCGAGGCGGCGCGGCAGCCGGCACCGGTTCCGGGGGAGTAACCCCCGCCGCTGCCGCTGCGTCCGTCAGTTCCGGAGACCGGGAGCCTCCTGGCCCGTCCGCTGGACATACTCGACATAGCCGCCGCCATAGGCGTGCATGCCCTCCGGCGTCAGTTCGAGCACGCGGTTCGACAGCGCGGCGAGGAAGTGCCGGTCGTGGCTGACGAACAGCATGGCCCCCTCGTAGCGCGCCAGCGCCTCGATCAGCATCTGCTTGGTGGCTATGTCGAGATGGTTGGTCGGCTCGTCGAGCACGAGGAAGTTCGGCGGATCGAACAGCATCCGGGCCATCACCAGCCGGACCTTCTCGCCGCCCGACAGCACCCGGCATTTCTTCTCGATCTCGTCGCCGGTGAAGCCGAAGCAGCCCGCGAGCGCCCGGAGCGGCGCCTGGCCGGCCTGCGGGAACGAGTCCTCCAGCCATTCCAGGATGGTGGCCTCGCCGTCGAGGAGTTCCATCGCGTGCTGTGCGAAGTAGCCCATCTTGACGCTCGGGCCGCGCGCCACCGTGCCGTCATCGGGTTCCGCCGCGCCGGCGACCAGCTTGAGCAGCGTCGACTTGCCGGCACCGTTGACGCCCATGACGCACCAGCGTTCGCCGCGCCGCACCTGGAAATCGAGCCCCTCGTAGATGCGGCGCGAGCCGTAGCTCTTGGAAACGCCCTTCAGCGTCGCGACGTCCTCGCCCGAGCGCGGCGCCGGCTGGAACTCGAAGCGCACGGTCTGCTGCCGCTTCGGCGGTTCGACGCGGTCGATCTTGTCGAGCTTCTTGACCCGGCTCTGCACCTGCGCGGCATGGCTGGCGCGGGCCTTGAAGCGCTCGATGAAGGCGATCTCCTTGGCCAGCATCGCCTGCTGGCGCTCGAACTGCGCCTGCTGCTGCACTTCGGCGAGCGCCCGCTGCTGGCGGTAGAACTCGTAGTCGCCGGAATAGGAGGTGAGCGCCCCGCCGTCGATCTCGATGATCTTCGACACGATGCGGTTCATGAAGGCGCGGTCGTGCGACGTCATCACCAGCGCGCCGTCGAAGCCCTTGAGAAAGGATTCGAGCCAGATCAGGCTCTCGATGTCGAGATGGTTCGAAGGCTCGTCGAGCAGCATCACGTCCGGCCGCATCAGCAGGATCTTGGCCAGCGCCACGCGCATCTTCCAGCCGCCGGACAGCCTTCCGACGTCGCCGTTCATCATCTCGTCGCTGAAGCCGAGACCGCCCAGCACCTCGCGGGCTCGGCCGTCGAGGGCGTAGCCGTCGAGTTCGTCGAACTTGGCCTGCACCTCGCCGTAGCGCTCGATGATCTCGTCCATGCGGTCGGCCTGGTCCGGGTCGCCCATGGCTGCTTCGAGCTCGGCCATCTCGGCGGCCAGCACGCTGACCGGGCCGACGCCGTCCATCACCTCGACGACCGCGCTGCGACCGGCCATGTCGCCGACGTCCTGGCTGAAGTAGCCGATGCGCACGCCGCGGTCGACCGAGACCTGCCCCTCGTCAGGCAGTTCCTCGCCCGTCATCATCCGGAACAGCGTCGACTTCCCCGCGCCGTTCGGACCGACCAGGCCGACCTTCTCGCCGCGCTGGATCGCCGCCGATGCCTCGATGAAGACGATCTGCTTGCCGTTCTGCTTGCCGATGCTTTCGAGACGGATCATGCGGGGGACCTGGTTTGCGGGGTCTGCCTTCGCATCTGCGAAAGGACGCGTCCGTAAATCATCGCAGCGCCGTCGGCGCAAGTCCCGTCTGCGCACCGGCCCCTCCAGACCGAGGCGGCCGCGACGAAAGAGGCCGGCGGATCGCTCCGCCGGCCTCCTGTTCGTCAGGTTCGATCGATCAGTTCGACTTGGTCGGGTCGACGCGGCCGACCTCGACCCACTTGCCGCCATCCACCTTGGAGATGACGATCAGGTCGCCGCCCTGGTGGTCGGCGCCGTAGTTGACCGGCACGTCGTTGACGACGTCGTCGTACTGCAGGCCTTCCATCGCGGTGCGGAAGCTGTCGGCGGTCAGGTCCTTGCCCGCCGCCTCGAGCGCCTTCACCAGCGCATCGGCCGCACTGTAGCCGAGCTGGGCAGCCGTGTCGGCCGGCTGCCCGGCGAAGGCCTGGAACTTGTCGGCCCATTCCTTCACCGCCGGGTTGTCGAGACGGTTCTCGTAGTCGGACCAGCCGGCGGCGGCGTAGTAGCCCTCGGTCACGCCTTCCGGCACCTTGGCGACGGCGGTGTTGAAGCCTGCCGACGAGCCGATGAACGAGACGTCCGTCCAGCCGAGCTTCTTGGCCGTGCCGAAGGCGACGATCGTCTGGCGCACGCCGAGCGCGGTGGCGACGATGTCGCAGCCCGCTTCCTTGAGCTTCTGGATCGAGCCGACGAAGTCCTGCTCGTCCGGCTTGTGGGTGGTCTCGGCCGCCCAGGTCAGCCCCATGGCCTCGGCCTGCTCCTTGGCGCCTTCCTCGATCTCCTTGCCGAAGTCCGAGGGGATGTACATGGCGCAGACTTCCTTGGCGCCCTTCTCCTCGGCAAGCAGCTTCACGCCGGCGCGAAGCTGGTCGTAGTAGGACGAGAAGCCGGCATACTTGAACGAGATGTCGCCCTCGAGCATCTGCCGCGCCGCGGTCAGCGGACCGACATTGGCCACCTGCTTGGCCTCCATGATCGGGAAGCCGGCGATGTTGTGCGGCGTGCCGAGGTTCAGGATCATCGCGAAGACCTGGTCGGAATTGACCAGCTTGTTGAAGTTCTGCACCGCCTTCGGCACCTGGTAGCCGTGGTCCTCCACCACGAAGCGGATCTTGCGGCCATGGATGCCGCCGGCCGCGTTGACTTCCTCGAAGACCTGCTGCGCCGCCTTGATGGCGCCGACGTTGAAGGCGGCGAAGATGCCCGACAGGTCGCCGTTCGAGCCGATGACGATCTCGGTGTCGGACACGCCCTGTGTGGCATGCGCGGCCGAGGCCATGCCGGCCGCGAGGCCCATGGCGAGCACGCTCTTTCCGATGATGGTTTTCATGGTTTCAGTCTCCTCCTGGTTGTTCAGTTCCCGGCATGGCCGCTCTGGCCATACATATCGTCGATCAGCTTCTTGTGTTTCTGTTCGACGAAACTCCTCTTCAGCTTCATCGTGGCCGTCAGCTCATCGTCCTCGGCGGTGAGCAGCACATCGATGAGGCGAAAGTCCTTGATCTGTTCGACGCGAGCGAACTCGCTGTTTGTCTCGGCGACGACCCCGGCGATCAGGTCGCGCACCTCCTGCGCCGCGCAGAGCGAGCGGAAGTCGTTGAACGGCACGCGGCGTTCCTGCGCGAACTTCTCGACGTTCTCCTGGTCGATCATGATCAGGCACGACAGGAACTTGCGTTTGTCGCCGATCACCACCGCGTCGGAGACGTAGGGCGAGAACTTGAGCCGGTTCTCGATCTCGGCGGGCGTGATGTTCTTGCCGCCCGCGGTGATGATGATGTCCTTGACGCGTCCCGTGACGGTGACGAAGCCTTCGTTGTCGATCTTGCCGACGTCGCCCGTCTTCAGCCAGCCGTCCTCGCTGATCGTCTCGGCGGTCTTCTCCGGCTTGTTCCAGTAGCCCTTGAAGACGTTGCCGCCCTTGTACTGGATCTCGCCGTCCGGAGCGATGCGCACCTGTCCGCCCGGCACCACCGGGCCGACGCTGCCGGTCTTGTAGTTCTCGATCAGGTTGACCGAGATCACGCCGGAGCTCTCGGTCATGCCGTAGCCCTCGAGCACCGTGATGCCGACCGACCGGTACCAGCGCAGGAGGTCCGGCGAGATCGGCGCGGCGCCCGTGGTTCCGCGGCGCAGCCGCTCGAACCCCAGCATGCGGCGCAGATTCTTCAGCACCATGAAGTCCCAGAAGGCATAGGCGATCCTGGTTCCGGCCGGCACCGGATCGCCGTTCTCCAGCGCTTCGGCGCGCGCCCGACCGGCCGCGAGCGCGCGCCTGTAGGCCCACTTGCCGATCCCCGTCGCCTCGTTGGCCATGATGGTGACGCGCGAGTAGATCTTCTCCCAGACGCGCGGCACGGCCGTGAAGACATGCGGCGAGACCTCGCGGACGTTGTCGAACACTGTCTCGGGACTCTCGGCGAAGTTCACCGTCGAACGCAGGCCGATCGGCGTGAAGACGCTGATCAGCCGCTCGAGGATGTGGCAGAGCGGCAGGAAGCAGAGCTGTTCGTCGGTGTCCTCGACCGGCAGCGTCAGGACCGAGCCGATGATCGACACGATGATGTTCTGATGGCTGATCATGGCGCCCTTGGGCGGCCCCGTGGTGCCGGAGGTATAGACCAGGATCGCCGTGTCCTTCGGATCCGACTTCGCGATTTCCTCGTCGAACCGGGTGGGATTCGCCTTCAGGAAATCCCGCCCGGCCCGGTAGAGATCGTCGAGGAAGATCACCTTCTCGTCGGAGAAGTCGTGGAGGCCTTCCCGGTCGTAGACGACGACCTTCGCAAGCCCCGGCATCTGGTCCTTGACCGACAGGTACTTGTCGAGCTGTTCGTCGTTCTCGACGAACAGGAAGCGGCTGTCGGAATCATTGACGAGATAGGCGAGCTGCTTGGCCGAATCCGTCGTGTAGACGCCCGACGAGATGCCGCCGACAGACTGGACGCCGAGATCGGTGTAGATCCATTCCTTGTTGTCCTCCGACAGGATCGACACCACCTCGCCACGCTTCAGGCCCAGCGCGACCAGCCCGAGGCCGATCAGCCGCGCGTGCTCGTAGAAGTCGGTCCACGTGTAGGACAGCCAGATGCCGTAGTCCTTCTCGCGGTGCGCGACCTTGGTCTTCAGCTCCTGGCAGCGCTGCCGGAACAGCTTCACCAGCGTGTCGCAGCCGTCGAAGTAGAACGGTCCCTGTCCTTCCAGTTCGGCGTTGAAGGAAAAGCCGCGCACCGTCTGCATCTGCGGCAGTCTCTCGGCGATGGTCATCCGGGTCTCCTCCCCTTCCCTGGCTGCCGCCGGCTATCGCCAGGTCTTCTTCTGTTTCCAGCGCTTCTGCCCGCGTTGCGATTCCTCCGACTGGACGCCCAGGTAGAATTCCTGGATATCCTTCGATTGCAGCAGGCGTTTGGCGTCGTCGGCCATGACGATGCGGCCGAGTTCCATGACGTAGCCGTAGTCGGCCACTTCAAGTGCCACCTTGGCGTTCTGCTCGACCAGCATCATGGTCACGCCCTGCTCGCGGTTGAGCCGGCGGATGATCTGGAAGATCTCCTTCACCAAGAGCGGCGAGAGGCCGAGGCTGGGCTCGTCGAGCAGCATCAGCTTCGGCCGCGCCATCAGCCCGCGCCCGATCGCCAGCATCTGCTGCTGCCCGCCCGACAGCGTGCCGGCCGCCTGGCGCCGCCGCTCCGCGAGGATCGGGAAGTAGGAGAACACCATCTCCTCGTCCTTGCGCACGCCGTCGGCATCGTTGCGCACGAAGGCGCCCATGCGCAGGTTCTCCTCCACCGTCAGCAGCGGAAACACCTCGCGGCCCTCCGGCACGTGGACGATGCCCTTGCGCACGACCTTGTCGGGGGCGGCGCCGGCGATGTTCTCGCCGCCATACATGATCTGCCCCTTCTCGGGATCCATCACGCCGGAGATGGTCTTCATCAGCGTCGTCTTGCCGGCGCCGTTGGCGCCGAGCACGGTGACGATCTGCCCCTCGCGCACCTCCAGGCTGCAGCCGCGGATCGCCATGATCGGGCCGTAGTAGCTCTCGAGGTTGCGGACCGACAGCACGACGGCCTTTTCGGGCGCGGCGGCCGGGCGGACGGCGGCGTCTCTGATCGCGGTCATCAGGCGACCTCCCTTTCCGGCGCGTCGGATCCGCCGATATAGGCCTCGATGACCTTCGGATCGCTCTGCACCTCCTGCGCGGTTCCGAGCGACAGGACCTTGCCGTCGGCCAGCGCCAGCACCCGGTCCGACACCGCCGAAACGAGATGCATGTCGTGTTCCACCATCAGCACGGTCACGCCCATCTGCTTCTTGATGTCCTCGATCCAGAAGGCCACGTCCTGCGTCTCCTCGACAGACAGGCCCGAGGCCGGCTCGTCGAGCAGCAGGAGCCGCGGCTCGATGGCGAGCGCCCGCCCCATCTCGACCACCTTGCGCACGCCGTAGGGCAGCCCGGCGATGTACTTGTCGCGGTAGGCCTGGAGATCAAGGAAGTCGATGACCTTCTCGACCGCGGCGCGGTGAAGACGCTCGCCTTCCCGCACCTCCGGCGTGAACAGGAGCTCCGTGATGAAGTTGGACTTGCGGTGGCGATGGCGCCCCACCAGCAGGTTCTGCAATACCGTCGCCTGCTCGAACAGCTCGATGTTCTGGAAGGTGCGCGCGATGCCGAGCTTGGCGATGTCGTGCGGCGGATGCTTCAGCAGGCTCTCGCCGGCAAAGCGGATGTCGCCCTCGACGGGGTCGTAGATCCGGCTGATCAGGTTGAACAGCGTCGACTTGCCGGCGCCGTTCGGTCCGACCAGGGCGAACACCTCGCCCTCCTCCACCGAGAAGGACACCTTGTTGACGGCCACGACGCCGCCGAAGCGCAGCGTGACGTTGTCGATCTCGAGCAGGCTCATCGCATGCGCTCCGTCTTCAGGTAGCTCTTCTGGCGGCGGAACATGTCCTTGCGGTAGAAGGGGAACAGCTCGAAATAGGTGCGGATCTTGAGCCAGCGCCCGTAGATGCCCATCGGTTCGAACAGGATGAAGCCGATCAGCAGGGCACCGAAGATCGCCGATTCGAGACCCGGAATGGCGACCGTCCCGCCGCCGACCAAGCCCGAGACGAGATCGCGCGAGATCGCGATGGCCTGCGGCAGGAGAGCCACGATGACGGCGCCGAAGAAGGCGCCGTGGATCGACCCCAGGCCGCCGATGACGATCATCAGCAGCAGCTGGATCGAGATGATGATGTTGAAGGTCTCGTTGTTGAAGATACCGGCGAAATGCCCCATCAGCGCGCCCGCGAGCCCGGTGATGGCGGTCGAGATGCCGAAGGACAGGGCCTTCGTGCGGGCCACGTTGATGCCCATCGCCTGTGCCGAGACCTCCGAGTCGCGCACCGCGGCGAAGGCGCGGCCGAGTGGCGAGCGCAGGATGTTGCGGTAGACGAGCACGATGACGACCGCCACGAACAGCACAAGCCAGTAGAAGCGGTCCGGCGTCGCATAGCGGTCGAACTGGAAGCCGAGGATGTCGATGGTGGGCGCGAACAGACCCACGACGCCCGCGGTCAGCGGCTCGGCGATGACGATGAGATCGTCGGTCAGGATCGAGATCGCCAGCGTCCCGATGGCGAGGTAGATGCCGTGCAGCTTGGTCATCGGCATCGCGATCAGCGCTCCCGCGAGCCCTGCGATCACGCCGGCAAGCGGAAACGACAGGAGGAAGGGCAGGCCGAGCCGCTCCTGCAGCAGCACGTTGGCGTAGCAGCCGATGGCGAGGAACGCGGCGTGGCCGAGGCTCGCCTGGCCGGTCTGCCCGACCAGGATCATCAGGCCCATGCCGGCGATGGCCCAGATCAGCATGTTGGTCATCTCGCCGATCCAGAAGGTGCCCATCAGGAAGGGCAGGATCAGGGCGAGGGCGAGCAGCAGCATGTACCATGCCGCCTGCGCCCCGTGCCGGAAGTAGTTGATGTCGGCGTCGTAGGAGGTCTTGAAGACTGTCCGCATGGCTTCAGACCTTCTTCCTGTGGACCTGGGCGAGGATGCCGTGCGGCCTGAACACGAGGATCAGGAAAAGCAGCAGGTACGGCATGATCTGCGAGTAGCCGGCCGCGATGTAATAGGAGGCGAAGGGCTCGATCAGCCCGACGATGATGCCGCCGAGCAGCGCGCCCGGCAGCGAGCCGAAGCCGCCGATGACCGCTGCGGCGAAGGCCTTGATGCCGAGCAGGCCGATCGAGGGGTCGATCGACCCCTTGGAGGCGAACAGGATGCCGGCGACCGCCGCCACCGCCCCTGCAAGCGCCCAGATCAGCGAGTGGACGCGCTTGACCGGTATGCCCATGTAGTAGGCGGCGAGCTGGTTCTGCGAGGCGGCCTGCATGGCGACCCCGAGCCGGGTCCGGTTGAAGTAGAAGTAGAGCAGCACCGTCAGCAGCACCGTGACGACGATGATCGTCACCTCGTCGAGCCCGAGCACCAGCCCGCCGTAGCGCACGTCCCGGCCGGCGATCGGTGATTCCAGCGAAACCGGCTGGTGACCCCAGATGACACCGGCCGCGAAGCGCAGGACGAAACCGAGGGCGATCGTCAGGATGACGACGGCGACCTGGCTCTGGCCGAACATCCGCCGCAGGACCAGCATGTCGAGCAGATATCCGAAGGCACCCATGCAGAGGATGGCGATCGGGACCGAGATCCAGAAGGGCAGCCCCCAGAACTGTTCGTTCGTGAGGCCGAGCGTGATGAAGGCGCCAAGCATCATGAAGTCGCCCTGGGCGAAGTTCACCGCCTCTGTGGCCTTGTAGATGAGCACGAAGCCCAGCGCGATCAGGCCGTAGACGCAGCCATTGGCCAGCCCGCTCACGAATAACTGCAAAACGTCCAAGACGTTCTCCTCCCGCAGTTGCACGGTCTGACGCCGTGCTGTCCTCCACTCTACAGATGGCGCTGCCGTTCCCGCAAGCAGCGCCTCCGGCTCTTCTAAGGCCGGATGAACACCTTCCCGTTCGGCTTGGCATGTTCAGCCGGCACCCTCGCGACCGCTTCCTCCAGCGGCACGATGGCATTGACGTCCGTCGCCCAGCGTCCGTCGGCAAAGCGCATCTGCGCCTCGCGGATCGTGGCGATCTTGGTTTCGAGCGACGACTTCCGCATCCACTCGGTCAGCCAGAAGCCCTCGATGCGCTTGCGCATGAAGATCAGCTGGCCGGGCTCCGGAATCGGCGTCACGGCGGTGTCGAGCCGGCCATAGACGATCCAGCGCGCGCCTTTGGGCATCGCGTTGAAGATCTGTCCTGCAAGCGGGCCGGTCACGGCGTCGAGGAAGATGCGCGGCTGCTCGGCCCGCATCACCTCCTGCAGCCGGGCCGCGAAATCCGGCGCCGTCTCGTTGAGCACATGCGCGGCGCCCGCCTGCTTCAGCATTTCGATCTGATCGTCGCGCCGCACGATGGCGATCGGGCGATAGCCCTCGTCGCGCGCCACACCCATCGTCAGCTTGCAGAGCTGGCTGGCACCCGCCGTCAGCACGAAGGCCTTCTCGCCCTCCTCCTTGACGATGCCGAACATGGCGAGGGCGGTCAGCGGATTGACGATCATGGCCGCCGCGTCGGCGTCCTTCACCCCGTCCATCACGGGAATGCAGGCCGCGGCCTCGGACACCGCGTACTCGGCCCAGGAACCCCAGTTGGAAAGCCCGGTGGCGAAGGCCACGCGCTGGCCCACGAGGCGCTGCGCCTCCGGGCTCTCGCCCGCGGCCACCACGACGCCGACGCCCTCGAAGCCCGCCGGCTGGCCCTTGCGGCGCGGCTGGCCGTAGAGCCCCTTCACGAACATGACGTCGGACGGATTGATCGAGGCGAGGCTGACCTTCACAAGCACCTGCGACGGCCCTGGTTTCGGTACGCCGATCTCGCCCAGGTGCACGTAGGCATCCATGGAGTCGAGACGGGCGTCCGACCGCTCGGTCGAATAGCCGTCGTCGGTCAGCAGCAGCGCCCTCATCGTGGTTGGGATGGTCAAGGCTGTCGCTCCCTTCATGGCTTCAGGATGATCTTGCCCGCGGAACCGCGGTTCAGCACCCGCGCCAGCACGGCGGCGGCGTCGGCGAGCGGATACTCGCCCTCGATGACGGGCTTCACCTTGCCGGCCATGTACCAGCCGATCAGCTCGCGCATGTTCTCGGCATAGACGGCCGGTTCGCGGCGGGTGAAATCGCCCCAGAACACGCCGACGACGCTGAAGCCCTTCACGAGCGCGAGGTTGACGGGGAATTTCGGGATCGTGCCCGACGCGAAGCCGATGACGAGCAGCCGCCCGCCCCAGCCCATCGAGCGCGACAGCGCGTCGAAGCTCTCGCCGCCGACCGGGTCGTAGCCGACGTCGACGCCCTTGCCGCCGGTCGCCTCCTTCAGCGCGTCCTTCAGGTTGTCGTAGCCGAGCACGACGTCGGCGCCCGCTTCCTTCGCGATGGCGCGCTTCTCTTCCGACGATGCGACGCCGATGACGCGTGCGCCCATCGCCTTGCCGATCTGCACGGCCGCCGTGCCGGTCAGGCCGCCGGCGCCGAGCACGCAGAGCGTCTCTCCGGGCTTCAGCTGGCCGCGCTGTTTCAGCGCGTAGTGGGACGTGCCGTAGCCGCAGAGCAGCGCGCAGGCGTCCGCCGCCGTCACCCCGTCCGGAAGCGGCATGACGCTGCCTTCGGGGGCTGCGACCTTCTCGGCGTAGCCGCCGAGGCTGCCGAGCGCGGCGACGCGCTCGCCCACCCTGATCGAACCGACCTCGTCGCCGACGGCGACCACCCGGCCTGCCACCTCCATGCCGGGCACGAAGGGGACCGGCGGCTTCATCTGGTAGAGCCCCTGGACCAGCAGTCCGTCGGGGAAATTGACCCCGATGGCCTCGGCCTGGATCACCACCATGCGCCCCTTCGCCTCCGGCTCGGGCCAGTCGGCATAGGCGAGGTTATCGAGCGGACCGTAGTCGCGGGCGACGATCGCCTTCATGCGCTCACACCTTTTCCTGCGTGTACTTCTTCAGTTCCTGCCGCGCCACCTGGCGGCGATGCACGGCGTCGGGGCCGTCGGCGAAGCGCAGCGTGCGCAGATGCGTCCAGCTGCGCGCCAGCGGCGTGTCCTGGCTGATGCCCTGCGCGCCGAACATCTGCACCGCCTCGTCGGTGACCTTCAGCGCCACCTGCGGCGCCACCACCTTGATCTGGCTGATCCAGGGCGCGGCCGCCTTGGCGTCGCCCTGGTCCATCATCCAGGCCGCCTTCAGGCAGAGCAGCCGCGCCATCTCGATCTCCATGCGGCAATTGGCGATGATGTCGTAGTTGGCGCCGAGTTTAGCCAGCGGCTGGCCGAAGGCCTCACGGCGCATGGCACGCTGGCACATCAGCTCCAGCGCCCGCTCCGCCTGGCCGACGGCGCGCATGCAGTGGTGGATGCGGCCGGGTCCGAGCCGCCCCTGCGCAATCTCGAAGCCCGCGCCTTCGCGCAGGAGCAGGTTCGCGACCGGCACCCGCACGTTCTCGAAGCGGACATGCATGTGACCATGCGGGGCGTCGTCGTCGCCGTAGACCTGCATGGCGCGCAGCATGGTCACGCCCGGCGTGCCGGCCGGCACCAGCACCATCGAGTGGCGGCGATGCTTGGGATCGTCCTCGCCGCCCGTCTTCACCATCACGATGTAGATCCTGCAGCGCGGATCGCCGGCACCCGACGACCACCATTTCTCCCCGTTCATGACGTAGTGGTCACCATCGCGCACGCAGGACATGGAGATGTTGGTGGCGTCCGACGAAGCGACGTCCGGCTCGGTCATCAGGAAGGCCGAGCGGATCTTTCCCTCCAGCAGCGGCGCCAGCCACTCGTCCTTCTGCGCCTGCGTGCCGTAGCGCTCGAAGACCTCCATGTTGCCGGTGTCGGGTGCGGAACAGTTGAACACCTCCGCCGCCAGGTGCGACTTGCCCATTTCTTCCGCAAGGTAGGCGTATTCGACGGTCGACAGGCCGTAGCCGCGCTCCGAATCCGTCAGCCAGAAGTTCCACAGGCCGCGCTCCCGCGCCTTCGCCTTCAGGCCCTCCAGGATGTCGGTCTGTTTCTGCGTATAGGCGAAGCGATCGCCCGCCTTGCCGATCTCGGCCAGGAACTCCTCGTCGAGCGGGATGATCTCGTCACGCACCATCCGCGCCACCTTCTCGTGGATCGGTTTCAGGCGTTCGGTCATCCCGAGGTTCATGTCGGTCATTTCAGCGTCCCCTGCTCCTTGCACAGCCCGCCCTGGGCGTAGTCGACGACCTGGTCGGCGATGGCTTCGATGTCGGCGCGCGTCTCGCCGGTGCGCGGCGAGTACCAGAAGATCGGGGAATTCAGCGTCATGAACATCAGCTGGCTGGCGATTCCCGGATTGTCGAAGCGGAAGGCGCCTTCCTCGCGCCCCTGCAGCAGCGTCTCGCGGAACTGCGCGCCGTAACGGTCGCGGTAGTCGATGAGTTCGTTGAACACGGAGCGCTGTTCCGGCGTGGTCGCCCCGCGCAGGTGCATCTCGACGCCGAGCCAGACCGCCCGCTGGAACGGCTTGGTGTCGATCATCTGGAGCACGTGCGCCTTGGCCATGCGGCGCCAGCGGACCACGGCAGGCCCCGCCATGCCGCGATAGGGCGCGAGCGCCTCGAAGTTCATATCCATGCCATGGCGGAACACGTCGGCGAACAGGTCGGCCTTCGACGGAAAATGGTGATAGATCCGGCCCTTGGTGGCGCCGATCCGCCGCGCGACGTCGTCGATGGACGTGGCGGTGTAGCCCCGCTCCATGAAACAGCTGGCCGCCGCGCGCAGGATGTCGATGCGCGAACTGTCGGCAACATGCTCCCTGACGCCCAGCGCCATCTGCGTTGAAACCTCCCGTCGTCGAGCCCGGCCTGTTTTTACGGCTTTCGCCGTTTGGGCTCTTTACTGACGGTCCGATGATGAACATACTACCCGGTATGTTGTCAACGCGGCAGCGCAAAAAGCCGCGGACGGGGAGGAACGATGTCATATCTCGACGAACTGTTCTCCGTTGCCGGGAAAACGGCGCTGATCACCGGTGCCGCCAGCGGCATCGGCCTGATGGCGGCCGAGGCGCTGGTCAAGGCCGGCGCCAACGTGATGGTCGCCTCCCGCCGCGGCGCCGAATGCGAGAAGGTCGCCGCTGCGCTCCACGCGCTGGGCGGCGGCAAGGCGGACGGCTTCGCCGGCGACGTGTCGTCCGAAGCGGGCGTGGCGGCGCTGGCCGGCGAGGTGAGGGCGCGCACCGGCCGGCTCGACATCCTGATCAACAATGCGGGCCTCTCCTGGGGGGAGCCGCTCGACACCTTCCCCTACAAGGCGTGGTCGCGCGTCCTCGACGTCAACGTCACCGGCCTGTTCCACCTGACGCGCGACCTGCTGCCGCTGCTCGATGCCGCCGGGACCCACGAGGACCCCGCCCGCATCATCAATCTCGGGTCGGTGATGGGCACGCAGCCGATCGCCGACGGCGCCTATTCCTACACGGCGTCGAAGGCGGCCGTTCACCACCTGACGAAGACGCTCGCCGGCGAACTCGCCGGCCGGCACATCACCGTCAACGCCTTCGCGCCGGGTCCCTTCCAGAGCCGCATGACGGCTTTCGCCACGGGCACGGAGGAGAAGGCCGCCAAGGTGGGCAGCCGCGTGCCGCTCGGCCGCATCGGGCGCCCGGATGACATCGCCGGTGCGACGCTCTATCTGTGCAGCCGTGCCGGCAGCTACGTGACGGGGGCGATCCTGCCGCTCGATGGCGGCCAGTCGGTACAGCACGGCATGTCGCTGTTCAAGGACTGACACTCCCCCATGGAAAACGCCAAGCAGACGATCACCACCGACGATCTCATCGCAGCCGTCGGCACCGAGATCGGCGTCTCGCCCTGGCGCACCGTCAGCCAGACGATGATCGACCGCTTCGCCGACGCGACGGACGACCACCAGTTCATCCATGTCGACCCCGAGAGGGCTGCCCGCGAGACGCCTTTCGGCGGAACGATCGCCCACGGCTTCCTGTCGCTGTCGCTGCTCTCGACGCTGGCCTACGAAACCATCCCGCCGCTCGACGGCGCGACCGTTGGCATAAACTACGGTTTCGACGAGATCCGCTTCAAGGCGCCGGTCAAATCCGGCGCCCGCGTGCGTGCGCGCTTCGTGCTGGTCAAGGCCAACGTCCGCCCGTCCGGCTGGATCGAGGTCGCCCACGACGTGACCATCGAGATTGAAGGGTCGAAGAAGCCGGCGCTCACCGCGCGCTGGCTCACGCTGACCCAGCTTCCGCGTCAGGAGGAGACGCAATGAACGATCCCAATGCGCTCGATCCGGCCGTGCTCGGACCCTATCTGGAAGCCAACGTAGCCGGTTTCCGCGGCCTGCGCGGAATCGAGAAGTTCAAGGCCGGCCAGTCGAACCCGACCTACCGCCTGACCGCGGCCAGCGGCGACTACGTGCTGCGCGCCAAGCCGCCCGGCCAGCTCCTCAAGTCCGCCCATCAGGTGGATCGCGAGTTCCGCGTCATCAGGGCGCTCGGGGCGACCGGCTTCCCGGTGCCCGAAGTGCTTCATCTCTCCGGCGATGATTCGCCGATCGGCCGCATGTTCTACGTGATGACCTTCGTCGACGGCCGCATCCTGTGGGACCCCGCCTTGCCGGAGGTCGCCGATCCGGCCGAGCGCGGCGCCATCTACGACGCGATGAATGCGACGCTGGCGAGGCTCCATGCCGTCGACGTCGAGGCGGCGGGCCTTGCCGACTACGGGCGCCCCGGCAGCTATTTCGAGCGCCAGATCGGCCGCTGGGGCGGGCAGTACCGCGCCTCCGAGACCGGAACGGTTCCCGACATGGAGACCCTGATGGCCTGGCTCGAGGCCAACCGGCCGGCGGATGACGGCATCGTCGCGCTGGTGCATGGCGACTACCGGCTGGACAACATGATCTTCGCCAGAAACGAGCCGAAGGTCGTCGCCGTGCTCGACTGGGAGCTCTCGACGCTCGGTCACCCCTATGCCGACCTCGCCTACCAGTGCATGCAGTGGCGGCTGCCGCATGCTTCCGGCTTCCGCGGCCTCGGCGGCATCGACCGAACGGCAATCGGCCTGCCGACCGAGGAGGAGTATGTCGCCGCCTACTGCCGCCGCCGCGGCATCGACGGCATCGGCGACTGGACCTTCTACCTCGCCTTCTCCTTCTTCCGCCTCGCGGCGATCTGTCAGGGCGTCTACAAGCGCGCGCTGGACGGCAATGCGTCCAATCCGGAGAAGGCGCGGACCTATGGCGAGGCGGTGAAGCTGCTGGCGGGCCTCGCCGTCCGGCGCATCCAGACGGGGGAGTAGTCCATGGGACGGTTTTCGGGCAAGGTCGTCATCATCACCGGCGCCTGCGGCGGCTTCGGCAGCCGGACGGCGGAGCGGATGGCCGAGGAAGGTGCGAGCCTGGTTCTTTCCGACATGGACCAGGCGCGGCTCGACCGCGTGGCGGGCGGCCTTTCCGCTCCGGTGGCGACTCTGGCCGGCGACGTGTCGGATGAAGCTCTCTCGCGCGACCTCGTGGCACTGGCGGTCGAGCGTTTCGGTCGGCTCGATATCGCCATCAACAATGCCGGCATCGCGCAGAGCTTCGTCAGGCTGGCACAGCTCTCGGCTGAGGAGGCGCGCCGCATCTTCGACATCGACCTGCTCGGCGTCTTCTTCGCCATGAAGCACCAGCTCCAGGCGATGGAGAGCCAGTACAAGGCGGACGGCAGCGGCGGAACGATCGTCAACATCGCCTCGGTGGCCGGGCTGGCGGGCGCGCCGAAGCTGTCGGTCTACGCCGCCGCCAAGCACGGCGTCGTCGGCCTGACGCGTTCGGGCGCGGCGGAATATGCCTCGCGCGGTATCCGCGTGAACGCCGTCTGTCCCTCTTTCGCCCGCACGGCAATGGTCGACGCCTTCGTCCAGATCTCCGGCCGCGCGGAGGCCGAAGCGCTCGACGACCTCACGCGCGGCGTGCCGATGAAGCGGGTGGCCGAAGTCGACGAGATCGTGGAGGCGATTCTCTTTGCCGCCGACCCGAAGAACTCCTTCATGAACGGCCACGCGCTCGCGGTCGACGGCGGCATAACCGCGCTGTGATCCGGATGTCGGTGCGGAGCCGCGGCTAGCCGGCGGCGACGTACGGTTCCGGTCCGAGTGCGGCCATGGCGTCCGCCGCCACCACCCGGTTCCGGCCGGAGCGCTTGGCCTGGTAAAGCAGGTCGTCGGCGATGCGATAGAGCTCGCTGAACGGCCGGGGCGCGTCGAAACGGACGCAACCGATGCTGGCCGTCAGTTGCCACGGCGTACCGTTTGGCCTGAACCGCAGAGCTTCCACCGCTCTTCGGACCCGGCCGGCGATGGCGCCTGCGTCGCACGGTCCATTGAGATACACCGCAAATTCCTCTCCGCCCAGCCGGCCGACGACATCCTCGCCGCGGATGGCCGAACGGATCGCCGACGCCATGAGCCGCAATGCCTCGTCGCCGTTGCCGTGTCCGAATCGATCGTTGATGCGCTTGAACCGATCGGCGTCGATCACCAGCAACGCGCCGGATCCATCGCCCCGCGAAACCGGGGAGGATGCGAGCGACGCCTCCACATGGGCTGCGAAGGCCCCGCGGTTGAGACAGCCCGTCAGCGAATCGGTCGTCGCCGCCTCCATGAGCCGATGGTTGGCGATAGCGAGTTCGCGCAGCTTGAGCGTCAGATAGAAGAACAGCGGACCTGCCAGCATCAACGGGATGATGGTGCCGCTGAAGATGGACAGGCCGAGCGCGGGCTGGCCGAGCTTGCGGAACAGGAGCCAGTTTGCGGTCTGCGCGAACAGGATGCAGCCGAGGGTGCCGAACGCAGTCCAGCGCACGAGCGTGCGCCGTCCGCGCGGTGACATGTCCTTCAGCGTCGCCAGCACCGCATCCTCCGAATCCGAGGCGCAATATTAGCGAGCGGTTATGAAGGACCCGTTAGCGGAACCGGGAAGATTGTCGGGACCGGGGGCCGTCAACCGTCCCGCGCCGATTCCTCCAGGAAATCCCAGGCATAATCCGAGAAGGAGCGCCAGACCTCGACGCGGAACGCCGCCTCCGCGGTCCTCAGCAGCACCACCTCGATCTTGCCGAGCACGGTGCGCGAGCAGGCGCCGACCGGGAAGGCCTGGAGAGAAAGGTCCTGCGGGCAGCCCGCGTTGAGACAGGCCGCGGCGCCGGGGCCTTCGACGAGGATGGCCAGGTTGCGGTGGGAGACATCGACCGCAGAGTGCAGCACCCCGACGGCGCCGCAGAGACCCGCGAGATTTGCGCCGCCCTCGTCGATCACCAGCCATTCGTCGGGGCCGAGCCACAAGGCGCGGCGGCTCCGGCTCTCCGAAACGGCCGAGTTCTTCGGCGCCGTCGGCAGCGCCAGCCCGAGGGCATGCGACAGAGACGCGAGCGACAGGTCCGGCGCCCGAAGCACGATCCGGCTGGCGGGTCCTGCGGCGGTCAGCGTCACATGGCCCGCCGAAGCCTTGCGGCCGGCGTGCTTCTGACGGCGTTCGGCGAAGGCGATCTCAGCCATGGAGCCTCTCTCCCTTCTGGTCGAAGAAGACCGTGTCGCAGACCTCGACCTCGATCGTGGCGGCCGGCATCGGCACGTGGAGGGTCTGTCCCATGCGGTCACGGCCGCCCTCGATCACGGCCAGCGCGATTGAATGGCCGCAGTTCTCCGACCAGTAGGACGAGGTGACGTGACCGATCATCTTCATCGGCACCGGCTGCTTCGGGTCGGCGACGATCTGCGCGCCTTCCTCCAGCACGGTCCTGGGATCCTTCGTCCGCAGCCCGACGAGCTGCCGACGGCCGGGCGCCACGAGATCGGGCCGCCGGAGGCCGCGGATGCCGACGAAGTCCGTCTTCTTCTTGCCCACTGCCCAGTCGAGCCCCGCGTCGTCGGGCGTGACCGTTCCGTCTGTGTCCTGGCCGACGATGATGTAGCCCTTCTCTGCCCGCAGCACGTGCATCGCCTCGGTGCCGTAGGCGCAGGCGCCGTGCTTGCGGCCCTGTTCCCACAGCGCCTCCCAGACGGCTTCGCCGAAGTCCGCCGGCACGTTCACCTCGAAGCCGCGCTCGCCGGTGAACGACATGCGGAACAGCCGCGTCGGCACGCCGCAGATCTTTCCCTCGCGCACCGACATGTGCGGCATGGCCGCATCCGACAGGTCTATTCCCTCGACCAGCGGCGCGATGATCTCGCGGGATCGGGGTCCCTGCACCGCGATGACCGCCCACTGTTCGGAGGCCGAGGTGAGCCAGACCGACAGATGCGGGAATTCGGTCTGCAGGTAGTCTTCCATGTGATTGAGCACACGCGCCGCACCGCCCGTCGTCGTCGTGACGTGGAACCGGTCGTGCGCAAGCCGCCCGACCACGCCGTCGTCGTAGATGAAGCCGTCCTCGCGCAGCATGATTCCGTAGCGGCAACGGCCGGGTTCCAGCTTCTGCCAGGGGTTGGTGTAGAGCAGCTCCATGAACGCGGCTGCGTCCGGCCCGACCACTTCGATCTTGCCCAGCGTCGACGCGTCGAAGAGCCCCGCCGCCTGGCGCACCGTGCGGCATTCGCGGTTCACCGCGGCATGCATGTCCTCGCCGGCCTGCGGATAGTACCAGGCGCGCTTCCACTGTCCGACGTCCTCGAACACCGCGCCGTGCCGCTCCTCCCAGCCGTGGATCGGCGTCCTGCGCGTCGGGTCGAAGAGCCTGCCCCGGGCGTGGTTGACGATGGCGCCGTAGGTCACCGGCGTATAGGGCGCGCGGAACGTGGTGAGGCCGACCTCCGGGATATCCTTGCCCAGCATCTCCGCCGCGATGGCGAGGCCGTGCAGGTTCGAGGTCTTGCCCTGGTCGGTCGCCATGCCGTTGGTGGTGAAGCGCTTGACGTGCTCGATCGAGTGCATGCCTTCCTTGACCGCCTGGCGGATGTCCTTGGCGGTGACGTCGTTCTGGAAGTCGACGAAGGCCTTCACCTTCGTGCCCTTGCCGGCGCCGGGGGCGGCACCCACCATGCCGGCCGACCAGCCCTCGCTCGCCTCGACCCTGATCGCCGGACGCGTGCCGCCGGACCGGCCCGCAGCCTTGGCGGCGCGCTCGCCGGCCGCCAGCGCCTCGCGGATCGCCGCGGCGAGATCATCGGTGCCGTTGCACGATCCGACGCTGACGCAGTCCTGCGCATAGGTGCCCGGCACGAAGCGCTGCGTGCCCGGCTCGAAGGCAACCTTGCCGCGCGACTGCGAGAAGAGGTGGACGCTGGGCGTCCACCCGGCCGACATCAGCAGGGCGTCGACCGGAATCAGCCGGCCGGTGCCCTCGCCCGTCTTCGGCTGCACCGTGATCGACCTGACCCGCAGCGAGCCGCCCACGGACGTCACCGCCCGTCCGGGCAACACCTCGATGCCGAGCCCCTTGGCCTCGTCCACCGCCGCCCCCGTCGGATTGTCGCGCAGGTCGACGATGACGCGAACGTCGACGCCCGCCTTCTTCAGGTCGATGGCGCCGCGATAGGCGGACTCGTTGGCGGTGTAGACACCGACAGTGCGGCCCACAGAGACGCCGTAGTGATTGAGGTAGGTCCGCGCGGCCGAGGCCAGCATGATGCCGGGGCGGTCGTTGCCGGCAAACACCATGTGTCGCTCGATCGAGCCGGCGGCGAGGATCACCCGCTTCGCCCGCACCTGCCACAGCCGCTCGCGCGGCAGGTCGCCGGGCTCTGCCAGATGGTCCGTCACGCGCTCGACCAGGCCGAGGAAATTCTGTGCATAGTAGCCGAAGGCGGTGGTGCGGGGGAGCAGCGTCACGCCGTCGATCTGCGACAGACGCCGCACCGTCTGCTGCGTCCAGTCCCAGCCGTCGAGCCCGTCGATGCGGGCGCCGCTCTCGTAGCGCATGGCACCGCCGAACCTCGCCTGCTCGTCGCAGAGGATGACGCTCGCGCCGCTCTCCGCCGCCGCGAGCGCAGCGGCGAGGCCGGCCGCGCCGCCGCCGACCACGAGCACGTCGCAATGGGCGAAACGCGAGGAATAGTGGTCCGGGTCCGGCTGGTCCGGCGCGATCCCGAGGCCCGCCGCCTGGCGGATGTTCGGCTCGTAGAGCTTGGCCCAGGCGGCCTTCGGCCACATGAATGTCTTGTAATAGAAGCCGGCCGAGAAGAACGGCGAGGCGAGGTCGTTGATCGCGCCGACGTCGAAGGCGAGCGACGGCCAGCGGTTCTGCGAGACGGCGGTCAGCCCGTCATAGACCTCCTGCACCGTCGCCCGCACGTTGGGCGTCCGTCGGGCCGCGTCGCGGTGGATGCCCACGAGTGCGTTCGGCTCTTCCGCGCCGGCCGACAGGATGCCGCGCGGTCGGTGGTACTTGAACGAGCGGCCGACGAGATGGACGCCGTTGGCGAGCAGCGCCGAAGCGAGCGTGTCGCCCTCCCGCGCCGCATGGGGCTCGCCGTCGAAGGTGAAGCGGAGCGACTTCGCGCCGGCCAGACGTCCGGCGCCTGCGATACGATGCGTCTCGGCCATCAGGCCTCACCCTTCTTCACTGGAGTGGTGCGCGTCCGCTTCGGCGCCGGCTTAGGCTCGTCGGCCTCGTCAGGCTTTCCCGGCACGGCTGCCGCGGCGGGCGCCTCGCCCTTCGCGCTCGCGGCAGTC
>Ga0208243_1000220_pt1 | contig 40271 bp, 34 predicted proteins | sample Subbio2Aug_QV12A_FD_184826 | JGI IMG/M metagenome (GOLD analysis project Ga0208243, IMG submission 184826) | Serpentinite rock and fluid subsurface biosphere microbial communities from McLaughlin Reserve, California, USA - CR12Aug_QV12A (SPAdes) | ecosystem: Environmental > Terrestrial > Deep... | reverse complement strand
GAGGCCCGCCAGCGCCACGGCCTGCCGGGTCGCCGTCGTGATCGGGTCCAGAAGGATCGCCGGAACCTCGCCTGCCATCTCCTGCGCCAGCCCGGCCAGCGGCGCGCCGCCCAGGATCACCACCTCGGCCCCGTCGCGTGCCGCCTCGGTCGCGAGGTCCCGCAGCACAGTGCGCCGGGTCTCGGCCACATCGCTGACTTGCGCGGCATGGTCGGGGGGCGTCCGCACCCCCAGGCAGCGCGTGCCCGCGCCCAGCGCCTCGACGCTGGCCAGATACCAGCCGCGCATCGCCGGGGTGAATGTCACGATGGCAAAACGCGGCCCCAGTTGCAGCGCCGACAGGATCGAAGCCTCGGCCATGCCCACGACCGGGAAGCCGAAAAGCTCACGCGCGGCGGGAAGGCCGGGGTCACCGAAGGCCGCGATGATGGCGGCGTCGGCGGGTCCGGCCTCGGCGATCATCTCCAGCGCGATGGCCCCGGCAATCTGCGCCTCGGCCAGCGAGGAGATGTAGGGAAAGCCGCGGGGGGCGGTGAGGGCGATGACCTCGGCCCCCGGCGCGGCGGCGCGGGCGAGGTCCGCCATGCGGTCGGTCATCGCTTGCGTCATGTTGGGGTTCACGACCAGAAGTCGCATCAGCCCGCCCCCGAAAGGACTGGAGCCAGCCGTTCAGCCAACCCCAGAAGCGCCGCATCCTGCCCGGGTGCGGCCATGATCTGCATTCCGAGTGGCAGCCCCGCGCGCGTTTTCCCGCAGGGCAGGCTGATCGCCGGGCAGCCCGCGTGGTTCGCCTGCGGAGTAAAGCTTGCATGGTCGCGGGGCGATGCGGGGCGGCCGCCGATGACCTTCGGCGCGATGTCCTCGACCGGCCAGGCGGGACAGGGGGTCGTGGGAGTCATCAGGAAGGGGTGCTGCGCCAGGAAGGCCCGCAGCGTCTCTCCCATCCGGTGGCTGGCCTGGTGTGCGGCGGCGACCTCGACTCCGTTCAGCGCCAGCCCGCGTTCGATCTGCTCGGCGATGCCCGGGCCGAACAGTGTGGGGTCGTCGCGGAAGCTGTCGCCGTGCAGGGCCGCGAGTCCCGCCCATTGCAGGGGCGCCACGTCCGCCCGCCCCGACGCCTGGGGCCAGGTGGGGGCAGCCTCGACCACCGGGACCCCGGTCGCCCGGACCCGTTCCACGGCAGCGATGGTGACCGCGGCCACCTCGTCATCCAGCACCTGCCCGAGGCCGAAGTCCAAGGCAAAGGCCAGCGTCACCGGGCCAGGGACCGCGGGGGCAATTCCAGCCAACACCGACATGGCAAGGGTGATATCCTCCATGCAGCGCGCGATCGGGCAGACGACGGAGATGCCCCAGACCGGCTCGTCAAAGCCGGGGCCATAGGGCACCAGGTCCTGGCTGGGCTTGAAGCCGATCACCCCCACATGCGCCGGGGGTCGCCGGGTGGAGCCACCCGCATCGGTCCCCAGCGCCAGGGGCGCGAACCCTGCCGCCACCGCCGCCGCGGGTCCGCCGGAGGACCCGCCCGGCGTCAGGCGCGGATCGACCGGGTTCCGCGTCATTCCGTAAAGCGGCGTGTTCGTCACTCCCATGCAGGCAAGCTCCGACGTGGCGCCGATCCCCAGCACAACCGCCCCTGCCGCCCGCAGCCGGGCCACGGCAACCGCATCCGCGGGCGCCACAAACCCGGCATAGCGGCGTGAGCCCTGGGTCACTTCCAGACCCCGGACCCAGAGGTTGTCCTTGATGACGACGGGCACGCCTGCAAGCGGAAGCCGCTCTCCCCTGTCGACGCGGCTCTGCACGCCTTGCGCCTCGGCGAGGGCCTTTGGGTTCAGCCGGACCAGCGCATTGAGGCTTTGGTTGAGCTGGTCGACCCGGGAAAGGCTTCGGGCAAGAATCTCTTCCGCCCCGACCTTGCGAGCCGCAACTGCCACGGCGATGGCGGAGGCAGTCTCGGGGTCACGGTTGACCAAAAGAGTCCGTGGCGCGTCGAGGGGTGCCGTTGTGGGGGACATCATCGGTTTCCCTGTCTGCCTGCACTGCCGACCATGGGTCAGGTGAGCCGCGAAGCTGAGCGGCGACTGCGGGACTGCTCGGAGCCGGCCCGGGATTGCGCAACCGGGCGGCAGTTTTCCACTGTCGCGCACCAGGAACCGGCAGAGTTGAATCGGCCGATGCTCCGGGGTCGGAGGCGGGGCCCTCTGCCGGTGGGTCATGCCCGGCCCGCGAACTGCCCGGAGCAGGTCGTCGACGCGGGTTTCCTGTTGACTGCAGACGGCGAATCCTCCAAGCATGTCTCGTAAACCTATCATACAGGTTTAGGGGTTATTGCATGAAGAGCGACGGCCTGGCGTCGACAGGTGGCTTGGTGGGCAGCGTGATCGGGGCGATCACCCGGCTGATCCGGGATGAGGACCTGATGCCCGGCGACCGCCTGCCCTCGGAAGCGCAGCTGTCGAAGGACCTTAGCGTGTCCCGCACAGTGGTGCGTGAGGCGATGCGGTCGCTTGAAGCGATGCAGATCGTCGATCTTGCCACCGGGAAACGGGCGACCGTGGCCCATATCAGCCCCAGCGCCATGTCGCTGATGATCGAGCACGGGGTGCATACCGACCAGATCAGCATCCAGCAGATCTACGACGTGCGCCGCACCATCGAGACGCGGATCGTCACCTTGGCAGCCATCCGCCGGACCGAGGCCGAGGCGGCCGTCATCGTGAACCTTGCGCGTGAGATGCGGAGCGTCCGTGCCGATGCCGACCAGCTGATGGAGGCCGATCTCGCCTTTCACCAGGCGCTGGCGCGGGCCTCGCGCAATCCGGTGTTCGAACTGATCGTGGGGGCGTTCCAGGGGATCACCCGGCAGACCTGGCCGATGGGCTGGAAAAGCCGGACCACGGCGGAGGCGCGCGAAACGATGGTCGCCACCCATGAGGAAATCGCCCGCGCCGTGGCCGAGGGCGACCCCGTGGCGGCGAACGCGGCGATGGCCGTCCATTTCGACGAAAGCGTTCGCGCGCTGCTGTCGGCAGGAATGGCGTAGGAGGACGCGATGCGGATCACGTCCCTTGAAACCATCCGCATCGCCGAACGGCCGAACCTGATCTGGCTGCAGGTCCATACCGACGAGGGGATCACCGGCCTCGGCGAGACCTTCTTCGGCGCGGCCACGGTCGAGGCGCATGTCCACGAATACATCGCCCCCCGCGTCATCGGCCGCGACCCCCTGCAGATCGACCGGCTGTCGGCCGAGCTTGTGGGATACGTGGGCTTCCGCTCCTCGGGCGCCGAGACGCGGGGCAATTCGGCCTTCGACATCGCGTTGTGGGACCTGTTCGGCAAGGCCGTGGGCCAACCCATCGCGCAGCTTCTGGGCGGGTTCACCCGGCAGGAGATCCGCACCTACAACACCTGCGCCGGGACCGAATACATCAAGGAGGCGACGGGCCAGCAGACCGCGAATTATGGGCTTGGCGGGGGTCGCGATTACGACGACCTGAACGCCTTCCTGACGCGGGCCGACGAACTGGCGCTGTCGCTTCTGGAAGACGGCATCACGGGCATGAAGATCTGGCCCTTCGACGCGGCGGCCGAGAGGAGCGGCGGGCAGTACATCGAGCTTCCGGACCTGAAGGCCGCGCTGGAACCGTTCGAGAAGATCCGCAAGGCGGTGGGCGACCGGATGCAGATCATGGTCGAGTTGCATTCCTTGTGGCAGCTTCTGCCCGCGATGCAGATCGCCCGCGCGCTGGAGCCGTTCCAGACCGCCTGGCACGAAGACCCGATCCGGATGGACAGCCTGTCCAGCCTGAAGCGCTATGCCGAAGTGTCGCCCGCGCCCATCGCCGCGTCGGAAACCCTGGGCGGGCGCGGGGCCTTCCGTGACCTTCTGGAAACCGGAGTTGCCGGAGTGGTGATCGTCGACATCAGCTGGTGCGGTGGCCTGTCAGAGGCGCGCAAGATCGCCAGCATGGCCGAGGCCTGGCACCTGCCCATCGCCCCGCACGACTGCACGGGTCCGGTGGTGCTGGCCGCCTCGACCCACCTGTCGCTCAATGCGCCGAACGCGCTGGTGCAGGAAAGCGTACGGGCCTTTCACCGAACCTGGTACCGGGACATCGTGACCACCCTGCCGCCGATAAGGAATGGCATGATCACGGTGCCGCCGGGTCCCGGACTGGGGCTGGAGCTTAGCCCCGAACTCGACCGTGCCTTCACGGTCAGCCGCAGAAGATCGGATGCGGCAACGATCTGAAACACCGATCACGGACAGGGAGGAGACAGAGAATGAGACTGAAGGGACTGGCGCTTGTCGCCACATTGCTGTCAGGGACATCAGCCCTGGCACAGGAGCCGCTGGACATCGTGTTCACGGTGCACTCGGGGGCCTCGAACACCTTCTGGCAAGCCGTTCAGAAGGGATTTGAGGACGGTTGCACCAAGCTCGCTGCCAACTGCCAGATGGTTTATGTGCAGACCGACGGCTCGGTGCAGGAGCAGGTGGCGAACATGGAGGCCGCCATCGCGCGGAACCCGGATGCGCTTCTGACCTCGATCGTCGACAACAACGCCTTCGACGACGTGATCAAGCGCGCCCGCGATGCCGGGATCATCGTCATCGCGTCGAACGTGGACGACCTGGAAGGCGCCGCAGGCAATGCGCGGCAGGCCTTCATCGGGCAGGGCTTCGTGCCGGCGGGCTATTCGCTGGCCCAGGCGCAGTGGAAGAACATGCCGGCCGAAGGCGACCTGCATATCCTGGTCGGCGTTTCGGCCCCGGGCCAGAACTGGTCGGAACAGCGCGCGCTGGGGGTGACGAACTTCCTGGACGAGCAGATCGCCGCCAACCCGGACCGCAAGATCACCTACGAGAAGATCGACTCGGGAACCGACCTTGCCACCGTGGGCGACCGCGTCGGCGCCTATCTGTCGGCGAATCCCAACACCAACGCCTATTTCGACACCGGCTTCTGGCACGCTGCCGTCGGTCGAGTACTGGCGGACCGCGGTGTGGAACCTGGCAAGGTCCTGCTTGGCGGTTTCGACCTCGTTCCCGAAGTGCTGGAGCAGATGAAGGCCGGATATGTCCAGGTCCAGGTCGACCAGCAGCCCTACATGCAGGGGTTCATGCCGGTGATGCAGGTCTACCTGGCAAAGACCGTGGGCCTCGCGCCTGCCGACATCGACACCGGGCAGGGCATCGTCACCCCGGACATGGTCGACGCGATCATGGAGTTGTCGGCCAAGGGCCTGCGCTGAGATCCATAGCCCCTGGCGTCCAGCCGGGGGCATTCCCTTGCCCAGGAAAGCGCCCATGCGACGCCTTTTGAAACTTGCCCTGCAGAAACCCGAACTGGCGGCGACGCTGCTGTTGCTGCTTATGGTCCTGTTCTTCCAGGTTCGGTCCGGCGGAGTGTTTCTTGACTACAACAACCTTCGCGGCATCCTCGGCTTCCTGCCGGAAATGGCCCTGGTCGCGATCGGAGTCACGCTTCTGATGATCGCCGGCGAGTTCGACCTGTCCGTGGGGTCGGTCTTCGCCCTGTCGCCGATGACGATGGCGGTGCTGATGGTGGCGGGGTGGAGCTTCTGGCCCGCCTTCCTGGTTGCACTTCTGGCCTGCGTCGTCGTGGGCCTGCTGAATGGCTGGCTGACGATCTGGTTCGACATCCCCTCGTTCATCACCACGCTGGGCATGATGTTCATGGCCCGGTCGATGACGGTCGTGGTCTCGGGCGGCTTTCCGCCGCGGCTGGACTTCGAGCTGATCCCCGAACATCTGTTCGTGGCCTATGTCGGCCCGGGTGAGATGTTCCGCGCCTCGTTCCTGTGGCTGGTGGCAATCGCGGTGATCGTGGGAATGCTGCTGTCGCGGACGAACTTCGGCAACTGGGTGCGCGCCACCGGCGGCTTCCTGCCCGCGGCCCAGGCAATGGGCATTCCGACGCACCGGGTGAAGCTGGCCTGCTTCGTGATCTGCTCGGTCCTGGCAGGCTTGGCCGGAATCATCCAGGTCTTGCGCCTTGGCTCTCCGCTGCCGTCCTTGGGGATGGGGTATGAGCTGCAGGCCGTATCGGCCGCAGTGATCGGAGGGACCTCGCTGTCGGGTGGCATCGGGTCGATCATCGGCGGGATCATCGGGGCAACGCTGATCCGGGTGATCGACAACGGCATGGTGATGAGCCAGATCGACGGCACCTGGTTCCAGTTCGCCGTCGGCGCCCTGACGATCTTTGCCGTGGTGGGCAACGCCTGGCTGCGCAAGCGTGGTCGCGCGATGAAGGTGGAGACCGATCCGAAATGACCGATCCGATCATTCAGGTAAAGGACCTGCACAAGTGGTATTCCGGCGTCCATGCGCTGAAGGGCGTGTCGCTGGACATCAATCGGGGCGAGGCGCTGGGCCTTGTCGGTGACAACGGGGCGGGGAAGTCCACGCTGATCAACATCCTGTCGGGCCTGCATCGCCCCGACCAGGGCCAGATCCTGATGGACGGCCGCCCCGTCGACATCCGCAATCCGAAGGACGCGATGGGGCTGGGGATCGAGACGATCTACCAGTACAACTCGATGGTCCCGATCATGTCGATCGCCCGCAACCTGTTCATCGGGCGTGAGCCATTGAAGTTCTCGCTGGGTGGTCTGGGCTGGCTTGACCTCAAGCGGATGCGCGAGGACAGCGTCGCGGCCATCGCCGACGTTGACCTGCACCTGCGGTCCCCCGACGCGCTGGTCGGCGAATTGTCGGGCGGCCAGCGGCAGGGGGTGGCCATCGCGCGGGCGATGCATTTCCGGTCGAAGGTGATGATCCTGGACGAACCCACCAACCACCTGTCGGTGAAGGAGACGAACAAGGTCATCGGCTTCGTGCGCGGCTTGCGCGATCAGGGCGTGACCGCGATCTTCATCAGCCACAACATGCACCACGTCTTTGCCTGCTGCGACCGGGTGGTGGCGATGGCCCTGGGCCAGGTGGTGCTGGACAAGCGGATCGGCGACACGTCGATCGAGGAAGTGCAGGACGTTCTCTGAGACGGGCATGGCAGAGCTGACGGGAAAACGCGCGCTGATCACCGGGGGCCTTGGCACCATCGGGCGGGCATTGGCATCGGCCTTCCGCGACGCGGGGGCCGAGGTCACGCTGCTTGACCGGCCCGGCTCTGCGCCCCCGGCGGGCTTTGGCTGGATCGGGGTCGACCTTGCCGACCTTGCGGCCTCGACCCGCGCGGTGGAAGGGACCGAGCCCTTCGACATCCTGGTCAACAACGCCGCGATGATCCTGAACCGCCCGCTGGAAGAGGTCTCGATCGAGGACTACGAACAGGAGTTGCGGGTCAACTCCTCTGCCGCCTTTGCCCTGTCGCGGGCCGTGGCCCCCGGCATGAAGGCGAGCGGCTGGGGGCGGATCATCAACCTGACATCGCTGACGCTGAATGGCCAGTGGGAGGGGTTCGTGCCCTATGTCGCCTCGAAAGGCGCGCTGTACGGGCTGACCAAGGCCCTTGCGCGTGAGCTTGGGGCGCATGGCATCACGGTGAATGCCATCGCCCCCGGCGCTGTGCGGTCGGAGGCCGAGGATCGCGTCTTTGCGGACCGGCTGGAAGAATACAACGCCTGGATCCTGGCCCATCAGTCGGTGAAGCGGCGGATCGAGCCGGTGGACATCGCCGAGGCCGCGCTGTTCCTGGCGTCGGACCGCGCCCGGATGATCAGCGGGCAGAACATCGGCGTCGACGGGGGCTGGTGATGCGACTTGCCGCAGGCCAGGCGACGGCGATCCTTGACCCGCAGGCGGGCGCGGGCGTGGTGTCGCTGGACGTCGGCAAGCGGGCCATCCTGTCCACCGGCACCGGGCGCGCGGCGGGCAGCCCCTTTGCGCAGGCGATGAACCTTCTCCTCCCGTTCTCGAACCGCATTTCGGGGCCGTTTCCTTACGAGGGTCGCACCCACCCCGTCCCCGCCAACCTGCCGGGCGAACCCTTTCCGATCCACGGCGACGGATTTCAGAAGGCCTGGTCCGTCGCGGCGCAGGGACCGGACCATGCGACGCTGACCCTTTCGGGCGGCATCGGCCCCTACGTCTACGACGCCGAGGTTACCTACCAGCTGACCCCCAGCACGCTATCCGCCCGCCTGGTCATGACCAATCGTGCCGATATCGCGCTCCCCTACGGCGGCGGCTTCCATCCCTGGTTCCCCCGGCACCCCGACAGCCACCTTGCCTTCCGCGCCACCGGCTATTGGCCGCAGGACGCCCGCCACCTCCCGCGAACCACGTCGCCGGACCCTCTGCCCCCTGCCCTGGTCTTCGACCGGCCCGCGCGCTTGCCCGATGGCTGGATCAACACCGCCCTCGCAGGCTGGGACGGCCAGGCCAGCCTGCACCAGCCCGGCCTGCGGATCGACATCCTTGCCACCGGCTGCGAAACCCTCATCCTCTATTCCCCCGCCACCGACGCCCCCTTTCTCTGCATCGAGCCGGTGAGCCACCCGGTCGATTCCCATACCCTGCCCGGCCAGCCCGGCCTGACCCGTCTTGCCCCGGGCGAAAGCCTGGTGCTGGGCCTGACCCTGTCCTGGACGCCCGACCCCGAAGGAGCCCCCGCATGACCAGCCTTGCCACCCCGGTTTCCGTGCCCCGCGACTACAGCCTGACCGGCCCCGCGTCCAAGCGCGCCATCGAGATCGGCCTCGCCTCGGCCGAGTGGTACCACACCGAGGTGCCGCGCAAGGTGATGAAGGAGCTGATGCAGCGCCGCGACGGCCCGGCGATCCGCGACACGATCATCTGGGCGCTGGGTCATGTGCTGTTCGCGGCGGGGGGCATCTACTTCTGGGGCACCTGGTGGTGCGTGCCGTTCTGGATGGCTTACGGCGTTCTCTACGGTTCAGCCTGCGACTCGCGCTGGCACGAATGCGGCCATGGCACCGCCTTCCGCACCGGCTGGATGAACGACGTGGTCTACAACATCGCCTCGTTCCAGGTGATGCGGAACCCCGTCGCCTGGCGGTGGAGCCACGCCCGCCACCACACCGACACCTACATCGTCGGCCGCGACCCCGAGATCGCCTTCATGCGCCCCCCTGCCGTGGTCAAGCTGCTGCTGGCCTTCGTGGGCGTGCAGGCGGCGTGGGAGTCGCTGGGCATCCTGATCCGTCAGGCCGGAGGGAGGGTTTCCGACGACGAAAAGGACTACATCCCCGAAAGCGAACGCGGCAAGGCGATCCTGGCGGCGCGGATCCACATGGCGATCTATGCGGGCACCATCGTCGCCGCGCTGGCCTGGCAGTCCTTCATCCCGCTGATGCTGATAGGCCTGCCGCGCATCTATGGCTGCTGGCACATGGTGATGACCGGGCTTCTCCAGCACGGGGGGCTGGCGGACAACGTCATCGACCATCGGCTGAACAGCCGCACCGTCTACATGAACCCGATCTCGCGCTTCATCTACTGGAACATGAACTACCACATCGAACACCACATGTTCCCGATGGTGCCGTACCATGCGCTTCCGCGGCTGCACGAGCTGGTGAAGGACGACTATCCCCCGCCGAACCGGTCGATCCTGGAGGGCTATGTCGAGATGTACCGCGCGGTGAAGCGGCAGCTGACCGAGCCCGACTACTACCTTCGGCGCGAGCTTCCGCCGGGCGCCAAGCCCTACCGGGACGAATTCCACAACATGTTCGTATCGCGCTGAGGGGGCCCGACATGCGCAAGAAACCCACCGTTGCCGACCTGCGAGCCCTGAAGGGCAAGGGCCAGTGCACCATGCTGCGCGTCATGACCCTGGACGAGGCCGCCGCGGCCGAGGCAGCGGGGATCGACATCGTCTCGGTCCCGGCCGAACTGGTCACGCATCCCGAGTACCGCCGGGTCGCGCCGACCCTGTTCTCGATGACCGGGGTCACGCATCTGCAGGCGGGCACCCGTGACGACTACCTCCGCTGGGCCTGCCAGGTGATGGAGGCCGGGGCGGATGCCGTCTATTGCTCGGGCAGCCTTGCCACCGTCGAACATGTCGCGCGTGAACATATCCCCGTGGTGGGACATGTCGGCCTGGTGCCGTCGCGCGCGACCTGGACCGGGGGCTTCAAGGCGGTGGGCAAGACCGCCGACGCGGCCATCGCGCTCTACCACGAATGCCGCGCCTACCAGGAGGCCGGGGCATTCGCCGTCGAGATCGAGGTCGTCCCGGTCGAGGTTGCCACCGCCATTTCGGCGCGGCTTGACCTTCTGCTCTGGTCGATGGGCGCAGGGCCGGGCTGCGATGCGCAGTACCTCTTTGCCTGCGACATCCTGGGTGACCACAAGGGCCACATGCCACGCCATTCCAAGGTCTACCGCAACTTCGCCGCCGAATACGACCGCCTGCAGGCCGAACGCATCGCCGCCTTCCGCGAGTTCATCGCCGATGTCGCCGATGGGTCCTTCCCCGAGCCGCAGCACCTGGTCAGCATGCCGCCGGAGGAGCTTTCCGCCTTTCGCCAGGGGCTTGCAGACCTGCCCGCCCGGAAGTCCAAGGCATGAGCGCCTGGATCCGCGCCTGTGCCACGGATGACATCGACCGTGAAGACCTGATCCGCTTCGACCACGAGGGGCGGACCTATGCCATCTACCATGCGCCGGACGGCAAGTTCTTTGCGACCGCCGGACTTTGCACGCATGAGAACGTCCATCTTTGCGACGGTCTTGTGATGGGTCACCTGATCGAATGCCCCAAGCACAACGGCCAGTTCGACTATCGCACCGGAGAGGCGATGCGCGCCCCGGTCTGCGTGAACCTCAAGACCTTCCCTGTGAAGGTCGAAAGCGGATACGTCTTCATCGACGTCGGCGGCTGACTCCTCCGGTCCGGGTTAGGGCCCGTCCGAGCAGCTCGACGCCTTGCGCGCGGTCGCGATGCGGGATGGTTGTCGTTTGCTGATGCGAGCGGGACACCATTCGCTTCCCTGCGTGAAATCAATCGGATAGGCTTCCGCTCGCGCTTTCGTGGGGGGACGGGAATGCGGCGGATCGCGGTTCTGGACATCGGCAAGACCAACGCGAAAGTGCTGGTCGTGGACCTTGCCACCGGGGTGGAGGAGGTCCTGGCGCGGACGCCGAATGCGGTGGTCCGGGAGGGGCTGTATCCACATCACGACCTGGAGATGCTGTGGGGCTTCGTGCTGTCCGGGTTGCGGTTGGCGGCGGCGCAGGGGGTCGATGCCGTTTCGATCACCACGCATGGGGCGGCTTCAGTGCTGGTGGATCAGGACGGTGGGCTGGCGCTGCCGATGCTGGATTATGAGCATGACGGGCCGGATACGCTGGCCGCCGAATATGACGCGGTGCGACCGGTGTTTGCCGAGACGGGGTCTCCAAGGTTGCCTTTGGGGCTGAACCTTGGGGCGCAGGTGTTCTGGCTTTCCCGTGCCTATCCCGCTGAGTTTGCGAAGGTACGGCATGTGCTGACCCTACCGCAGTACTGGGCGTTCCGGCTGTCCGGCGTGGCGGCAAGCGAGGCGACGTCGCTGGGTTGCCATACCGACCTGTGGAACCCGTGGGAGGGTCGGTTTTCGTCGCTGGTCTCGCGGATGGGGTGGGAGGCGCTGTTCCCGCCGGTTCGAAAGGCGGCGGAGGTGCTGGGGCCGGTACTACCTTCGGTGGCCGAGGCGACGGGGTTGGCGGCGGGGACACCGGTCTTGTGCGGCATCCATGACTCCAACGCCTCGCTGGTGCCGCATCTGGCCGAGGCCCCGTGTGGGGTGCTTTCGACGGGGACCTGGATGATCGTGATGGCGCTTGGCGGCCGGGCGGTGGTGCTGGATGCCGCGCGCGACGTGCTGGTGAACGTCAATGCGCTTGGCCAGCCGGTACCAACCGCGCGGTTCATGGGGGGCCGCGAGATGGAGGAGATCATGGGGGGGCGGATCGTGGAGCCGTGTGCGCAGGATCTTCTTGGCGTGCTTCGGGGCGGGGTGATGGCGATGCCGTCGTTGCATCCGGAGACGGGGCCATTCCCGGGGAAGCGGTTTGCCTGGATTGGCGGGGAGCCTGAGGGTGGCGCGCGGATGGCGGCGGCGTCCTTCTATGCGGCGCTGATGGGGGCGGAGTGTCTTTCGCTCGCGGGGGCCGAGGGGCCGGTGATCGTGGAGGGTGCGTTCGGGGGGAACACGGCGTTCCTGCGGATGCTGGCGACGGCGACGGGGCGTGTTGTGAAGGGCTCGGGTCAGGGGGCCGGGACGGGGCTGGGAGCGGCGTTGCTCGCGGGGCCCTTGGCGGTGAAGGCTGGGCCGGCGGTGGAAGTGCTGCCGGAGCGGGACGTCCTGTGGACCGGGTATGTGCGCGCGTGGCGGGAGGCTGTTTCCCGGTGACGGCTCCTCGTTCGCCTTCGGCTTCTCGTCGCGTTGCGTTCAGCGAGGAGAAGCGAAGCGCACGACGAGCGGTCAGGGGAGGTAGAAGGTTTCCGCCAGCGGGATCGCGACGGGAGAGCCGTCGGGGTTCGTGGCCATGATGTCGCCCATGTAGGCCCACCATTTCTTCATCACCGGGTGGTTCGGCAGGTCGTCCATCGCATGGTCGTCACGGCGTTCGAGGTAGCCGAAGAGGGTATTCGTCTCGCGGTCCAGGTGGATCGAGTAGTTCGAGATGCCGGTGTCCTTCAGAAGGTGAACCAGCTCTGGCCAGATCTCGTCATGGCGGCGGGTGTATTCGGCCTCCATCCCAGGGTTCAGGCGCATCTTGAAGGCGTGGCGTTGCATCATGCGTCCTTTCGTTTGCGGGCGCGGAAGTCGGCCAGGAGGTTCGGAAGGAGGACCGAGCCGATCAGGAGGAAACCGATCACGCCGGTCTGCATGTGGCCGGTGATGCTCATCAGGCCCATGCCGTTCCGCAGGTTCAGGACGATCAGGATCGACAGGAGCACGCCGACCATGCTGCCCTTGCCGCCGAAGATGCTGACGCCGCCCAAGAGGACCATGGTGATGATGTCAAGCTCGAACCCCAGCGCGGTGTCGCCGCGGACGGAGCCCAAGCGGGCGGCGTAGAGGAGGCCGCAGAGGGCGGAAATGAGCGCGGAGAGGAGGAAGAGCACGGTCTTCACGCGGGCGACGTTCAGGCCGGAGAAGCGGGCGACCTCGGCGTTGGTGCCGATGACGATGACCTGCCGCCCGAAGCTGGAGCGGTGGAGGGTCATGCCGAGGAGGATAAGGAGCAGGACGAACAGGACCATGGCAAGGGGGATCGGGCCGATCAGGCCCTTCTGGCCGAGATCGGTGAACCATTGGGGAAAATCCCCAAGCGAGTTGTCCTGGACGAGAACCCGGGCGAGGCCGCGGAAGCCGATCAGCATGGCCAGTGTCACGACGAGGGACGGAATGCCGACGCGGGCGATCAGGACGGCGTTGACCATCCCGGCGATCAGGCCTGCGGCAAGGCAGATGAGGCAGGCGAAGCCCCCGGGCATGCCTGCGTTCACGAGATAGCCGAACAGCGCGGCAGAGAGGCCCATGATCGAGGCGACGGAAAGGTCGATCTCGGCGTTGATGATGACGAGGGTCATGATCAGCGCGACGATGATCTTCTCGATATGCAGCTGGAACAGGTTGATCTGGTTCTGCACCGTCAGGAATTCCGGCGCGAAGCTGGCGTTGAGGGCGAGGGTGGCAAGGAAGACCGCGAGAAGGCCGGTTTCCCAGGGGGTGAGGAATTTGGTCACTGCGTTCCCCCCTTCCGAAGTTTGCTCAGTTGGCGGCTGGCGAGCGTGTCGAGGGTGACGGCGGCCATGATGAGCCCCCCGAGGAGGGCGTCGCGCCAGAATTCACTGACGACGGCCCAACGGGTTAGCGAGTTGTCGATGGTGTCGACGAGAAGCGCGCCCATGAGGACGCCGATCATCGAGCCGGAGCCTCCCATGATCGAGACGCCTCCCACCACCACCGCCGCGATGGACTTGAGCTCGTAGCCGAGGCCCGCGACAACGGTGATGTTGCCGAACTTCGCCAGGAACAGGAAGCCGGAGAGACCGGCGAAAGCTCCGGCCAGGACGAAGGCGGTGAAGACGACGCGGTTCGCGTTGATCCCGGCCATCACGGCGGCATCGGGGTTGGAGCCGACGGCGTAGAAGCGGCGGGCGGGGCGGTAGAAGGTGAGCGCGAGGCCGGTCACGAGGACGGCGACGAGGGCGAGGACCACAGTCACGCGGATGTCGAGGTCACCGATGGTGAAGGCGTTGGCGGAGGGGAGGTCGACCAGCCATTGCGGCAGGCTTGCCGTGGTGATGGTCTTGGCGTCGGACCATTCAACGAGGAAGCTGCGGAAGAGGGCCAGCGTGCCAAGGGTCACGATGATCGAGGGCACCCGGCCCCAGGCAATGATGATGCCGTTGATCGCACCAAGGACCGCCCCGAGCGCCATGCAGAAGAGGACGGCAAGGACGGGGTGGAGGTCGGGCATCGCGTTCAGGGTCTGCCCGGCCATGTAGGCCACGACGCCAAGGATCGAGCCTGCCGAGAGGTCGATGTTGCGGGTCATGATGACGATGGCTTGCCCCACCGCGATCGGCAGTACCACGGCGGCGGAGGTGCTGATCCGGTTGAACATGCGGGGCGACAGGTAGCCCTCGATCTGCGTCGCGAAGAAGAGGATCGTGGCCAGCAGGGCCAGCGCCAGGGCGACAAGGCGCAGGGTCTGCGGCGAGGCGCGGGTGAGGAGGGTCATGCGTTCACCCCTTGGGTAGGGGCGGCTATTGAATTGAGCGCTGACGCGCGAGCCTTTTGTCTCGCCTCTGCGCGCGAAGGGCGCGCAACCGGCTCGGAATACCTCCGGCGGGGATACTTGGCGACAGATGAAATGGTAGTGGGGCGCGCGGTCATGCGGCGGGTCTTTCTGCGGTAGCGTGCCCGGCGGCGAGCGCGATGACGCGTTCCTGGGTGGCATCTTCGATGGGGAGGATGCCGGCCTGGCGGCCCTCGCGCATGACGAGGACGCGGTCGGCAAGGGCCAGGACCTCGGGCAGGTCGGAGGAGATGACGAGGATGGCGACGCCTTCGCTGGCGAGCTGGCGGATGATGCCGTGAACCTCGGCCTTGGCGCCGACGTCGATGCCGCGGGTGGGTTCGTCGAAGATCAGGACCCTTGGCTTCGTCTCCAGCCACTTGGCCAGCATGACCTTCTGCTGGTTGCCGCCGGAAAGCTTGCCGACCTCGGTTTTCGTGTCGGCGGCGCGGATGGCGAGACGTTTGCGGTAGGTCTCGGCCATTGCGGCCTCGGCTGGGCGGTCGATGAGGCCAAAGGGTTTGAGGAGTTTCTTGAGGCTTGCCAGCGAGATGTTGGCGAAGATCGAGAGCGGCATCGCAAGGCCGAGCTTGCGGCGGTCTTCGGAGACGTAGGCGATCCCGAGGTCCATCGCCTGCTGGGGCGTCGTGATGCGAACTTCAGTTCCAGCCAGGGTGATGCTGCCGTCAGTCGCGGGTGCGATGCCGAAGAGACTGAGGGCGACATCGGTGCGCCGCGCGCCGACGAGACCGGCGAGGCAGAGGACCTCGCCCTTGTGGAGGTCGAAGGTGATGCCCTTGAAGACGCCGGCGCAGGCGAGGTCCTTCACCGAGAGGAGCGTCTCGCCATGCGGGTTGGCGGCGGTCTTGACCGCGAAGCTTTCAAGGGCGCGGCCGACCATGTCCTTGACGAGGCCGTCTTCCGTGACCTCGGCGATGGGCTTGGTGGAGATGTGCGCGCCGTCGCGGATCACGGTGACGCGGTCGGCGATGCGGAAGATCTCGTCGAGGCGGTGGGAGATGTAGATGACGGCGACGCCCTGGGCCTTGAGGGCGCGGGCGATGTCGAGGAGGCGGGCGACTTCGTGGGCCGAAAGGCTCGCGGTCGGTTCGTCCATGATGAGGACCTTGACCTTGAGCGAGAGGGCGCGGGCGATCTCGACCGTCTGCTGTTCGGCCAGGGTGAGGCCGGAGGCGGCGCGGCGGACGTCGAGTTTGACGCCGAGGGGGGCGATCAGCGCCTCGGATTCGGCATAGATCTCGGACCAGCGCATGATGCGGCCCTTGGCGCGGTTCGAGATGAAGATGTTCTCGGCGACGTTGAGGTCGGGGAAGACCATCGGCTCTTGGTAGATCGCGGCGATGCCGGCGTCTTGCGCGGCCTGGGTGGATTTGAGCGTGACCGGTTGGCCGTCGACCGTGATGGTGCCGGTGTCGGGCTGGTGGACGCCGGTCATGATCTTGATGAGCGTGGATTTCCCCGCGCCGTTTTCGCCGACGATGGCGTGGACCTCGCCCGGCATGACCGACAGCGACATGTCCTTCAGCGCCTGGGTGGCGGCGAAGGATTTGGACAGGCCAAGCAGTTCCAGGACCGGCTGGGTCATGGGGGATGTTCCGGGAATGAAGGGAAGGGGGCCGCGCGTGGCGACCCCCAGGGAGCAAAGGCAGCCGTCAGTTGGCGGCGGCTTCGACGTTGTCCTTGGTGTAGACGGTGAACGGCCCCATCAGCACCCGCTTGGCGCCCGGACGGCCGGGGTCGTCCTCGATCTTGAAGGCGCCCATGCGGCCGGCGTTGAACTCCTCACCGATCTCGCCCTTGATCGCGCCGGTCGCCAGCGCATAGGAGGCGTGGTAGGTCAGGTAGCCGAGGTCGACGAAGCTCCACAGTGCGAACTGCGGGGCGCAGCCGTTCATCGTGTAGCTGACCATTTCCGCCGGCAGGCCGAGGCCCGAGACCTTGACCTTCTCGCAGAGGCCTTCGTCCTGCATGGCCTTCGACGCGGCGACGATGCCAACGGTGGTGGGGGCCATGATGACCTTGAGGTCGGGGTACTTGTCCACAAGGCCGAGCGCCTTGTTGTAGGACTCTTCCGACTGGTCGTTGCCGTAGACGACGTCGACCAGCTTCAGGTCCTTGTACTTGTCGCCCTTCAGCGCCTCTTTCATCATGTCGATCCAGGCGTTCTGGTTCGCGGCGTCGGGGCTGGCCGACAGGACGGCGAATTCGCCCGAACCACCGGCAAGGTCATAGGCCATGTCGGCCATCACGACGCCGATCGAGCCGAAGTCGACTTGGGCCACGAAGAACGACTCGCCCGCGCCGTTCGGGATCGGGCTGTCCCAGGTCACGACCTTGGTGCCAGCGGCCTGTGCCGCCTCGGCCGCCGGGGCGATCTGGTCGCCGGCGTTGTTCGACAGCATGACCACGTTCTGCTTCTGGGTGGTGGCGTTGGTCAGCATCTCGATCTGGCCGGCCGCCGAGTTTTCGGGCGTCGGGCCGATGAATTCCAGCGTGCCGGTCGAGCCAAGCTCGGCCGCGGCTTCCTGAGCGCCGCGGTTTGCCTGGTCGAAGGGCAGGATGCCGAGGAATTTCGGCAGCAGCACCGCATTGACCTGCTGGCCCGGGGTGGCGGTGACGGGTTCGGCCATCGCGGTCGAGCCCATCAGGGTCGCAAGGCCAGCCGCGAAGGCAAGGCCGGTGAGTTTCATCATCATTAGTCGTCTCCTCCCGTTTGTTATGCCTGCCGTGCCCTCCTCAGGCGGCGGTCAGGACTTTGGCTTTACTTGGGTCGACCAGGACCACCTCGACGCCCAGCTGTCGAAAATGGTCCAGCATGTGGGGTGGCGCGCCCGTGTCGGTGACCAGCGTGGTGACGCGGGTCAGGGGGCAGACCACCATGTTGCCGCGCGCCTCGAACTTGGTGCTATCGGCGACGACAATCAGGTTTTCGGTGCGGGTCAGAAGTTTTGCCTCGGCCCGGGCCACCAGCGGGTCGCTTTCGATGATGCCCAAGGGCGTGATCGAATAGCAGGACATGAACATCTTCGACGCGGCGAAGTGCTGGATCGCGTCTTCGTCGAAGGGGGAAAGGATGATCCCGGCCTCGCGGTAAAGCTCGCCGCCCGGCAGGACGACGCGGTTCATCGAGTTGGCGATCAGCTCTTGCGCGATGGGGAAGGAGTTGGTCAGGACCTGCATCCGGTGCTGGCGCAGGTATTGCGCCATGAACCAGGTGGTGGAGCCCGCGTTCAGGATGATCGAGTCGCCGTCCTGGCAAAGGCTCGCCGCGCCCTGGGCGACGGCCTGCTTGAGGTCGGCGTTCAGGGTCTGGCTTGCATCGAAGCTTGGGGCGGTCAGCGGGGTCTGGCCGGAAGCGACGGATTCCGCCCCACCGTGGACGCGTCTGAGCTGGCCGGAGTCTTCGAGTTTGGCGAGGTCCCGGCGCAGGGTGGCGACCGAGGCGCCGGTGACGCCCACAAGGTCGGCCACGCGGACAATGCCGCGGTCCCGGAGGCGGGTCAGGATCAGCTGCCATCTTTCGCGTTCGTGCATCATGGTTGGGAAGGCTGTCAGAATCGCTCATATCCGTCAACAAACAATCGCAATGCCGCATTGCGGAAGATTCTCTGCGGTGCAGTATGGCGTTTCGTGATTGACTGTGAGCGTTTCGTCCCTATCCTTGGCTGCAACTTTTTCAGCCAAAGTCCGGACCGATGACCCAGGAAATCACGCTCAAGTCCCTGTGGGACGACGCTTATGCCACCACCTTGGATGAGCCTGGGAAGCTTCTCTACCGCTCGAACTTGCTGGGGTCGGACCTTCGAATCACCAACTTCGGCGGGGGGAACACCTCGGCGAAGGTCATGCACAAGGACCCGCTGTCCGGTGAGGATGTGGAGGTCCTTTGGGTCAAGGGCTCGGGCGGGGACATCGGGTCGATGAAGCTGGATGGCTTCGCGACCCTCTACATGACCAAGCTGATGCAGCTTCGGGCGCAGTACCGCGGGCTGGACCAGGAAGACGCGATGGTCGAGGCCCTGGGGCACACGATCTTCAACCTGAACCCCCGCGCGCCTTCCATTGATACGTGGTTGCATGGGTTCGTGCCTTACACGCATGTGGACCACGTCCATTCCGACGCGGTGATCGCGATTGCGGCCAGTGCCGATCAGGTGCGGCTGACCGAGGAGATCTTCGGCGGTGAGCTCGGCTATCTGCCCTGGCAGCGTCCGGGGATCGACCTGGGGATCAAGCTGGGCCGGATGGCCGAGGAGAACCCGAAGCTGAAGGGCGTGGTGCTGGGGCAGCACGGGCTGTTCACTTGGGGCGCGACGGCGAAGGACTGCTACCTGCTGACTTTGGAGATGATCAACAAGGCCGCCGTCTGGCTGAATGCGAACGTGAAGCGCCCGGTGTTTGGTGGGGAGAAGGTCGCCTCGCTGGCGGCGGAGGACCGCAAGGCGACGGCCCGCCGCCTGATGCCACTGATCCGTGGCCGCATCTCGGGCGGGGCGCATATGGTCGGTCACTTCACCGACGCGCCGGAAGTGCTGGAGTTTGTGAACTCCCGTTCGCTTTCCGATCTGGCGCCGATGGGGACGTCCTGCCCGGACCACTTCCTGCGGACGAAGATCAAGCCCTTGGTCGTGCCCGCCGATGCCGACGCGGCCGCCTTGGACACGCTGATCGCGGGCTACCGCGCCGATTACGCGGCCTACTACGACCGCTGCAAACGCCCCAACTCCCCTGCGATGCGCGACCCGAATGCGGTGATCTATCTGGTGCCGGGCGTGGGGATGATCTCCTTTGCCAAGGACAAGGCGACGGCGCGGGTGTCGGCAGAGTTCTACGTCAACGCGATCAACGTGATGCGGGGGGCGTCGGGGGTTTCCAGGTATCAGGGCCTGCCCGAGCAAGAGGCCTTCGACATCGAATACTGGCTGCTGGAGGAGGCGAAGCTGCAGCGGATGCCGAAGCCGAAGCCAATGGCGGGACGTGTGGCCTTCATCACCGGCGGGGCGGGCGGGATCGGGTCGGCCTCGGCGGAGCGGCTGCTGCGGGAAGGCTGCAACGTGGTGCTGGCGGACATCGACCAGACTGCGATGGACGAGGTCGTGGCGGGCTTCGCCAAGCGTTATGGCCGTGACATGGTGCGCGGCGTGGTGATGGACGTGACGTCGGAGGCGGCGGTGATCGCGGCGGTGGAATACACGGTCGGCGAATATGGTGGGCTGGACGTGTTGGTGAACAACGCCGGGATCACTTCGGCCGCGGCGGTCGAGGATACGACGCTCGCCATGTGGAACCGGACGATGGACATCCTGTCGACGGGGTATTTCCTGGTCGGGCGCGAGGGCTATCGTGTTCTGAAAGCTCAGGGAATCGGCGGGTCGATGGTCTTCATCTCGTCGAAGAACGGGGTGGCGGCCTCGCCCGGCGCATCGGCCTATTGCACGGCCAAGGCGGCGGAGATTCACCTCGCCCGCTGCATGGCGCTGGAAGGGGCGCCGCTGGGGATTCGCGTCAACGTGGTGAACCCGGACGCGGTGCTGCGCGGGTCGAAGATCTGGAAGGGCGAGTGGTCCGAACAGCGCGCGGCGTCGAACAAGATCGCCGTTTCGGAGCTGGAGGAGCACTACCGCAAGCGCAGCCTCTTGCAGCGGTCCGTCTTCCCCGAGGACATTGCCGAGGGGGTCTACTTCTTCGCCAGCGACCTGTCGGCGAAGTCGACGGGCAATTTCCTGAACGTGGACGCGGGCAACGCCGTGTCCTTCACGCGATAGGGGGCGGGGATGCTGGTTTCCGAGGATCTGGTCGGGTCACTGAACGAAGCGGCGCGGGTGGCGCATGAGGATGAGTTCGGGGCGCTGGGGCGGAAGCTCTCCCGCCGCGGGGTGGACATCGAGGCGCTGGTGAAGCGCGCGATGGACTGGTCGGTCGCGGTGCCTTCCTGGGGCGTGGGGACCGGGGGCACGCGGTTCGCGCGGTTTCCAGGGAAGGGAGAGCCGCGGAACATCCACGACAAGCTCGCCGATTGCGGCGTGATCCAGCAGCTGACGCGGGGGACGCGGACGGTCAGCCCGCACATCCCGTGGGACAAGGTGTCGGACTACAACGCCTTACGGCAGGAGGCGGCACAGTATGGGTTGGGTTTCGATGCGGTGAACTCCAACACCTTCCAGGACCAGGTGGATCAGCGGTTGTCGTATCGCTACGGATCGTTGGCGAACGCCCGTTCGGATACCCGCGCGCAGGCGGTGGCGCACAACATCGAATGCATCGAGATCGGGAAGGCGCTGGGTGCCCCGGCCCTGACGGTCTGGATTGGGGACGGCACGAACTTCGCAGGCCAGCAGAGCCTTGGCCGGATGTTCGAGAACTATCTTTCGGCGATGGAAGAGGTCTATGCGGCCCTGCCCTCGAACATGTCGATGTTCATCGAGCACAAGATGTACGAACCGGCATTCTATTCGACGGTGATCAGCGATTGGGGCTCATCGCTGATGGCGGTACAACATCTTGGGCCGCAGGCCAAGTGTCTGGTCGATCTCGGCCACCACGCGCCCAATGTGAACATCGAGCAAATCGTTGCCCGGCTGGTGCATGTCGGGCGGCTGGCGGGGTTCCACTTCAATGACTCGAAGTATGGGGATGACGATCTGGACTCGGGGTCCGTGGACCCGTTCCGACTGTTCCTGGTCTTCAACGAGCTGGTCGAGGCCGAGCTGCGCGGGGCCAAGGGCTTCGCGCCCAGCTACATGATCGACCAGAGCCACAACGTCACCGACCCGATCGAAAGCCTGATGGGCTCGGCAGTGGAGATCGCACGGGCCTATATCCAGGCGTCCCTGGTGGACCGTGCGGCTTTGACGCAAGCGCAGGAGGCCAACGACGTGATGGCCGCGCATCGGACGCTGAAGGCCGGGTTCCTGACCGACGTCTCGCCCATCCTGGCCGAGGCGCGGATGCGGCAGGGTGGGGCTTACGATCCCATCGCGGCCTATCGCGCCAGTGGTTACCGCGACCGCGTGGCGAAAGAGCGGCCCGAGGCGAAGGGGTCCTCGTCCGGGATCGTCTGACGCACCGGAGGGGAGGCCGGTTGGATGACAAAGCACTCGATCATCGACGAAAGCCATGCCTTCTGGGACGAGGTGGTGCATCCGTTCCTTGCGGCCCGTTTCCCGGCAGAGACGGCGCAGATGGCGGCGGGCGTCTTTGGCTATGGGTCCGAGGTGCTGCGGCTGGATGACGAGTATTCGACCGACCACCACTTTGGGCTACGGGTAAATGTGCTGCTGCCCGAGAGCGTGATGCAGGCAAGCGGCGCGGTGATCGAGGATGCCCTGGCGGACGGGCTGCCCCAGGTCTGGCGGGGCCGCGAATTGCGCGAGGGGTATACCCGAACCAAGGGCATGGCGCTGGGGTCTCTGGAGCATCACCTCCGGTCAACCATCGGGCTCGACGCTCCGCCGAACAGTCATTCACAATGGCTGGCGATCCCCGAGGAAGACATGATGCATGTCATCGCCGGAGAGGTCTGGCATGACCCCTCGGGCCAATTCTCGGCGGTGCGAGAGGCCTTGGCGGCCTATTATCCGGAGGAGGTCCGGCTGAGACGGCTCGCGCATTGGTGCCGGTATTTCAGCGGCATGGGGGTCTACGCGCTGAAGCGGGCCTTGCTGCGGAACAACGAGCTTTACGCCAACACCACCTTTGCCCGGAGCCTTCGGTGGGGTGTACAGATGGCGTTCCTGTTGGACCGGCAATACTATCCCTATGACAAGTGGCTGACGGTGATGTTCCACCGACTGCCCAGGATGGGCGCGCGGCTGGCGGCCATTGTCGAGGAAGCGCCGAAACTTTCGACGCCCTGGGAACGGAAGCTGGAGCTTCTGCACCAGATGTCCGACGTGCTGGATCAGGCGATGGTCGAGGACGGGCTGATTGCGCCGCATGCGCGTTACAAGGTCTCGGCAACATCGGGCTACCGCCTGCTGGAATCGGCCTACGCCGAGTTGATACGCAAGTGCCCGACCGAGATCCGGGGCATCGTTCCCCAGTGGGAACAGGTGCATTGGGAAGGGTTCCACTCCGAATTCGTCGCGGGAGTGGAGCTGGAGGATTGGCGGCGGATGCTGCTTCTGGAGGAATGCGAATGAACGGTTATGAACGGGTGATGGCGACGATCAACCACAAGCCGGTGGACCGCACGCCGATTGACTGCTGGCTCTATCAGAAGCAGTTCCTGGAACGGCTGGAAGCCGACTATGGCCCCCGCGAGAAGTTCATCGAGGAATTCGGGATTGACGTCTTCGTGGGGCTCATGCCCTTCCCCAACCAGCACGGCCGCAAGTTCGACATCCACGAGTTGGCGGACGTCCCGCTGGAGGACGCGAAGCACCCGAAGTGGCTGAACTTCACCGACTGGAACTACGATTTCGGTGGCACCAACATCGCCACGGCGATCCGCGACCACAAGGGCAAGCGCTGCGTGCTGGCGCATTGCTGGGGGATGGTCGAGGGGACGTCGAGCTTCCTTGGCATCGAGAATTGCTGGATGAACCTGGGTGGCAACCCACAGCTGATGGCGAATTTCTTCGACCGCTACGCCGACTGGATGTGCGTCCAGGTCGACCAGATGATCGAGGCCGGGGTCGACATGATGACCCTGTCGGACGACTGGGGATCGAACGGGACGATGCTGTTTTCGCCGAAGTCCTGGCGGGCGCTGATCAAGCCCTATGCGATGCGGGTGGTGCAGCACGCAAGATCCAGGGGGATGCCGGTCAACCTGCACTCGGACGGCTATATCCTGCAGGTCGTCGATGACATCATCGAGATGGGCTATACCTCCTGGCACCCGGTCCAGGAAAGCGCGGGGATCGACCCTCGGGAAGTGAAGGCGAAGTGGGGCGACAAGATCGTCATCTACGGGTCGCTGGACGTGATCGATGGGCTTCTCAAGTACGACGGCGATGAGCTTGACGAATACATCACCGAGCGCTTCGGTATCTATGCGCCGGGCGGCGGCTTCATCTTCAACGGTGGGCACTTCATCCAGCCGGACATCCCGCCGATGCGGCTGGTGCGGGCCTACCGGCTGGTGAACAAGCTGGCCGCGCAATACGGGACGTTGCAGTGAAGGCACCGGAAGGAACGGTCTGGATCGGCCCGGCGCATCCGTTTGACCTCCGCGATGCATTTCTAAACTTTCGTGCAGAATGCATCCTGAAGTCGGCGCCGACCGATGCCGTTTTCCGGTTGAGTTCGGACAGCCGCTACCGGCTTTGGATAAACGGGACCTTCGTCGGGCGCGGGCCAGAGCGATCCTGGCCTTCGTCGATGGCGATAGATGAACGGTTGGTCACGAATCTACTGCGACCGGGAGTGAACCGGATCTCGGTGCAGGTTTCTTCCCCGGGTCATTCGCACTTTGCTTATGTCCATCGGGGGGCCTGCGGGCTGATTGGTTGGCTGGAGGTTGACGGGACAGTGGTTTTGACCACTGGACCGCACTGGAAGGCGCGGCGGGACCGATCGTGGTCCGACCGCGTTGAGAGGGTGTCGATCTACGGTACCGGGGTTGAGGATCACGACCTCCGGCTAGCGGAGGATTGGGTGGAGGGGGACGTCTCCACTTGGGACGCTGCGCGGGTGGTTCAGGGGATGGTGGGGCCAATTTGGCAGCAGTTGCGGCCCCGGGCGACGGCATTGCCGGTGGAGGATGTCCGAACGCTGAACCCTGCGTGGCAGGTGCGAGTCGGCAGGTCGGTTGCGGCATCGGGCGATCCGCACCTTGACCTTCGAAAAGCCTTTTCAGCCTCAGCTTCAGGTACTGTCCCTGCGCTATTGCCCAAGGGCAGCTCGGCCATCTGGGTCTTCGATCTGGGAGACAGCAGGGCCTGTCTGGGTGGTGTGGGACTCACGGCGGCGGGGGGTGAGCGTTTGCTAATCTCCTATGCCGAGAAGCTGCGGGATGGCGAGCTTTTGCTGCCCGACCCCGACACCTATTGCCGGATGCGGCCCACGGACCGGTTCACTCTTCGACCGGGGCGGCAGGTTGTGGAAGGGTTCACCCCGCGCGGGGCTCGGTATCTGGTCTTTGCCCTTGAGGGCGGCGGGGTTTCGCCGTCGCCCAGGTTCTACGCGCGTCTGCCGAAGACTCCGGTGGTTGAACGGCCCCTGCCGACCTTGGCCCCGGGACTGCAGGGCGTGGCCGAGATGTGCCGTCGAACGACCCTGAATTGCCTGCAGGATGGCTTTGTCGATGGGGTCTGGCGCGAGAGCAGTCTGTGGCTGGGAGATGCCGTGGCGCAGGACTGGGCGCTGCGGGGGATTTCGGATGATCCGCGACCGTTGCTGTTCGCCATCGACATGGCAGCGGAGGGGGCGGATGCGGAGGGGCTTCTGCCCTCGGTCCTCCCGGGAGAGATTCCGGCCTATGCGGTGACGGACTACAACTTCTCTTGGGTCGAACTGCTTGCGGGCTGTGCGACGCATCCCGGTATCGGCGAGGCGGAGGTGGTGTGGCAGCGGCACTGGGGTGTCCTGATGCGGATGCTGGAGCGGATGGCGACCTTCCGGGGCGCGGACGGGTTGCTGCGGAACCCGCCGGGGCGGCGCCTGTTCCTGGACTGGTCGCCGATGAGCCGTGCGGAGCCGAACCTGACGCTGAACCTGCGGTATCTTCATGCGCTGCGACTGGCCGCAGGGATGGCGGAGAGGGTTGGTCGGACGGCGGATTGGGCGGAGCAGGCGGGCGATTTGGCGCGGTATTTGCAGGGCCACCGGGGGCCGCTTGGATGGCAGGAAAGCCCGGGTGGAGAGGCGGCGAGTCAGCTCGGGTTGGCACTGTTGATCCTGACCGGGGTGGTCGACGGGGCTGAGGCCGACGTGATGGCCGACCGGATCGTCGCACGGTCGCTGGACCTTCGGGACGGGCCAGTGGAAGGGCAGACTGCGCTCGCCAGTCCCTTCATGCACCACTATCTTTTCCTTGCGTTGCAGCGCCTTGGACGCCGCAAGGACATCCAGGCGATCATCGCTGCGCGCTGGGGCCGGTGGGTCAGCGAAGGCCGACCGACCACGCCCGAGAACTGGTCGATCGACTTCCCCGACGGATCGGCCTGTCACGGCTTCTCGGCGCACCCGTTGGGCTGGCTTTAGAAATCCAGGTGTTCCACCGAAAGTGCGTTCTGCTGGATGAACTCGCGGCGAGGTTCCACGACGTCGCCCATGAGCTTCGAGAAGATGTCGTCCGCCTCGGCCAGGTCGTCGACCTTGACCTGGAGGAGCGTCCGCGCCTCGGGGTCAAGCGTCGTCTCCCAAAGCTGGTTCGGGTTCATCTCTCCGAGACCCTTGTAGCGCTGGAGCGTCAGGCCCTTTTCGCCCTCGGCCAGAATGGACTTCAGAAGGTCGATGGGGCCGTGGATCGCCTGCTCGCGGTCCTTGCGGACAAGGCGGGCGGGGTCGCGGTAGATGTCGCGGTAGGTGCCGGCGAGCTGGGACAGCCGGCGCGCCTCGCCCGAGCGGAGGACGGCTCCATCCAGGGTACGAAGCTCTTCCACGCCGCGCAGGATGCGGGAGAGGCGGATGCCGTGGTCCTGGGTGATGCGGCCTTGCCAGCCGCGCTCGAACTCGGGCGCGATGAGGTTCAGGCGTTTGGCGACCGTGTCGGCGACCAGTTGCAGGTCGGCGTCGGCACGGCCCGGGTCGAAGGCCCCGGCAAGGGCGGCTTGCTCCAGGATCGGGCGCGGGTAGTGGGTCGGGAAGGCATCAAGTACGCGGCGGAACTGGCGCGCGCCTTCGATAATGCGGGCGAGGTCGTTGCCGGCGATTTCCTGCCCGTCCTGCAGGCGCAGGATGGCGCCCTCGGTCCCCATCTCGACCAGGTAATCTTCCAGCGCGGCCTGGTCCTTGAGGTAGACCTCGGACTTGCCGCGGGCGACTTTGTAGAGCGGCGGCTGGGCGATGTAGAGGTAGCCACCCTCGATGAGCTGGGGCATCTGGCGGAAGAAGAAGGTGAGGAGCAGCGTCCGGATATGCGCGCCGTCCACGTCGGCGTCGGTCATGATGACGACCTTGTGGTAGCGCAGCTTGCCGATGTCGAATTCGTCGCGGCCGATCCCGGTGCCAAGGGCGGTGATCAGGGTCCCGATTTCCTGGCTGGAGAGCATCCGGTCGAAGCGGGCGCGTTCGACGTTCAGGATCTTGCCGCGCAATGGCAGGACGGCCTGGTTGGAGCGGGAACGGCCCTGCTTGGCCGATCCGCCGGCCGAGTCACCCTCGACCAGGAACAGTTCGGATTTGGCGGGATCGCGTTCCTGGCAGTCGGCGAGCTTGCCGGGAAGGCTGGCCACATCCAGCGCGGTCTTGCGGCGGGTCAGTTCGCGGGCTTTCCGCGCAGCCTCACGGGCCAGCGCGGCCTCGATGATCTTGCCGACGATGATCTTCGCGGGACCGGGGTTTTCCTCGAACCAATCGGCGAGTTTTTCGTTCACCAGGTTCTCGACCGCCGGGCGGACCTCCGACGACACCAGCTTGTCCTTGGTCTGGGACGAGAACTTGGGGTCCGGCACCTTGACCGACAGCACGCAGGTCAGCCCTTCCCGGGCGTCGTCGCCGGTGAAGTCCACCTTCTCGCGCTTGGCGATGCCAGAGGACTGGGCATAACCCGTGATGGTCCTTGTGAGGGCGCCGCGGAAACCGGCCAGATGGGTGCCGCCATCACGCTGCGGGATGTTGTTTGTGAACGGAAGTACGGTTTCGTGGTAGCTGTCGTTCCACCACATCGCCACTTCGACGCCGATGCCGTTCTTTTCCCCCACCATGTAAATGGGTTCCGCCATCACGCTGGACTTGGACCGGTCGATGTATTTCACGAACTCCCGGACGCCACCTTCGTAGAAGAGCTCGATCCGCTGCGGCTCGGCATGGCGCTCATCCTCGAGGATGATGCGGACACCGGAGTTCAGGAATGCCAGTTCGCGCAGGCGCGTCTCCAGGGTCTTGAAGCTGTAGTCGAGATTGCTGAACGTCCCGTCCGGCCGGTTGGTCTTGGCCGAGGCCAGGAAGCGCACCTCGGTCCCCTTGCGACCCGGAGCCGGGCCGACCTCATGCACGTGGATGGTGCAGTCGCCATCCTCGAAGCGGGCGCGGTATTCGGTGTCGTTGCGCCAGACGGTCAGCTCCAGCCATTCCGACAGCGCGTTTACCACCGAGACGCCGACGCCGTGCAGACCGCCCGAGACCTTGTAGGCGTTCCCGCCCTCGTCCGTGTTGTTGAATTTCCCGCCGGCGTGCAGCTGGGTCATGATGACCTCGGCTGCTGAAACCCCTTCTTCCGCATGGATGTCGACCGGGATGCCACGACCGTTGTCGCGAACGGAAACGCTGTCGTCGGCGTGGATCTTGACCACGACTTCGGTTGCGTGACCAGCCAGCGCCTCGTCGATCCCGTTGTCCACGACTTCGTAGACCATGTGATGCAGGCCCGACCCGTCGTCGGTGTCGCCGATATACATGCCGGGGCGCTTGCGAACCGCCTCCAATCCCTTGAGAACCTTGATGGAATCGGCACCGTATGAGGCGGTGTTCTGGGGCTGGTCAGCCATGCGCGGGAAACCCTTTACGTTGTGCGCGACTTATAGCGGTTTGACAGGGGAATGTCACCCCTAGGCCACAAGATTTGGGGGTCAGAGGAAGGGGATCGCGAGGCCCACGGCGATGAGGAGGACGCCCGAGCCGACGTTGAGCCGTCGCACGCTTTCGGGGCTGGAAAGCAGCTTCCGCGCCCGGTCGAGGAAGAGGGCGAGACCCAGGTTTCCGGCCATCGGGATCAGGGCGGAAATCGCGATGATCAGGGCGATGTCGGGGGCGGTCAGGCTTTCCAGCGTGAAGAAGCCGGGCAGCGCACCCATGTAGAAAAGGATCGCCTTCGGATTGCCGATCACCGCAGCCACGCCGACCGAAAAGCCTGCCCACATGCCGGGGCGGGTGAGCCGGCTGTCGGCGTTCAGCGTGGCGGCTGGTGCGCGGATGAGGAGGTAGCCCATGACGAGGAAGATGGCGGCGGCGACCCAGCGGAGGATTTCCAGGAAGTCACCGTAGGCGGTCTCGATCCAGCTGAGGCCCAGGATGGCGGCGAGGGGCCAGACGAGGTCTCCCAAGGCGACGCCGATGGCGAGGGGCCAGGCGGCGGCGAAGCCTCCGGACAGGGCGCGGGCGGTGAGGGCAACCCAGACCGGGCCGGGAACGGCCCAGAGGCCCGCCATGCCAAGCGCGTAGAGGAGGAGTTCGTGGAGCGAGACGGTCATTGGAGGGGTTTAGAACAGCCCGCCGAGGAGGTCGAGGGGCTTGCTTTCGTCCCAGGGCGTGGTCGCAAGATCAAGGACTTGCAGGTGTTCCTCGGGCCGGTCGCGGTGGAGCGGGCCACTGCGGGCATCGGTCAGGTCGATGTAGGCGAGCGGATTGCGGATCAGCCGGAAGCCAGCGGCGGGGTAGAGCTTGGCCGTGCCGAAGAGAAGGACATGGCGCGCCGGAGACTGGCGCGCGGTGGTCAGGGCGGCTTGCAGAAGAGTCGCCGCATGACCCTGCCCGCGGTGGTCCGGGTCGGTGGCCACGTCGGCGATGCCGGCGATGGTCAGAAGGTCCTCGCCCAGCCGCACGGCACGAAGCTGGACGGCGAGGTGGGCAATGACTTGGCCGTCGTGCCGCAGGATGTGGCGCCAGGAGTGCCGCGTCTGGAAGAAGCTGCGACCGCCGAAATCGGTCGTGAAGCAGCGGGCCAGAAGGCGAGCGATGGCTGTGTCATCGGCGTTTGTGAGCAGATGTTCAGGAATGGTTTCTGGCGTCATTCGGTTACCTCCGAATTGCCGTTCTGATCGGTGATCTTGAGCGTGCGACCACGGTCGCCAAGGGCGGCGAAAAGGTCGGGCTCGGTCCCGGTCATCAGGGCCTGCGCGCCAAGGGCACAGATCTCGTCATACAGCGCGGCGCGGCGGTGTTCGTCCAGATGGGCGGCGACTTCGTCGAGCAGCAGGATTGGCGCTCGACCAACGTCCTGCGCCAGCGCGCGGGCATTGGCGAGGATCAGGCTGATGAGAAGCGCCTTCTGCTCTCCGGTCGAGCACTGGTCGGCGGGAATGTCCTTGGCCGTGTAGCGGGCCAGAAGGTCGGCGCGGTGGGGGCCGACGAGGGTGCGCCCTGCAGCGATGTCGCGGCGGCGGCCTTCGGCGAGCGCCTGGGCGAGGGCGGCAGGTTCCTCGCTGCCCTCGGGGCCGGTGAGTGTGAGGTCGGCGGAAGGGAAAGCGCTGGCCGGATCGGCGGCAGTGGCGATGCGGGCGATGGCGGCGCGGCGGTGGCGGGTGATGGCCTCGCCTGCCTCGGCCATCTGGGCTTCCAGCGCCCCGTACCAGTGCGCGTCGGTCGCGCCGTCCTTGATCAGCCGGTTCCGGTCGCGCATCGCCTTTTCGTATGTGAGCGAGTGTTCGGCATGTTCCGGGAAGAACGAGAGCGTCATCCGGTCAAGGAAGCGGCGACGGCCCTCGGCAGCCTCGATCCACAGCCGGTCCATGGCCGGGACCAGCCAGAGGACGCGCAGGATGCGGCCAAGGCTCGCCTGGGTGGCGGCCTTGCCATCGATCCGGACCTGCCGCGCCTCGCCGGGTTCGGCCCAGGTTTCCAGATCGTGGGCGGCGGAAAGACCCTGGACGGTGGCGGTGATCTTCCAGCCCAGCCCCTCGGGCTTGCGCGCCAGGTCCTCGGCGGCGGCGCGTCGCAACCCGCGACCGGGGGAGAGAAGGGAGACAGCCTCCAGAATGTTGGTCTTGCCCGCGCCGTTCGGGCCGGTGATCGCCACGGGACGGCCGTCAAAGGCCAGCCGCGTGGCCCGATGGCTGCGGAAATGCGACAGGGCGAGGGTTTCGATCGCCAGACCGCCCACCAGATTTCCCTTTCAGACCAGGCGTTTAAAGCGGGCTCAGACCCGCATCGGCATCACGACGTAGACCGCCGAGGTGTCGTTGCCTTCGCGCATCAGGGTCGGGTCGGCGGCAGAGTTGAAGAGGAAGACGGCGTTCTCGCGGTCGACCTGGCTGGCGATTTCCAGGAGGTACTTTGCGTTGAAGCCGATCTCCAGCCGGTCGTCGCCATAGGCCACGGCCAGTTCTTCCTCGGCGGCCCCGCTGTCCGGCGAGTTGACCGAGAGGATCAGCCGGTCCTCCTCCAGCGACAGCTTCACGGCACGCGAGCGTTCCGACGACACGGTCGCAACGCGGTCGACGGCCTTGGCGAACTCCGACGCGTCGACCTCCAGCTTGCGGGTGTTCCCGGTCGGAATTACGCGGGTGTAGTCGGGGAAGGTGCCGTCGATCACCTTGGAAGTCAGGGTGATGGCGGGCGTGGCAAAGCGAACTTTCGTCTCAGAGACCGAGACCGCGATGGTTGCGTCATCGTCGTCCAGCAGTTTGCGCAGCTCGCCCACCGTCTTGCGGGGCACGATGACGCCGGGCATCCCGTCCGCCCCTTCGGGCAGGGGCGCGTCGATGCGGGCCAGGCGGTGTCCGTCGGTCGCGACGCAGCGGAGGACCTTGCCGCCCTCGCCCTGCGAGACGTGCATGTAGACGCCGTTCAGGTAGTAGCGCGTCTCCTCGGTGGAAATCGCGAACTTTGCCTTGTCGAACAGCCGCCGCAGCTCGGGCGCCTTGGCCGAGAAGTTGGAGGAGTATTCCGACGAGGCCATGACCGGGAAGTCTTCCTTCGGCAGCGTCGCGAGGCTGAAGGTCGACCGGCCCGCAGCGATGGTCAGGCGGCCCGAGGCGGCGTCATCGGTCAGGTTCACCAGCGACCCGTCCGGCAGCTTGCGGGTGATCTCGTGCAGCATCACGGCAGACACCGTGGTCGCCCCGGCGCGTTCAACCATCGCGGGGGCGCGGTCCACCACCTCGATGTCGAGGTCAGTCGCGCGGAAGGAAACCTGGTTCCCCTCGGCCTCGATCAGCACGTTGGCCAGGATCGGGATCGTGTTGCGGCGTTCAACCACCGACTGCGCCTGGGCAAGCGCCTTCAGAAGCGTGGCGCGTTCGATGCTGAGTTTCATCTGGCTTCCCCCTGCCGACCCGTTGAAGGGACGACGAATTTACCCGGTTTTCCCCGGTTCACAAGTGTTGGATGGACTGTGCGGAGGTTTCCAGGGGCCGTCAAGTCCGGCCCCTGCTTTAGCCCTGCAGAAGCCGCCGCAGAAGCTGCAGATCGTCTGCAAGCTGGCTGTCGGTGGTCATCAACTCCTCGATCTTGCGCACGCCGTGCATGATCGTGGTGTGGTCGCGGCCCCCGAAGCGGCGACCGATCTCGGGCAGGCTGCGAGGGGTCAGCTGCTTGGACAGATACATTGCCACCTGCCGCGGGCGGGCGATGGTGCGAAGACGCTTCGGGCCGATCAGGTCCGACAGCCGGACGTTGTAATGCTCGGCCACCTTGCGCTGGATCTCCTCGATCGAAAGCTTCCGGTCGGACGAACGCAGGATGTCGGCCAGGCAATCCTGGGCGAGGTCGAGCGTGATCTCGCGGCCCACCAGCGAGGCGAAGGCGAAAAGGCGGGTCAGCGCGCCTTCCAGCACGCGGACGTTGGTGGTGATGCGGTGCGCGAGGAACTCCAGCACGCCATCGGCGAGGGCGAGACCCTTGTACTGGTTGCGGTAGAAGTCGACCTTCTGCTGCAGGATGCCCAAGCGGAGCTCATAGTCAGTCGGGTGCAGGTCCACCACGAGGCCGCACTGCAGACGCGACTTGATGCGTTCCTCAAGGTCCTTGATCTCACCCGGCGCGCGGTCGGCCGAGATGACGATCTGCTTGTTGGCATCCACGAGCGCGTTGAAGGTGTGGAAGAACTCTTCCTGCGTGGAATCCTTCCCGGCGATGAACTGGACATCGTCGACCATGAGCACGTCGACGGACCGGAAAAGCTCCTTGAAGTCCATGACCTGGCGGTCGCGCAGCGCCTGCACGAAGCGGTACATGAACTGTTCGGCCGACAGGTAGAGGACGCGCAGCTCGGGGCGGCGGGCCTGAAGCTCGTGCGCGATGGCGTGCATCAGGTGCGTCTTGCCAAGGCCGACGCCACCATAGAGGAACAGCGGGTTGAAGGTGACCGGCCCGCCTTCGGCCACCCGGCGGGCGGCGGCATGGGCCAGCTCGTTGGGCTTGCCGACAACGAAGCTGTCAAAGGTGAAACGGGCATCCAGCGGCGCGCCGGGCAGCTCTTCGTCCGTCGCGCGGGCACGGGCCGGTTTGGCGGCCGGCTTCGGCGCGGCGATGGGTTTTGCAGGTCGTGCCTCGGCCGGGACGGTGCCCACCGCGAACTCCACCCGGTCAACCAGCTCGCCGGCCGAGGTCAGCTGGGTGCGGATATGGTCGGCATAGTTGCGCTGGACCCAGTCGCCGAAGAAGATCGTCGGCACTTCGAAACGCGCGACGCCATTGTTCAGGTGGGACAACTTGAGAGGTTCGATCCAGGTCAGATAGTTGTTCTTGCCGACACGCTTGATCAACTCTTCCCGAACCTGCCCCCAGGTTTCATTTGTCATTCTTAACCTGCCCATATCCCCGGACCGGCACAGGCTGCCGACCCTTTCCTGTCACGTCTTCAGCGGACCGCTTCGTCCAAGCCCTGCGCTGGCCGGAATGGCCTGCCAGGCTGGACCTGTCAGTGGGACAGAACAAGCACATAACAAGAGACGCCGGCAGGCCGGTGGCTCTTGTTGCACAGATGGAGTAGCTTGGCTGCTACTTCCAACCCTATGATCACAAAAGAAAAACTCAGGTATTGCGGCCTAGTGGCGCCTTCCCCGTGCAGCAGCTTTTCCTTTGCGACCCGTTCATGTCCCCCAAGACGAAGTGAATCGCATGGTCACGCTAGCAATCCCCCCGCAGCCTCTGCAACCGAACAACGCGCTTGACAGAGATTCCCGAAAACCGAATCCGAGGGCTCTGGCAAATCGGCAACGGAGGGTCGAATTGACGCATCCGCAAGGCACGAAAATGCCAAAGGGCGCAACCCCTGCGGGTGCGCCCTTGCTGTTCCGGATTCGGTCCAGAGGAACGGATCAGGCCTTGGTGACGGCGACGGCCTTCACGCGCGAGGCGAGACGCGACATCTTCCGCGCAACCGTGTTCTTGTGCAGGACGCCCTTGGTCACGCCACGGGCCAGTTCCGGCTGGGCGGCCTTCAGCGCGGCGACGGCGGCTTCGCCGTTGCCCGAGGCGATGGCTTCCTCGACCTTGCGCAGGAAGGTGCGGATACGCGAACGGCGCGCCTTGTTGATGGCGTAGCGGGCTTCCGACTGGCGGGCGCGTTTCTTGGACTGTTCAGTGTTTGCCATGGGTGGCTTCCTTGCGGTCTATCGGTTTCATTCCTGTCGCACGAAAGACCAGAAGGCCCCATCCCGAGGGATGGATCTGATTCTTGCCTAAGCGGGCCCACGCGCATGTGGGGCGGCCTATAGAGGATGCGCGGGGGAAAGGAAACCCCCCTCAGCCATCCGCCGGGTCCGCGGATGCGACGCCGGGCCACAGAAGCCGTTGGTCACCTCCAAGCTTGGAATTGCCAAGCTCCTTCACGCCAGCGCCCAGTTCCGCGATCTGCGGGTCCGGGTCAAGCGTCAGATAGGCCGGAATCCAGGCCAGTTCGAAATCCCGCGCCTTCTTCGCCCCGCCCACCGACTGCTTTTCGCCGGTGATCTTCTCGACGATGGCAGGGTCTTCCAGGCCGGCAATCGTGAAGTCGACGATCCGGGGGATGGCGCGGTCGCAGCCGGTGAAAAGCTCTGGCCGGTCGTCCTGCAGAAGCGCGGCGGTGGTGACCAGGGGCGCAACAGCATGGATCTGGTAATGCAGGGCCAGCTTGCCCCGCCACATCTCATTCGGAAGGCTGCCATCGGCCTCGGCCGTGCAGGCCACGAGGCTGGCGGTGTCGGCGCCCCAGTCGATCAGCGCGGGGTCGTCCAGCACCAGGCCCACGCGGGTCACCGCAAGGCCCGCCCAGGCGCGCAGGTTGTTCTGCGAGGCGCGGGGCGGGGCTTCCGTGTCGAAGTACGTCATTGTCTGCCTGGCACGGGCCAGCAGCCAGTCCTCGATCTTTTCCTTGCCCTCGGGCTGCGGCATGATCTTCAGCGCTGCCGCATAGGCGAAGGCGATGCCGCCCACCCGCGACGGGGCCGAAAGGTTCGCACCCTGTGTCTCGAGCTTGCTCAGCGCGTCGGCCTTCGCCCAGGTCAGGATCGCCTCCATGACGCAGGCTGCGGCCGCCTCTGCCTCGGCCGGCCTGGTGTCCGGGTCGTTCAGGATGTTCGTCTGCCGCGCCAGCTCGGTGATGAAGTCGTCGATGGGCTTCAGCGCCGCCGTGACCGCCTTGTCGGCTTCCTCGTCAAAGTCGCTCCGGTTCTCGCTGTCGTCCGTGTAGCGGCTGCCAAAGCCAAGGCTCACGACGGGTTTGGCGTCCACTGGGCACTTCGCAGCCTCCTCTGCGGCCACCGGGGCCGCAACGGGGCTGGAGAGAAGCAGCAGCAGGGCCAGGGGTCGCGTGGTCATTGGTTGACCTCCGTCGAAAGTTGCAGTGAACGCAGGCGTTGCGAGGCGTCCTCGCTGCCAAGGTCGGCGGCCTTCTGCAGCCAGGCGAGCGCCTCCTCGCGCGAAGGATCGACGCCGATCCCGAAGACCAGCGCGTCGGCATAGTCGACCATGGCGGCAGGCTCTCCTGCCTCGGCGGCGCGGCGTAGCCAGTCAGTCGATTCCAGGACGCCCGCCGGGGTCGTGGCGGCTTCCCGAAGGATCAGCGCATATTCCCGCATGGCCACCGCGCTGCCGGATTCGGCCGCGGCAAGGTAAAGCGCGGTCTCGTCGATGGTCTTGTTGGCGATGGCCCGGATCTCGGGCGTTGCGGCGCGCAGCCGTGTCAGCGTGCCTGGCAGGTCCTCGGGCGCGCTCACGCGGACGAGGTCGGCAAAAAGCTCGGCCGAGATTTCGGGATCATACTGCGGCGAGGACCGGCGCGAGTAGATGTTCAGAAGCCGGTGGATGGCGATGCGGTTGCCCTGCTCGCGCGCGGCTTCGTAGTAGGCCAGAATCTCAGGCTGGTCGGCGTCGGTTCCGTAGCGGCTGTAGACATCGGCCAGTTCGGCCAGCGCATAGCCCTCGCCCGCCGCGAGGTAGTCCGAGATGCGCATCCAGCGTTCGAAAAGAGTCCGGTCCCCGGCGCGGCCCACCGCCTCGGTCAGGCGCAGCGCCTCGTTGAAAGTGCAGGCCGTGATGGCAGTGGCGCGGGCCACATAGTCGGCATAGACGTTCCTGTCGGTGATCAGCGGCATGGCCAGGAGCAGCGCATCGAAATCGCCCCGGGCGTCCACGACCTCGCCATAACGTTCCATCACCGCGGCCATGGTGGGAAAGCTGTCGGGATCGGCCAGCGGCAGCATCGCCAGCGCGTCGCCAACGCCGCGGTCGGCCAGAGGCAGGAGGATCTCCAGCGCCTCTGCCTGCGTCTCGGGCGTCACGAACCCTTCTTCCAGAAGCGCCTCGGCAAACTGGGTCCCGGCCGAGGGTTCGCCGAGCGCGACCGCTTCGCGGAACAGGTCCATCGCCGCGGCGCGCTCAGGGGGAGTGCGGGCGGCCTTCATCGCCAGTCCGGCGCGGGCCGTGGTCACCCCGGGGTAGCGGGTGGCATAGTCCTCCCAGAAGGCCAGGGTTTCGGCAGGGGCCTGCCGCTCTTCCAGAAGATATATGTACTGCGCGATGGCGGTCACACGGCCAGTCAACGCCTGGGTCTGGATTTCGGCCTCGGTGATGGGGTCGGGATTTGCGGCCAGCGTGGCAAGCTCATCCGGGGTGAACTCCACGGCCTCGGAGGCGGTGCTCTCGGCCACGGCAAGCCAGTAGTCGGCTTCCTCGACCTGTGGCGCGTCCGGGGCGCGGCAGACGAAGGCGCTGGACAGCTGGTGCATCGGGTCAACTTCGCCCGAGGTGACGACGGCCTGCATCAGGTGGTCCACCGCAGCGTAGAAGTCCTGCGGCGTCCGTGCGGCGCGGAACTTCATCGGCGCGGTCTTTTCCATCGCGGCGTATTCGCCAAGCCCGATGGCACGCTCCAGAAGCTCCAGCGCCTTCTCCTGGCCTGCCCAGCGGCCCTGGTCGGCAAGCACATGCTCGGCCATCGCGATCAGCGACCAGGCCGGGGCCTCGGGGCTGTCCACCAGCGCGGAAAGAGCGTCGATATAGGCCGGCATCCAGTCCGGGTCCCGACGCGACTGGGCCTGCAGGAACAGGACATGACTTGCCGCGCCCGAGGCCCAGACATCGCCGGCCGCGCTGTAGCGTTCCTCGGCGACCTCCAGGTCCCGAGGTACAAGCGCGCCATCGGCGTAAAGCCTGGCCAGCGCGACCTGGGCATAAGGCAGGCCCGCATCCGCGGCAGCCGTCAGATAGGTGACCAGGATTTCGTTGTCCTTCGGCAGATCCTCGGACCTCAGGTGGATTTCCGCCACCCGCCACGCCGACAGCGCATCGCCAAGGTCCGCCGAGAAGCGGTACCAGCGTTCCGACAGCGCCGGGTCCCGGGTCACGATGTCACCGTTCATGTATTCGCGCGCGATCCGGTTCACCCGGTCGCAGATCAGCGGGTCAAGCCGGCCCACCAGCGCACCAAATGCCATCGTCACGCCCAGTTCCGGCGGCACGTCCCAGCCCTCGACGGGGTTGCCCTGGATTTCGCGCTCGACGAGTTGCAGGATCGCATCGGCGTTGCCGCCAAACCCAGCCTGCAACAGAAGCTCCTCCCCGCGTGCGACGTCGCGTTCGATCCCGACCCCCCGGATCAGGTAGCCCGCCAGCAAGTGTTGCGCCCGGGGTGTCTGGCGCAGGTCGAGCGAGGCCAGCTCCTCGACCAGCCGCTCACGCTGCAGTTCCGCGACCCGGCCGGCGGCGAGCAGTAGCTCGATCCGGTCGATCAGCATGTTAGCTTCCGAATACTGCGGGTCGATGCTGCGGAAGTTCGACTGGACCATGTCCACCGTCTCGAACCAGCGTTGCGGGTCCAGTTCGACCAGGCGCCGGAAATCGCGCTTGATCAGCGCGGTGTCGCTTTCCGGCAGGGCGTCCAGCGAGACGCCCTCCCACTTCTTGACCAGCGCATCATCGGACGGCCGGGTTTCGCAGACCTGCCCGGTCTCAAGCTCCGGCGGTTCGAACACCAGATCGACCGTCTGGGCCCCAGCCGTCGCGGGCAGGGCCAGGATCAGAAGTGTGGCGAGGATGCGCTGCATGGTCATCTGTCTTCCGGTCAGGGTTGTTTGGCCAGGGCGTTCGGGGTGACGGTGGCCGTGTAGCTGCCGTCGGTCCCCGACAGCACGATGGCCACGCCTTCGCGCCGCTTGAGGTCGACGGCCGGGACAGAGGCGACAACGGTTTCGCCATCACGGATCTCGAAATCCAGGGTCAGCGGGGCCTTCAGCGCCACGGCGCCGCCGCTACTGGGCGCGACTCCCTGGATGGCGACAGCCTTGGCCTGCGGTACGAAAAGGTCGGCCGAGGCGATGTCCGACAGGTTGTAGAAGGTGACATCGGCCTGCGCCGGATTGCGGCTGATCTTGTCCACCACCAACGCCGAAGTGCCGTCGGCCCCGACGACGAAGGAGTAGAAGGTGGCCGGCTGGATCGCCTCGGTCGCCGTGGTCTCGCCCGAGGTGATGCGGACCTCCTTGTCGCCGTCGATCACCACGTAGGGCGTGACGCTGTTCTCGACTCGGTCGAAGCTTGCCGCCTGGATCACCGCGACCGAAGCCGTCGCGTTCACCACCCGGACGAAACTTGCATTGGGGTTGGCCACGTCTTCGTAAAGGCTCGCGTCCTGCGCGGTCACGGTCGAGGCAGCGAGGATCAGGAATGGAAGGGTGAGATGGATGCGTTTCACGACGCGTCTCCTTTCTGGGTTGGACAAAGGGTCAGGGCAGAGGTGTCGGTGAGCGCCCGGTCGAAGCTCACCTCCACCTTCACAAGATCGGGGTGCCAATACGGTTCCAGCTTCAGGAAGAACCGTCCCGTGGCGCGCAGGCGGTCGGACCTCTCGATGCGAACCGTGCGACGGATACCGGCGTCGGTCTCGAAGGTCACATCCGCGATCCGCGCACCCTCGCCGCCCTGATCGAACAGGAAGGCATCCTCGGGCTTCAGCTGGCCTGGCTGGAAGCTGGCGGACAGCGCGTTGTCCTTTGCCGTCGTCTCGGCCGAGATGTTGCAGGTGGGACCCGCAGCGACGATCAGCTCGTCCATCGGCAGCGGGCCGAACTGGGCAAGGCTGTTGTAGATCGGGTTCTCCCAGACAAGGAAAGTGGGCCGATCCTCGGCGAATTCGCGCGATGTAAGATACGAGGTCATCGAGCCGAACTGGTTACCACCGGTGATGGCGTAGTTGACCACCTCGATCCCGGAGTATTCCGAGAGGAAGCCCGCGAAGTTGTTGATGCTGCTGTCGGAAAACGAGGTCCCGACCAGCACGAGGTTTGCCTCGTCCGACCCGCTGCCGAAGATGTCCAGCACCTCTCCCTCTGCGGTTTCCACATCAGAATCGGTCGCGGCGGCTTCGGAGCCGTCGTCTGCAAAGATGTCGGCGGCTGAAAGCTCGCTCTCGGTCGAGCGGGTTGTGACCCAGGTGGTCGCCTCGACTTCCGGCAGGGTCTCCTTGCAGTAGGTCTGCAACTCGCGCCGAAGACCCGAGAAGGCGATTTCGGGGTCCGCAGGCTGCGAGGTGAACTCGACCGGGGTCACGTCAGAGTAAGCGGGCAGACTGCGGATCATGTCGCCGATGGCCTTGGCCGCCAGCCGCGCGCCATCCGGCGTCCAGTGGAAGTCGGCCTGGAAGAACACTTTCTCGTCAGGTTCCGCTTCCAGCATCGCGGACATCAGGTCAGGTGCGGGCACCCCGGCGGCGTTCAGCCGGTCGGTCACGTCCTGGTAGTTGGCCTGCATCAGGACAGGGTCATAGCCATAGGCCGCGGCCTCGGGCGGCAGGTATTGCGGCATGGCCTGCCCCTTGGTGGGCACGTTCACGTAGACCAGCGTGGTACCCTGCTCGGCCAGGACGCGGGCAAGCTCGGCAAGCTGGCCGACGACCGCATCGTCCATCGGGTGCTGAAGCCGCAGGTCGGACTGGACCCGGTAGAAGACCCCGTCCGTTCCCTCGATGCTGGCCGAGGCGGCGAACTGCGTGTTGGCGCAGCCGAACTGCGACGGCCCGGCATAGGCCGCGGGGGCCGCGAGAAGGCAAAAGGCAAGTACGGATCGCATCATGGGGCGGCTCCTTCGGGGCTTGGACGCACGGGCGGGCGCTTGCTTGTGTCGATGTCGGGCGAGGGGGCCGGCAGCGCTGCCGCTTGCAGCGCCTCGCCGCCGGGAATCTGGCGGGCCATCGCCAGCGCCATCGCGCGAACGCCGGGATCGGGGCTTGCCAGCGCATATTCCA
>Ga0208243_1000219_pt1 | contig 40641 bp, 39 predicted proteins | sample Subbio2Aug_QV12A_FD_184826 | JGI IMG/M metagenome (GOLD analysis project Ga0208243, IMG submission 184826) | Serpentinite rock and fluid subsurface biosphere microbial communities from McLaughlin Reserve, California, USA - CR12Aug_QV12A (SPAdes) | ecosystem: Environmental > Terrestrial > Deep... | reverse complement strand
GGAAGAGATCGCGCTCCACGCCGGCCGCCGAGAAGAGATGGTCGCGGCTGGCCTCCAGCTCGCGCTTCAGCTTCGGCAGGTCGACGTCGAGCAGCTTGCCCTTCCACTTGCGCAGCTTGCCGGCCACCATGACGCTGTCGACGTTCGACCGTTCCATCAGGGTCACGACGGCTCCCGGCACGTGGTTCAGCGGCGTCACGTTGATGGCGCCTGCATCGAGCAGCACGATGTCGGCTTCCTTGCCCGGCGTCAACGAACCGGTGCGGGAACCGAGCTTCAGCCCCCTGGCTCCCTCAAGCGTGGCGAAGCGGATGACGTCGCGCGAGGTCAGGAGCCGCGGCACGTCGGCGTCGCCCGCCAGCGCCTTCTCGTTGGCGAAGGCGCGCTGCAGCGTGAAGGTCGAGCGCATCTGGGTGAACGGATCGGCCGTCATGGTGCATTCGACGTCCGACGACAGCGACGGCTGCATGCCCACGTCCAGTGCCTTCTGGATCGGTGGCATGCCGTGGCGCATCGCCATCTCGATCGGCACCGCGAGCGACACGTGGCTGCCGGCGTCCGCCGCCTTCTGCCAGGCCATGTCGGACATGCCGGTCATGTGGATGAAGATGTTGTCCGGGCCGAACATGCCCGCTTCCGCGAGCTGGTCGAAGGTCGGGCGCATGCCGAAGGTGCCGACCACGTGCAGCGCCACGGGAATGCCGAGCTCGCGGCCGATCTTCCAGGACTCCTCGTAGCCCGGGATGTAGATCTCGCCGCCCATCACCATCGTCAGCAGCTGGTCGTCGGAGGAGAAGTACTGCTCTTTCAGGCGGCGCGCGTCGGCCGGGTACTTCGCTCGGTCGCCCCAGCCCTCGAAATAGCCGAAGACGGCGCGGCGCCCGGCGTCCTGCAGCGCCTTGACCACCGCGTCCGAATGCTCGGGTGAATGGTGGATCTGCGAGACGTCCATGACCGTGGTCACGCCCGCGTCGAGCTGGGCGATGCCGCCGAACAGCTCGTTGATGTAGACGTCCTCCGGCCGGTACACCATCGAGAACTTCTGCAGGATGTACTCGTAGTAGTTGATCGCGTTCTCGGGCTTGCCGTCGTTGACGAGGATGCCGTCGGCGAGGAAGCTCCGGAGCGCCGTCTCGAACTGGTGATGGTGCGTGTCGATGAAGCCCGGCATGACGATCATGCCGCTGGCGTCGATGATTTCCGCGTCCCCTGCGTCGAGGTTCGGGCCGATGCCCTCGATCCGCTTGCCGACCACCAGAACGTCGGCCTCGGCGAAGTCGCCCACTTCCGGGTCCATGCTCAGCACGTGGCCGCCGCGAATGAGGACGCGCCGCCCGTCCTCGCCGGTGCCCTGCGGCGCTTCCTGCGCGGAGACGACGGACGTGGCCGCAAAGACGCTCGCCGCCGCGGCGCCCGCCACCAGCGAGGCTTTCAGGAAGTCGCGCCGCGATTCGCAGTCGACCGGCGGGCGGCCCTGATCACACAAACTGCACATGTTCTCTCCTCCCGAGACGAAACCCGTTTCCCTGGCAGGCGGCGCTTTCCCCCTTGGGCTGGCGATCCTGCGTCAAATTTTCGCTGTGCGAAAATATTTTCGGAAAGTGTATGCCGTAGCGTGAAGCTCTGTCAACGACCGTTTCGGCCGCGCTTCGAAGACGCGGACGCTGTCGTCAGCGCGTGCCGATGATCGATTCCAGAACGGGATAGCGGGACAGCGTGTGCGCCAGCCGGGCGGCCGATGCCCGCAACGGCTGGAGGCGTTTCTCGACGAGGTCCTCCGCCGTGACGAGGCCGGTGTAGCCCGACGTGTTCAGCGCCGCGATCGGCCGGCCGGACGCGCCGCGGATCGGTACGGCGAGCGCCGTGATGCCGTAGTCGAGCTGGTCGGTCGAGGTCGAGTAGCTCTTTTCGCGCACCTCGAGGATGATGTCCCGCAGCGCCGCCTTGTCGACGACCGTCTTCTTGGTGAGCGCCACCGGCTCCACCTCGCGCAGGTACCGGTCGAAGGCGGCATCGGGCAGGCCGGCCAGCAGCACCCGGCCGAGCGACGTGGCATGCGCGGGATAGCGCGCGCCGACGACGGCGGTCGGCCGCCGCGCCCGCTGCTCCGAATAGTGCGCGATATAGAGCACGTCGTGGCCCTCGAGCGTCGCCACCGACGAGGCGTCGCCGAAGGTTCCCACGAGATGGCGCAGTTCCGGCTGCAGGACCTCGTCGACGCGGGCCGAGAAATAGAAGGCCGAGCCGAGGCTCATCACCTTCGGCCGCAGGTGGAAGCGCTTGTTCGTCTGGCCGACATAGCCGAGCGCCTGCAGCGTGATCAGGCTGCGCCGCGCCGCCGCGGGGCTGAGCCCCACCCGCCGCGCGACGTCGCTCAGCGTCATCTCGGGATGCTCGGAATCGAAGCTCTCCAGGATCGACAGACCCTTGGCCAGCGCCTCGACGAATTCCGCCGGCCGGGCCGCGTCGGGATTGTCCTCGGGCATCGATGTCCTTCTCAGTCCCCGGGAGCCAGTACGAAGTCGAATTTCAGCATCGCGTCCGGCTTGCGTTCCAGCGGCAGGTCGCCAGCCTTGTCTGCCTTGTAGGGCACGATCTTGGCAAGCAGCGACTTGCGGACGCCGAAGACCGCGTCGTTGTCGACATATTCGGTGTTCTCGAAGAACACTTCCGTCGTGATCGACCGCATGCCCGGAGACCGGATCATGTAGTGCAGGTGCGCCGGACGCCAGGCATGCCGGTCGCCTGCCCTCAGCAGTTCCCCGACGGGGCCGTCATAGGGCACGGTGTAGGGCTTGGGCAAGACGGTCGTGTAGTAGTAGCGGCCCTGGTCGTCGGCCTCGAAGATGCCGCGCAGGTCGTACTTGTCCTGACCGGCTTCCTGGATCGGATAGGTGCCGGAGCCGTCCGCCTGCCAGGTGTCGACGATGGCGCCCGGCAGCGGGTGCCCGAGCGAATCGCGCACGATGCCGTGGCAGAGCACCGACACGCCTTCACGCGGTCCGGCGAGGTCGGCGCCCAGCGCCTTGCGGGGCGCGTTGTCGAGATAGAAGGGGCCGAGATTGCTGCCCTCGGTGGCGCCGCCCCGCGTGTTGATCATGTCGACGAGGGCCGACAGCCCGAGCACGTCCGAGAGCAGGATGAACTCGTGCCGCTCGGGCGTGGAGATCTTGCCGCAGTCGTAGAGGAAGGTCAGCATCCGCATCCATTCCTGGTGCGTGAGGTTCGTCTCCCGCGTGAAATCGTGGACGTGGTCGACCAGCGACCGCAGCAGGAACTCGAAGCGCGAACCCTCCTCGGTCCGAAAGCTCTTCTTCACGGCCTCGGTGATCGTGAACTGGTTGATGTCGGCCATCGACGCTGGTCCTCCCCTGATCCTGGATGGATGTGCGGCGCCCGCTCCCGGGCACCCGGCACTTGACAGGAGCCTAAAGCCACCCGTAATTTCCGACAAGAGAAAATTTTTTCGGAATGCGAAAACTCACAAGGGAGGCATGATGCGCATCGGGAAGCAGGAGGGCGCGTTCACGGCGATCGCGACCTCCGACGCGCACTCGATCACGGTGAGGGGGCACGACCTCTGCGGCGACCTGATCGGCAAGATCGACTTCACCGACTATTTCTGGCTGCTCGTCCTCGGACGGAAGCCGACAGAAACCCAGCGCGCCGTCGCCAATGCCTGCATGGTCGCCATTGCCGAGCACGGCCTCGTCCCGAGCGTCCAGGCATCCCGCATGACGCTCGCGGCTGCGCCGGAAGCCTGGCAGGGCGCCATGGCCGCCGGGCTGCTGGGCATGGGCAGCATCGTTGCCGGCAGTTCCGAGGTCGCCGGCCGGTATCTCGTCGAGGTGGTCGCCGATGCGCGTCGCGACGGCGTCGACCTGGCGACGGCGGCGCGGCGTAGCCTCGAAGGCCTCAAGGCCAGGCGCGAGAAGGTGCCGGGCCTCGGCCACCCGCAGCACAGTGCGGGCGATCCCCGCGCCAACGTGCTGCTTGCCCTGGCCGACGAACGCGGGGTTTCGGGCGATCACGTCGCCTGCCTGCGCGCCCTCGGCGAGGAGGCGCCCCGCATCATGAACCGGCCGCTGCCGATCAACGTCTCGGGCGCCATCCCGGCGCTCATGCTCGACGCCGGCTGGCCGATCGAGGCGATGAAGGGCATCCCGCTGCTCGCCCGCGCGGCCGGGCTGGTGGCGCATCTCTACGAGGAATCGCAGCGCTCCATCGGCTTCATCCTGTCCCACAAGGCCGATGAGGCGATCGCCTATGACGGTCCGGCCTCCGGCCACGACGCCGACCGGAAGTCCGCGTGAGGATCGCCCGATGACCAAGATCCTCAAGGACGTCCGCGTCGTCGAGATGGGCACCTACATCACCGGTCCCGCCGCCGGAATGCATCTGGCCGACCTCGGCGCCGACGTGGTCAAGGTCGAGCGGCCCGACGGCGGCGACCCTTTCCGCGCCTTCAAGGGCGGGCTCTATTCGCCGCACTTCCAGACCTACAACCGCAACAAGCGCTCGATCGCCCTCGACACCGCCAAGGGCGGCGACCGGGCGGTCTTCCACGATCTCATCGCGGGCGCCGACGTCTTCATCCAGAATTTCCGCCCGGGCGTCGCCGAGCGACTGGGCGCCGGAGCCGAGGAACTGCAGCGCATCAATCCGCGGCTCGTCTATTGCGCCATCACCGGCTTCGGCCAGACGGGACCCGCCCGCGACCGTCCGGCCTTCGACACGGTCGCGCAGGCCGCCAGCGGCTACCTGCGCCTGCTCACCCCGCCGACCAATCCCCGCGTCATCGGCCCGGCCATCGCCGATGCCGTCACCGGCCACTACGCCGCCCTCGGCATCGTTGCCGCCCTTCTGGAGCGATCCACCAGCGGCAGGGGGCGCCGGCTCGACATCTCGATGCTAGAGGCCATGTGCCACTTCAACCTCGATTCCTTCACCCACTACTTCTCGATGGGCGAGGTGATGGGGCCGCTCAGCCGTCCGATGGTCTCGCAGTCCTACACCTTCCCCTGCTCGGACGGAAAATGGATCGCGATCCATCTGTCCTCGCCGCAGAAGTTCTGGGAGGGCCTGACCAAGTCGATCGGCCGCGAGGAACTCCGCTTCGATCCCCGCTTCGAGGACAGGCTCGACCGGATCCGGCACCAGCAGGACCTGATCGACATCATGACGCCGATCTTCGCCGGACGGACTCGCGACGAATGGTGCGCCATCCTGCTCGAGAACGAGGTGCCGCACTCGCCGGCCTATGACTCGAACGAGGCGCTGGAAGATCCGCAGGCCCGCCATCTCCGGATCGCGGTCGAGGCCGAGCATCCGACCATGGGCGCCTTCAGGACGGTGCGTGCGCCCTACAGCTTCGACGGCGAGCCGGATCTCGACGTGCTCGCGCCGCCGACGCTCGACGAGCACGGCGAGGAGATCAGGGCCGAAATGGCAAGGCGCAAGGCGGGCTGAGGCCGCAGACGGGAGCAGACCATGGGCATACCGGTCGAAGGCGTGATGCAGGCCAGCAGCGCCATGCTGCAGAAGCAGCTCTACGCCATCTTCACCCGGCCGACGGGCGCCATCGAGGCGGTGCTGGCCAAAATGGAGGAGCATCTGGCCTTCCAGGTCTCGCTGGAGAAGGACGGCATTCTCTATGCCGCCGGACCGATGTGGTCGGACGACGAGAAGACCTGGGAGGGGGAAGGGCTCGTCGTGGTCCGCGCCGGTTCGCGCGGCGAGGCCATCGCCATTGCCGAGCGCGACCCGATGCATCGCAGCGGCGCGCGCGAATTCAATGTCAGGCCGTGGATGATCAATGAGGGAACGGTGACGGTCCGGCTCGACATGTCGAGCCAGACCTTTTCGATAGTCTAGGTTTCAAGGGAGGAAACGACATGAAGACGCTTACCGGACTGCTGCTTGCCGGCGCCATCGCCTTTCCGGGCGCCGCGCTCGCACAGGAGACGATCAAACTCACGGTCGCCTCGAGCCACCCGCTCGTCATTCCGTGGGTCGGCATGATCAAGTCGCACTTCATGGCCGAGACGGATCGTCTGCTGGCCGAGAAGGGCAACTACAAGATCGAATGGCAGGAGGCCTTCGGCGGCCAGCTCTACAAGGCCAACGCCACCCTGACCTCCGTCGAGGAAGGCGTCACCGACATCGGCTGGGTGTTCTCGTTCCTGGAAGCGGCCAAGCTGCCCTTGAGCCAGGTGTCGAGCTACGCGCCCTTCGCCACCGCCAACCCGCCCGTCCAGCTGGCCGTGATGGCCGAACTGCTGGAGACCAACGACTCCTTCAAGAAGGAGTGGGAGCAGTACAATCTCAAGGTTCTCGGCCTGACCGGCACCGACAGCTACGACGTCTACACCAAGAAGCCGATCGCCGGTCTCGCCGACCTGAACGGCATGAAGCTGTCGGCACCGGGCGTGCTCGCCAACTGGCTGCGCGGCACCGGGGCCAACGCGGTCGACGGCGCGCTGACCACCTTCTACACCGACATCCAGACCGGCGTGTCCGACGGCGTGCTTTCGCTGGCGCTCGGCGTCCTGCCGGCCAAGCTCTACGAGGTGGCGCCCTACATCACCCGCGTCGACATCGGCACCGCCTTTTCGGGTGCGGTCGCGATCAACCGCGACTCCTGGAACGATCTGCCCGAGGAAGTGCAGAACGCCATGGTCGCTGCCGGCAAGTTCTACACCGAGGCGCACGGCAAGGACCTGCTGGAGCGGCACGAAGCGGCCTTCGCCAAGATGCAGGAAATCGGTGCCGGCCAGAACCCGCCCGTGACCATCTCCCAGATGTCGGCGACCGACCGCCAGGCCTGGGTCGACGGCCTGCCGGACATCGCCGGCGAATGGGCGGCCGATGCAGAGGCGCGCGGCCTGCCGGGCAAGGCGTTCCTGGCGGCCTACATGGAAGGCCTGCGCGCGCGCGGCGAGAAGCCGGCCCGCGACTGGGACAAGCAGTAGGCCGCGGGGGGCGGGCGGGGGCGACGTCATGGATGCTGGCATGAACCGGGGAGGCGGCGCCGGGGGGCGGCGCCGGCCTCCTGCCCTCGCGCGGCTCTGGGGCCGGGCGGTGGATGGCCTCGCCGCGCTCGGGACGGTGATGATCCTCGTCCTGATGGCGATGATCGCCTGCGACGTCGTCGCGCGAAACCTGATGGGCGCGTCCCTGCCGCTGATCTCCGAACTCGGCGCGCTGACGCTCGTCATGATCGTCTATCTGCAGCTGGGCACGACCATCCGCAACAACCGGCTGGCGCGCACCGACTTCTTCTTCGCCCTCATGGACGGGCGCAGCCCGCGCCTGTCCGCCTTCGTGTCGGGCTTCTGGGACCTGTTCGGCATCGCCGTCTGCGCCGGGATCGCCTGGTCGACCTGGGGCATCCTTGCGAAGGATTTCGGCCACGGCGAGTACATCGGCGTCACCGGCGTCGTCACCCTCCAGACCTGGCCGTTCCGCGCGCTGATCCTGCTCGGTGCCGCCGTTGCGGCGGCACAGTTCGCCATCCAGGCCGCACGCTCCTTCGCGACGGCCGCGGGGCGGCAGGAGACCGGAACATGACCGGCATCGAGATCGGCATCGTCTGCGTGGCGGCCCTGATCCTGCTCATCTCGCTCGGCATGCCGATCGGCATCGGCATGATCGTCGTCTCCTTCGCCGGCGTGACCTTCATCCGCAGCGAAGCCGTCGCCATGCGCATGATGGGCTCGGTCGCCAACGACAGCCTCGAGGAATACCTCTTCGCCGTGGTGCCGCTCTTCGTGCTGATGGGGCTGCTCGTCACCGTCTCCGGGGTCGGCAAGGACACGTTCGACCTGTTCGAGAGGCTGCTGCGGCGCGTCCGGGCCGGGCTCGGCGTCGCGACCGTCTTCGCCAACGCCGTCTTCGCCTCCATCACCGGCATCTCGATCGCGTCCGCGTCGGTCTTCTCGCGCGTCGCGGTGCCGGAGATGACCCGCCACGGCTACAGGCGCAGCTTCTCCACCGGCGTCGTCGCCGGCAGTTCCGTGCTCGGCATGCTCATCCCGCCGTCGCTGCTGATGATCGTCTACGCGGTGCTGGCGGAAGAGTCCGTCGGCCGCATGTTCCTGGCCGGCATCGGACCCGGCATCCTGCTCGCGCTGCTCTTCTCCGCCACCATCGTCATCATGGCCACCTGGTGGAAGGGCAGCGTCTTCGAGCGCGCGCCCGACCTCGATCCCGCCGTCGAGGACGATCGTCCGCTGGGCATCTTCGTCCTGTCGAAGGGAACGCCGATCATCGCGCTGGTGGCACTGGTGCTCGGCGGGCTCTACGGCGGGTTCCTCAATCCCACGGAGGCGGGCGCCATCGGCGCGCTCGGAGCCCTGGTGATCGCGCTGATGCGCCGGTCGCTCGGCGGCGGCAGGATGTGGGCGCTGCTGGTCGAGACCGGCCAGGTCACCGTCTCCGTCCTGTTCCTGATCATGGCCGCGACCTTCTTCTCGCGGATGCTCGCCATGTCCGGCCTGCCGGCGATGCTGGCCGAGACCCTGCTCGACAGCTCGATCGGCCCCTACGGCTTCCTGCTGATCTTCATCGGCCTGATCATCCTGATGGGCTGCCTGATCGATTCCATCTCGATCATGCTGATCCTGCTGCCGATCGCCCTGCCGGTCGCCAAGGCGGCCGGCTTCGACCTGATCTGGTTCGGCGTGCTGACCGTCGTCGCGGTCGAGATCGGACTGCTGACGCCGCCCTTCGGCCTGTCGGTCTACACCATCAAGTCGGCGATCGATGACCCGACCCTCAAGGTGGGCGAGATCTTCCGCGGTTCGCTGCCCTTCGTCCTGGCCATGATCGTGGCGCTCGCCATCCTCGTCGCCTTCCCGCCGATCTCGGTGTGGCTGGCGCGGCTGTGACGGTCACCCGGGCGACGCAAGCGCCGCCCGGCCGCGAACGGAGTGTCCGGTCAGCTGAACATGTCGGCGACGATGCCGTCGTACCAGCCGATGGATTCCTCGTAGGTCGCCTTGCGCAGGGCGGCATCCTCGCCCGTCTGCGAGATGAAGCCCTCGACTGAAGCGATCTTGCCCTCCTTCGGCTCGTACTGCGCGCCGACCTTGACACCGTCATCCGTGTCGATCAGCGACCAGCATGTGTTGGAGTATTTCGCGGGGAAGGCCTTCGACCCGGTCAGGTCGGCCCGCATCGTCATCGCGGCCACCTTCGCCTGGCTGTTGGCCGAGAAACCGGACTTCGGCATGTCGCCGGCCATCGACGCGTCTCCGATGATGAAGATCGCCTCGTCCATGGTCGAGCGCATCGAGGTCGCGTCGATCGGGCAGAAGCCGCTGTCGCCCGCCACCCCGGCCGCGGCGGCGATTGCGCCGGCCCTCTGGGCGGGGATGATGTTGAGAAGCGCGCCCTCGAACGTGTCGAGATCCGTCTCCACCGTTCCGGCGGCGACGTCGACGGACTTGATCCCGCCGTGGACGTCGGGCCCATACCATTCGACCATGCCGGGATAGTGCTTGTCCCAGCCTTCCTGGAAGAGACTCTGCTTGGAGAACTTGTCCTTGGGGTCGATGACGAAGATCTTCGAATTCGTGAACCCCTTCGATTTCAGCACATGCGCCATCATCGACACCCGCTCGTAGGGGCCGGGAGGGCAGCGATAGGGGTTGGGCGGGGCGATCATGACGATGTTCTGCCCGTCGGTCAGCGCATCGAGCCTTGCCTTCAGGAGTTCCGTCTGCGGGCCGGCCTTCCATGCATGCGGCGCTGTCTCAGCGGCGTCTTCCGAATAGCCCGGCACGGAGCCGTAGATGATGTCGATGCCGGGCGAGAGCAGCAGCCGGTCGTAGGGCACGACGGCGCCGTCCGCCATGGTGACTGTCTTTGCCACGCGGTCGACCGCCATCGCCATTCCGGTCACCTTGCGGATGCCATAGGTGGAGACGAGTGCGTCGTAGCCATGGGTGATCGAGTTGAAATCGCGGTAGCCGCCGAGATAGAGGTTCGAGAAGAAGCAGGTCGTGAACGTGTCGCTGTCCTCGATCAGCGTCACGTCGATCGCGCCCTTCGAATCCTTCGCGACATACTTGGCCGCGGTCGCACCGCCCGCTCCGCCGCCGACGATGACGACGCGCGGCTTGTGCTGCGCGCGCAGGTAGGTCGGCAGGGCAAGCGACGCGACCCCTGCGCCGGCGAGCAGTCCGAAGCTTCGTCTCGAGATCGTGCCTGTTCTTGTCGTGCTCATGGTTTCCTCCCGCTTGAGCCGGTTCAGGTCAGTCTTCCAACCCGGCGATGTAGACGGCCAGGGCTGCGATCTCCTCGTCGGAAAGCCGGGCGGTCATCATCTGCATCACAGGGTTGGGCCGCGCCCCGAGCTTGTATTCGACCATTGCCTGTACGGCGTAATCGACAGGCAGCCCGCGGATCGGCGGGATGCCGCTTGCTGCACCGGATGCCTGGTGGCAGGTCACGCATGCGCCGCCGAGATATTCGCCATAGGCAGGATCACCGTCGAGCGCGAGGACGCGCGTCACGACATGTTCGACCTCGAGCGCCAAAGCGGCGTCCGAGGCATTCGCCGCAGCCGTCCCCGCCAGCAGCGCGACCGTGGCTGCGACGTTCTTTCGGATCCTCGGCGAGCCGGCGGTGCCGCCGCCCGGACCCCAGCGCATGCAGTGACCGATCACCAGGCGCTCCTCCCTAAGGCCCGGGCCGGCGGGATCGTCAGTCGATGCCGCCCCCCGATGCGTTCTCTTCGCCGCCGTCCTCCGGCGTCACGTCCAGCACCGCCGCATGCATGGTGATGGCCGCTGCCCCCGGCTTGCAGTCCGTCATGCAGGGTTCCGACCTGTCGGCATAGAACGGCTCCTGCTCGCGGTCGTCATCGAAGAAGTTCTCCTCGTTCGGCAGCCGGATCGAGGTGAAGTTGTCCTTCGACAGCTCGAATTCCTCGTCGTCGACGATGTCGTTGAGGTAGAGCAGGTAGGCCGTCAGCGCGTAGACGTCGTCGTTGCCGAGCGAGCGGGCGTCGCCGAAGGGCATGGCGCGGTGCACGTAGTCGAAGACGGTGGACAGATAGGGCCAGTAAGAGCCGATGGTCTTCTCCGGCCGCTCGGCCTGGAGCGTGCCCTGGCCGCCCGCGAGCACCGGCCAGCGGCCGACCGCCTCGCCGAAATCGCCATGGCAGGTGGCGCAGCGTTCGTCGTAGATCTCCATGCCATGCGCGACGGTTCCCGACCCTTCGGGCAGTCCCACCCCGTCCGGTCGCACGTCGGTGTCCCAGGCGGCGATCTCTTCGGGCGTCGCGGTACGGCCGAGGCCGAGGAGCCTGCCCGTCGTTCCGGCCGATGGCGCGGCGACCTCGGCCGTTGCTGTCTGCGTCGCATCGATCGCCGGCGCAGCCGACTGCTTGCCCGGCACGGCCGCCTTGCCGTCCGCATCCAAGCTCGCGAGATAGGCGATGACGTTGACGACGTCCTCGTCCTTCTTGAGCCCGGCGAAGGCCATCTTGTTGCCCTTCAGGTATCCTTTCGGGTCGTGCAGGTAGGAGGCCAGACTGGCCTCGTCCCAGACGAGGCCATCGGCACCCGCCCTGGTCATGGCGGGCGAGTACTTGAAGCCCTCGACGCTCCCGACGGCCCGGCCGACGATGCCGTTCAGGACGGGTCCGACGCGGTTCTTGGCGTCCTCGCCGACCATGTGGCAGGCCTTGCACTTGGCGAACACCGTCTCGCCTGCGGCGATGTCCTGCGCCTGGGCCCCGCCGATGACCCCCGCAATGACGGTCCCGGCCAGGAGAATGGATTTAGGAGATTTCCACATTCTCGATCACTCCGTCGGAATTGACGTGCCAGGTCTGGATGCCGTTGTTGTGATAGATCGAATTCGCGCCGCGCACGGAGCGCAGCTGGTCCTTCGTCGGCTGCACGAAGCCGTGCTCGTCGATCGCCCGCGACTGCAGGAACAGCTCCGAACCGTCCCAGTCGAACTCGTGGTAGAAACGGTGCAGCGCCTTGGGCAGGCTCGGTCCGTCAAGCCGCGCCGTCGTCCAGTTTCGGCCGCCGTCGGTGGTGACGTCGACCCGGCTGATGCGGCCCTTGCCCGACCAGGCCAGACCCGACAGGACCAGCGGTCCGCGTCCGTGCAGGATCGGCGCCTGAGGGCTCGGATTGGTGATCACCGACTTCACGTCCATCTCGAAGGTGAACCGCCGCGCCTTCCCGTTGGCCATAAGATCGGTGTATTTCGACGTTTCCTCGCGGTGCTGCCAGGGCTGGTCGCCGATCTCGAGCCGGCGCAGCCATTTGACCCACATGTTGCCTTCCCAGCCGGGAACCACCAGGCGGATCGGATAGCCCTGCTCGGGGCGCAGCGCCTCGCCATTCATGCCGAAGGCAACCAGACAGTCGTCCATCGCCTTGTCGAGCGGGATCGACCGGCTCATGCCGGACGCGTCGGCGCCTTCGGCCAGCAGCCACTTGCCCTCCGTCTTCACCCCCGCCTGGTCGAGCAGGTGCTTCAGCCGAACGCCGGTGTACATCAGGCAGTGCAGCATGCCGTGCGTGAACTGGCAGCCGTTCAGCTGCGCGCCGCGCCATTCCATGCCGGTGTTGGCCGCGCACTCAAGGAAGTACACCCGGTTCTCGCGCGGGAATCGCTTCAGGTCGGCCATGGTGAAGACGAGCGGCTTCTCCACCAGCCCGTGGATCATCAGACGATGACTGGCGGGATCGATCTCCGCGACGCCCGAATGATGGCGCTCGAAGCACAGCCCGCTCGGGGTGATGATGCCGTCGAGTTCGTGCAGCGGCGTGAAGTTGATCGACGAGATCGTGTCGGACGTCAGCCAGGGCACGTTCTTGCGCACCACATGCGCCTCGAACGGCGAGGGAGTGCCATAGGGCCGCGCATCGACGCCGTCGCCGGGATAGCGGTTCCAGTCCTGGATCTCGGTGATCACGCTCTCGCTGGCGGCCGCGCGGCTGGCTGCCGCACCGCCCGCGAGTGCTGCCGCGCCCATGAGCCCGCCCTTCAGAACGGCGCGGCGCGACGCGCCGGGACGCGCATTCGATGTCATCGGCTCCTCCCAGAAACCAGAAGATAGTCACATATGAATTTTTATATGTATTGACGCGACAGTCAATCGGTTTGTTCGGCACCTGCCGCGCGGTCCGCCGCCGCGACCGGTCTGGCCGTGCCCGGCCTCGTCACATCACGATCCTCACGGTCCGCTCGTCCGGAACGCTCACGGTTGCCTTTCGACGGATGTAGTCTTCCATCAGGTCGTAGACCGCCGGCCCCTCGACGCCCTCGTTCACCGAAGCCCAGCCGCCCACGACATAGGTCCTGGCCGGGTCGATGGCCTCCCCGGTCGCCGAAAGCCGCATGTCGGAGATGCGGTTGCCGATCGTGCCGTTGACGGCACAGCTGTAGGTCATGCCGCCGACGCGCACCATGTCGCCGCCCTGCTGCAGGAAGGGGTCGGGGTTGAAGAGATTGTCGCAGACGTCTTCCAGGACGTCCTTCAGCTGCTGGCCGGTCATCTCGTTACGATAGACCGCCGGATAGCTCATCGACGTCTCCGAGTAGAGGTCGTCGCGGGTGATATCCTGGCCGGGCAGGAGCGTCGTGCCCCAGCGGAAGCCCGGCGACAGGGCAATCTGGGTGTCGCGTTCCTCGATGATTCCCTGGCAGATCAGGTCGTCCCAGGTTCCGTTGAAATTGCCGCGCCGGTAGAGCAGCGTGTCGGTGCGCCCCAGCACCTCGGCCGTCTCGGCCTCGTAGGGCGCCCGCACCTCGGCGATCCTGGCCGCCATCTCGGGATCCGATGCGACCACGTCGGAAAAGACCGGGATCAGCTTCGAATTCGAGCCGGTGACCCTGCCGTTGGTGATTTCGAGGTCGATGCGGCCGAGATATTTTCCGTGCGAACCGGACGACAGGATCAGCGTCTCGCCCACCCGCACCGCCTCCGGCACGGCGTCGTGCGTGTGCCCGGTCAGGATCACGTCTATGCCGGAGACGACCGTCGCGAGCTTGCGGTCGACGTCGAAGCCGTTGTGAGAGATCAGCACGACCGCCTCGGCGCCCGCCGCGCGGGCAGCATCGACATTCGCCTGCAGGACGTCGGGGCGGATGCCGAACGACCATCTCGGGAACATCCAGCGCGGATTGGCGATCGGCGTGTAGGGCATGGCCTGGCCGATGACCGCGACCTGCACGCCGCCCTTCTCGAACATCTTCGTGTGTTCGAACGCCGGCTCGTCCCACTCGGCGTCGAAGATGTTGGACGCGAGGAGCGGATAGGCCTGGCTTTCCACGATCTCGGTGAAGCGGTCCTCGCCGAAGGTGAACTCCCAGTGGCCGGTCATCGCGTCCGGCTTCAGCAGCGCCATGCAGTCGACCATGTCCTGCCCGGCGGTTTTCAGCGAGGTGTAGGAGCCCTGCCAGGTGTCGCCGCCGTCGAGGAACAGCACCTTGTCGTCGCCCCGCTCGCCCCGGATCGCCTTGACGAGCGTGGCCGTGCGGTCGAGGCCGCCGAGCCGGCCGTAGCTGCGCGCCAGATCGACATAGTCGAGGAAGGTGTGCGCATAGGCATAGGCGCTGCCGCGCTCGATGCCGAATTCCTTCAGGAAGGCCTCGCCGACCAGATGCGGCGGGATGCCGGCGAAGGCGCCGACGCCGATATTGGTGTCCGGCGGGCGGAAATAGACCGGCAGCAGCTGGGCATGCACGTCGGTGAAGTGCAGCAGCGTGACCTGGCCCTTCGCGTCGAAGCGCAGCAGGTCGTCCTGCGTCAGCTTCTGCTGCGCGAGTGCGCGCAGCGGGCCGGCGGCATAGCCTGCCGCCCCGAGCGCGACGCTCGCATTGAGGGCGAACTGAAGGAAATCGCGTCTTGTGTGGCTCATCGTCAGTCCTGTGGGCCGGCACCGGAATGCGTGTTTCTGGCCCGGCGGACGGATCCCGCCGGGTGCGGCCGGTTCGGCTCCGGCGCGCTTACTGGCGGACGGCGGGCGTCTCGACCGAAAGGCCGGTGCCGCGCCAGGTCACGTAGACCTCGAGCGCCATGAGTTCGTCCGAGAACGCCTTCGGCATCTCGGCGCGGGTGTCGCGGATGCAGCCGCGGAAGCGGTTGTGCAGCGACACCATACCGGCCGTGTTGAAGCGGTAGGTCGGGAAGCCGTTCACCTGGCCCTGGCTCAGATGGTCGGCCCGGATGTACTTGCCCATGGAGGCCTCGTGGCACGAGGCACAGGCGAAATCGAGCTGGCCGGTGCGCGTGTAGTAGAGGTCCTTGCCCTTGTCCCACCATGCCTGCAGGTCGCCCTGCGAGAGGTCCACGCTCATCGGGGTGCCGAGCGACTGATGCTTGACGAATGCGGTCAGCGCGACCTGATCGGCGTCGTCAAACTTGTAGGCTTCCGCGCCCATGTTCTCGACGCGGCACTTGTCGATCTGCAGCTCGACGTTGATCGGCCGCTTCGCGTCCGCGTCCCATTTGGGATAGGCCGCCCCGACGCCCTTCATCGACACCGCAGCATCGTCATGGCAGGACGCGCAGGACTTGCCCATCGTGCCATCGACCGTTTCCCAGATTTCGGCACCGCGTTCCACGGCAAGCATGCCGGGATTCTCGAAAGAATCCTCCTGGGTCGCACGCGTTTCCGCCTCGCGGAACAGCCAGCCGGAAAGGACCTCGTCGAAGGGGTGCCCGTCCGGGGCCGCCGTCCGGATGATCATCGGCACGCCGTCGATCTCGAGCGTGTCGTCGACCGGATCGCCGAAGGCCTTTCCGACCGCCAGCCCGGTCAAGAGCAGACACAGGGCCGTACCGGCCGCCAGTGAAATCCTGTCCACGTTCGTCCTCCCGCTGCACCGCGGCCGCGCCGCGGGTTTGGCCTACTCGACCTTGATGGATTGCTCGTCGGTGTAGACGGAGCCGTCGTCGTCCACCCAGGTGAAGGTGAAGGTTCCGCTTTCGGGCACCCTGGCGCTGAACTCGAAATAGGGGTTGGCGGAGACGGCAGGGTCGAGGTCGCAGGAGAACACCGGCTGACCGTTGAACACGCACGAGAATTTGTTGATGATCTTGCGCGGGATCGGATTGCCGTCCTTGTCCTTGCGCTGACCCGATTCCATCTCGTGGCTTATGAGCGTCTTGATGACGATCACCTCGCCGGCGGATGCTGTCTTGGGTACCTTGACCCGGGGCTTGGGAGCAGATGCCATGTCGTCGTTCCTCCGAAGTTTGCCGCCTCAGCCGCCGCAGCCGCCGATGGTGACCTTCACTTCCTTCTTGTCCATGTAGACCGAACCGTCCGCCATCCGGGCCAGCGCGATCACGTTCTGGGTCCTGGCCAGACGCATGCGCGTGGTCGCGGCCGCACTTCCGCTCATCGCGGTGAAGTGGAAGGTGGCGACCTCGGGCCTCGGATTGCCATCGGCCAGGATCATCACCGCGTCGACCATGTCGGCGCCGTCCATGGCGCTGTCGACGTCGACCGAAATCGGCACGGTATTGCCATTCTCGGCGATCTCGGGGGCCGTCAGCGTGATCTTGCCGGTCTGCGGCTCCTTGCCGCCCGAAAAATCAGCCATCATCTTGGCCACGTCCTCGGCCGCGGCGAAGGATGAGCCTGGAAACAGTTGCAATGCGGGAATGGCCGCCGCTCCGGCGGCCAGCATCAGCACACGACGCCTGGACAGTGTCATGCGAACCTCCTCTTGTGCTATTCCTTGAGCGTGGCCAGGAAGGCCACGACGTCTTCGACCTGCTGTGCCGTGAGGATCGTCTTGCCGACCAGATCCTTGCGGACGTTGATGCCGACGTTCAGGCTGTAGAAGGCGGGCATCATGGTCTCCTTCGTGAAGACCTGCTTGGAATCGACCACGATCGCGCGAAGTTCCTCGACCGACCAGCGGTCCGCCGCTCCGTCGAGCGACGGCGCGACGTCGCCGTGGAACTGCTCCTTCGAGAGCGCCGAGACGGCATGGCAGGCCAGACAGTTGCCAAGGCCGCGATTGGCGAGCGCCTTCGCGCCTTCCTCGGGATTGCCGGGCATGTCCGTCAGCGACGTCGTGACCTTCATGTCGGCGAAAGCGACGTCGCCTGGGGCGATCTCGCCGGCGGATGCCGCCAGCGGATGGACGACCAGCGCCGCGGCACAGGCCGCGCCCGCAAGAATGCGCCTCATGGTTTCTCCTCCAACCTGTCGGATCGCCGGGGCGGTCCGTTCCTCCATTTGTGACGATAGATCGGCTCGCCGCCCTAATCAATACAAAAATATGAATTTCTGCATATATCGCCGAGGCAGGCTTGGCGAGGCAGTCCGGAGGGCTTCTCCAGGGCTGACGGCGGTCAGTTTTCCGTCTCGCCGAGCCGGCCTTGTGCGCGCAGTTCGCCGATGATCCTGGCGTGGTAGTGCTGGAAGTGCTCGCCGCGCTCGTAGCCCTTCTCGCTGACCCATCGGAACATGTTGAGGAAAGTCCACTTGCCGAAGGCGCCCGGCATCGTCGCCACCGCGGCCTGCGCGGCCGTGCCGCCTTCCGGCGCTTCCTCCGGCAGGAAGACGATGGTCGGCGTGAAGACGTAGCCCCATTTGCGCGCAGCCGTCTTCTCGGTCAGCACCTCGCCGTCGAGGTCGGTGACCTCCTCGTCGCCGAACATGTTGTACTGCACGACCATGAAGTGCTCGCGGATGTAGTCGCGCACCTCCGGGTCGGACAGCAGTTTCTCGTGCATCTCTCGGCAGTAGATGCAGCCGCGCTGCTCGAAGGTGATGGCCAGCCGCTTGCCCTCGCTGCGTGCGTGCTCGATGTCTTCCGCGATGTCGCGGAAAGTCATCGCGAACCAGTCCTGCTTGTGGAGCCCGTCCTCGCCGATCTCGACGGCCACGGCGGGCAGGGCAGCGGCCGCCGCGAAGAGGAAGACGACGAGCGATGCGATCCGGGACATGATGACCTCCTATCCGACGGTCTGGAAGATCGGGAACGTTTCGAGAAGCCAGAACGAGATCGTCGACATCTGGCCGGTGATGAAGAGGATGCCGGTCGCGACGAGCAGCGCGCCCATCGCCATCTCCACCTTGTGCATGTGGCGCTTGAAGCGCGACGCCCAGCCGAGGAAGCGGCTGGCGAAGACCGCGGCGAGCACGAAGGGAATGCCGATGCCGAGCGAATAGGCGGCAAGCAGCAGCGCGCCCTGCGCCGCATTGCCCTCGCTTCCGGCGATGAACAGGATGGCGGCGAGCACCGGCCCGACGCAGGGCGTCCAGCCGAAGGCGAAGGCAAGCCCGATGACGTAGGCGCCGACCATGCCGGCCGGCTTGCGGGCAACCTGGACGCGTGCCTCGCGATACAGCATGCCGATCCGGAAGACCCCGAGGAAATGCAGGCCCATGACGATGATGATGACGCCGGCGATGACCGACAGCGTTTCGAAGTATTGCGCGATGGTCTTGCCGACGACGCTCGCCGTGGCGCCGAGCGCGATGAAAACCGTGGCGAAGCCGAGCACGAAGGCGACCGCCGCGATGACCACGCGTCGCCGCTGCGCCGCACCCGGCTCCGTGTCCTTCAACTCGTCGAAGCTCACCCCTGCCAGCCACGCCAGATAGGGCGGCACGATCGGAAGGATGCAGGGCGAGACGAACGACAGGAGCCCGGCCAGCAGCGCTCCCCCAACACTGACATCCAGCATCGTTCCTCCCAACGCCACCCGGTCCGGCATCACCTTGGCAGATGCATTCAAAAAATGCTATATTTATATGCAACAGGGGAGCGTTGGACCATGAAGCTTGCAGGATTGGCCCGGTGGGCTCTCGTCGCGGCGGGCGTCCTGACGTTCTCGGCGGGGGTGCAGGGGGCGGAACTGCTGATGCTGGAGCAGCCGGGCTGCGTCTGGTGCGCGCAGTTCGACGCCGAAATCGCACCCGCCTGGCCGAAGACGGCGCAGGGACGTCTCGCGCCGCTCAGGCGCGTCGACATCACCAGGCCGTGGCCCTCCGACCTGGAGGGTATTGCGAAGGAGCGTTTCACGCCTACCTTCGTGCTGATGGACGGCGGCCGGGAGATCGGCCGGATCCGGGGCTATGTCGGCAACGAGTTCTTCTGGTACCGTATCGGCGAACTGCTCGCGCTGCTTCCGGTCCGGCCTTGAGCCCTCTGCTGGGCTCGGTATGTCTTGATCGCTTGACCTGGATCATGCTGCACGATCTGGACATTTGGCACGCTTCGCGCCATGTCCAACGAACGCCGAAGAGACCAAGGGTGCGGTCCTTACTCATGAGCTTGCCCAACATCAAGGACGCGCAGACGCCGGAGCAGTTCAACGAACTGCTCGTGCAGGCGCGCGAAGCCAGCGAACTCCTGAAGGCGCTCGCCCATGAAGGTCGCCTGCTGATCCTGTGTCTTCTTTCGGAAGGAGAGAAGTCCGTTTCGGAGCTCGAGGAGGCCATGCGCCTGCCGCAGGCGGCGGTGTCGCAACAGTTGGCCCGCCTGCGCTTCGACCGCCTCGTGAACACGCGCCGCGACGGTCGCGTCATCTACTATTCGATCGCCAGCAAGGAAGTGTCTTCCGTGATCGAAACGCTGTACAATCTCTTCTGCGCTCCGGTGCGAAAACCGGAGGAAAACGACAAGAACGGCGCGCCGGGAAACGGCGCCGGCTGACGGCGGCAGGCGGGAGACCTGCCGGCGGGCGCGAGCCCGCGGGAGGGAAACATGAGCCTTGCCACCTATGCGTGGTTTCTTCCGGCGGCCGGCCTGTGCGCCGGGGCGGTTCTCGGATTCGCCGCCCGGGCCAACCATTTCTGCACCATGTCCGGCCTTGAGCGCTACTGGTACGCCGGTGACGGCCGCGGGCTGCGAACCTGGATGCTGGCGGCCTTGGTCGCGCTGGTCGCGACCCAGGCACTGCAGGCGACCGGCCATGTCGAGACCGCCGGCAGTTTCTACGTCCGCTCCGATTTCGCCTGGGTCGGTGCCGTCGCGGGGGGCATTGCCTTCGGCTTCGGCATGGCCCTGGTGGGAACCTGCGGTTTCGGCGCCCTTGTGCGGCTCGGCGGCGGCAGTCTGCGCTCGCTGATCGTGCTGATCGTGCTCGGCCTTTCGGCCATGTCCGCCCAGAAGGGCGTCATCGCCCAGGCCAGGGTCGCCTTGTCCGACGACTTCGCGATCGACCTTTCCGACATCGGAGGCCAGTCGCTCGGCGCCATCGCCAGCCATTTCGCCGGCGCGGACCTCACCCTGGCCGTCACCGCCCTGGTCGCCTTTGCGATGCTGGCTTGGATCTTCTCGTCGGCCGATTACCGCAACCGCCACGGTTCGATCGCGACCGGCGCCACCGTCGGCCTCGTCATCGCCTTCGGCTGGTGGGCGACCAGCCGTGCCGCCGCCCAATCCTTCGAGATCGTCCAGATCGAGGCGGGTTCCTTTGTCGTCCCGGTCTCCGATACGATCCTTCAGTTCGTCACCTTCACCGGCGTCCTGCCGGATTACGGCGTCGGGCTTGTCGTCGGCGTGGTGCTCGGAGCGGCCGGCTGCGCTCTGTGGAAGCGTGACGTGCGCTGGGAGGCCTGCGACGATGCCCGCGAACTCGGCCGCCATCTGGCGGGCGGCCTGCTGATGGGGGTCGGCGGCGTTTTCGCCATGGGCTGCACCATCGGCCAGGGCGTCACCGCCGTCTCGGCGCTCGCGATCTCGGCGCCGGTCGTGCTGGCGTCGATCTTCCTCGGCGCACGCATGGGGCTGTCCTATCTCATCGAGGGCTCGCCCCTCGGTGCCTTCCGGTCAGCCAGTGCGCCGGCGGAGTGATCAGACGGGGACGTAGCGGTACCCGCCGGCGGTCCGCTCGACGAGGCCCGCGCCGGGATGCGGGAAGTGGAAGCCGATCGCGCGCGCCCGGTCGCCGGCCAGCCGGTCGAGCAGTGCCAGCCGCGTCCGCGCTCCGAGGTCGGCATCCTGGTCGCTGCCCGACGGCCAGTCGGGCCGCGCGAACGAGATCACCGCGTTGGAGATCGCGTCGCCGACGACCAGCACCGGCTCCGCCCCCTGGATCATGAACGACAGGTGTCCCGGTGTGTGGCCCGGCGTCGCCACGGCCTCGATGCCCGGCAGCACCTCCTGCCCATCGTCGATGAAGATCACGCGGTCCTCGATTGCCGCGAAACGGTTCTGCGCCCCGATCACGAAAGTCTGGCGGTCCGGAGGAACCTTCGAGAGCGTGTCCGGCGCCGACCAGAAGTCCCACTCCGTCCTGCCGATCCGGTATTCGGCATTGGCAAACACCAGTTCGTCGAAATCGTCGGTCAGCCCCCAGAGATGGTCGGGATGCGCATGCGTGAAGACCACGTCGGTCACGTCTGCCGGATCGATTCCCGCCGCGGAGAGGCCGTCGGCGAGCTTGCCGGCCGTCGGCATGAAATTGGCGCCGGCCCCGACGTCGAAGATGACCAGGCGATCGCCGATTCTCGCCAGCGTCACGTTGCAGTCGGGCAACAGCGCATCGGCGGGCATGGCGTTTTCGGCGAGCAGCCTCGCCAGGTCTTCCGGCGGCACCTCCGGATAGGCGAAGCCCATCGGCAGCACGAGATGGCCGTCGCTGACGACGGTTATCTCGGCAGCACCCGTCGTCAGCGTCTGCGCGCGGGCAAGGCGCGGCGCGACGAGGCCGCCGGCAAGCCCCATCACCGCGGCCGAACCGGCCACCGCGAGAAAATGCCGGCGGCCGAGGCCGGGCGACGCAACGCGCCGTGAGTTCATGTCGTCCTCCCGTGCAAACATTTTATTTTTTGAATGTTTACGGGAACTCGACTATGCTTGTCGAGGGGCAGGGAGCCTCAAGGGAGGAAAAGATGCGCGGATACGGATTGCCGGCGGTTCTGACCGCACTCGTCTTGCTGTCGAGCCCGGTGCTGGCGGAAGAAGCCGTCACCACGAAGGAGACGGCGGCGCCCTTTGCCGACGTGATCGCCGATCTCGAGGACGCGGTTGTCAACCGCGGCTACAAGATCGACTATCACGGCCATATCGGCGAGATGCTGAAGCGGACGGCGGGCGACGTCGGCGCGACGGCGCCTCTTTACCGGGAGGCCGAGTTCCTGCAGTTCTGCTCGGCCGTCGTGTCGCGCAGGGCCATGGAGGCCGACATCGGCAACATTGCCTACTGTCCCTACGTTCTCTTCGCCTACGAGGCGGAGAAAGAGCGGGGCAGGGTGGTCGTCGGCTTCCGGCGCCTGCCGGCCGGTCCGGGCCGCGACGACGTCAACGCCCTGCTCGAAGGGATCGTCGAGGACGCCGCGGAGGGGTTCTGACCCGCCGGGCGAACCCTTCAGAACTCTTCCCAGCCGTCCGCCTCGGCTTCGATGTCGAGTGCGGTGGCGCCGTGGGTCGCGGCGCGGGCGCGCACCGGCTCCCGCCATGCGTTCGCCGGCTCCGGCCGACGGGTAGGCGCTACGGAAGCAAGGGTCGGCGGGCGGCGGCCCGGGGCCGGATGAGCGGCCGCGCGCTCGCCGGCACGGCCGTCGGCGCCGCGGAAATGGGCCATCAGCCGGTTCAGTTCCTCGCCGTCGCGGGCGAGGCTGCGGCTGGTCGAGGTGAACTGCTGCGCCATCGCCGCGCCCTGCTGGGTGGCGGTGTCGATGCCGTTCATGGCCGAGTTGATCCCGCGCAGCGTCGCCGCCTGTTCCTCGGCGCCGCGGGCGATCTCGGTCACGATCCCGCTGATGCTCTCCACCCGAGCCGCGATCCGTCCGATGACGTCGCCGGTCTCGCCGACGAGCTTCGCGCCCGTCTTGACCTGCGTGGCGGAGGTCTGGATCAGCTGCTTGATCTCCCGCGCGGCGTCCGCCGAGCGCTGCGCCAGGCCGCGCACCTCCTGGGCGACGACGGCGAAGCCGCGGCCGGCCTCGCCCGCGCGCGCCGCCTCGACGCCTGCGTTCAGGGCGAGCAGATTGGTCTGGAAGGCGATCTCGTCGATGACGCCGATGATCTTGGAGATCTCCTCGGACGATTTCTCGATCCCGCCCATGGCCGAGATCGCCGCGCCGACGACCTTGTCGCTGTGGCCGGTATCGGTCGTCATCTCCACCACCGCGGCGCGGGCCTGTCCGGCGCCGGCCGCGGTCGCGGAAACGGAGCGCGTGATCTCGCCGACGGCAGCCACGGTCTCCTCGATCGTGGCGGCCTGCTGCTCGCTGCGGCGGGCCAGTTCATCGGCCGCGCGACGGATCTCGTCGGTTCCCAGTTCGAGCTGGCGGCCCGTCGCGACGATCTGCTGCATGGCGTCCTGCAGGCCGTCCATCGCCGTGTTGAAGTCTTCCTTGATCTTGCGGTACTCCGGCGGAAAGTCGACCTTGAGCCGCGTCGTCAGGTCGCCGTCGGCGAGCCGGGCGAGCGCGGCGCCGATCAGCTTCACGACGGCGGCCTGCAGCTTGGCCGCGGAGGCGCGCGAGGCGTCGTTCTCGTCGCGCTGCTCCTCCATCTGGCGTCGCTGCGCGTCGAGTTCGCGGTCGGCCTCGAGCTTCTCGACCGAAGCCCGGCGGAAGCCTTCCAGCGACCGCGCGATGATGCCCACCTCGTCGGAGCGGTCGAGGTTCGGGACGGCCGACTGGAGATCGCCGTTCGACAGGCTTTCGATGCGGGCGGTGATGGCGCCGAGCGGGCGGCCGATGACGAGGCGGATGCTGAGGAAGAGCAGGCCGAGGAGAAGCAGCGCCGAGACGGCCTGAACGCCGGTCGCGCCCCAGCGGAGCGAGGACCGGGCGTCCTCGACGGGGCCGGTGTTCCAGGCGACGGCGACATAGCCGAGCGGCTTGCCTTCGCCACTCGTGCCCGATGGCGCGATCATCAGCACGTTGCCGTCGATGGCCTCGACCGCCGTTCCGTCGCCGGGCGCGGCCAGCAGGCGGCGGAGCGAGGCGTCGATGCCGGACGCCGAGACGCCCGGTGCGGTGAACTCTGCGATGACGTTGCCCGTGGGATCGAAGGCGATGGCGCGCGACAGGATCCGGTCCTCGTTCTCCAGGTATCCGGCCCAGGCGTCCGCCACCACCTCCGGCTTCTTCCACTTGATGCCGCCTGCCGCGGCGGTGGCGATCTGCCCTGTCTGGATCACCCAGGCGTCGGTGGCGAGGTCGTAGAGACTGGTCTCCGCCGTCCTGTCGATCAGGGCGACGGATGCGCCGAGGCCCGCAAGGCTGACGCCGAACGCCGCCAGCACGAGCTTGAACGTTATCGATCTCTTGCCGAACATACCAGACACCACCCCGTACTTGCTGCCCGATGCGACGCGTCCCGAGAGGGCCTCAGAGGCCCTCGACGTCGATCCCGAGCGTGATGGCACCGATGGCCTGGCCCGTTGCCGGATCGCTGATGGCGACGCTGACCTGCGACTGCAGCGTCTGCGTGGATTCGTCCTTCTCGACCTCGTCGACGAAGATGGCGCCGGCCCCGGCGCCGAACGACTTCTGCCACTTGCCTTCGTCGCCCTGCCAGTAGTCCGACGTGATGTCGCTCTGGCCGACGTTGAGGCCCTTGTTGTCCATGACGAAGGCTTCGGTGATCATGCCGCCCGATTCGCTCTGCCTGGCGGCGAGGAACTTCGACAGTGCGTTGCCGAGCACCTTGTCGATCAGCGGCTTGCTTGCGGCCTCGACCTCGGCGCGCCACTGCTTGTCGAGCGCATCGATGTCGGCCTGCGTCAGGCCGGCATGCGCCGCGTTCTGTTCGTTGATCGCACCGATCAGCAACGGGTCGGACAGCCATGTCGCGACATTGGCCTTCACGTATTCGGTGATCGGCCCCACGTGATCCTGCGCCGCTGCCTGGCCGCAGAACGCACTCGCCCAGATGGCGGCCGACAGGGCCGTCGCTGCAAGACTTCTCATGTTCCACCCCCTTGGTGCCTCGCGGCGGACCCGGTTGCGGAGCTATGCGTCCCGCCTGCGAATCGCCGCACCGATCGCAGCATCCGGGACAAAGGTTTAATGATGCTTAATCAAATATGAACGATACCGTACATAGATGGAATTCAAACTGTATGAGGACGAAAAAGCCCCGGCGGGTCCGCCGGGGCTCGGGCCGGTCCGACGGGGCGGCTACTTCTGCAGTTCGGTCCAGATCGCCGTATAGAGGCTGCGGGCCTCCTCCGGGCAGGTCAGCGCGAAGGTGCCGGCCGCCTGCAGTTCCTCCGGAACGACGATCTCGGGCGCATCGCTCATGCTGGCCGGCATGAAGGCTTCGGACCCGTCTATGCCGTTGGCGTATTTGGCGAAGTCGGAAATCAGCGCGGCGTTCTGCGGGTCCATGATGAAGTTCATGAACAGCTTGGCGTTCTCGACGTTCTTGGCGTCCTTCAGCACGGCGACGTTGTCCATCCAGATCGGATAGCCTTCCTTCGGGTAGCCGTACTTGATGTTCGGGTCCTGCTCGCGCATGCGCAGCGACGCGCCGTTCCAGTTCACGGTGGCGAGGAAGTCGCGCTTGGTCATGGCTTCGATGTTGCCGTAGTTCATCGAGATCCACTTCGGCTTTGCCTCGAGCAGCTTGTCGCGCACCTTCTTCAGGATCGCCTTGTCGGCCGTGCACGGCTCGCCGCCCATGTAGGTGATGGCGAGGTGCATCACGTCGGCCATCTCGGGGATCACGTTGATCTTGCCTTCCAGTTCCGCCGGCGGATCGAGGAAGATGGCCGAGGTGTTGATGTCGCCCTTGTAGTCGGCGGTGTTGACCGACAGGCCGACGGTGCCCCACTGCCACGGCACGGTATACTTGCGGCCCGGATCGAACGGCACGTCCTTCCAGCGCTCGGCGACGTTCTTGAAGTTCTCCATCTGGTTCGGGTTGGTCTCGAGCAGCAGCCCTTCCTGGATCCAGATCGGGATGACGCTCGCCGACGGCACGACGATGTCGAAGCCGTGGCCGCCCTGGCGCACCTTGGCGAGTGCGGTGTCGTTGGAATCATAGTCGGTGAGGGTCACCTTGACGTCGTGGGCCGCCTCGAACTTCTTGATCAGCTCGGGATTGGTGTAGTTGCCCCAGTTGTAGATGTTGAGTTCGCCTGCGGCGCTGGCGAGGCCGGTGGTGGCCAGCATCGCGAGGCCGACGGCGGTCGCTGTCAGTTTCCAGTGCATCGTTGTTCTCCCGTTGATTGGCGTCGTTGCATCGTTCTTCAGGTCTTCTTCCTGCTGATCAGGAAGAAGACGGTGACGATAGCGACCGACAGGACGAGGAAGGCGGTCGATATCGCGTTGATCTCGGGCGTCACGACGCGACGCAGTTGCCCGAGCATGTAGGTGGGCAGTGTATCCTGACCGGCCGATTTGACGAACTCCGTGATCACCACGTCGTCAAGCGAGATCACGAAGGCCAGCATCAGGCCGGCGATGATGCCCGGCCAGAGCAGCGGCAGGGTCACGCGCCGGAAGGCCTTCCACGGCGTCGCGTAGAGATCGGCCGCGGCAGCCTCCAGGGCCGTGTCCATGCTTTCGAGCCGCGCCCGGATCGGCAGGTAGGCGAAGGGGATGCAGAAGGCCGCATGCGCGATCATCAGGTAGCCGAGGCCCGAATAGCCCGTGGCGATCTTGATGCGCGAGAAGAAGATCAGGAGCGCCACCGCGGTGACGATCTCCGGCACCATCAGCGGCTGGTTGATGAAGGCATACTTGAAGGTGAGCCCGCGATAGGGCCGGGTCCGGGTGGTGGCCAGCGCCGCCATCGTGGCGGCCACGGTCGCCACAACGGCCGCGACGGCCGCGATCTGCACCGAACGGACCGACGCGTCGACGACCTGCTGGTTGCTCCAGGCCTGCACGAACCAGCGGAACGAGAACCCCTCCCAGACCGCGATCGAGGTGCCGGCGTTGAAGGCGAAGATCACCACCACCGAAAGCGGCAGGTAGAGCAGGAAGAAACAGAACAGCGCCACCGTCGGAAAGCCGGTCTGGCGGCGGACGTCGAACCGGCTAGCCATGGTTGCGCCCCCCGGTGCCGGCATAGCGGATGTAGACGAGCAGCGCAGCCATCACGATGACGAGCAGGGTGATCGACAGCGACGCGCCGAGCGGCCAGTTGCGTCCCTGTCCGAACTGCAGCTCGATCAGGTTGCCCAGCATCAGGTTGCGTCCGCCGCCCAGGATGCGCGGCGTGACATAGGCGCCGAGCGAGGGGATGAAGACCAGGATGGAGCCCGCCACGATGCCCGGCTTGACCATCGGCAGGATGATCCGCCGCAGCACCTGGAAGCGGGTCGCGTAGAGGTCGTATCCGGCCTCGACCAGCCGGAAGTCGAGCTTCTCCATCGAGGCGTAGAGCGGCAGCACCATCAGCGGCAGGTAGACGTAGAGCATGCCGATCATGATGGCGGCGTCGGTGTAGATGATCTGGATCGGCGCCGAGATCAGCCCGAGCTTCAAGAGCGCGACGTTGAGCAGACCCTCGTTGCGGATCACCTCCTGGATGGCGAAGGTGCGGATCAGGAGGTTGGTCCAGAAGGGGATCGTGATCAGGAACAGCCAGAGCGCCCGCGTGCGCTCGGGCCGCGTCGCAATGAAATAGGCCGTTGGGAAGCCGAACAGGAAGGCGAAGACCGTGGTGGCGAGCGACAGCAGGACCGACCGCCAGAAGATCGCGACGTGGGCGTCGGCGATCGACAGCGTCTCGTCGAAGATGTCGCGCTGCAGGATCACGCCCACCCAGGCGTCGGTCGAGAAGCTCCAGCGGACGTCGCCGTACGAGCCCGGCTCGAGGAACGAGTAGACCACCACGATGCCGAGCGGCCCGATGGCGGCGAAGAAGATGATGAGCAGCGCGGGAGCGGATAGCAGCCATCGTCTGCGGATGTCGGCGCGTTCGGCCCTGCGGGCGGTCTCTGCGGCGCCGGCCATCCCGTCAGTCCCTCAGGACCTGGGCGGCGTCGTCCGCGATGACGATTCCGACCCTGTCTCCGGTCTGGAAGCCGCAATCGGCGCTGCGCCTGTTCTGCTGGCGCACGATGAACGGTGTCCCGTCGTCGAGCCGTACGTGGACGTTGGTGTCGGTCCCGAAATAGACGACGGTGTCGACCACTCCGGCGAGGTGACCGCCGGCCTTCTCCACCCTGGCATGTTCCGGACGCACCACGACGGTCGCTCGAGAGGACGGCGCGAGGCCGTCGGCGACGGTTGCCTCGAGCGTCTTGCCCGACGACAGCGTCGCGGTCGCCTTCCCTGCGGAAACCGGACCGATGCCGGCGCTCAGGAAGTTGGTCTCGCCGATGAAGTCGGCCACGAAACGAACCGCCGGACGATCGTAGATCTCCTTCGGCGTGCCGACCTGGAGGATATTGCCCGCCGACATGACCGCGATCCGGTCCGACATGGTCAGCGCCTCCTCCTGGTCGTGCGTGACGAAGATGAAGGTGATGCCCGTCTCCAGCTGCAGGCGCTTCAGCTCGATCTGCATCTCCTTGCGCAGCTTGTAGTCGAGCGCCGAGAGCGGCTCGTCGAGCAGGAGCACCTTCGGCTGCGGCGCCAGTGCCCGGGCCAGCGCGACCCGCTGCTGCTGGCCGCCCGAGATCTGCGCCGTCGACCGGTTGCGGAGGTCTTCCATGCGCACCAGTTTCAGCATCCGGGTCACGCGGGCGTCGATCTCGGCCCTCGGCCGCCCCAGCATCTCGAGGCCGAAGGCGATGTTCTGCGCCACCGTCAGGTGCGGAAACAGCGCATAGCTCTGGAAGACGGTGTTGACCGGCCGCCTGTAGGGCGGCAGCGGGGCGATGTCCTGCCCGTGCAGCAGGATCTCGCCCTCGGTCGGGTAGTCGAAGCCCGCGATCATCCGCAGCAGGGTGGTCTTGCCGCAGCCTGACGGGCCGAGCAGCGTGAAGAACTCGTTCTCCCGGATGGCGACCGAGACGTCCCGGAGGGCGAAGACCCTGTCGGGTCCGAAGCCGAACACTTTCGTGACGTGCCTGACGTCGATGGCGACCTGATCCGGTTGGTCCGGCAAGCTGCTCCCCTCTTCGCTGCTGCCGCCCTGCGGCGGTCGTTGTCGTGGCCGATGTCACCACATGGCCGGGAGCTTGGCAACCGGCCCGCTGCGCCGCGCGATGTCCCGCTTGCGACGCAAGGAACGCGCCGCTCCGCCATCCGGCCTCACGCCTGGTAGGTGACGCGGCCGCCGCAGATCGTGGCGACCGGCCGCACCTCGTGCAGCGCTTCGGGCGCGACGGCCTCGATGTCGCCCGACAGCACCACGATGTCGGCCAGGTACCCGGTCTTCAGCCTGCCCTTGCGGTGCTCCATGAACTCGGCATAGGCGCCTTCCACGGTGTAGCCGGCGATCGCCTCGTGCAGGGAAAACGCCTGGTCCGGCAGGTCGTCTGCCCATCGCTTGCGCATCACCGCCGCCTGGATGCCCGCGATCGGATCGATCGGCGACACCGGCCAGTCGGAGGCGAAGACGACATGCGCTCCCGTCTCCTTGATCGTGCGCCAGGCATAGGACAGCCGCCACCGGTCGCGCCCGATCTTCGATACCGTCGGCTCGAGCGGCAGGCCCATCGAGCCCGGCGGGTGCGGCGGCTGCATGGAGGCGATCACGCCGAGATCGGCGAATCGCGGAATGTCGGCGTCGGTCGTCACCTCGATGTGCTCGATGCGGTGCCGGCTGTCGCGCGGACCGTTCGCCTTCCGCGCCGCCTCGTAGCCGTCGAGCACCGTCCGCACCGCCGCGTCGCCGATCGCGTGGACCGCGATCTGCAACCCCCGCCGGTCGATCTCGGTGGCGAGTGCGGCGAACTCGGCATCGGAGAAGTAGGGCTCGCCGCGCCAGTCCGGGCTGTCGCCATAGGGCTCGATCATGTGCGCGGTGCCCGAATCGAGCACGCCGTCCATGAACACCTTGACCATGCCCGACGAGACCCATTCGGACCGGTAGGTCTCGGCCATCCGCGAGGCCTTTTCCAGGTCGGCCAGCGTCATGAACGGCTTGAAGTGGAACGGAACCTGACCGCGGCAGAGCAGCCCGCCCTCCTTCTCGATCTCGGCCAGGATCTCGAGCTGGTAGAGGTTGCCGTCCATGTTCTGGAACGAGGTGATGCCGTGGCTCGCGGCATATTCCAGGCCGCGGCGCATGATCGCCTTGTCGGCCTCCCATTCCTCCGGCGTCGGCCGGCGGTCCGGCTCGCCGCCCGTCTGGATGCCGAGCCGGACCCGGCTTTCGCCGGCGAGATGCACCACCGGCGTCATCGCCTCGGATTCGCGCAGTTCGCCCGTCGCCAGCCCGTCGGCGCCGACGACGACCTCGTTGCCCGGATTGCAGGCCTTGCCGTGCAGCAGCCCGGCCATCTCCAGCGCCTTGGTGTTCGCCCACATCGTATGGTGGTCGGGCGCCACCAGCGCGACGGGCCGGTCGGCGACGATCCGGTCGAGGTGGTGGCGCGTCAGCGACTGCCCGACGCCGAGGATCGTGTAGTCGCAGGACTGGCCGAACAGCACCTTGTCGTCGGGCCGTTGCGCCGCATACTTTTTCAGCGCCGCGCTCAGCGCGTCGAGGCCGTGCACGCCGAAGAGCTGCAGGTGCACGAGCTCGGCTGCGCCCATGAACAGGTGGACGTGGCTCTCGATGAAGCCCGGCAGAACGGAGCCGCCCTTCGCGTCGATGATGCGCGTGTCCGGGCCGGTCCACGCCACCGCGTCGGAGGCCGTGCCGACGAAGGCGATCTCGCCGTCCTTCACCACCAGTGCTTCGGCGCGAGGCGCGCCCTCGTCCATGGTCAGCATGCGGGCATTGGTGACGATGAGGTCGGCAGGCATCGGCATGGCGGTTGTCGTTCCCGGGTTTTGCCCGACGCTAGCACCCGGATGCGGGCTGACGCCAGACCAGCTGGCCGGTGCCCTTTGGCCCAGCAGATATTCCGCCTGCCTCACTGGAAGGCACCAGCGGAGTTTCGGAAAACCATCCTGTGGTTCTCCACCTGAAAACCCAGGATACCCGGGACGCGCGGGAGCCGAAACATTGGCGAAGTCGCGCAAGTCTGCTTTAGGGTTTTTCCGGAGAGGCGCACGACCAGTGGGGGACGCATGAAGACCATCTATTCGCCGAGGCATGCCGGCCATGCGGGCAATGTCGAGCTGATGACGGGCAGGATCATGCCGGCCTTCGAGATGCCGTCGCGCGCCGAGTTCATCCGGTCGCGGGCGGAGGAGGTGGGGCTCGGCCCGATCCTGCCGCCCGAGGCCTTCGAGCTCGACACCGCCCGCCGCGTCCACGATCCCGCCTATGTCGACTTCATGCCGACGGTCTGGGAGCGCTGGACGGCGGCCGGCTTCGGCGGCACCGCGCTGCCCTACACGTGGCCGACGCGGGGCCTGCGCGGCGACGTCGTGCCGGACGTCATCGAGGCGCAGCTCGGCTATTACTCCTTCGACGCCGGCGCCGGCTTCGTCGAAGGCACCTGGGACGCCATCAAGTCCTCGCACGACGTGGCGCTGACGGCCGCCAGCCTCGTGTCCGGCGGCGAGCGCGCCGCCTTCGCGCTGTGCCGGCCGCCCGGCCATCACGCCGGCCGCGCCTTCATGGGCGGCTACTGCTACCTGAACAACGCCTCGATCGCCGCGCAGTGGCTGCTGGACCACGGCGCGCGGAAGGTCTCGCTCCTCGACGTCGACTATCATCACGGCAACGGCACGCAGGAGATCTTCTACGCCAGGAGCGACGTCCAGGTGCTCAACCTGCATGGCGACCCGAAGATGGAGTACCCCTATTTCCTCGGCTATGCCGACGAGCGCGGGGAGGGGGAGGGGGAAGGCTTCAACCACAACTACCCGCTGGCCTGGGGCACCGGATGGGACGGCTGGGGCGCGGCTCTGGTCGACGCCTGCCTGAAGCTGATGGCCTACGGTCCCGACGTCGTCGTCGTGTCGCTCGGCGTCGACACCTTCGAGCGGGATCCGATCTCGAAGTTCAGGCTCGTCACCGAGGACTATCCCAAGATCGGCCGCCGCATCGCCGCCCTCGGCCTGCCGACGCTGTTCGTCATGGAGGGCGGCTACGCGGTCGAGGAGATCGGCGTCAACGCCGTCGGCGTGCTGACCGGCTTCGAGGAAGGCAGCACTTGAGCGCCACCGTCACCCTCGGCGTCGTCCAGTTCGCCTGCACCGACGACGTCGCGGCAAACGTCGCGACGGCTTCCCGGCTGGTCCGCGACGCAGCCGCGCGCGGCGCCGACGTCGTGCTGGTGCAGGAGCTCTTCGAGGGACTGTACTTCTGCCAGGAGGAGGAGGCCGTCCACTTCGACCGCGCCCGGCCGCTGGAAGGCCATCCGACGATCGCGACGCTCGCGGCGCTCGCCCGCGAACTCGGCGTGGTGATCCCCGTCTCCTTCTTCGAGCGCCGCAACCAGGCCTTCTTCAACTCCGTCGCCATGGTCGACGACACGGGTACCGTGCTCGGCGTCTATCGCAAGTCGCATATCCCCGACGGGCCGGGCTACGAGGAGAAGTTCTACTTCACCCCGGGCGACACGGGCTTCAGGGTCTGGCAGACCCGCTTCGGCGCCATCGGCGTCGGCATCTGCTGGGACCAGTGGTTTCCCGAGGCAGCCCGTGCCATGGCTTTGATGGGGGCCGAGATGCTGCTCTATCCGACCGCCATCGGCTCGGAGCCCGGCAAGCCCGACTTCGATTCTATGGAGCACTGGCGCATCACCATGCGCGGCCATGCCGGCGCCAACCTGATGCCGGTGGCGGCCGCCAACCGCATCGGCACCGAGACCGTCGGCGGCCTGACCCAGACCTACTACGGCTCCTCCTTCATCGCCGGTGGCACCGGCGAACTCGTCGCCGAGGCCGGCCGGGAGGGCGAGGCGGTGCTGACGGCAAGCTTCGACCGGGCCGCGCTCGCCCGCCAGCGCGCCGCCTGGGGCCTGTTCCGCGACCGCCGACCCGATCTCTACGGCGCCATCGCCACGGCCGACGGCGGCTGACCGCTTCGTGATGCCGACCCGGCCGCGGGGTGCTACCGTCGCGCGCGCAACTGTGGTGTATCGGGGCTGACGACAGGGGAACCGGCATGGCGGCAGAGGCGGGCGGCAACGAACTGGTCCAGGTGGTGGCGCTGCTGGCGGCGGGCGTCGTGGCCGTGCCGATCTTCAAGCGGCTCGGCCTCGGCTCGATCCTCGGCTATCTCGCCGCCGGCCTGACGATCGGCCCCTTCGGCTTCGGCCTCTTCGACGATCCGGAGGCGATCCTGCACGTCGCCGAGCTCGGCGTCGTGATGTTCCTCTTCATCATCGGGCTGGAGATGCGGCCGTCCCGCCTCTGGGGCCTGCGCAAGGAGATCTTCGGCCTCGGCCTGCTGCAGGTCGCGGCCTGCGCGGCGCTCCTGACCGGCGTCGGCGTCGCGCTCGGTCTCGCCCCGATGGTCGCCTTCGTCGCCGGCGCCGGCTTCGTGCTCACCTCGACGGCGATCGTCATGCAGCTGCTCGAGGAGCGCGGCGACATCGCAACGCCCGCCGGGCAGCGCATGGTGTCGATCCTGCTGTTCGAGGACCTGATGATCGTGCCGCTGCTGGCGCTGATCGCCTTCCTGGCGCCGGGCGGCGAGGAGGCGACGCCGGCCTCCCGCCTCGTCGACGTCGGCATCGGCGTCGGCGCCATCGCAGGCCTGCTCGTCGCCGGGCGCTGGCTGCTCAACCCGCTGTTCCGCATCCTCGCCGACGCCCACGCCCGCGAGGTGATGACGGCGGCGGCCCTGCTGGTCGTGCTGGGCTCCGCACTCGCCATGCAGCTCGGCGGCCTGTCGATGGCCATGGGCGCCTTCCTCGCCGGCGTGCTCCTGTCGGAATCGAGCTTCCGCCACCAGCTCGAGGCCGACGTCGAGCCCTTCCGCGGCATCCTGCTCGGCCTGTTCTTCCTCGCCGTCGGCATGTCGCTCGACCTCGCCGTGGTCGCGGACAACTGGGCGATCGTGGCGCTGTCGGTGGTGGTCTACATGGCCGTCAAGGCGGCCGGCATCTATGCCGTGGCGCGCGCCCTGCGCCACGGCCACGGCCAGGCGCTGGAGCGCGCCGTCGTGATGGCGCAGGGCGGCGAGTTCGCCTTCGTGCTCTATTCGGCGGCGGCCGGCGTCGGCCTGATCGACGGCACCACCAACGCGGTCCTGACCGCGATCGTCATCATCTCGATGGTGCTGACCCCGCTGGCGATCCTCGGCATGCGCCGGATGATGCCCCGGCCGGTCGAGGACATGGACGGAGTCGACCTCGCCGACGGGCTCGATGGCAGCGTGCTCGTCATCGGCTTCGGCCGCTTCGGCCAGGTCGCCGCCCAGCCGCTGCTGCTGCGCGGCATCGACGTCTCGATCATCGACAACGACGTCGACATGATCAAGGTCGCGGCTACCTTCGGCTTCAAGGTCTATTACGGCGACGGCGCGAGGCTCGACATCCTGCACGCCGCCGGTGCCGGGCGGGCGCGTGCCGTACTGGTCTGCGTCGACAAGGCCGAGACGGCGATCCGGATCGTCGAGCATCTCAAGGCCGAGTTCCCGCTCGTGCCGGTGCTGGCGCGCGCCTGGGACCGCGGTACCGCGCTCGATCTCATCCATGCGGGCGTGGACTTCCAGATCCGCGAGACGCTGGAATCCGCCTTCGCCTTCGGCGAGACCACGCTGAGGACGCTCGGGCTCGACGAGGCCGAGGCGGCCGAGGTCATGGAGGACGTCCGCCGGCGCGATGCCGAGCGGCTGGAGATGCAGCTCACCGGCGGCATCTACGCCGGCACCGGCCTTCTGAAGGGCAACGCCCCGACCCCCGCGCCGCTGTCGCAGCCGAGGAAGCCCGGTCAGGTGATGACCCCCGCTCCGGCGCCGGCTTCGCCGCCCGCCGACCGCTGACCGTCCGACCCGGCTGCGGTCGACGGCGCTGCCGGCCCCGTCGGTCCCGCCCGTGATCGGCTGGGATCGGTAAGAGTTTCCGCAGGGACAGGAACGGTCGTTAAGGTTGTCGTGCTAGGTCACGTCCCGCGGGCGTCGCGCGGCGGCGTCGAACGGGGACCGATGATCGTGACGACAGGCAGGCTCCACTACGTCGACTGGCTGCGGGTTCTCGCTTTCGGCCTGCTCATCCTCTACCACTGTTCCGTCGCCTTCTTCCCCGACATGTCCTGGCTGGTGAAGAGCCCGCAGACGAGCCAGATGCTGTCCTGGACGATGGACTTCCCGCGTGCCTGGCGGCTGGCCCTGCTCTTCTTCGTCTCGGGCATGGGCACCTGGTTCGCCTTCCGCTCCGCCCCGGGCCTCTCCTTCCTGCGCGACCGCACGCTGCGGCTGCTGGTGCCGCTGCTGTTCGCCATGGCCGTCGTGGTGGTGCCACAGGTCTGGATCGAGCGCGTCATGGAAGAGGGCTACCGGGGCTCGCTCATGACCTTCTGGATCGAGCGCTACTTCACCGAGGGCAAGTACCCGGCCGGCAACATCACCTGGGCGCACATGTGGTTCGTGGCCTACCTTCTGGTCATGGCCGTCGGTCTGTTCCCGGTCTTCCGCTTCCTGCAGTCGCCGCGGGGGGAGGCCCTGTCGCGCGCCTTCGCCGCCGTCGTGCGCTCGCCCTTCGTCTTCCTGCTCTTCCTGCTGCCGCTGGCGCTCAACCTCGCGCTTTCGCCCGTCTTCCCGCGCCAGACCAACGCGCTCTACAATGACGGCGCCTGGTTCGCGGTCTGGGCGTCCTGGTTCGGCTTCGGCTTCCTCGTCGCCCGCCACCACGCCGAGATCATCGGCTCCGTCGTGGCCCGCCGCTGGACCAGCGCCGCACTGGCGGCGGGCCTCACCGCCGCGCTCTATGCCTTCTGCTTCCTGCCCCCGGCCGACGCGGCCGGTTCGCTCGGCTCCTGGGAGAACCAGACGCCGGCCTTCAAGGCGCTGGACTTCGCGCTCGCCTGGACGATGATCCTGACCGCCATCGGCTTCGCCGCCCGCCATCTCGACCGCCGCAGCGCGGCCCTCGCCTGGCTGAACGGCAAGGTCTTCGCGCTCTACATCGTCCACCAGACCGTCATCGTCTGGGCACTCTACCATGTGCTGCCCATCGAGGCCGGCGCCTGGGCGAAGTTCGGCCTCGTGGTGGCCGTCACCACCGGCCTCTCGCTCGCCATCGCGGTCGCGGCCGAGCGCCTGCCCTGGCCGCTGCGTCTCGCCTTCGGCTTCGCCGACCGCCCGGCCGCTCCCCGCGGCGTCTCCACTGATCGCGTTGGCCGCCCGGCGCGCTGAAGCACGGCTCCCCGCAGCGGGTCCGGTTTCGGGAAGAACGGGAAGGCGGCGCCCCAGACGTCCGGAGCGTCCACGTCGACCCGGGAGCCGTGCCGCCACGCGCCGCATCCGGAAAGGCGGACGCCCGACACGTCCGGAGCGGACCTGGAGATCGCCACACGCGTCGGAACCGACATCGGCTGTTGAAGCGCCGCGGCGGTTGGGCTATGAAGCCCATGCCCGTGCCGCTTCATCGCGGTCCGGGCCGATGCGGGACCCATCCCCGCGGCGCGCACCCGTAGCTCAGCTGGATAGAGTGCTGCCCTCCGAAGGCAGAGGTCACAGGTTCGAATCCTGTCGGGTGCGCCATTTCGCGACACATCTTCGACCGTCCGACGCGGAACGCTGCGCCGGCGACCGGCGCCGCCCGCTCGATGCGGATCGTCTTTTCGTCGACCACCACGCGCGATGAGGGTCTTCAGGGAGCGCTTGCGCAGCGATAGGTCGCCGGCCGAGGCGTCTCACGCAGCCTGCTGCCCTGCCGCCCGGTACCGCGCAGCGGGTGTGCTGAGGGACAGCTTGGGCTGCATCGAGCGGCGCATCTCATCGAAGGCCAGCCACTCGGCGGCGTTCGGGAGGGACGGGATGGTGACCGTTTCGCCGAGCTCCAACGCCTTCAGCGCGGCATCGACCAGGTCGCCGGCTTCCATGACCATCTCGGGGGGAAGGTGGTTCAGCGAGTGGCCGGACTTTTCCCAGATGGCGGTGCGCGTGATGCCCGGCAGGACTGCCTGGACGCGGATGCCCTGCGGCTCGAGTTGGCGCGCCATGGACTGGCTGAGGGCGAGCACGAAGGCCTTCGAGGCGGAATAGACCGTCTCGAAGTTCTCCGGCATCAGGGCGGTGACGGACGATATGTTGACGATCGTGCCGCGCCCCCTGGGCAGCATCTGGCCCGCGGCGGCGGCCGCCAGCCTGGCGACGGCCATGACGTTGATGTCGATCATCGTCTCCAGCCGGCGCGGGTCCGCCCCGGCGAACGTGTCGATGCCCGCGACGCCGGCGTTGTTGACCAGCATGGTGATCCGTTCGTCCGTTGCCAGCCGCCGTTCGACGGCGAACAGGTCCTCCGGATCCGCGAGATCGGCGGGGAAGACCTCCGGGCGTGCGTCGGTCTCGCCGAACAGGCGGTCCGCCAGCGCGTGCAGCCTGTCCGCGCTGCGGGCGACGAGGATCGGGTCGAACCCCCTGCGCGCGAGGCGCTCTGCATACACGGCACCGATGCCGGACGACGCGCCGGTCACCAGCACCATTTCCCTGGAATGTCTCGTCATGGCCGATCTCCTGTTGTTGGCGCCGACACTTCTCTCCGGGCACCGCAAGAACGGGCCGGCCGGGGGAGCCGGCCCCTGGACGCCTTGGGAGGAGGAGGCGTATGGCAGGAGATGTCTGCTCTCCTGTGCCATGCAGAGTGACCCGAGCCCGTCGTCGCCGCCATCAGACGAGCGTTCGTGCCCGTCATATCATCGTATAGGGAGGCCGGATTTCGGAAGCGCGGCCCCGTCGGTTGTGTTACCCAGCGTCATGATCGGGGCCTCAGCGATGAACGAGCCTGCCATCGTCCATATCGTCGACGACGACGAGTCGCTGCGCCTTGCGGTCGACGGGCTGCTTCGCTCGGTCGGGCACGCGACGCGATCCTATGCGTCGGCCGGAGATTTTCTCAGGGGCACCCGCCCGGATACCGAGAGCTGCCTTCTGCTCGACATCCGCCTGCCCGGCGTGAGCGGGCTGGACTTCCAGGCGCAGCTCGTCTCGCTCGGCATCCGTCTGCCGGTCATTCTCATGACGGGCCACGGGGACATCCCGATGTCGGTGCGCGGCATGAAGGCCGGTGCCATCGATTTCCTGACGAAACCCTTCCGCGACCAGGATCTGATCGACGCCGTTGCGGTCGCGCTGGAGCGGGACCGGCTCCGCAGGGAGCGGGAACGGGAGGCCGCGTCGGTCGAGCAGCGTTATGCCACGCTCACGCCGCGGGAGCGGCAGGTCATGGCGCTGGTGACCGCCGGTCTGCTGAACAAGCAGGTGGCCGGGGAACTCGGGCTGAGCGAGATCACGGTCAAGATCCACAGAGGCGCGGCGATGCGGAAGATGAAGGCGCGCACGCTGCCGGATCTCGTCCGGATGGCGGAGGCGCTCGGAGCCGGGACCGCCGCTAACACCTCCGTATGATTTCCGCCCGGCCCGGTTCGTGCGATAGCCCGGTGCTCGATCCGATGGCGATTGCCGCCGCGGCGGATGGAAGGAAAGCTGGTGAACGACGGGGTCCGGATCGCGGTCGTGGACGACGACGAGTCCTTCAGGATCGCGCTGGAGGGTTTCGTCCGCTCGCTGGGACATACGGCGCTGAGCTTCGCGTCCGGCGAGGTGTTCATGGGATCGGCCGACGCTGGCCGGTTCGCGTGCATCATCTCGGACATACAGATGCCCGGCATGAGCGGGATCGAGATGAAGCAGCGGCTTGCCCGGAAGGGCATCGACACCCCGGTCATCATGGTGACGGCGCGCACCGAGCCGTTCCTGCGGGATCAGGCGCTGGCGGCCGGCGCCGTCTGCGTCATCCGCAAGCCGTTCGATCCGCAGGACCTCATCGACTGCCTCGACGGCGCGCTGCGCGGCTAGCGGTGTCGACATGCGCGGCGGTTGCGGATTCCCGGCGGAGACAGCGGCGATGACGACCGCGGCCGGGCCTCCGGCGGAGCCCTTGCTCGACCTCGTCCGCGAGAGCGTGATCGTGGAGGGACCGGACGGGCGCATCCGGTGGTGGAATTCGGCGTCGGAAAGCCTCTATGGCTGGCGGCTCGAGGATGTCGTCGGACGTCGTTCGGGCGAGCTCTTCGACGCGCGGGACGCGGCCGAGCCCGGTCTCATGCAGGCACGCGTCCAGGGGGAAGCCTGGCGAAGCACCGCGGACGGCCGGCGGCGGCTCGTCGATTTCATCCGCGTCGTCCGTTCGGATCGGGCAGGCAATCCGGTGGACGTGGTCGAGACGGGTCGCGACGTCACCGACAGCAGGCGCGCGGAAGACGCGCTCCGGAAGAACGAGCACCGCTACCGCAACCTGTTCCAGGCGATGGCCGCATGTTTCTGGGAACTCGACTTCTCGACCGTCGGCGAGATGCTGTACCGGGCGAAGAAGTCGGGCGCCGTTGCCGATTTCCCGAGCTATTTCGCCGAACATCCCGGGTTCGTCCGCGAACTGATGCGCGCCACCCGGGTCGTCGACGTCAACGACCAGACGGTCTCGATCTTCGGCCGCGGCGACAAGGCCGAACTGCTGACGAGCGTGGAGCCGTTCTGGCCGGAGGCGAGCACCGCCGTCTATGCGGCATCCGTCGTCGCGGCCATCAGCGACAGGCAGAACTATGCCGCCGAGACGCGACTGCGGACCATCGACGGGCGGGAATTTCCGGTCCTGTTCACGGCCTGCTTCCCGCCGGACACCATGAACAGGGGAACCCTTCTCGTCGGCGTCATCGACCTCTCGGAGCAGGTCGCGGCGCGCGCGGCCGTCGCCCGCATGCAGAGCGATCTTGCGCACGCGGCCCGCGTCTCGATGCTCGGCGAACTCGCAGCCTCGATCGCGCACGAGGTGAACCAGCCGCTTGCGGCGATCGCGGCGAATGGAGCGGCCGGTCTGCGCTGGCTCGCCCGCGACGAGCCGGACCTCCACGAGGTCCACGCGCTGACGCTGCGCATCGTTTCCGACGCCCGGCGTGCGGCAGACATCATCAGCCGCCTGAGGGCGATGGCCTCCGGCCAGGCGGCCGAGCGCACGGCCGTCTCCCTGAGGGACGTCGCCGAAGACGCGGCCCTGTTTCTGGAGCACGAACTCCAGCGCAGGGACGTTCGGCTGACGGTCACGATGCCGCAGCGCCTCCCTCTCGTCAGCGCCGACCGTATCCAGCTGCAGCAGGTCATCGTGAACCTCGCCATGAACGCGATCCAGGCGTTGGCTGGCGCGCACGGAGACGATAAGAACCTGATCCTTGCCTGCGCTGCGACCTCCGACGGCGTCGCGTTCAAGGTGGAAGACAGCGGGCCGGGCATTCCGCCCGATCATCTGCCGCGCCTGTTCGACAGCTTCTTCACCACGAAGCCCGGCGGCATGGGCATGGGCCTGGCGATTGCCCGCTCGATCGTCGAGAGCTTCGGCGGCTCGATCTCGGCCGAGAACCGCGCCGACGGCGGTGCCCGCTTCGTCTTCACGCTTCCTCGCCTCGATCGCGGGTAGCCCTCATACGAAGGTGTGGGCCGCGGAACCGTCCGTACAATGGAGCGGCGCCCGCCACTGCGTCATCCTTCTGCCACCGGGGATACGGCCCCGCTCACAGGAGGATCAGATGGACCATCCGAAGCATGCAAAGATCGGAA
>Ga0208243_1000218_pt1 | contig 40823 bp, 33 predicted proteins | sample Subbio2Aug_QV12A_FD_184826 | JGI IMG/M metagenome (GOLD analysis project Ga0208243, IMG submission 184826) | Serpentinite rock and fluid subsurface biosphere microbial communities from McLaughlin Reserve, California, USA - CR12Aug_QV12A (SPAdes) | ecosystem: Environmental > Terrestrial > Deep... | reverse complement strand
ATGCAGCGAGTGTGGTGTTTTGTTGGGGGATACAGGTGGCTTTTTTGATCGTTTCTTTTTCTCTGCGTGATTATTTGATGGCATATGTCAATGCATCCGTAAAACAGGTTCATCCATTCATGAAATACAGCTTGCAATTAGGGAAAGTCTGGGTTTTGTGTACCGGACTCTGGTTATTGATTTCGAAAATGAATGGGTTTGGTTTTTTATTGTTGGGGGAAATGATGTTGCTGATGGTCCAGATTTATTGTTGGGTGGGGATGGCTGCGCCGACCTCAATAAGAGCGTCATTCCGATCCGCCGCGGCGGACGAGGAATCTCCTGACTTTAGGAAAAGTCTCAAAGAATGAAGAATCAGTATAGTGCTAACAGTGAGGGGATGTTTCGATCCGCCCAGGCGGACTCAACATGACGATCTTAATTAAGTACCGTCATTCCGACCGTGAGGAGCGAGTGGAGGAATCTCCTCACTACAGAGAAATTTTCATAGAGTAGGGAATCAAGATAGTACTAAGAGTGAAGGGATGTTTCGATCCGCCTAGGCGGACTCAACATGACGACAGTTTTTAAGGGGGATGTTTCGATCCGCCTTGGCGGAGAGGGATGACTGTTCTCGACTATCTTTGCCCACATCATGAACGACAAAAAAATTGCCATTATTGGACTAGGGTACGTAGGCTTACCACTTGCACTGGCTTTTGCAGCGCGTTATAAGGTGGTTGGATTTGATATTAATCCTAGACGTATTGAGGAATTACAACAAGGTTTTGATAGTACCGGGGAAATTGATTATAGTGAATTGAGCGCTGTAGAAAATCTCATTTTTACAAATCATACAGAAGCTATTGGTGATTGTTCTGTGTACATCGTTACGGTACCTACTCCTTTACATGCTGATAATACTCCCGATCTCCATTTCTTAGAAGATGCTTCTGCATTAATTGGAAAAATTTTGAAGCAAGGAGATTTGGTGATCTATGAATCTACCGTGTATCCGGGTTGTACAGAAGAGATTTGTGTACCGGTGTTGGTGCAACAAAGCGGACTTGAATACAATCGAGACTTTTTTGTGGGGTATTCTCCGGAGCGCATCAACCCGGTTGACCGCAAAAGAAAAATTCAGGATATCGTGAAAGTGGTATCCGGGTCAAATGAGGCTACGGCTCTTCGTGTGAAAGAATTGTATGATCTGGTGATCAAGGCGGGTACTCATCTAGCTCCATCTATTAAAGTGGCGGAAGCGGCTAAAGCAGTAGAGAATGCGCAGCGTGATGTCAATATTTCTTTCATGAATGAACTGGTATTGATGTTTGATAAAATGGGAATTGATACATATGATGTACTGGCAGCCGCTAAAACCAAATGGAACTTTTTACCCTTTCATCCGGGCTTGGTGGGCGGACATTGTATTGGTGTAGACCCACATTATCTTTTGCATAAGGCAAGAGCCGTAGGCTATGAACCAAGATTAATCGCTGCAGGAAGAGCCATCAATGATCAAATGGGACAATTTGTTGCAGATAAAATGATCAGGGCTTTGGTGACATTGCACAAAGGGAATATTCGTGGGTTGCGTGTACTCATTCTAGGATTTACATTCAAAGAAAATTGCAGCGATACCCGCAACAGCAAAGTAGCAGACTTCTACCATGCATTACAACAAGCAGGATTGGAAGTATTTGTGCAAGATAATAGAGTAGCAACTGAAAAACATCCGGAGATTCGTTTTGTAGACAATGGATTGTCATTACAACCACATGCCATCATTGTTGCAGTAAAACATGATGAATTCAGAGAGATTGATTATCTGTCTTTAGACGATCAAGGGGCAACGATTTTTGATATACAGGGTATTGTTCCGGAGGAAGTGGTTTCGGTGAGGTGGTGATGATCCAAACAAGAACCGTCATTCCGACCGAGCGGAGCGAGTGGAGGAATCTCCTGACTTTAGGAAAATTCTCAAAGAGTGAAGTATCAGTATAGAGCTAACAGTGAGGAGGTGTCTCGGTCCGCCTAGGCGGACTCGACATGACGATCTTTATTAAAGATTGGCTGTTCTTCTCTTCAATGTTTTTCTTCTACTTTGTAATTATCTTTGATCCATGAAAAAAGCCTTGATCACAGGTATTACTGGGCAAGATGGTGCCTATTTAGCTGAGTTATTATTGAAAAAGGGCTATGAAGTACATGGTATCAAAAGAAGAAGTTCTCTATTCAATACCCAACGAATTGATCATATTTACCAGGATCCTCATATTGCCAATAGAAATCTTGTATTGCACTATGGTGATCTCTCTGATGCCTCAAACCTAATCCGTATTATCCAAGAAGTACAACCCGATGAAATTTATAATCTAGGTGCCATGAGTCATGTAAAAGTAAGCTTTGAAACACCGGAGTATACAGGCAATGTAGATGGCTTGGGAACCTTACGTATTTTGGAAGCTGTTCGTTTATTAGGACTCACGCAAAAAACAAAAATATATCAGGCTTCTACCTCAGAATTATATGGATTGGTACAAGAAGTACCACAAAAAGAAACCACTCCTTTCTATCCACGTTCTCCCTATGGTGTAGCTAAATTATACGGCTACTGGATTACTGTCAACTATCGAGAAGCCTATAACATGTATGCCTGTAATGGTATTCTTTTCAATCATGAATCACCCACACGCGGAGAAACTTTTGTTACTCGTAAGATCACAAGGGCTGTTGCTAAAATTGCTTTGGGCTTGCAAGATTGTCTCTACATTGGTAACCTAGACGCTCAACGTGACTGGGGGCATGCCAAAGACTATGTAGAAGCCATGTGGTTGATGTTACAACAAGAACAACCTGAAGACTTCGTCATTGCTACAGGCATCACTACACGTATTCGCGATTTCATTAATATGGCTTTTGCGGAGGTAGGCATTGAGTTGCACTTTGAAGGTTTAGGTGATCAGGAAGTAGGAATTGTGAAAGAATGTAATGGTTCTTATTCTATACCTATTGGAACCACTGTTGTAAAAGTTGATCCGCAGTACTATCGTCCTACCGAAGTAGATTTACTGATAGGTGATGCGACCAAAGCGAAAGAGAAACTTGGATGGGTGCCTAAATACTCGCTTGCTGATATGGTGAAAGAAATGGTAGAAAGTGATTTGCGTTTGTTTCAAAAACAACAATTTTTAAGAAACAACGGTTACGACATCCGAAACGAATTCGAATAACAACCGCTCTTCGTGTAACTCTGTGCCATTACTCTGTGCAACTCTGTGGTTAAAGCCCTTTTGTAACCACAGAGTTACACAAAGTTTTGCACGGAGTTACACGGAGGAGCTTTAAGAATCTATCATGAATAAAGAGTCGAAAATATATGTTGCCGGACATAAGGGGATGGTAGGGAGTTCTATAGTTAGGAAGCTGCACGCAGAGGGTTATACTAACCTTGTATTACGGAGCTCTAAAGAATTGGATCTTCGTAATCAGCAAGCTGTCGATACATTCTTTACTACTGAAAAACCCGAATATGTATTCCTAGCCGCCGCCAAGGTAGGAGGGATACAGGCGAATAATACTTATCGGGCTAACTTCATATATGAGAACCTGATGATAGAAGCGAACGTGATTCACGCAGCTTACAAATATCAAGTTCAAAAATTATTGTTTTTAGGCTCTTCTTGTATCTACCCCAAGCTGGCACCACAGCCTTTAAAAGAGGAAACCTTGTTATCTGGTTATCTCGAACCAACCAACCAACCCTATGCCATTGCAAAGATTGCCGGGATAGAATTGTGTGATGCATATAGAAGGCAATATGGTTGTGATTTTATTTCTGCCATGCCAACAAATTTATACGGTACCAATGATAACTATGATTTAGAAAAATCGCATGTATTACCGGCTTTACTGCGAAAATTCATGACTGCAGTACAAAACGGTGACGAGGCTGTAACTGTCTGGGGCAGCGGAACACCACTTCGGGAGTTTTTACATGTGGATGATATGGCAGCCGCTTGTTTATTCCTGATGCAAAAGGTTTCTGCTACAAGTATGCCTACAAATGAACTCGCTATGTGGAATGTAGGTTTAGGCTCAGATATCTCTATCGCCGATTTAGCTCGGTTGATCGGAACGATCACCGGCTTCCAAGGAACCATCCACTTCGACGCCACCAAACCCGACGGCACCCCCCGCAAACTCATGGACGTATCTAGGCTGAAAGCCCTAGGCTGGCAAGCCTCTATCTCGCTAGAAGAGGGTATTCGCAGAGTGCATGAGGATTTGATGGTGAAGCGAGCTTGGTAGCATGAGGTGTTAGGTATTAGGCGTTAGGTATTAGGTATTAGGTATTACTAACCCCTAGCGCCTAACACCTAATACCTAACCCCTAACCCCTAAACTGAACAAGAATATTTTTTAAATCCCCCCATCCCCTATATTTGCACACCTGAACCCAAATTTATCCCCCCAATTTTAGCGGTTCAGTTGTTTATTATGCTTTGATTTTCTTAACATTGCATTGATTTTTCAATCTTTTGTTTTGGACATTTTTTGTGCTGAAAAGGGCTAAAAAATGTACCGGAATTCCCTTTTTTACGTATATGGTTTCACCATTATGTGACTGAGGTGGGCGAAGCCATGTTTTGAATCCTTATATTAGGTCTATGAAAATGCATTTTTTATTGAGGTTTGTTATTATTGCTTTGTTCTTTTTGACTGCTACAACGCTGCAGGCTCAGGATATTTTAAAAGGCAAAGACCTGAGTACCATCAAAGTAGATCAATTGTCTGATGCAGATATTGCTAAACTCAAGGCTCAATTGAATGAATCCAAGGTTACTATCGAGCAAGCGGAGCAAATGGCATTGGCGAAAGGAATGAGTGCTGCTGAGTTTGCTAAATTAAAAGCCAGATTGAATGCAGGTGCACAAGGGCAAAAAGCTACGGGTGTACTAAAGTCAGACCCAAAGGGTACTGGTAAAACGATCGAAAAGCAAAATAACAGTACCGATTCATTGGATACTGAACAATATGAAAAGAAAAAGCCCCAGCCATTGATCAATCCTTTGATCTTTGGCTCTGAATTATATACATCTGTTGCTCCCAATTTTGAACCGAATTTGAAACTGGCCACTCCTATGAATTATGTATTGGGGCCTGATGATGAATTATTGGTGACTGTATATGGAGTTCAGGAATATACAGGGGAGTTATTGGTGTCTGATGAAGGCAATATCAATGTACCCAATGTGGGACAAATACGAGTAGCAGGGTTGACCATTGAAGCCGCTACACAGAAATTGAAAACAGTAATGGGGAATAGTGTGTATCCTTATTTAAAAAATGGAGGATCTAAATTATCTGTTACGTTGAATAAGATCAGGAGTATCAAGGTGACAGTGATTGGTGCGAATCGTCCCGGCAATTATACTTTGACTTCCTTGTCTACGGTATTCAATGCTTTGTATGTAGCAGGTGGTCCAACAGAGTTTGGTAGTTTTCGAGAGATTGAGTTGGTGCGAAATAATAAAGTAGAGCGCAAGATCGATTTGTATCGGATGTTATTGAAAGGGGATCAATCAGATAATATAGGATTGAAGGATAATGATGTGATTCGTATTCCTGCCTATAAAAAAAGAGTAGAGTTGCAGGGGCAGGTGAAAAGACCGGGTATTTTTGAAGTATTACCGGGAGAGCGTTTTCAAAACGTACTGGAATTTGCATCCGGTTTTACGGACACAGCTTATACCGCTATTGTGAAAGCATTTCAAAATAGTGACCGTGAAAGAAAAGTAAAAGATGTGCCGTCATCAGAGTACCAACAATACCAACCTGAGTCAGGTGACGTATTTGTTGTATCCAAAATTTTGAATCGTTTTCAAAATAGGGTCAAGATCAATGGAGCTGTATTTAGACCCGATGTCTACGAGTTGACCAATGGTTTAACGGTTGGAGACTTGATCCGCAAAGCGGATGGTTTAAAAGAAGATGCATATACCGGAAGGGCACAGATATTACGCTTGCAGGATGATCTCAGAAGATCCATTTTATCTTTTGATGTAAGTAAAGCACTGTCCGGAGATGCAGTACATAATTTACCATTAAAACGTGAAGATGAGATTTTGATTAGTTCTGTATTGGATTTACGTGATTCTTTTAAAGTAACTATTCAGGGTGAGATCAGAATGCCGGGTGAATATGATTTTGTAGAGAATCTAACCTTAAGAGATATCATTTTACAAGCAGGTGGATTTACTGACGCAGCTTATAAGAGTATTGAAATAGCGCGTTTGATTAAAAGAGATAGTATTGCTCCGACGGATAATAGAGCTAGTTCAATTATTAATACAGAGATTGATGGAGATTTGAGTATAAGTGCTGCAGCGATTATTATTATGCCATACGATGTGATTACGGTGCGAAGAAAAGCGGGTTATACCTTACCTGAAACAGTGATAGTTTCAGGCCAAGTGCAATACCCAGGTCCTTATGCTTTGAGCAATAGGAGTGAGAGAGTCAGCGATTTATTGAAACGATCTGGCGGTTACACTCCTGACGCATATCCAGCCGGCGCTTATATCAAACGCTATTTGACAGAAGAAGAAAAGAAGAAAAAAGAAGCAGCTAAAGAGATACAAAAAAATATTAGTAATAAAGATACAACTACTTTACGCGATCTGGAGGAGAGTAGTAAAAAAGAATTTGTAAGAGTTCCTATTGATCTTCCTTCTATTATGAATATTCCAGGGTCTATTGAAGATTTGGTGCTACGTATCAATGATGAATTAGTGATACCGAAATTTGATGGGCAAGTGAAAATTAGCGGTGCGGTATTATTAGAGACCCAGGTGCCGTATAACAAAAAGAATAATTTTAAAGATTATATTAGTATTGCTGGTGGATATGGAAATGATTCTTGGAGAAAAAAGTCATATGTTGTTTATGCTAATGGAAAAGCAGCAACTACAAAACACTTTCTCTTTTTTAAATCTTTTCCTAAAATTCAACCAGGAAGCGAAATTGTGGTTCCTAAAAAAGCAGAGAAAAAGGGAATTAGTTCTGGTGAAATTATTGGAATTTCTAGTGCTTTAGCAAGTTTGGCAGGGGTTGTGATTGCTATACTTAGGTTATAGTCACTCATTAAAAAAACAAATCATGACTAATGTGTCTGTAGCAAAATATACTCCATCGGATGAATCGGTAATCTTGAAAGAATTGATCCTTAGAATCAAGAGATTAATTATTCATTTAACCAGTAAATGGCGGATCATTTTGATGATAGCAATAATTGGAGCATTATTAGGATATATTTATGCGTATAAGCATAAAACTCTTTACACTGCAACACTCAGTTTTGTATTAGAAGATGAAAAAAACAGTGTTGGGGGGGGGCTTTCAGGTGCAATGGGCTTGGCAAGTTCCTTAGGTATAGACCTTGGCGTGGCTGGTGGGGGCGCATTTAGCGGCGCCAATCTAACTGAATTAATAAAAAGCCGTACGTTAGTAGAAAAGGCTTTATTGAATCCTATCACAGTTGAAAATAGAGTGCAATCTTTTGCAAGCTACTTTATTGAATTTAACCGCCTTGATAAAACGTGGAATGACGAGAACGGGCTAAAAAAAATCCAGTTTGAGCCTTTCGCAGATAAGTCTTCATTTACTTTGCAACAAGACAGTATTATGAGTATACTGTATGAAATGATTACAGGTCCAGATAATATTTTGTCTATAGGGCAAAAAGATAAGAAGACAAGTATCATTCGCATAGAGGTAAAAACAAGCAATGAGTTATTTTCCAAATATTTTGCAGAGAGTATTGTAAAAGAAGTTTCCAATTTTTATATAGATACTAAAAGTAAGAAAGCTCGTATGAATTTAAGTATTTTACAAAGACAGACGGATAGTGTACGCAGGGAGTTAAACGCTGCTATTACAGGAGTTGCTGTTGCAATAGATAATACTTATAATCTTAATCCGGCATTTAATGTTAATCGGACACCTTCTACTAAAAGACAGATTGATGTTCAAGCTAACACTGCAATACTTACTCAGTTGATTGCTAACTTAGAAATGGCCAAGGTTACACTGCTTAAAGAAACTCCTTTAATACAGATAATTGATAAGCCTATTTTACCATTAAAGAAAACGAAAATAAACAAGACGAGTTCGTCTTTGATAGGCGCAATATTAGCTACAGTTTTATCCTTACTGATATTAATAGCCCAAAGATGGTGGCGGCAAACAATAATCAATTAATCGGGTTATTGAATTAATGCAATTTTTCAAAATTTAATAAAAAATGAAAGTCGTAGTATTAGCTGGTGGTTTAGGTACACGCCTGATGGAGGAAACAGAAGCCAGACCGAAACCAATGGTTGAAATAGGTGGCAAGCCTATACTCTGGCATATAATGAAAATATATGAGCATTATGGGTATACTGATTTTGTAATTTGTTTAGGTTATAAAGCAGCCTTTATAAAGGAGTATTTTTATAATTATTATTTGCATAATTCTGATGTTACCATAGATCTAGCTAAAAATAAAATAGAAGTACATAGTTCTAATACTGAATCGTTTAAGGTTACACTTATCGATACTGGACTAAATACGAATACAGCTGGCCGAATAAAGCGAATACGTCATTATCTTGATAACGAATCTTTTATGCTCACTTACGGAGATGGCGTGACTGATGTGGATATAAATGCCCTAATCGCATATCATAAATCGCAAGGTAAACTTGCAACATTAACGAGCGTTCAGGTTCCTGGTCGATTTGGCAATATTGACATTAATGCAAATGGTAGTGTAGATTATTTTCAGGAAAAACCGGAAGGAGATGGAATGTGGATTAATGGCGGTTTTTTCGTATTAGAGCCACAAATATTCGACTACCTAGAGGGTGATATGGATATGGTTCAATGGGAAAAAGGGCCATTAATTGAAATCGCTAAAGACAAACAACTCGTTGCCTACAAACATAAAGGATTTTGGAAATGCATGGATGCTTTGCGAGACAGAATTGAATTAGAGGAAATGTGGTCTTCTGGAAACGCTCAATGGAAAATTTGGTAACTATGCTAACTGTATATAAAAATCGAAAAGTATTTATTACTGGACATACTGGATTTAAAGGTTCTTGGCTTTCGGCTTTCCTTAACTTTCTAGGTGCGGAACAAGTAGGTTTCTCAAAAGAACCAAATACAAATCCATCTCATTTTGAGATTCTGAAGCCTAATAATATCTCAATAATCGGCGACATTTTAGATGCAGCACAGCTCAATGAAAGTATATCAAAATTCCAGCCTGAAATTTTATTTCATTTGGCAGCACAACCACTAGTCAGGGAGTCATATAAGAATCCTACTTATACTTATGAAACGAATGTGATTGGCACTTTAAATGTATTGGAGGCGGTTCGAAATTGTCCATCAGTTAAGGCGGTTGTTATTATTACAACTGATAAAGTATACGAAAACAAAGAATGGCTATTCCCCTATAGGGAAAATGACGAATTGGGTGGGTACGATATTTACAGTTCATCCAAAGCCTGTACAGAAATACTAGTAAAATCTTATCAGAGATCATTCTTTAATCTTTATTCCTATAAAAACACACACCACACATTAATAGCAACTGTAAGGGCAGGAAACGTAATTGGGGGAGGAGACTGGAGTGTAGATAGACTAGTTCCGGATATTATTAAAGCCACGATAGAAAAAAAGGCAACTAAGATCAGAAATCCTGATTCGGTTCGCCCATGGCAGCATGTATTAGATTGTCTGCATGGTTACTTACTGCTGGGTGAGAAATTATTAAAAGAGGAAACAGATTATGCAAATGCCTGGAATTTTGCTCCATACTCTTTCGAATCTATGAAGGTAAAAGAAGTGGCTGGAGTAGCTAAAACGGTCTGGGAAGATATCAATATCGTTTTCGAAAGGATTCCTAATGATCTTCATGAAGCCAATATTTTAAAATTGGATAACAGTAAAGCGACATCTCTACTTGGATGGAGACCAACTTGGGACAGTAAAACCGCTATTAAAAAAACAATAGAATGGTATAAAGAATATTACTTGAACAATCAAGTATTGACTTACACACAAATACAGGAATTTTGCTTAGCTAATGGAATTTATTAACACGCCTCTAAAAGGGTTATACCTAATTAAGCATAATATATTGCAAGATGAACGAGGATTATTCTCCCGCATATTTTGCAAACACGAGTTTGATAAAATTGGATTTAATAAAGAGTTTGTTCAATTTAATCATTCTTTTAATGTAAAAAAAGGTACTGTTCGGGGAATGCATTTTCAACATCCACCATTTGCAGAAACTAAGTTGATACGTTGTGTAGAAGGCAGTGCTTATGATATTGCAGTAGATGTAAGACAGGGGTCTCCAACCTTTTTACAGTATTATGGGGTTGAATTAAGTGCTCGCAATATGAATACTATTTTAATCCCTGAAGGTTTTGCACATGGTTTTCAGACACTTGAAGACAATACCACACTAATCTATCACCATACACAATATTATACACCTCATGCAGATGGAGGAATAAGGTATGATGACCCCTTACTCAATATAAATTGGAAGTTTCCGATAGTTAACGTTAGTATGAAAGATAAAAGTTATCCATTAATTGATAAAAATTTTAAAGGTGTATCCGTATGAATTGCAGATTTTGTAAAAATAACTTAACACATGAATTTGTCGATCTGGGTTTTAGTCCACCATCTAATTCTTTTTTAAAAAATGAGGATCTAAATATGCCCGAAACGTTTTATCCACTCCGAATAATGGTGTGTGAGAAATGTTTTCTGGTTCAAATAGACGAATTTGCAAAGCACGACGAAATTTTCAACAGCGATTATGCATATTTTTCTTCTTTTTCAAAAAGCTGGTTAGCACATGCCAAAGCATATACTGAGTTAATGACGGAGAGGTTTGTTTTAAATGAAAAATCACAAGTAATCGAGATAGCAAGTAACGATGGTTATTTATTACAGTATTTCAAAGCAAGTGGGATACCAGTTTTGGGGATTGAGCCTACTGCCAATACCGCGGCGGCAGCAGAAGAGAAAGGGATTAAATCACGCGTTGATTTTTTTGGAGTTCGTTTAGCTACCCAGTTAAAGAATGAAAAGATTAAAGCTGATTTACTCCTTGGAAATAACGTACTTGCACACGTACCTGATATCAATGATTTCGTAGGGGGAATGAAGATTGTTTTAAATGAGGTTGGTGTTATTACAATAGAATTTCCTCACTTATTGCAATTGATTGATAAAAACCAATTTGATACAATTTATCACGAACATTTTTCATACTTATCGCTATTTGCTGTTAAGCAAATATTTGAGTATCACGGACTAGAAATATTTGATACAGAAGAATTGCCGACGCATGGAGGGTCTCTTCGAGTATATGCCAAACATCAGGAAGATAATTCGCACTTGATTTCTGAAACAGTAGCAAAAATGATCGAAAAGGAAAAACAGTTTGGACTGAATAACCTTGCAATATACCAAACATATCAGCCTAAAGCTGATAAGGTAAAAAATGATTTTACTCAATTCCTGATACAGGCAAAGGCTGAAGGCAAAATCGTAGCGGGCTATGGAGCTGCTGCAAAAGGCAATACATTACTGAACTATGCCGGCACCAAGAAAGATCTTTTAAGGTTTGTTGTAGATGCTTCACCACATAAACAAAATAAATTTTTGCCAGGCATACATATACCTGTCTTTGATGAAGAATACCTTAAGAGAGAAAAGCCAGACTACGTTGTGATTCTCCCATGGAACCTTACCGAAGAGATATCACATCAATTGTCTTACATCAGAAACTGGGGTGGAAAATTTATTGTTGCGGTACCCGAAATAAAAGTATTCTAGCTATGCAAAAGAGTATACCTATTAACAAACCGTCAATTACCGATTTAGAGATCGGTTATGTAAATGATGCAATTAGTAATGGTTGGGGCGAAAAATGCTATTCATATATCCAGAGATTCGAAAACGGATTTAAAAAGTATCAGAATACGTCTTTTGCACTGGCAACATCAAGCTGTACAGGATCAATACATCTTGCTTTGATGGCGATGGGTGTTAAATCTGGCGACGAAGTAATCGTTCCTGAATTGACTTGGATCGCGAGTGTTGAACCTATTTTGTATATTGGCGCAAAACCTGTGTTCGTTGATGTTCTGGAAGACACATGGTGCATCGATCCCCAAAAGATAAGGTCGGCTATAACAAATAAAACCAAAGCCATTATAGTAGTTCATTTATATGGCAACTTGTGCGAGATGGAAGAGATAATGCAGATAGCCAAGGAAAATAACCTGAAAGTTTTAGAAGACGCGGCAGAAGGATTAGGTTCTGAATATAAAGGGGTAAAGGCAGGAAGTATAGGTGATGCGGGTGTGTTTTCTTTTCATGGAACAAAGACACTTTCTACCGGGGAAGGTGGCATTATTGTTAGCAATAATGAGGCATTATATGAAAAAGCCAAGGTTTTGAATGATCATGGACGGAACCCAAAAGATCCAGAAAATAAAATGTTCTGGATGCGGGATTATGGTTACAAATATAAAATGTCTAATCTGCAGGCTGCCATGGGGGTAGCTCAAGTTGAGCGAATAGAAGAGTTAGTAGCAAAAAAACGTAATATTTTCAGTCTCTATCAAGATCTTTTACAAGGGGTGCCAGGTCAATTAAATCCAGAAAAGGAAGGGACTAAAAACAGTTATTGGCTACCTACCCTAATTTTTGATAAAGGTCTAAACTTCAATCGAGATGTTTTTTTTGCATTTATGAAAGAAAATAAAATAGATAGCAGACCGTTCTTCTATCCGCTTTCTTCTTTACCAATGTTTCAGAGTAACACAGAAAATAAAGTTGCTTATAGTCTTTCTCCACGCGGAATCAATCTTCCCAGTTTCCATGATATCACTAATGAAGAAATAACTAAAGTGTGCACGCTAATTAAAGAATTCTGTATGTCTTGTAAACTTAATTAGATAACTCAATGAACACGAATTTTGATAAGGAAAAACTACAAAGACTATCTTTGAGAGACGATAGTGGCAAAATAATATGCGAACTGTGGCCTATAAATAGATCATTTGATGTTACAGATGAAATAGTTGAATTGCTGGTAAAGTGGAGAAATAAATCAATGAAATATTTTAAAACACAGTTTAATGCAAGTCCTGATACAACGAAGCAATGGTTACAAAATAATATCGCTCAGAATAATAGGGTTCTTTTTCTCATATTCATTGAAGGTAAGCCAGTAGGTCATTATGGACTGTCCAATATACTTGAAGATAGTGCAGAGCTTGACAATGCAATCAGGGGTGAAAGAGATGGAGCGCCTGATTTATTTATTGAAATTGAAAAATATCTTATTAAGTTTTGTTTTGAGCAGTTGAAACTAAGATCATTATCGGCAAAAGTATTTTCTAATAATTTCCTTGCGCTAGCTATGCATCAGAAGTTTGGATTTGAAGTTGCTGCAACCTATCCGTTACGATTGGTTGAAACGGAAGGTAAAAAGGAATTTATTGAATGTGAAGATCAAGAATCAAATGTTTCATTTGCGTATATTGAACTTAAATTAATAAATAACCAATAATTATGTTGATAGAGAAAGTTTTAGTTATCATAAATGAAGTATTGTCAGGATCCGATAGGCCGCATTTGGTGTCCTTATCTGAAGAAATGCGACTTAGAGAAGATATAGGTATGAGTTCCTTTGACTTGGCAGAATTGACAGTTCGAGTTGAAGACGAATTTGGGGTTGATATTTTTGCTAGTGGGTTGGTAAACACAATCGGTGAGATTGTAGCAAAAATTAGGGAGTTTCAAAATGGATAAAATATTTTATTCAGATATAGTTTCAGATTCGAATCTTATTCTATATAGTGAATTATATGAGTACCTAAGCTCAGAAGAGCCTGTTATTGTTAATAAGGTCATTGGCGAAAATTGTAATCTATTTAAGAATATTATCAAAGCGATATGTTACAACATAGATATCACACTTCTCGACGAAAATATTTCGCAAACAGAGTTAGATAATCTTGCCATAAATAATGATGGTGCAATAAAAGCTGTGATCGAAAAGAAAATGATCAGTTCCCTCGCTGACATAAGATACTATTTTAAAAAAAGCACTGCGCAGGTTACAATTTTTACTTCCGGAACGACAGGGCAGCCAAAAAAAGTAAGCCATACAGTAGCAAGCCTAATTCGTAATGTAAGAACAAATGACACTCATAAGGATAATAGTTGGGCACTCACATACAATGCCACTCACATGGCGGGCCTTCAGGTTTTATTTCAAGCTTTGTTAAATGAGAACCCGATTTTTGATATATACACAAAGCCAAGACAGGACGTGTTCAGGGCGATACAGGAAAATAAAATCACACATATTTCAGGAACGCCAACCTTCTATCGTCTACTAATGCCTATTGAGGTTGAATTTGAGTTCGTTGAACGTGTATCGTTAGGTGGTGAAAAGTCAGATGCAAGTCTTATAGAAAAGCTCAAAAGAATTTTTCCAAATGCTCAAGTCAATAATATATACGCTTCAACAGAGGCTGGCACACTACTAGCAACGAGAGGTGAGTATTTTTACATACCAGAATCATTAAAAGATAAAATTAAGATTATAGATAAGGAATTAGTTATACATTCCTCGCTTTTGGGTAAAATGAATCAGTCTCAATCTGATGATTTGAATACAGAATGGTACTTTACAAATGATATTATTGAATGGGTTAACGAAGCAAACGGTCAATTTAAATTCAGTAACCGAAAGAATGAGATGATAAATGTGGGGGGGTATAAAATAAACCCACATGAGATAGAAAGTATAATCAATTCAATCAATGGGGTTGCAAGTGCTGTTGTTTACAGTAAGCCTAATTCCATTTTAGGAAATATTTTGTGTTGTAATATTCAGAGCAATAATTCCTTAGAACTTAATGAAACAGCACTTAAAACTATACTAAAAGAAAAATTAGCAGAGTATAAAATACCCCGAAAATTTTATTTTGTAGATAAGATCGAAACAACGAAAAGTGGTAAACAACTTAGAAGTTTATGAAAAATATTTTAATTACAGGGTCTTCTCGTGGCTTGGGTCTTCAGATTACTAAGACATTGCTCCATGATGGATATAATGTATATGCGATAAACCGGTCTATCACGCCAGATTTAGCTTCATTGAAAGATATGTTTCCAGAAGCTTTAAAAATGCTTCAGTACAATCTTGAAAATTCGAAGGATGTGAAAAAGGAGATATTTGATGACTGGTTAAATAACCAAATTCCTATTCATGGTTTTGTTAATAATGCTGCAATAGCATATGACGATATAATTACAAACTTGAGTCAGGAAAAATTGGAACAAATGTATCGTGTAAATGTTTTCACGCCAATGCAGATAGTGAAATATGTTTTACGAAATATGATTTTTAACCGAATACAATCCAGCATTGTGCATATATCATCAATTAGTGTACATACCGGATATAAAGGTCTTGCTATGTACGCTTCAACGAAAGGGGCTCTTGAAGCTTTTTCGAAAAATTCTGCCCGTGAGTGGGGTGAAAAAAAGCTTAAGTCAAATTGTATAGTTGCAGGCTTCATGGAAACAGATATGAGTAATAAATTAGATGATCGGCTGAAGAATAAGATATTTAATCGAACTTCGTTAAAAACCCCAACATCATTAGAATCTGTAGCGGCGACAGTAAAATTTTTATTGAGTGATGAGTCCAAATCTATAACAGGACAAAATTTATTCGTTGATTCTGGAACAATATAAAACTAAATCTAACAAAAATGAATCCAATTGAACAATTTAATCAAGAAAAAAAGACAAACATTGATCATCAAGGTATGGATGAAAAATTAAAAGAAGTATCGCTTAAATTTGTAGTTGATTCTGCGAGGAATAAGTATACCTATAACTTTAGCTGGATGGGAAGGCCTATCATAGCATTTCCTCAGGATATGATTGCAATGCAAGAGCTAATTTGGCAAATCAAACCGGACCTGATCATCGAAACTGGGGTAGCACATGGTGGTTCAATAGTATTTTACGCTTCGTTACTCGAGTTGATTGGTCATGATGGATTAGTAGTCGGTATTGATATTGATATTCGTAAACATAATCGAGATCTTATCGAAGCACATCCGATGATGAAAAGAATTAAATTGATTGAAGGGTCTTCGGTAAGTAACGAAGTACTTTCTGAGGTCAAAAAAATCGCAAATGAAAAAAAGGTAATAATGGTATGCCTAGATTCAAACCATACCCACGAACATGTTTTAGAAGAATTAAAGGCATATGCCCCTCTTGTTACTAAGAATAGCTATTGCGTGGTTTTTGACACAATAATTGAAGATATTCCAGCGGATTACGAATGGAACAGACCATGGGGTGTTGGAAATAATCCTAAAACAGCAGTATTTGAATACTTGAAAATAGATGATACTTTCGAAATCGATAAATCTATAGATCACAAAGTCTTAATCTCAGTTGCTCCAGATGGATATTTGAAAAAGGTAAAGTAATTATTAGTCTTCTACATTAGGCTTGTAGTTATTTGATTGTATACCAAATAGCTAATTTAAGTTTTTAATATAAATATTTGATTTAATCGAAATTAAGGTTAAATCATATTTGTGACGTATAATAAGGTTAAATACAAGAACTGTAATAATTGTAGTTATTGTGGAGACTTACTTGAATTTTTAAAAGTATCCAATTAGGCTCGAAGAAATTGTTTAAATGTCAAAAATTAAAAAATAAAAACTGTTAATGGTATTAGTAATGCGGATTTTAAAACAGTATAGTATTAGCATAGGAACAACTAAGAATCATATGTGATTAGTGGCTGTATTGATACTATTCTTTTACCCACATAAAGCACTCAAGAAGTCGAACAATGCAGCGGCTTAAAATTTTATGCGGTCTTAAAGTAAATCTACATTTAAATTGCTAATCAAAGAATAGCCTTAATGAACTCTATCCGAAAATTATTGAGGTTAAGAAGAACTATACCTAATTTATTTTTAAGATTTAATGTTAAGATATTCACATCAAGATTTAATAATAATGATTTTCAAAGATGCTTAAGCTTCCTATGCCGCATTATTTAAACGCCTATTAATGACACGATATTGTAAATTTTATTTTACTGCACAATAAACTTGAGATCTAGAAGTGCTTAGAAGGTTATTAGGAATTACATCTCTAAAAGCTAATATTATTGCCAATTTTATTGGTAATGCTTGGTCAGCATTATTGAATATCGTTTTTCTACCCTTATATCTAAAGTATATTGGAGCAGAGGGGTATGGTTTAATTGGAATTTTTGCTAGCCTGCAAGTTGTTCTTTCACTACTTGATAGTGGATTAAGTACAACTTTAAATAAGGAAATAGCGACACTGAATGTTTTGCCCAACAAAGAACAACAAATGAGAAATCTTGTGAAAACATTAGGGTGTGTTTACTGGGCTATGGCAATATTGGCTGGTTTAGCAGCTCTTTGTCTTTCACCATTTTTAGCAAAGAATTGGGTTAAACCAGAAAATCTAACAATAGAAACAATCACTTATGCATTTATATTATTGAGTATTTCTATTACTTTTCAGTTTCAAACTGGGTTTTATAGTGGCGGACTACTAGGGCTTCAAAGGCAGATTACTCTTAATGGGTTAAGAATTTTATTTACAACATTACGAAGTGTAGGAGCTTTGTTAGTTTTAATATTTATCTCAAATTCTATTCTGGTTTTCTTTGCATGGGCATTATTAATAAATGTTTTACAAACATTTAGTTTTAGGTATTTCCTATGGATGTATTTACCTATAACAGAAGGTCCAGCTCTTTTTGATAAGCAAGCTCTAAAAGCTATTTGGCGTTTCGCTGCTGGGATGACTGCAATCGGCTTGTCAAGTATTCTCCTCACTCAAGTCGACAAAATAGTTTTGAGCAAAATATTGCCCTTGGATGAATTTGGATATTATACTTTTTCTTTTACTGTAGCATCCGTAACATATTTGATAGCTAGTCCATTATCGCAGTCTTACTTTCCAAAGTTTACAAGTTTATTGGCAGAAGGTAGATTGGAGGAGTTAAAAAAAACATATCATCAAGGATGTCAGATGACCACATTACTAGTCTTGCCATTTGCATTATTCTTAGTATTTTTTAGCAAAGAAATATTGTTAATTTGGACTAATAACACCCAAACCGTAGAAAATACTTGGCAAATGATTTCTGTTATTTCAATGGCAGTTGCTTTACATTGTTTGATGTTTATGCCTTATATATTATGTCTTGCTTACAATAATACAAAAATTGCTTTTTATACCAATTTAATTATACTTATCATTTTTATCCCAAGTATAATTTTTTCAGCAATACATTTTGGAAGTTTGGGAGGAGCTGTATGTTGGCTGATTATCACAATTATATATTTGTGTTTTAATCCATATATGGTACATAGATATTTTTTAAAAGGTGAAGTATTCAAATGGTATTGGAACGATACAATCAAGCCTATAATTGCAAGTCTAATTATATTATCCTTAATGAAATGGTTCCTCTCTCAAAATATTTTCAGAGTATCAACAACCATATTTTTACTAGCTGTAACCGGAATTCTTGTTTTTTCAATAACATTAATGATGACTAAAGAGGTGAAGGAAAATATATTTAAGGCAATCCAATTGAGACTGAAAAAATAATATAAGTAACACAATAGCTATGTTAGAAAGTATAAATAAACCTCTTTTAAGTATTGTTATACCCACAAAAAATAGACAGTATACATGTCTACATGCTATTGAGTCGGCTCTACTCCTTGCTCAAAATGATATTGAAATAATAGTTCAAGATTGTAGCGATACAGATGTACTTAAAAAGCAAATTATCGATAAGTTTGGTAATAATAATGTAATAAAGTATGAGCATGTGGACACTCAGCCATCTATGACTGATAATTGGAATAGAGCATTTGAAAGGGCGGTTGGTTTATTTAGATGTGGCATTGGTGACGATGATGCAGTTCTCCCTAACATTTATAAAGTTGCCGAGTGGGCAAGAAAAAATAATGTAGATGCAATCGGGCATAATAGGAAATACTTATATTATTGGCCAGATTTTGCAGTTTGGCCAGACTATACATCTAAGCTATTAATTCAAAATCCTGAGATAAATGAGAATGTGAAAATTTTAGAGAGAAACGAACTAGATTCGTTACTTATAAAACAAGCTACTATACCAGACATGAATTATATGAAAATGCCAATGGTATATCACTGTTTGTTGTCTGGTGTTATAATTGACACGATAATTCAAAAAACAGGGAAGTTTTTAGATGGGACTTCTTTAGATGTGTATTCTGCTTTTGTTTTAAGCTTGTTGGTGAATAAATTTTGTGTGTTTGATACCCCATTTACATTGCCAGGTGCTTGCGGAGCAAGTAATACGAATAAAGATGCAGCAAAAAAAGATAACGGCCATTTTTTAGATTTTGGGAAAATAACTGTAGATAAAAGAATTCCTGATTTTTATAATCTAACATTTTCAATCGCTGAATCTACCCAAAAAGCATTTAGCAACATGAATGATTTTAGTTATTCTAAACTACTAGATCTACCTAATTTATATGCTGACTTTTTATCTAAATCGTTTAATATACGAATGATAAAAAAATTAAGACAATTAATGCGAGATAATGAGTTTGGAATAAAAGACAATATGCGATTTGTCGGTTTATTTTTAATTAAAATAGGCAACGCAGCAAAGTTTAAATGTATTATAAGTGTAAAAAATGTGCTGTTCAAGTTTGATTTTATCAAAACACTTGTTACAAACAGGCGGGACTATACACTTTATGAGCATGAAAATATACTGCAAGCTGTTGCTTACATACAAAAGAAGTTTCTATAAGCTGATGATGATCTAGAATAATCTAAAATGGAGTATTATGTTTTCAGTTGTCGTACCCCTTTATAATAAAGAAGAATATGTCCTAGATACTATACAATCTGTTCTTAATCAAAGTTATAATAATTTTGAAATTATTATAGTTAATGACGGCTCTACAGATAGCAGCTTAATAAAGCTATCTTCCATAAAAGATAAGCGTATAAAGTTGGTGAATATTGAAAATAGCGGAGTATCTAACGCTCGAAATGTAGGAATAGAGAATGCAAGCTTTAAGTGGGTCGCATTTATTGATGCCGATGATCTTTGGAATGAAAATTATTTATATGAAGCTAGTAAAATTATTGAAGAAAATCCATCTTTGAAAGTTTTGAGCACTAATTACATTAGAAGAGCAGGTAATACTAACTTAGTTGCAATGTCATTCCCGTCGGGATATATTGAATCTTATTTTAAAACACCATGCATTTTTTCTTCATCAATAATTATTCATAAAACTGTTTTTGATAAGGTCGGAGTCTTTCCTGTTGCAATTAAATATGGAGAGGATCTTCATCTATGGTTCCGGATTGCGGATAGGTATAAGATTTATTTTAATAGTAATCCTTTAGTTGTCTACAATGCTCTGCAGCATTACCAGACAAATTCTTCTTACGAAAAGAAAGATATTACAAAGGATGTTTTATACCATATTAATGACTTAGAAATTAGTAATAGTGAATGGCAGCTTTTTAAAACTATCTACCTGTTGAAGTACCTGAGACCATACTATATTTGTGATAATCATTTGGATACGGTGCGTAAACTTCTAAGTACTGTCAGAGTCAATTCAAGATTATGCTTGTTTTATAAGTTGCCAAGGATAATCGTTGCACCCCTTTACCGTGTAATATTTTCACATCGGTATAGATCGTAATGCTAGTATTCGTCATCACATTTGTATTATCAAGAGACTTTTGGAAGTAAATGACGAATGAGTGAAATCTCCCACCCCGCCAAAAAATGAGTTTAAAAAATAAATTCTTCAATTACATTCTGTTACCACTTGCTTTTTTTTTGGTGAGTCTCCTACATTTTATATATCCAGGTGATAAGTTAACATTGAATGTATTGGTTATTTATAATTTAATCTTAATGGCATCTCTAATTTACAAGACCTTGTATGTTAAAGAGATCAATTTGTTTTTCTTGTTTGCTTTTTCTTATTTGATTCCTTTATTATACTTCTCTTTCGCTAACAAGATAATTACATCTTATTCCCACTCAGACCAACTGATTTTCCTTGTAAAATATGCGTATCTTTTTTGTCTTTTTTTTACTATTATATTCTTCTTTTTTAATAAAGAATGGAACACTCAGAACAAGCCAGAGATTATAAGAAAAAAAAGTTCTATTATTTTCTGTGGTAATATTTTAGTGTGTCTTCTGATTGCTTTTTATTCAAAATCTGGAGAAAGTCTGCTTTCTTCTGATGGGTATGGACAAACCGAAATAAATAATTTAGGAGGATTTGCAGTAGGTGAATATTTCTTATTATTTTTCTTTTATGCCTATAAATTTTCGGGGTATAAAAAAATAAATCAAGTTATTCTGTTAAGCGTAGCAGGGATCTATATTCTAAAATCTTTGGCTTTTGGATTGCGAAATGAGTTCATACAATTGGGAATAATGCTGTTCATCTTATATTATAAAGAGAAAGGTAGGTCATTGACATATTTTCTTTTCATTCTTGGTGGTCTATATTTTAGTTCTATTTTTGCCTCCTTTCGAAGTAATCCGTCAGTATTCTTAAGCAGTAGTATAGCAGAGAATCTGTCACTGAAAAATATTTTAGATAATGAAAATGATAGTTATATTAGTCATCAGGGTGATGTAATACATAGTTCATGTCGATTATTTAATTTCAGAGATAACAGAATTGTTGATAATTCTACAATAACTAGTTCTTCACTATTCTTTTTTTCTTCAACAATTATTCCCCAGAAGTTTCTTCCGGAGCAAGCAAATATGGCCCTATACAGGCAGGCTGATTACCCGATTGGCGGTGGGGGAAGTTTGTTTGCGTACTTTTATTTTTGGTTTTGGTATCCAGGAGTAATTCTAATAGGGCTTTTTATAGGTTGGCTGATCAAGAATTACAGAAAATATATAAATTCTTTATGGGCCCCTTATTTTATTTTGGTATTCTCTACCTTTCCAAGATGGTTTTCATATTCTCCTATAAACCTCTTTAAGCTTTGTGTTTATGGAATGGTTATATACTTTTTTTACGTAGCTCTAGATCATTATATGAAAAAAATTATAATCAAAAACTTTATCTAAATTTTAATGAAAAATTATAGAATTGGAATCATCGGTTTAGGATATGTTGGCTTGCCGCTGGCGGTAGAATTCGCACATAAATATTACACCATCGGGTTTGACATCAAGGAGGAGCGGATCAAGATGTTAAAAGAGAAATATATCGATGATACTCAAGAGGTTGAACAAGAGGTTTTACAAAAAGTGGTAAAGGATAATTTGGCAGTATCTCAGGAGGATAATTATGGTCTATTTCTTTCAACAGATGTACAGAGTCTTGTAACTTGTAATATTTATATAATTACGGTACCTACCCCTGTAGATAAAAATAACAGGCCTGATCTTACACCTCTATACAAAGCAAGTAAGGTTGTAGGAAGTGTATTAAAGAAAGGTGATATTGTTGTTTATGAATCTACAGTATATCCAGGTGTAACTGAAGATGAATGTGTTCCTATTCTTGAATCTACATCAGGTCTAAAGTTTAATAGAGATTTTTTTTGCGGGTATTCACCTGAAAGAATTAATCCTGGCGATAAACAGCATACCGTTTCTAAAATTTTGAAAGTAACTTCTGGATCGACCCCTCAAGCCGCGCTTATCATTGACGAGCTATATAAATCAATTATTACGGCAGGTACGCATTTGGCTTCATCTATTAAAGTAGCAGAAGCTGCCAAAGTAATTGAAAACGCACAACGAGATATTAATATTGCTTTTATAAATGAGTTAGCAAAAATTTTTAATCGCCTTGGAATTGATACCAATGAAGTATTAACTGCCGCTGGCACAAAATGGAATTTTCTTAAATTCAAACCAGGCTTGGTTGGCGGTCATTGCATTGGTGTAGATCCATATTATTTGGCGCAAAAAGCACAGGAGCTAGGTTATAATCCCGAAATCATCCTAGCGGGTAGGAGGTTAAATGATGGCATGGCTAATTATATAGCTAATGAAGTTATTAAACTGATGATCAAGAAAGATATCAAAGTTAAGAATTCAAATATCTTGATCTTGGGATTTACATTTAAGGAAAATTGTCCTGATGTGCGAAATACAAAAGTTATTGATATTGTAACCACTCTTAAAGAATATGGAGTGAATGTTGTTATTCATGATCCCTGGGCTAATCCCGAAGACATTAAGAAGCAGTATAATGAGACTTCATTTCAGTCTCTTAACTTTCCTTATAGCGAATTTGATGCCATTATTCTTGCTGTTGCTCATGAAGAGTTCTATCAAATAGATGTTAGCGAGTTTAAATCTTCTAATTCAATAGTTTATGATATAAAAGGAATTTTACCTAAGAATGTTACAGATGGTTGTTTGTGATTATAAAATATAAATATGTACACAGAAAAATATCATGATATAGACCTTTCTGAATGCAATTTTCTCATTACTGGAGGGGCTGGATTTATTGGATCTAATCTGGTTCAGTACTTATTAAAGCATAATGCTGGTAAGGTTAGGGTTCTTGATAATCTCTCAAATGGATATAAAAAAAATATAGAAGAGTTTATTGATAATAAAAGATTCGAATTTGTTGAAGGAGATATCAGAGATTTTGAAACCTGCAGAAATGCATTAAAAGATATACACTATGTTAGCCACCAAGCAGCTCTTGGAAGTGTTCCTAGATCTATAAAGGATCCAGTAACATCCAATAGTGTAAATATTGATGGCTTTCTGAATATGCTCACAGCTGTTAAAGATGAACCCAGAGTTAGAAGGATGGTTTATGCTGCTTCGTCTTCAACTTATGGTGATAGTAAAAGTTTACCAAAAACAGAAGGAGAAGAAGGCGCTCCATTGTCACCTTACGCTGTTACTAAACTTGTGAATGAATTGTATGCAGATGTATTCTCAAGAGTTTATGGACTGCATACGCTTGGATTGAGATATTTCAATGTTTTTGGACCTAAACAAAGCCCGGATAATCCCTATGCGGCAGTGATTCCTCTTTTTATTAAGGCTGCAAGGGAAGGACGTTCCCCTTCAATTTTCGGTGACGGATTAACTTCTCGTGATTTTACATTTGTTGAGAATGTGATTCAGGCAAATGTAAAAGGGATGCTTTTAAATAGTTTACCTAAACATGAAGTAATTAATGTAGCATGTGGTGAAAGAAATAGCTTAATACGTATTTGGGAAATACTCAAGGAAATTTCTGGTAATGTATCGGATCCGATTTTTTCAGAAGAACGAGCTGGTGATATTAAAATAAGCCTTGCTAGCATTGATAAAGCATTTAGACTGATTGGGTATAAGCCAACTGTTTATTTTGAAGAAGGTCTAAAATATACTTACGAGGTTGCAACTTAGTAATAATATAAGCAGGATGTTAAAAGATAATTTGCAGAAGATATGTGTGGTATAAGTGGTTTTAATTTTAGAGATGAATCTTTGATAAAGGCTATGAATGATAGTCTTGTACATCGAGGACCAGATGGTAGCTCTTTTCATATTGAAGAAAAACTTAGTTTGGGGCATGCTCGTTTATCTATCATAGATTTGAGTATTGCTGGTCAGCAACCTATGTTTTATAATTATGAGGGTCGTAATGTTGGTATTGTATTCAATGGGGAGATATATAATTATTTAGAATTAAAAGGGCGACTAAAAAAACTTGGTTTCCTATTTACTACACATACTGATACAGAAGTTGTATTGGCCTCATATTGCGCATGGGGCGAAAATTGTGTAAACGAGTTCAATGGAATGTGGTCATTATGTATTTATGATGTAACAGAACAAATTTTATTTTGCTCACGTGATCGACTCGGTGTTAAACCATTTCATTATTTTTTTGAAAATGGGAAATTTATTTTTAGCTCTGAATTGAAATCTATTATTCTGCATAAAGATCTTCAACTGAACAGAACTGATAATATTAACATTAAATCAGTAGAATTATTTTTTTCACTTGGATATATCCCATCGCCATATACTATTTATAAAAATATTTCAAAGTTGCCAGCTGGAAGTAACTTGGTTTTTGATCTTCAGCGCTCAGAGATAAAAAAAATACATAAATATTATCATGTGCCTGCTGTTAGTAAACTATTAGCTAGAGAGGAGTTAATAAATGAAGGGAAAAGCATATTGAATGATGCTGTTAAACTAAGAATGAGAAGTGACGTGCCCGTTGGAGCTTTTCTGAGTGGTGGATTAGATAGCTCTACTGTCGTTGGTGAAATGAAACATTTTACAAATGCGGATAGCCTTCATACGTTCTCAATCGGTTTTGAAGATAAAATTTATGATGAGTCGAAATATATCAATATAGTAAAAGATTATTTCAGAACTAATCATCATCATTATATCTACCGTGAAGAGAATTTCAAGTCGATGTGGTCTTTTTATTCTAATGTTTTTGACGAGCCATTTGGAGATTATTCCTCTTTTCCAAGTTACCAGGTTTGTAAAATGGCAAGTGAACATGTAACAGTTGTATTAAGTGGTGATGGTGGAGATGAAATATTCGGGGGTTATCCCGTTTATAGCACAGGATACTTATCTGATAAACTGCAATCTATACCACATGCTTTTCGGGAACTATTGTATAAGGTGACAAAAAGTGCATTGTCACTTGATAAAAGACTTATAAAAGTGTCGGAATTGCTTAGATTGTCTTTACAGCCTAAAAATAGCTTTTACAGCCAGATGTTCAGTAGCGAAAGGTATAAGCCTGAATCTTATATATTATTCACTACTGAAAAACTAACCGATGCTTTGAATATAGCAGAGAATGATTTAGCTGAAGCTTTTAGAATTTATGATCTTTTGTATAATACGCTTGCGGACAACTATCTTGTAAAAGTGGACAGAACTTCCATGCGTAACTCTATCGAAGTAAGAAGTCCTTTCCTGGATTACCGATTTATTGAGTATGCACAGAAAATACCCGTTAAAGAAAAAGTTAGTGTATTTAGAAATAAGATCCTGATGCGTGAGATTATAAAAGACATAGTACCAAGTCAAATCCTAACAAGAGACAAAATGGGATTTACACCACCTATTAAAAATTGGTTGTACAATTCGATTCCATCTGATGCATTTCAAACTTACTGTGGTTATATAAAGGAATTAAATGAGCCTTTGTATCAGTTTTATTTAAAGATGATGACTTCGGGGCAAGTTTCATACATGAAAGATTTTTACATGATGAAGCTTGCAATATTCGGAAAATGGTTTGAATATTGGATTTTGAATAAACAAAATGAATCTGATAATGAATAAAAAGCTTTTATGATATTAGGTATTGATGCGTCAACACCAGGTTCAGGCGGAGCAAAGAGACATTTATCAGAAATATTAAAGTGTTTTAGTCCTGCAGAAGACGGGTTTGAAAAAATAAAAATATGGGGAGTTCAAAAGAATCTTGACCAACTACCAGATTACCCGTGGCTTGAAAAACTTTCACATAAATTTTTAAATAAGAATTTTTTTTACAGAACAATATGGCAATTGTTCTTAAGAAATAGAACTTTTGAAAAGTCAGGAATTAATGTTCTTTTTAGTCCCTTTGGCACTTTCACAGGTACTTTTAGGCCTTATGTAACAATGTCTAGGAATATGCTCATTTTTGATAAAAATGAGCAACGTCGTTTTGGATGGTCGTGGATGAGGTTGAAACTAATCATTTTGCGTTATACACAGCAAAAATCCTTTGATAAAGCATCCGGAATCATATTTATTTCCCAGCATGCAAAAAATGTAATTTCAAGTTTCATCAATACGGGTAGCAAAAAAATAGCGATTATCCATCACGGAGTATCATCAACTTTCCGGTCAAATCCTAAGTTGCAAAAACCGATTAGATTATACAATACCAATAACCCATTTCGCTTTTTGTATGTATCGAGTATCTGGGTATACAAACATCCATGGAACGTGGTACAGGCTGTGAATAATTTACGAGTTAAAGGTTATCCTGTCATACTGGATATAGTTGGTGGCAAAGACGAGAAGAAAGCTGGTAAGAAATTATCCGATGTTATAAAAACTGTAAATCTCAATGAGGCGGTTGTATTCTGGCATCAGAAGATAGGGCTCGAAGAAGTAGCTTCTTATTATAAAGAAAGTGATGTTTTTATTTTTGCTTCTACTTGCGAGAATATGCCTAATATTTTAATTGAGGCAATGTCTTCAGGCTTGCCGATTGTATGCTCAGAATATCCTCCCATGCCCGAGTTTCTTAAAAATGGAGGAATATATATGGATCCCTTAAATGTAGCAGACATTGAAGAAAAATTGGAAAGATTGATCTTGGATAGTAATCTGCGTGAACACATCTCATTAGTATCTTACGAGGAATCTTTAAAATATAACTGGCGAAAGTGTGCAAAAGAAACTTTCGCTTTTTTAAGTATGCTAACAAATCATAAACAATAGTCCTTTATGTTTACAGGAAAAACAATTTTAATAACCGGAGGTACGGGTTCATTTGGAAATGCAGTATTGAAAAGATTCCTGCACACTTCCATTAAAGAAATTCGGATTTTCAGCCGTGATGAAAAAAAGCAACACGATATGCGCTTGGAAACCCAGAATGAAAAGTTGAAATTCTACATTGGGGATGTAAGGGACTATAATAGTATTGAATCTGCGATGAAAGGTGTAGATTATGTATTTCATGCAGCCGCCTTAAAACAGGTGCCTTCTTGCGAATTTTATCCGCTAGAGGCTGTAAGAACCAATATCCTTGGTACTGAAAACGTAATAAATGCGTCTATTGCAAATCATGTAAGAAAAGTTATATGCCTCAGTACTGATAAGGCTGTGTATCCGATTAATGCCATGGGCATGTCCAAGGCAATGATGGAAAAAATTATGGTTGCCAAATCGCGTATTTCAGCTGATACAATTCTCGTGGGAACTCGCTACGGAAATGTAATGGCTTCACGTGGTTCGGTAATACCTCTATTTTATGAACAGATCAAGAATAATCAGCCCATTACAGTCACAGACCCGCAAATGACAAGGTTTATGATGACACTTGATGACGCAGTTGAACTTGTGTTGTATGCCTTTGAACATGGAAAATCGGGTGATATTTTTGTCCAAAAATCTCCAGCTTCTACTATTGGAGAACTGGCTGATGCAATGAAAAAAATATATAATTCCCAAGTGCCTGTAAATGTCATCGGAACTAGGCATGCAGAAAAATTATTTGAAACATTACTAGGTCGCGAGGAGTTGCTGAATGCTGAGGATCTTGGTGATTATTATCGTATCGCTGCGGATAATAGAGATTTAAACTATAATAAATTTTTCTCAGAAGGTAATGGAAGTGTTGCAGAAATAGATGATTACCATTCGCATAATACTAGAAGACTATCTCAGGACGAACTAATCGCCTTACTGAATAAAATCGGGTATAAATTATAATATAATGTCTAAGCTGAAAGTTGTAACAATAGTCGGAACAAGGCCCGAAATTATCAGGCTCGCCGAATGCATAAAGAAATGCGATCTAGTGTTCGATCATAAACTGATACATACAGGACAGAACTATGATTATACATTAAACCAGATCTTTTTCGATGATCTTGAATTACGTCAGCCTGATCATTTTCTCAATGTAGTGGGTACTGATCTCGGAGAAACAATTGGTAATGTTATAGCAAAATCTTTCAAAATACTCTCAGAAGAGATGCCAGATGCTGTTCTCGTTCTTGGTGATACCAACAGTGTGTTATGTACTATTGCTGCCAAACGATTGAAGATACCCATATTTCATATGGAAGCTGGTAACCGTTGTTTTGATCAGAATGTTCCGGAAGAGATCAACCGGAAAATATCTGATCATATTAGCGATATCAATATTGCTTATACAGAACATAGCCGCAGGTACCTTTTAAGCGAAGGGTTTAGAAAAGATCATGTGTTTGTATGTGGATCCCCACTACGAGAAGTGCTTAATAAGTATATGCCGAAAATCGAACAAAGCAATGTGTTGAATAGGCTGGGACTTGCGAAAAACAAGTACATTGTAGTAAGTGCACATAGGGAAGAAAACATTGATATTAAAAATCACTTTGAAATACTTAGTGAATCATTGAATGCAGTAGCAGAGAAATACCAGGTTCCCGTCATTTTCTCAACACATCCACGAACGAAAAAAAAGATAGAAAGTAGGAATATTAGTTTTCATCCTTTGATACATAATATTGACCCACTAGGATTTTTCGATTATGTGGCACTACAGAAAAGTTCTTTTATCGTATTATCTGATAGTGGAACAATTAGTGAAGAATCAGCTATGTGTGGTTTCCCGGCTGTAAGTATCCGTACTAGTACTGAAAGACCAGAGGCTGTTGATGCTGGTACTATTGTATTAGGCGGGATCAGTAAAGATGAAATTCTAAATGCAATCCATGTTGTAAAAACGATGAACGTATTAGACAACAATGCCGAATTGCCTAAAGAATATAAAATAAATAACTGCTCTGAACGCGTCATCAGGTTGATTCAAAGTTATACATCCATCGTGAATAATGTGATATGGAATAAATCAACATTCTTATGAAAAAAGTACTAATACTTGGTTCGGCGGGTATGGCTGGTCATGTGGTAAAAAAACACCTTACTGATTTGGGTAAATATATTATTGGTGAAATCGCAAGGAATACAATACCAAGTACATTCACCTATAATGTTGACGTAAGGAATCTAAATGAATTGGATCATGCGATTAATGTATTTAATCCTGATATTATTATCAACTGTATTGGTGTATTGAACAGAGATGCGGAAGAAAATCCTGATAAGGCTATTTTTCTAAACAGTTTTCTACCGCATTATCTCGCAAAAAAAATTAATAGTATAAATGGGCGCTTAATCCATATAAGTACTGACTGTGTTTTTTCGGGAATAAAAGGAAATTACAATGATACCGATGTAAAAGATGGGGTTGGGGTTTATGCACAATCTAAAGCGCTTGGTGAAGTCGTTTATGATCACCACCTAACTATTCGGACCTCCATTATTGGACCAGAAATAAAAACTAATGGTATTGGTCTGTTACATTGGTTTTTGCGCAATGAAGCAAAAGAAATAAAGGGTTACACAAATGCCTTTTGGGGTGGCGTAACCACTTTTCAACTAGCGGTTGCTATAGAGAATGCTATTGAAGGGTCTATAAGTGGATTGATACATTTAACTAATGGTATACGAATAAGCAAATATGATTTGATCAATATATTCAAAAATGTATTTCAGACGAATGTACACATTAAACCGGATGACAGTTATAAAGTTGACAAATCACTCGCGTTATCCGTTCATACAAAGTTGCTTGGTGATGTACCTTCTTATGAAAAAATGATAAAAGACATGAAATCTTGGATGCAAGAGAATAGGGATTTATACAGCAATAATTATAGGTATTAAATGCGATATTGGATTGTTTCTGAGCTTTTTTATCCTGAAGAAGTATCAACAGGGTATGTAATGACAAGGATCGCAGAGAAAATTAATGAGACCGAATCAGTAGGTGTTATTTGCGGACCTTCAGGATATCAAGCTGGGGTATTCGAAGCGAAATATAAGCTTTCTGAAAATATTTTGATTAAAAGAGTAAATACACCCAGACTTAACAAAAATAATATATTACTCAGAATCCTTGGTTTCTTCCTTTTAACAGCTGGGATCGCTTCTAAGATTATTATTAATGTGAAGAGAGGTGACAAATTGATTCTAGTAACTAATCCCCCTACATTATTACCTGTTACTGCTTTCCTAAAAAAATTGAAGAGATTTAGCTTCATTATTATTGTGCATGATGTATTTCCAGAAAATGCAGTTGCTGGTGGAATGATCAGTGAAAAGTCTTATCTATATAAATTTTTCCTTTTAGTGTTCAATAAGTCGTATCGTGTTGCTGACCGGCTGATAGTAGTAGGTAGTGATATGGAAGAACTTTTCAGGAAAAAAGTAGGTAATAAAAAGCCTATCACTGTTATTACTAACTGGGCTGATCATAATGAAGTTTTCCCAATTGTATCCTCACGTTTTGCAGAGAACTACAACCAAGAAGCAAAAAATAAAATTGTGATCCAGTTTGCGGGTAATATCGGAAGAGTGCAAGGACTAGATCAACTCTTCAAGCTTTTTGGAAAAATCCAAAACCGATCATGGTATCTTGTTCTATTAGGCGACGGCGCACAAAAGAATCTTCTGGAAAGTATTGCGGCAGAGCATAATTTAAAAAATGTCCAGTTCCTTGCCTCAAGGCCTAGAACAGAACAAAATGATTTTTTGAATGCTTGCGATATAGGTCTAGTTACATTAAGTCCTGGTATGTTTGGGCTTGGCGTACCATCGAAAGTGTACAATATATTTTCTGCAGGTAAACCTATACTATATATTGGCGACAGGAATGCTGAAATAAGCAGATATATTAATGAGAATAATGCAGGTTGGGCTTTTTCATGGGATGATACTAATTCGATCATAGATTTTTTTGAAAATATTGACAGCTTCGTAACAGAGATACCAATTAAGAGTTACAATGCTCGCAGGCTAACAGAGAGTAGGTTTACAAAGGATATTATTCTCGATCGTTACTATCGAGAGATGTTAAAGAACTAAGTACATGAAGATTCTTTTGACCGGTGCTAATGGTTTTCTGGGAAAATACATTAGTGAATATTTTCAACAGAAACACTCAGTAGAAACAATTGGCAGAAGGTCTGTTTGTAATTACACCTGTGATCTTGCAAATGAAGTTCCAATATTGACGAGTGATTTTGATGTTGTGATACATGCGGCTGGGAAAGCGCATATTGTTCCCAAAACTGAGAAAGAGGCTGATGATTTCTTCAAGGTCAACCATGAAGGAACAAAAAATCTGTTACAAGCATTAGAAAACCAGCGATTATTGGCTTTCATTTTTATCAGTACTGTAGCTGTTTATGGTCTGCAAAAAGGAGACAATATAACTGAAAAATACCCGCTTAATGCAAATGATCCGTATGGGAAAAGTAAGATCATGGCTGAAATTGCAGTAGCTGAGTGGTGCAGCCAGCATAACGTTCCATGTATAATATTACGCTTACCTCTTTTGATTGGTTTGGATGCACCGGGCAATCTAAATTCGATGGTGAATGGAATCAAAAGAGGAATCTATTTTAATATCTCGAAAGGTACAGCAAAAAAAAGTATGGTTTTAGCGAGTGATATTCCGATTGCGATAGAGAAAGCAATTGGTAAGTCGGGCATTTTTAATATTACAGATGGGTACCATCCTTCTTTTAAAGAATTGAGCACACTCATATCAAGCCAGTTAAATTGTAGAATTTATAGTATACCGTATTGGATGGCGATCATTGTTGCAAAACTTGGAGATATCATAGGGTATAAATTTCCACTAGATAGTCGGAAGCTCAAAAAAATAGTATCAAGCCTTACTTTCGATGATACTTATGCACAAAAGGAGCTAAACTGGGAGCCGCATAAAGTATTAGAAAATTTTAAAATCAAATAATAAGCTTGTAAATATCTACTCTCTAATGGTGCTATCTTTTTTTTCTTTTTTAACATTATTTATTTTCTTAGAACTATCCTATATTAAAATAGCAAGTAAGTACAACATCATTGACAAGCCGAATTCGAGAAGCTCTCACCATACAGTTACTATAAGAGGTGGAGGTATTATTTTTCCTATAGCTATTTTTGTGGGGCTATTTTATGAACAGCCTATTCAATGGTTACTAATAGCATCTTTATTATTGATCGCCATACTTAGCTTTATTGATGATACTAGCCATGTAGACAGCAAGATTCGATTGGTATTGCAAAGTGTAGCGGTGGGTAGTATATTGTGTTTGGTTGCTCCACATTTTTCATTACTCCTCCTACTTTGTTTATTCATTTTGATCACGGGTGTGATCAATGCGTATAATTTTATGGATGGAATCAATGGTATTACGGTTTTGTATTCCTTGGTTACTTTAGGTAGTATGTATTGGGCACAGCAATCTATACCTGCCTTTCTATCTGATTATCTTTTTATCGCATTATTAACTGCGCTACTTGTTTTTGGTTTTTTTAATGTGAGAAAAAAAGCAGCTTGTTTCTCTGGAGATGTTGGAAGTGTTTCACTTGCTTTTATTTTTTGTTTTTTATTATTAAAAATGTCTATTGTTACTGATTTTGGATGGTGGATACTTTTTTTGAGTGTTTATGGAGTGGATACTGTTTTTACGATTGTTTGTAGAATTTTCAGAAAAGAACCCTTAATGCAAGCACATCGATCACATTTCTATCAATATCTGGCAAATGAAGCAGGGTGGACACATATTCAGGTAAGTATATTATTTGCCATCGTACAACTGGTATTAAATATTTCTGTAGTGTATAGCTATACGACCGGTCAAATTCGGGTTAGTTTAGCTGCATTATTTGCTTTTCTTATTATATATACTATATTTAGACTCCGATTAGAAGGTCATAAGCGTTTATTTGTTACTTATAACCCTGACTAACTGTTTATGTTTCAGAAAATCAATATCGTTCCTCGTTGGATCATATTCCTGATTGACTCTGCCATTTGTGCTTTTGCGATGGTGTTTGCACATTTGGTTCGATATAATCTATCTGTAGAAGCACTAGACTGGCAGGTATTGAGTGGGAATGTATTGATCCTTTTATTGATCAACTCTATTGTATTTATCAATTTCAGAACCTATGCTGGTATCATACGCTATACTGGTATCCAGGATGCATTGAGGATTTGCTATGCAATTCTGATGACCACTTCTGTTTTATTTTTTATTGGGTTGGTTTCAGCTAATACAGGGGGAGGAGCATTGGCATTTCCGAATGTCACTTTGATCATTTATGGTTTATTTAGTTTTCTATTCCTGATCTCTTATCGGGTCATTGTAAAATATGTATTTGCTTATCTCCGTAACTATAAAATGGATCGCAAAACTGTGATCATCTATGGAGCTGGTGAAGCTGGTTTCGCTACAAAAAGAGTATTAGAGCATGACGCTACTTCCAATGTTAGTGTAGTCGCTTTTGTGGATGACGATATGCGTAAAGTAGGGAAAGTGGTAGATGGTATTAAAATACACCACACACTAGATTTACAGACCCTTACGTTAGGGCAAAAGATTGATGAGATTATCCTTGCTGCATTTACCATCACTCCAGCTAAGAAAAATGAATTGGTAGACTTTTGTTTGGATCATGATATCAAAGTATTGAATGTACCACCTTTGGATAAATGGATCAATGGTGAATTCTCTGCCCGTCAACTACAAACGATTAAGATTGAAAATCTCTTAGAGCGTGAACCTATCCGCATCAACAATGAAGAGATTGCCAACCAAGTAAAAGGCAAACGAGTATTGGTAACTGGTGCTGCAGGTTCCATCGGTAGTGAGATTGTTCGTCAACTCTTGCGCTTTCAACCGCATACCATTATTCTTTGTGATCAAGCTGAAACACCATTGCATCATTTAGAATTGGAACTGCAAGAGTTGAATCCAAGTACAGCTTGTATTCCATATTTAGGTGATGTTACAAATGAAGAGCGCATGCAGGAAATGTTTGCGATGTATGAACCACATTATGTGTATCATGCTGCTGCCTATAAGCATGTGCCGATGATGGAGCTTTGTCCATCAGAAGCCATTTTGACCAATGTCATGGGAACTAAAATCATTGCTGACTTAGCAGTTAAGCACCATGTTCAACGTTTTGTGATGGTATCTACTGATAAAGCAGTGAACCCTACCAATGTGATGGGTGCTTCTAAAAGATTGGCTGAGTGTTATGTACAATCTCTCTATCACTCTGCAGCGAATACAGGTGACAAAGATAAATTCACTAAATTCATTACCACTCGTTTTGGTAACGTATTAGGATCCAACGGATCTGTAATTATTCGCTTTAAAGAACAAATTGAAAAAGGTGGTCCGGTGACGGTTACTCACCCGAATATCACGCGTTTCTTTATGACCATTCCGGAAGCTTGTCAGCTGGTATTGGAGGCCGGCAGTATGGGTAGTGGTGGTGAAATATTTGTATTCGATATGGGTAAACCCGTTCCTATTGTTGATCTTGCTAAGAAAATGATTCGTCTGTATGGGTATGTACCCGGTATTGATATTGAAATTAAATACAGTGGATTGCGTCCCGGTGAGAAACTGTATGAAGAGTTATTAATGGATTCGGAAAATACCTTGCCCACTTATCATGAGAAAATCATGATCGCTAAAGTGCGTAATATTCAGTTTGATGCGATGCATCAGGAATTTACTTCTTTGATACAGTTGGCTAAACAACGAAAAGGGACTATGGAGATGGTTGCGAAGATGAAGCAGCTTGTTCCGGAGTTTATTAGTAATAATTCGGTTTTTGAACAATTGGATGGTAGCAAGAATGCTGGAGTTATTGAGATGAAAGTAAGTTAAACTTACTTTCATTGTTTTGTTGTTTTGTAGACGGTTAGTCTCCGTTTACTTTTTTGTCATGACACAAAAAAGTAACAAAAAAAGTCTAGGCTGTCGAAAAAAAGCTAAAATTTACTTCGTTACGCTACAATGGATGAAGTCTAAAGCCCAGCTTTAGTTATTAATTAAACGAAGCTGCGCTTCAGCTTTTATCCATAGCCAAACATCATCCATTGCTTAACGCTTCACTACGTAAATTTCTTAACGCTTTTTTTCTAAGGCCGGAATGGATGGGTGCGAAGAGGATTGGCTTTGCCAGTCCTCTTCGCTAGTAGTAGTAACATTTTTACCGTCATCCTGACGAGCATTACGGGCTTTGATCGGGAATTGTGAGGAAGGATCTTAGTTTTTAATGGTAGTGGATAGTTTTTTAATTTAATTGATCAATTCACACAGACTACCCATTACTCATTACTCACCACTCACTACTCACTACTCACTATTGACTATTCACGATACATGTCTGATTTTGTGAAATATACGGTCTCTGATTTTTCTGATCATTTGTTTTGGGATTTTGATAGAAATAAGATCAGTCTGGATCAACCTCAGGCGCAGGTTGTTCAGCGGGTACTGGAATATGGACTTTTAAAAGACTGGATTGTTTTAACGCATCTTTATCCATTACAAACTATTCTACTAACAGCTATGCACCTACGTACCCTTGATCCTAAAGCCATGGCTTTCTTGATCAATATTTCAGGGGTATCAAAAGAAGATTTTAGATGTTATACTACGAGACAATCGACACACCCACATTGGAGCTTTTGAGGAGATTACTTGCGATCCCATCATTCTCTTCCTTACGGTTAGCAGGCGGTACTTCATTGGCACTGCAATACGGTCATCGCAAATCAGTTGATATTGATCTCTTTGGTAGTATGGCTTTGGATGGGGATACATTGTCTAGTATTCTTTCTGAAGTTGGGGAAGTAAAGCGATTGAATTGAATAATCGAGTGAATATTCATTCATAGGCTTATCGCCTAGCTCTTCAAATTTGTCCGTCAGAGTGATCTTCTTTTTGAGATTATACTAGCGTGTAGGAGACCCTTCGTCGTCATTTCCGACTGTTCGTCGAAAGACTCCTCAGGGTGACGAGGTTTGGTGGAAAAAACTGGCGAAGAGGATTGGCAAAGCCAATCCTCTTCGCTGGCTCAACCTTTAGTTATCCTGTCATTCTGAGGAGCATTAATAACCGTAGGTTATTATCTGCGACGAAGAATGTTTTTCGTTTGTAATGGTTTTGTAGACTGTCAGTCTCCGTTTACTTTTTTGTCATGACACAAAAAAGTAACAAAAAAAGTCTAGGCTGTCGAAAAAAAGCTAAAATTTACTTCGTTACGCTACAATGGATGAAGTCTAAAGCCAAGCGTTTGAACGTATATTAAGCAAAGCCGCGCTTCAGCTCATGAATATAGCCAGGCATCATCCATTGCTTAACCTGCCTAGCGGCAGACAAGCGCTTCACTACGTAAATTTCTTAACGCTTTTTTTCTAAGGCCGGAATTGATAAGGGCGAAGAGGATTGGCTATGCCAATCCTCTTCGCTAGCTCAACCTTTAGTTATCCTGTCATTCTGTCCATAGGTTCGTAGAACTCCTGTGAAGACTCCTTTGGAGACGAGTATTTATAACCGTAGGTTATTATTTGCGACGAAGAATCTTTCTTGTGATTGGGTGATTGGTGCTGACTTATTGATGTGTTCATTTAAATAAAACCAGACTTTTGGGTGGAAATGGTGGATCATGAATATTGCATGTCCAACTTCGACATTCGACATTCATTATTCATTATTCTTCTGTTTATCGAGTTTTTCAGATATTTGATCTTCAAGGATGTGTATGAAAATGATTATACGTAGTTTATTGGTGTTGATTTTGGTGCTGGGTGGTGCTGCCTCTTGGGTGGGGGCACAGGGGTTGCCTGTGAATATTGAGAGCCTTTCTGATGAACAACTCATTCAATTGGCTACCAAATACAATCTCATGGGTTTGAGCGAGAGTGAATTGGAAGCCAAAGCCAAAGAAGCAGGATTAGGGTCTGACCAGATTCTGTTGCTGAAAAAGCGTATCGCTTTATTGGATCCTTCGGTTGCAGGTGGTCAACTGGCCTATAGCAACAAAACCGATAGCTATGTACTACGTAATAAAGTGCTGACCAAAGGACCTTCCATTCGTTCAAAAGATTCCAGTGCTGTGTTACAAGTATTTGGGGCAGAGATCTTTGATAACCTCGATCTGAGTTTTGAACCTAATTTGTCTATCGCCACCCCTTCTCAATACATCATTGGTGTAAACGACCAGTTGGTGATTGATGTGTATGGGGTATCTGATGTGACCAAGAAATTAAAAGTAACGACAGAAGGAGATATTCGTTTCCCCAATCTGGGACCTATTAAAGTGGCGGGATTGTCTGTAGATGATGCCCGTGCTAAGATCAAAAAAGCATTGACCCGTATTTATCCGGGTATTGCTACCGGTGCGGTGGCGGTGCAGGTGTCGGTTGGACAAATACGCAGTATCCAGATAACCCTGTTAGGTGAGGTGCGCAGACCGGGTACCTATACCATTTCTGCATTGGCTACTTTGATGAATGCTTTGTATGCATCGGGCGGTCCGAATGATATTGGATCTTTTCGTACCATAGAATTGTTACGTGGGGGGAAAGTGGTGACGAGTTTTGATCTCTATGATTTTCTGCTGAAAGGTGATTTGAGTAAGAACCGATTGTTACAGGATGATGATGTGATACGTGTGGGTACCTATACTAAAAGAGTTGCTTTGAAAGGTGCGTTGAAAAAGCCTGCCATTTTTGATATGAAAGTGGGTGAAACGGCTGCTGACCTTGTACAGTATGCAGGTGGTTTTGCTGATCTGGCTTTTAAGGAAAGGGTTAGGGTGACCAGATTGGGTAGTAGTGGTCGTGAAGTATTGACTGTGCCATTCTCCGGCTTGTCAGCCTTTCAATTACAATCGGGTGATACGTTGATGGTAGACTCTTTGCCATCACTCTATGCCAATCGTGTATGGGTGAGTGGTGCGGTGTACCATAGCGGTGCTTATGGCTTGGCACAGACCCAAGACTTAAAAACTTTGTTGCAATTAGCAGGTCTTCGTGAAGATGCTTATCAGGAAAGAGGGTTGTTGAGAAGATTAAAAACAGATCTGACGCCTTCCATGGTTTCCTTTAGTGTACAGGAAGTGCTGAAAGGTTCATTTAACCTGAACTTACAGCGAGAAGATTCGATCCATATTTTCCGGGCTACAGATCTACGTGAGCGTTATACCGTAGAGATCGATGGGGAAGTGAATCAGCCGGGTCAGTATGATTATTTTGAGAACATGCGGGTGCAGGATCTGGTACTACTTGCCAATGGATATCGCGAAGGAGCTGCCCGACAAAAAATAGAGATCTCCAGAAGATTATCTGCAGGTGGAGATACGATCTCTTATGCAGTGATCAAGGATATTAGTTTAGATAATCCACAAGACTTGTTATTTGAGCTGAAGCCTTTTGATATGGTATCGGTTCGTCGATTACCGGTGTACAAAGAGCAGATCAAAGTGAGTATTGAAGGGGAAGTTTTGTATCCGGGCACCTATACCTTATCGGGTAAGAATGAGCGTTTGTCTGATATCATCAATAGAGCGGGTGGATTGAAATCTTCTGCCTTTGCTGAAGGGGCGGTGTTGATTCGCAATACTTATGTGGGTATGACTTCTTCCGATGCTTCTTTGGTGGGTAGTAAAGCGAGACTGATCAATCAACAAAGTGGTAGAAATATTGTACCGGTAGATGGTGGTGATAGTACCATCCTCAAAACCTTATCCGCTCAGCAGAAACCGGTAAGTATTCGCCTGGCAGACGCTTTGAGTCAAAAAGGTAGTGCGGCGGATGTATTTTTGGAAGAAGGTGATATCATCAAGATCCCTAAATCCATTCAAACCATTCAAACATTTGGAATGGTGAACTTACCCAAGCAAATCGTGTATCGTGAGGGACTGAGTTTTAAAGAAGCCGTACGTGCATCGGGAGGTTTTGCGGTAAATGCATCGCGCAGACATTCATACGTAGTGTATGCCAATGGAGAGATCAGAACCACACGTAACTTTTTATTCTTCCGTTCCTATCCATCCCTCAAAACGGGATCAGAGATCTATGTGCCTTCTCGTTCAGACAAGAAAAAACTCTCCACCGGCGAAGCCGTAGCCGTAGTATCGGGTTTGACTTCGTTTTTGGGATTGTTGGTGGTGTTGATTAATACAGCGAGGTAGGGGGTGATCGGGGGATCAGGTGATCGGGTAATCGGGTGATCGAGAAATCAGGTGATCGGGAAATCGGGTGATCGGGTATTAAGTTTATAATACAAAATCAACCCAATTACCCGATCACCTGATCACCTGATAACCTGATCACCCGATAACCCGATCCCCCGATAACCAAAAAAACAAAACGTATGCAACCAGTAAAAATGTCGGAAATATTAGATGCTTTGGGGCGGTTATTGGGGTATTTGAGGGTACACTTTTTTAAGGGGCTGTTGATTGTTGTTATCGGGGCTTTGTTGGGGTTGGTGTATGCATTGGTGGAGAAGCCTGCTTATAAGGGCAAAGTGAGTTTTATTTTGGATGAGAAAAGTAGTGGTATGGCTGGGGGACTGGCCGGTTTAGCTTCTCAGTTTGGTTTTGATGTAGGGGCATTGGGAGGTAATTCCGGGATGCTGGCGGGGGATAATATTTTGGATATCCTTACTTCTGAATCTATCGTGGAGACTGTGCTTTTGTCGAAGACAGATACTACTGCAGGTAAATCATCCCCTACATTGGCTGACCGTTATTTGGTATTTTCCGGATTACAAGAAAAGTGGCGGAAAAAAGAAGGTCCCATTGCCAGTGTGAGTTTTGCATCCTTACAGCCGGGAGCTGCCCATAGTTTGGTGCAAGACAGTGTGTTGTATGTGTTGTATGAGCGATTAATCAAAAAACATATCAAGGCAGAAAGGTTGAATAAAAAAGGGTCGATCATTACGGTAACGGCACAGTCGGTAGATCCGGTGTTTTCCAAACTGTTTGCTGA
>Ga0208243_1000217_pt1 | contig 40830 bp, 49 predicted proteins | sample Subbio2Aug_QV12A_FD_184826 | JGI IMG/M metagenome (GOLD analysis project Ga0208243, IMG submission 184826) | Serpentinite rock and fluid subsurface biosphere microbial communities from McLaughlin Reserve, California, USA - CR12Aug_QV12A (SPAdes) | ecosystem: Environmental > Terrestrial > Deep... | reverse complement strand
AGTCTGGGATCGGCGGGATGTTCCCAAATTCATCGAGCAGGAAGTTAACCCGCCGCCTTAACCGCCCTCCCCAGCGATTGCCGAGATCGGCCAGCGCCTGGTAGCACTGCGCTATATAGAGCGAAGCCAAGACGTTCCTCGTCCCTCGCTCATCGGGTATGACGAGGAAGACCGCAGCCTTCTCCTGTCCCACCACCCGCACATCCGTCTCATTCTCACCCGTCAACCAGGCGACCGCCGGATCGGCCCACAGCCGCAGCTGCGCCGCCGTACCGGTGAAAATAGAACTCCTCAGTCTGTCCGAAGACAAAGCGGCCACACCATACGCGCTTCGCGCCGGGTGACCGGGTGGGAACGACCGGAGCAGCGCATCTAGCTCATCACCATCCCCCGTCCCCCTCTCATGGAGCAGCGCATAGCACTCGGCCATCGTCTTGCGCCCGACCGGCGCCTCCGAGGCCACCGCCAGCATTAGGGCTGCTGTCAGACTCTCCTGTGCCTGCGGCCAGATGGGATCCCCATGATGAGGCCTCTGGTAGGTAATAACGTGCGCCGCATCCCACGCCGCTTGCCCCGCCGCGCTCCCGTCACCGTTGGCAATAGCCTCGGTCACCGGCTGCAAGAGATTCCACCGCAGCCCGCAATACGGATCGCGCAGGTCAATGCGCTCTACCCGGTAGCCCTGTCTTTCAAGGTACGCCTTGCTCCTCGCATGCAGCTCACCCTTCGGGTCGGTGACAACCATACTCTCCCCCGCCCGACCCAAAGCCCAGATAGTCGGCAAGATGATACGCCGACTCTTACCACTCCTCGTGGCCCCTATGACCAAGCAATGCGTATCCGCCTTGTCCACCCAGGCGTCAAACCGCCCGAAGAGTGACTTCTTCCGCACACCCACCACAAAGCCACCCTCAGCCCCGCCAAGTCCCCCAAGCGTCTGCTGCAGCGACTTCGCATTGCGCCACCTGGCCGTGCCATACGCGCCGCCTCTCGCGCTCCGCACATCGTCTGGCGATACCCCGCGCTCCCTCCTCCGCTGCCTATAAATGGCCCACGCTAACCTTAGCGCAATTACCCCCAGCGGAATCTGCATCCACAGCCAGGGCTCGCGCACCTCCTCTCCCCGCAGCACCCGAAGCCCTCTCACAGGGTTTTCGACGAACGCCGTCCTCGCCATCTCCACCGCCCGCGGGAAGCCAACCTCCCCCGCCAAATAGAAAAGCTCGAGGATCAAGGGCACAACAAAAACACTAAGCAGCATTAGAAGCACCAATAGAAAGACTTTCAACGGCATTCCTCCTTAATTAAAAAAGCGCACCACCAGCCAAGCTAAGTGGTACACGCCTATGATCATCGCCAACATCCCGACAGTTATCGCCACCTGCACCCCGTACTGCTTAGCTCGCTCCGACCAGCTAGGAGTCTCAATCCTTTCAATCCTGCCGGCCAGAGCAGCCACCCCCCGCAAGAACCGTTCGTCGTTCGCTAGCATCCCCTGCCTGATGTCCGCGATCAGCTGCATTTCCTTCCCAAGCACCTCCGTGTAGATCCTCGCAAACTCCACCTTCTCCTGTCGGGCCTCCGCAAACGACTGAATGACTCGATTTGTAGCCGCCTGCCAGTCCGTGTGCATCTCCCGCACAAAGCGCTCAATCGCCTCCAGCTTAACTGTCGCCTCCCTCTCACCCCCAAGCCTATCTTTTAGCTCTACAAACTCCCTCTGCACCGGCACTACTTCAAGCACCGCCCGCAGTAACTCCTTAACCTCAGTCAGCTCCGCCTTAAGATCCACATACTTGGTCGTGTCCGCCGATCTCTTGGTTACCCCAACCTCGCTCAAGCACGCTCCACCTCCTTCTGCTTATTGATCTCGACGTGTTGCAGACCATCCTGCCGCACACGCGACTTGAGGTATTCCCTCGCCTCCTCAATCCTCAAGCTTGTCCTCCCTTGTCTTAACAGCGCACCCGTCTGTAAAAATAGCGAAGAGGCTTGATTAATGGTCCTGCGAGTACGATAGCCCTCTTCTATCCACGACCTCCGCACACCAACCGCACCTTTGATTGCCACCTGCGCTATGCGCTCTCTCAAGTCCTCTATGGCATTTTGCCGCGCTAGCTGCAATTGCTCAGGCCGACTCGTGTGGTAGGCCGCCACTTGCTCAGCAAGCTCGCCGTACTCCTGAACCTGTCTCGCAAACGCAGTCTGTCCCAGCACCAAGTCCGCGACCCTAAGCGCTTCCTCTTTGACCTCAGGGGGCATGTAGGCGAAGAACATCCTGCCTCTGGTGGGCAATGCGAAGGCCAAGGACGTTAAGGCGTTTTGTAGTGTTGCTCTTGCCGCGGACGGCAGCCGCATGGGCTGCGTAAGCAATTCAACGCCAAGCTCCCGCATTCTATCCCTACACATCGTTTTCTCCGCTAGCAGACGTCGCCTTTCCGGACCGTATATCTCACCCACGAACAGGCCCCGGGCATACCGCAACTCAGATCGTGCAAACTTCCCGTCCCTCCGTCTGCAGCTTTTGTCCCAAAAGATAAGGTGCACATGATAGTGTCCGGGCTCCTTGTGAAAAGCCGCGTACCACCTAAAGTCCCGCTCCTCAATACCCAGCTTGAGCCCTATGTAGGGCATGGTCGCCCGCAGCGTCTCTTCCCATTTGGTGCGGTCGGTATGGCCATATCTAATAGCGTCATCTTCACGAAGCGACAGGATGCCGCGCCATACAATGCCCTCATGGCACTTGGCCTCCCCGGCCACCGCCTTAATATCTACCCCCTCCTCTGCCGATCCGAACAGCCCATGGCTACGCGGACGCTCCTGCAGATACTGCATAAAAATCGCGTTGTCTGTCTCAGGGCTCTCTGCGTCGGGTCTCCTTTCGGACAATTCCACCCCCGGCCTTGTGGCAATGTACTTCACGTGTGCCGCATGTTTATCTTTGTTTGTGTTAAACGGCTGATAGAACTTAAACTGCATAAAAAAAGGCGCCCGGGGCCGCATCCTGACCCTCTCCTTCTCCCCCGTTTAGGGTTTGGTGCATTGGTCTTACGAGGCTACTCGTCTACTGCTCAGGGAGTTTTGCTCGACCGGAAGCCAGTGCAGAGGCGCGGCGATGCAATTCCACCACCCCAGCGACCCCTAAATCCGCTGCGGCCTGGACTCCTAAATACATACCCGTACCCGTGGCAATCGCCGCTTGGACAGCCGCCTTTGTCAAAACAGCCTCCGTCGGGCGAAGCTCATCTCTCACCGTTCTCCGAATCATCAAGGTTAGCTCATCCCCTTCGCCCTGTTGAGCCTCTAGCCCCTCCTTAAGCACGCGACGCATAAGAGCCGATACCGTCTCGCGATTCAGGTCAGCCGCCCGCTTTAAGGATAAATAGGTACCCTCCTCTAACGAAAAGTGCACTCTCGCCATCTTCCCGCCGGATTCCCTTCTCTTGACCATCGCTAAACCTCCTCTCCGTCATCTTCCACTTTTAGGTACTCCACGGCCTTCGCCCGAGCCAAGCGCCGCATCTCGGTAGCGCATCGTTTGTTCGCGACGATAATGCACTCTGCGGATAAATGTGCTGCGGTATATGCTGCCCTAGTAGTCTTGCTTAGTATCTTTTTGATTCGTTTTTCCATTGCCTCGCTGGCGCTCTTAACTTCCGCTGCCACGGCCAGCCTAACTATACCCTTAGCCTCTTCCCCCGCAATCTTGATCGCTGCGGCCTGGAATATGCGCCGAAGCATGCCCGCCATGGTCACTCCCTCGCGGCCCGCTGTCGCTCTCACCTCTTCGTAAAGCTCCTGTTCCATCTCCAAGATAACGTTCCTCATCACACCAATCCTTCCGTGCTCTACGTGTTCTTTGTTTCAAAAGAGTAGACCACACATGTGCTCGCACAGGCCCCTTGAGATACGCAAATTTTGCTGTGTTTTCAGGTGTGTCTGCACAGAAAAACACACAACCACGCGTCGTTTTCGGGCCCAACGCACATCCCTTAATACTTCCCCCATCAGGCTTTGCCTGATGATGTGATCGACCCTTATCCTGCATTCTCAACCCCCGAGAAAGCTCTCGCTCTCCCGGGGGCCTCTAACGACCTACCGCCAGTCGCTGTAGTCGTATCGTTCGCGGTGAGGCGTGCCCTCGTTTAGGCACCTCGTCGCCCTCGCCACTACTTCCTTTACCGTAGCAGCGTAGGTCTCCCAGCTGAAATTGATTCCGGCGACATCGAGTGCGTTGAACCCCTCAACCTCATCCCACCTGCCAAGGGTGTCCTCGGGCCTAGGCAGATCTGCAGCCGGCACGGGGTCGCCCTTCCAACGAAGTACAGCGCAGTTGGTGTTGTGGAGACAACGCATCCCTGGTCGACTCCCTGTAGCGTATCCACGCACTATGATGAGGTGGTGCGCATCATCAGCGCTGTACAGGTCAGCGTCGTCGAACGAGCGAGTGTGGACAAATTCCCGATGCACCAGTCTGTGCGCGTTATAGAACATCCATGCGTCAAATGAGCCGCGGCCTTTTCCGCCTCGTCCTTAAACTGGTCCCATGCAAAGATAATACGGCGATAATCCAATTCTGCGTCCCTCTTCATAGTTAGCGTCCTCCTCTCTTACCCTAGGCTGTAAGTCTTAGCGATCCGCCCTCGCCGGCGTGCGTTTCTCGGAGACAGTCCTTCCAACGTCGTGCCCCATGCGATAGTCCGCATCAATCAGCTCAAAGGCCTCAGTATACGCATCCAGCGAATCTGGAGCATGGAGCGAGCGGTAGCGGTAGACATCCTTCCAATACAGGGCTACCGAAGGATTCTTCGGCATACTCTCCGGCACCTCAGGATGGTAGCTGAGGAGATAGGTATACGGCGCAGAGCTGCCGCGCATAGGACGTATGCACTCTACACGGTAGAGCCAATCCCCACACTCAAAATACAGAACGTCCTTTTCCTTCGGGTACTCGATTAGACGTGGCAGCGGTAAACTCAACATGCCTCTTTCCCTCCCTTTACCGATCGACGTTCCGCCGCGGCTTGGTCTCCTCGAAACTTGCCAAAACGTCCCTAACCTTGCTGTCGTAGTCCTTCCAGTCGTAGCCTCCAGCCGGATCGGCGGCCACGTCGAAGCCCTCGACATCTACCCACTGCCCACCCGCATCGTCCCAACGTTGCACGAGGCAGTTTCGGTTGTACTGATTGTGGATACCGTTGGCTGCTCCCGTCGCATACCCGCGTGTGATTTTGACAAGCTGCTCTCCGTCGGTATAAGTGTCGGAGTCTCCGGCCTCGATAAAGAGCGCCCATGGCTCCCTCGAATCGTTCCATGGATCGACGGGTGAGGTGTAGCTCCAACCTCCTCCGTGTTCCCATCCGCTCCACGTGGTTCGCCCGTCGGAGTAGAACCGCAGGCACCCCAGGAAACGATCCTTCTCCTCTCCATCCGCCCAGATGTCCGCCTCGTATTCTCCACTCGCCAACACGCGCACACAGACGGTAGGGCTTGCATCACCCATATCCAAATTAGCGGCCCACTCTTCCGCGTACTCCCGGCAGGTAGCCAGATCGGTTTCGCGAGATTCGTTGCGTACATCACGCAATAACGAGGCAATTAGTCGATCGACATACTTCCCAGGGTCGAAGGCCTCGACATTCGCCTCGTACTCAGGAGAATCCTTCGCCAAACCTTCGCCCTCAAATGCACACAACTGGATGCCCTGCCCCTTAACCTCGGCCCACGTGCGCTCGGCATAGGAGCGTTCGTACAGTGATAGGCTCCCACTCTCCATCCAGAGCACCACGCACTGTAGCGGCGCCTCCGCAGGCAGCGTTAGACTGCGCTTGTAGGCCGTGGTTATTAAATCCTCCACAAGATACCGTTGGTTAGAAATGAGGTATACAGCGGCAACAGCAGTAGTCTTCACCGCCGTTTCCGCGCTGGAAGCCCCCTGCTTTAGCTGTGGGGAGGAATGCGCGTCGAAATCTTTAACCATAGGAATATCCATCCTTTCTGTGGGTAGCTGTACAGTGTTTATGCGATATGCCGTCTGCTGCACCGAGTCCGAAGGAACCGCTTGCACGCACCGTGATGCGGCCCGTGTGGACACCCGCGAACTTCCCCCTTGGGACTATAGCCCGGACAATGTCCCCTGTCTGAAATCCGAAATGAACGCTCTTGTTTAGCCGATGGCGAACAGGGAAGCCATACTTGTCCGTCCCGCACATTTGCCTCGCCCCGTGCCCCATAGCCTTAACCCTAAGGACGCAAGCCTTAGGATCAAGCCTTACAAGCGCCCCGGATTCTCCGACACAGGCCGCGTCTATCCAGCGAGTCTTCGGGTAGCCCTGCTTCGTACGGTTGTACTTGGTTCTCCCTCCTGACCAGAAGGCCACAGGCAAGCCATGTGCTTTCAGAGCTTCGCCGACGGCATACCGGGTAGAGTTGACCGCGGCGGCGTCTCTGAGGGGTTTTAGGGCATGCTTCTGAACATCGGGATGACCAAATTCCTCAGCCGTGAGACTCCCCTTCGTCTGGTTACACGTGCGGCAGGCTAGAGTTAGGTTTGACACACGGTTACTGCCGCCGCGAATCTTTGGGACGATGTGCTCAACCTCTAACGGGACATCCTCGGCAGAGCAGTAGACACACCGCCGACCCCACTTCTCAAGGAGATATTCCCTCACCTCGTACCCAAAGAGCGTTCCCTGCTGATACTCGGCACCGGATATCTCTGGGTTGACAAGTCTTTGCATGTCGAAGCGGGCTGTCTCGACGGCCACCGAAGTAACGGGAGCAAACCTTCTCAATCGCTTAGCCCACGTATCAATGTTCCATACCCTCGACATCAGCGAAGGCGGCAACCAGCCCCTCGGACGCGTACGGTTCTTGAACCTTGGCGCACGATACCGCGTTTTACGGCTCCTCCGTGTACGGCGTAACGCCCTTCTGGACTCAAGCCGCGCCTTAATCCGTTGCCCCCTGTGCTCTAGCTCCATGCCCCACACAGCGACCCTCCCTTTCTGGAAATCCGCGACCAAGGCAATACCCGACGCCTTACTCCCGGGATCCACTTTAAGCTCTAGAGGCTGGCATTCCCCAGTGCTCCTATCCTTCAGAATTATTGTGAAGGGATAGCGCCTTAACACTGCGGCCTTACCCTCCCTGAGCAGCATCCTCGCTCTCGCCGGGTGGCAGGGCATCAGCGGCTCTCTATTGTTCGCAACAACCAATACTCGTTGCACGGAAGCTACCTCCGATCTCGGCTTACGCCGGTAATGTGTGCCTCGACAATGTTATCCGACGGTTTGGTGCGGACAGCACTGGCCTAACCCCTACTACTCCTGTTTAACCGCCCGCCGCAGAGCTTGGGACTGGCATGCATCCCAAGGTGCCTATGTATTCGCCGGTAACGTAGCCCCTAGGGGCTTAGTCTGGTCAAGTTATGGGCTCTTACAAGCCCCGGGCTTTAGCCGTGGGGTGCTTGACCTTTCTCTTCCTCCCTCGCTTATCTATCGCAGCGCTCGTTGCTTCTCTTGTCCTTTTCCGGAACATACCGATCTATATTCTTGTCCACATACCGACGAGCGTGATATGTTAATGCACCGGCAAGCTCACCCATGACCCGGAAGCCCTCAAGAGAGGCGTCAAGCGTCTTGAGCGTGCCAACATGGAGACGTTTGTCTCCGCTCTGGTCAAACGTGCCCTCAAGATAGCAGTCGATATAGACGCCCTCGCTTCCCCCCCAAACAACCCTCGCCACAAACCGAAACTCGTAGTCCTTTAACTCCCTAACCGTGTGCCTTTCTGCGAGATGGTAGTCCAGAATTTGAGATGCCCTTTCAAAGTCCCCGTGTGCCTGTGCAAGGCCGATAACCCTGTTAAACAGAATAGTGTTTGTGTCTCGCTCAAGACCCATCGCCTTCCGCCTCCCTACTTCAAAATATCCAGAATGCCCATCATCAGCATGTCATCTGAGTTGTCTGATTGGGCTGCGTCTTCACTAGATACTATCGCCGCCATCACTGCTCCACTCATTAAGCGTTCGATGTTTTGGCTAAGCTTCTTTAGCTCGCTGCCCGCCCCCGCATAAAACCTAACGGCCTCCTTGATATACCAGCTTCGCGACGACGCAGGTATGCGTGCAAGTATCTCGTCAACGTCCTCGTCGCCCTTGTTGGTTCGGATCGTGTAGACCGGCAATGGGCTTCCCTCCTTTCTACCTTGTATACACCGTAATAGCCTTGCCCCCGCTATGCCTTCGCCTCGCAAAGCAATCCGATGTATACACAAGCGGCCCCCTCTTTCATGAATATGTATACACGCCGTACGAAAACAGCCCTAAAACCTCGCCGCCGTCAGCACATTCAATGTATACAAAACTCGGGTGTGAAGTGTATACACCCGAAAACCCGTGATGTGTCGCCGTTTCAGCCACGTAAAAAGGGCACTTGTATACACAAGCGGCCCTTCTGCCCGGAAACTGTATACAACGCCCCAAAAAAACAACCCCAAAAGCCAGTAGCCATAAGCTTCGTTGGGTGTTTACACGAATGGAGCCATTCATGTAAAACACCGAGAAAGCCTTGCCCTGCCTACGTTACGGCCACGAAAAAATGAGCCGTGTTATACACACCAGCCCGTCTCCCGCGAAAGGGTGTTATACACACCCACAAAAAACAACTCCAAGACCTAGCATACATTAACGTCGTTGGGTGTTAACACAATGCGCCCAGCTAGGGCCCCTATCTTGCACTAAAGCAAGGCATAGGTCATCGACCATTTGCTGAAAAGAACCATCCGGCGACCCACAATGAGTGTGAGCGTTATCGACGCAGATCGTGATTGTGTTGCCGCCCCAGTCGTCCTCAAAAGCAACCATCTTGCCTTCATTGGCGAGGGCCAGTATCTTTTGGAGAATCTCGCGTTCCTTGTTTGGCTCCATTAGACCGCCAGCCCCGTTCTCTGGAGCTCCTCCGCCACCTTCAGGAACCCGCGAGCGTTAGCAAAGCGCGGGTCTTTAACCAATGTGGTCGTAGGGTGCAGCCCGCCTAACGCACGTTCCAGCGCCACAGCCCCTCCCCCCGCCAGAAACACAGTATGGAAGAAGTTAATCTTGTTCCCCCATACCGTCTTCAGTCGATCCTTAATCCCCCTGCCGAGTTCCTGCTTGACGTCCTCCAGCTCACGCGAGAAGTCCATCTCGCGGCCCTTGTAGATCAGTTTCCCGCTCTGTACCAGCCGCATCGACTCCGCGACGTCAAGCTTAGTCCCCGTCCGATCAGCGAACAACTTCTCGGTCGCCGTCTGCAGGTACGACACCCCGACAGGAATAGTCCCGGAAAGATCCTCCCGCAGCACCAACCTGTCTTCCACCAAGAAGACCACAAAATCCGTCGTCTTAAAGCCCACGTCCACCAGCCCGAGGTAGCTGCCCTTGTTCAGATAGCGTTGCCTATCGTCCCAGATAGCGTAGTACACCGCCCCCGCCGCCTGCGGAAACACCGTCGTCTTAGCAAACGAGATTTGCTTCCTCGTGACGCCATCCTTCCTGTGCACGGAAAACACCATCCGCGACAGCATTTCACGAAACTCCTCGCGCTTGTGAATGTACTGCTCTAGCGGGAGTCCCGTGACCAAGTGCACCGGTGCCGGTGTCTGCGGGAACAGTAACAACGCAGCCGCCGCCAACAAGGCCTTGGTGTTCGGGTGCGCAATCTTGTCCTCATCGAAGGCGAAAGACACATTCTTCCCTTCCCGTCTTGCCAAATCCCCCGCGAAAAACTCCCTCCGTCCCTCGCTGTCCGAAATCACGAGGTGAAGCTCCGTCTCCTCCCCCATCCCCGCCCCAAACAAACCCGACAATGGTCTATCATAAGCCTCGCCAACCAGCGAGGGGAACGACACCGCCTTGCCCGTCTCATTGACCCCCTTCACGTAGCCGTAGCCGAGATCAAGCCCTATTTTGAACACCCATTAACTCCCCTTTCGTCAAAAACTTCAAAACTTCCTCACCCACATCCGGATCAAACTGCGTCCCCGCGCCCTTCTGCAGTTCCTCTAGAATCTTGGCCCTATCTAACCGCGGCGCGTAGTGCCTGCCCCTGTACATCGCATCGAGCGCATCGCACACTGAGATGACCCGTGCCGCATGCGGAATCCTCCTGCCCCGTAGCCCGTCAGGGTAGCCGTCCCCATCCCAGCGCTCGTGGTGGTGCCTGGCCGCCCTCACAATCTCTTCCGCAAAACCCTTGGCCCGCAGCCAATCGGCCCCGGCTACTGCATGCCTCTGAACCTCTGCCAGATCACGCCCATAAAGCCGCCCGGGTCTTAAGAGCAGATTGGTGTCCACTAGGTACTTCCCGATATCGTGGCTCAGCCCCGCCTGAAACACCAACCGCGAGCTCCAGACGCCCATTCTCTCCGCCACGACCATCGCCAGAAGTCCAACCCGAATGTGATGCTCCTTTAGTTCCTGTCGCCACACACCTAGCCCGTGCACGTCCCCGACTGTCGCCGCGAGGTCTTTGATAAAATCACCTCTCGACACTCACCCGGAGCGGATATATTTTGGTCACCCTCCCGTTCACAGTGACCTCGTCGATCTGCATAAAGTCCCCATTTTCCCAAGCCGGAACCTCTACCTCACACCCCAAGTCCCACAAGACGCTCGCGCACTTAATGGCAACCCCATAGGTAACTCGATTACGCTTGATGTCTCCCGCCCGAGCACACGCATTAACACTCCTCGCGGATTCGAGTAAATCACCCTTCAGTTTTTCAATTAAATGGTCTATAAGATAGCCCGGTGTATTTACGAATCGCGGCAAAAGCCCCTCTTGCATATGTGTCCCCGCCCTTCTCTAAATCATTAACCACACTAAAAGATACCCCACGCAAATGGCCGGGACGAAGGGTAGAGCTTCCCGCGTCCTCCGCAAAACCAATGCATAGGCAATAAACACAGCGCACGCTAAAAGCAGCACCACCCATATCCCCATTCCTTCGCCCACGGCCAACGCCGTGAGAATCTTGACGTCCGCCCCGCCAATCCCACCAAAGTGCCAGAAGACGTAGAGGACGCCAAATACCAACCCGACACCGGTCAAGACCTGTATGAAGGGCGGCCTGTTCAAGGCCACCCTCCCCAAAGATAAACCCAGAAGAAAACCGGGGTATGCGTTTCTAACCTGCATCCCCCGGATGTCCTCGATTGCCGCAAACAACAGCGCCCCTATCACGAGGGCGTCTATCAAGCGTATGAGCATGTTGAGCCTTAGTATCCCGAGGAGGGTGGCGGCGGAGCTGGGATTTCTTCCGGAGGAGGCTGGCCGCCGCCAGACGGAGGCGGAGCTGGGATTTCTTCCGGAGGAGGCTGGCCGCCGCCAGACGGAGGCGGAGCTGGGATTTCTTCCGGAGGAGGCTGGCCGCCGCCAGACGGAGGCGGAGCTGGTGCATTGGGAGCACCGGCAGGGATGGTGAGCGTACCCACGCGGGCAACCGCACGCTGTAAGTCTAGCGGGCCTACCCCGCGTCTTTGGGTCACCGTTATCCCATTGACAGGCACCTGCAGCTCCAAACGGAACGTCTCGCCCCCCGCGAAGTGGAGTACGATGTGCACCGTGGACGACGGCTGCCCGGGATGGGTGTAGTTAAACCCTATAATATGGCCCCGTGGCCCACCCATGATTGAAGCTGCATGCACGACCATCTGTCCCATACCCTGAAAGCGATCCAAGATGTGCACCGCCTGCACCCCGATGACCTCCCTATTCAAGGCGTAAGTCAACGTGAGCGCCATATCAAAAGCCTTGTAGTCAGGTCTCCACCTATGCGTCAGGACGAACTCCCGGTCTCTCTCCACGGTTATAGTCCCAGCAAGCGTCTGCCAATGCCCCGATTGTGTCCAAACAGTCTCCGTCCTAGTGACAGCCGGAATAGTTATTGCGGGGGTAACCACTACATCCTCGTAGCGCCCCTCTGCCGGAACAGCAGGTGAAGTCTCCACCCAGCGCGTCGTCCTGCTCGGGTCAGGCGTAACAAGCTCCCAGAACCCCTGCGCGGGCCTTCCCTCTACCGCAGGCGACACCTCCACCAGCCGCCATTCCGTAACCGGCGGAACCCAGACATTTTCAAACCTCCCCGGCAGAGTTTCAGTTCTCTCCTCATATCTCGCCGGAACACCCGGGGATACCTGCACCGTCTCCGTCCGTGTCACCGGAGGCATCCAAACACTGTCCCACCTACCGGGTGTTATTACCGTCTCCCTAGTCTCGTATCTCGCTGGAACCCCGGGAACCAGCACAATAGTCTCAGTTCTAGTGACCGCCGGGACGACCACCGTCTCCGTCCTAGCCGGAGTTACAACCACCTCGCGCTCCTCGTAAATCGGAGGCCAAGCAGTCTGCACCAGAGTCCGCCGCACCTCATAGCCCCCGGGCACGAGGCGCCATTCGCCCTGCGCAGGTCGACCAGGCGACACCTGCACACGCTCAGTCCTTGTAACCGCCGGAATAGTCCTCGCCGGCGAAATGACTACCGTCTCCCAGTGTCCTTGCGCCGGACGGGCAGGTACGGCAGGCGAAGTCTCGACCCAACGCGTTTCGGTAACAGCGGGGATGGGCTCTGTCCAATAAACCCATCTGCCCGTACCAAGTGAGCCAAGCACGGGACAATCCCACGTCCAAACCCTGTGCGTCACTGTCGTAGCTGGCCTCACCACCACCGTCTCCCACCTGCCTTGTGCGGCACGTCCTGCCACCGCAGGAGACGTCTGCACCCACCTGCGATCGGTCACCGCCGGTATCGTCTGAGCGGGCGTTACCACCACAGTCCGGTACTCGTACACCGGAGGAATCGCCGGAGCATACTCAAACCACCGCCATACTGGAGGCAGGGGGAATCTCCAATCCTCCCAAATCTCCGGACGTCCGGGGTGAATCTGCACACGCTCGATGCGGGTGACCGCCGGAATCGTTATGACTTCCGTCCGCGCAGGCGTCACTATTACCTCCTGCGTCGAAACAACCGGCGGAACAGCGGGGGAGATTTGTACGGTCTCCGTCCGCGTGACAGGCGGTATCCAGACCTGCTCCCACCTGCCGGGCTGCACGGTTACCACTCGCGTCTCGTATGTTGGCGGTATGGCCGGAGCCACCTGCACCAGCCGCGTTTGCGTGGCCGGCGGCATCCAGACACTCTCCCATCTGCCCGGGACAACCTCTACGTTCCTCCACTCAAACAGCGCAGGCCGCGGGAGTATAGCGGGAGCTGTTTCCACCCACCTCCACTGCGCGGGCGGCGGTTCCGATCCTGTGGCTACCACCACATAGCGCCATTCGCCTTGCGCTGGAACCCCGGGAACGGTCTCCACCCAGCGCGTCTCGGTAACCGGCGGGACCCAGACACTCTCCCAGCTGCCGGGAGAAACCTCGACCGTCCGCCAGCCCCATTGGGCAGGCGCTATTTCGACCCACTGCTGTTGTGTAACCGGCGGAACCCAGACGCTGGTCCAATGCCCGGGCGACACGGTTACCGTTACCCACCCATACTGCGCGGGAACGGCAGGAGACGTCTCCACCCATTGTTGCTGCGTGACGGGCGGCACCCACCGAGAGACACGAACTATCCGTAGATACCCCGACCCCGGCGGATCCTCGATAGCCTCATACGTTGTCTCCCAAAAGCCGGGTGAGATTTCTACTGTCTGCCAGTGCCCCTGCGCAGGTATAGCAGGCGATATCTGCACCCACTGCTGTTGCGTAACCGGAGGCACCCAGACGCTCTCCCACCTGCCGGGAGAAATTTCGACTGTCCTCCAACCCCACTGCGAGGGCACTACTTCGACCCACTGCGACTGCGTAACCGGAGGAATCCAAACAGTCTCCCAGCGTCCCGGGGACACCTCAACCGCCCGCCAGCCCCATTGTGCGGGTACCGCAGGCACAGTCCTCCACCCAGCGTCTTTCGGTCGTCTCCCAGTGCCCCTGCGCCGGGCGGGCAGGTGAGGTCTCCACCCACCGGCGTTCCGTGACCGCCGGAATAGTGCGTGCCGGTGACACCACTATCTCGCGTGTCACATAGCGCGAAGTATCTACCCAGAATTGCGGCGTTACTTGCCCCGGCCTAGCCCGAACCCACGTGCCTTCCGCAACATTGGGAAAGACGGTGCTCAACAAGAACACCACTGCGACCAACGCCCCAAAGAATCGCATTCTCCTAATAACTCTCACCTCCTAGAACTACTACCGAACCCTGCGCGGCGTAGCTACGCCCATGCCGGGTATTCCGCCGACCGTAGCCCTAACCACGACCTCTTCCCCCACCACATTAACGGTGAAAGAAGCACCCGTTATGCCAGACCGGGCGAAGGCATCTACGGCAATCGCGTGCGCCCTCGGCTCATCCACGACCAACGCACCTGCCTGCAGCGCGCTATCATCCAACCCCGCCCGGGCTACGTTCAGCGCTATTTCGTCGCATACCCGCGCTAGTTGGCTGCGGACAGCGACACCCACGGATATCTCGCCGGTCGCCGCCAGAAACAAAATGCCAACCCAGATAAGGAAGAGGAGAGACAAGAGCATTGCCTCCCCCCTCGTATCCCTGTATAGCCGTCTCATGGCGTGTCCACCAGCCAAATCGCGCTTGATGCCCTCGCCGTCTGCGTGCGGCCACTCAGGAGAGTGAAGGTGTACGATACCTCGACCGTCAGCACTTCCCCCTGAGCATCAACCGCCGCACTGGCCGTAAGCCTATCCCCGAGCCTCCACCCAGCGACACCCGCGCCAAACCGTGTTACCGCCGCCAGAGCGGCCTCCGCAGGGAGCGCCGAGCGCGAACCCACCCGTGCCCCCTGCAAAGCAGCCTCACTCACCCATGTTTGCATCGAGGTGGTGACCGAGACATCGGCCATCGCCCCAAGCAGCAACAAAATTACCGGGATGAGTGCGGCCATCGCGATCATCTGAGAGTTGGCGCGTGTGTCTTTTAGCAGTGCTATTCTACCGCACCGCATGATAAGCCTACGGCCCCCAGGTGCCCTGAAAGATGGTGCTGGCCGCAGCCAGAGCGCTATTGACCATGGACGACACCTGCGTACGCAGCTGCGGACCGACCAGCGCAATAATCCCCACGGTAATCGCGATAAGCCCGACCGCCGACAGCAGTTCGCTGCTTGCTCCCTTCCTGCAACTGAGCAACCGTCTGACCTGAGACAAACCTTGAACTAACATTGTTTTCCTCCTTCTGCGTTTAGAAAATCCGGAACATACCCCGAAGTGAGAAGATAAAGGGCAGCGAAAATAGGATAAGTATCGGTAGAAAGTACCCGAGGAAAATGGGGAAAAAGAGAATGTTGTTTATTCTCCCCGCACTCTCAATCCGTTCGTTACCCTTCACGTCGTTAATCTCCTCCAGCAACTGCTTAAGATAATGCTGCGTATCGCCTCCTCCCATCTCGCGCCCCGCCGCGACCAACGCCACGAACCGTTGGAAATAGACACTTAGACTTCTTTCGGCTGCCTTGGTCAGCGCGTCGTTCACAGACATGCCGTAGTCAATGTCATTTTGCGCCTCACCAAACAGCCTTCCAACCACCCCCTTTAAGTGTTTTGAGATATGCCAAAGCGTAGATTCTACGCTCATACCCGCCTCTAACCCGCCAATGACCATCTCAAGGGCTGCCGGCATCTCCCCATCCCGCAAAAAGCTGTCCTTGTACTCCTCGATAGGCCGTCTCCAACTAATGAAGAAGAGAACCCCAATTCCCCCTAGCAGAAACAAAGCCGCCACCGGATTAAAGCCGCCCGTCACAGCCCCGACTACCATCACAAAAAAGAAGAGCGCTCCTGCGCCCAATGCGACCGTTGCCAGCTCACCCACACTCTCGATACGCAACCCAAACAGGGTAATGCCGCCAACAGCCTTTAACTCTCGTTCCCACGTCCGGACTAACTCACTATTCCCCGCCGCCCTCTCTAGGCGCAACCCCCTAAGCGCGTTCATCGGGACATCTCCTGATCAATCTTCTTCAGAACATAGAGCGTGGTAACGGCAAACGACAGGATACCGCCGGTCGCCGCCACCCTCCCGAGCGGGGAAACATAGAACTCTACAAACTCCGGACTTGAAACTATCGTGGTCGCCATCATGACCAGCGTCACACCTCCCATGGCCAACATCAGGGACTTAGACTGCGCCGCCTGCGCCTCGACCCGTCTAGCCATTCGTATCTTCAGGATCAACCTCTCAGCCGCCCGTTTACACATAGCCGACAGGTCAGCCTTAACCCGCACCCCGAACACAGCCGAATCAACCCAAGCACCGACCAACGCGCTCGGGATCTGTCGCAATCCCTCAAGCGCATCCTCCGTGCTCTCACCAGTCTGCATGCCGATCACAACCCGATCAAGATACTGCTTAAGCGGCTGCTCCGCTTGACCCGCCGCCTTCATAAACGACGACTGAAACGCAGGTACAATCGTTAGGTGCAAACTCAACGCAACCAAGAAGTCCTTAAACTGGACCTCTAGTATTCTCACCCTCCGCGAAGTCAAGGTGTCCAAGAGGTACTTCCCCAGCATAACGGCCCCCGCCGGCGCAAGGACGGCCAGCAAAACGAAACCGTAATAGATGGCGACCGCGGCCAGTACCACCGTGCCCAGAGCGAACCACAAGAGAATATCTTCTGGATCGTTCACCCCGCCCGTATCCGCCATCCTCTCCTTCAGTCCGCTAACAGCCTTCTCGACCCCAAGCATTTTGCCGACCGAAAAGGCCCCCTCCCGTTTGTCTGTCCTCAACCTCCCTAGCCTGAGCCTAAGTCCCTCTTGCCGTTGCTCCAAGTGAGCAGCGACTAAGAAGAGCAGCGCGAATAGCGAGAGTCCACCTAGAACCGCGACTAACACAGGGGCACCTCCCTCAGCACATACTCCCCCTCCTCGACTCCGTTAACCTCCACCACTTCGGTCATCGCCCACCCGATCCTATTGCCTTCGGCGTCCTCCTTCACCTCAAGGAACACCAAGATGTCCACCGCCCGTGCAATCAACCGTCTTACAACGCCTGCATCTAGAGGCTGGTGCTCTTGGATTAGTATCTCCGTCCGCATTAGTGCGTCTAGACAGGTGTTGGCGTGTATCGTGGTCATAGACCCTCTGTGGCCGGAGTTAAGTACATGGATAAACCCATAAGCACTTAATGGAGTACGAATCTCGGTTAGAATAATCCGGTCTGGATCTGCCCTCAGACAGTCCCTGAGGATGGTTGAGTACGTGATCTCCTTGGCCTCCCCCTGCGCCTCTCTAGTCTTAAAGTAATAGACATAAGGCAGACCAAGCCTAATCTCCCGCGTATCTTCAAGTACCGCGACCACATGCTTCGGCTGAATCTCAAAGCCCAACGCATTAACAAACGTCGTCTTACCCGCACCAGTCGCACCTACGACCACTATGTTCTTGCGTTCTCTCACAGCCCGCCTAAAGTACTCGACCCTTAGCCCCAACCCATCCACATTTTCCGCCAGACCTTGTAGCGTATACGTAAGGCGGTTGTGCTTGCGGATGATTAGAATCGGCTGCTCAGACTGCGGGGGAATGACCAAGAGCGCTCTCGACCCCTCGTACAGCTCAGCATCTTGCGACGGTTGGCTGACAGTAAGCGCCTTATTAAGCGGCGCCAGAATACGATCCTGTAGAATCCGCACGGCCTTCGCGTCCGGAAAACATTCCTCCGCATCGATCTTCACCCCTCCCCGCTTAAACATTATCTGCGTGCCGACCACCGCAATGTCCGTGACCTCCGGGTCCTCCAAGTACCTCTCCAGTATCCCTAGGCCATACAGCCTTTGGTACAGCAACTCAACGTACTCATCCAGCTTCCCGAGCTCATGCGGATAGCGCAGCCCCAACAGCTCCTCAAGCTCCGTCCGCAAGGCATCCCTGATCCCCGGTGAACCGTGGTGTTTCACCATCAGGCCTCTCACCGTGCTGACTAAAAACTCTACATCAGGCGTAGGAGTTGGTAATTTTGCTAGATTCGCTCCCATACCCTACCTGCGAATGACCGCAAACGTCCGCCCCTGAAGATGCGGAACCAACTGAAGCAGCGTGCTAACATCCGCCTCAAGCGTCAGCCGCATATCGCGCTGATCTACCACCAAGCCGACAACCGTGAACCCCTCCAAAAGCTTCGGTCCACCAAAGTGGTCAAACACCGCAACCGACACCGTATCTCCAACGCTCGCGCCCGCAGCCCCGCCTAAGGGCACAGTGACCGTCACAAAGCCGTTTCCCTCCCCCGGCAGCTGTCTCGCTTCACCTAAAGCCGTGAGGGGAATGACATCTCCCGCCACCCTCTCCGCGACCACGGTCTTCCCGACTACCTCCGCAACATCACTCGCCAAGCCTCCTGTGACGAACGCAGTCACCGGCACCAGCTCAGTCCTCACCATATCCGCCGTAACGACTGTGCCCCTCGGAATCTCACGTGTAGTCACAACCACTTGCCTCATAACCGTCTGCTGCTGCATAAACACATACACCGTAACTGCAAAAAGGATAGCGGCTATCGCCGCTATCTTGATACTCTTATTCACTTGTCTGTTCGTCCTTTCTATCTGTCGCTCTTAAACATGCGTGTGGCTCCCCCGTCCCAAGCCGAGGGGAGGTGATCGTGTAGTTCCTTGTGTTTCATCACCAAATACACCGGTACGCGACCCTGCCTCTCTCGCATGGGATCTGCGTAGTCGATATAGTGTACACGCCACGCAACCTTTAAGGTAATGGGATCCTTTACTACGATCGGCACTCGGGTTCTGTCTATTGGCACCATTGTGAGGTCTACCCTGTCCCCCACGAAGAGCCTTGCCGCATCTGTAGTCGGCACCTCAAAAGGGAAAGCTATATAGCCCTGAGGGGTGACGTAGCTCTGTAGGCAAGGGATTGGAGGCGGTGGGGTTACGTCCGTGAGAACCCGGGGGGAAATAGGCTGGTCTTTGGTGACGCGCTCGCTTACGTATCGCCCCATAATCCCCTCTAGGCTGAACACCGCGCCCTCTGGTACCTCATCGCGCCTCCACATGCGCATAGCGACCATCCCGTCCCTGATTTGCATGCCGGGGCTAAGGTTGACCGCAGCAACGGCTATTGAGGTGAAGGTCTCGCGAAACATTGGGAGTCCGACCGTGATACCGGCCACAAGGCCCGCCAACAACAGCAACAGGACAACGCCTTTGATTACTCTGTTCACAACTATCACCTTTCTCTCTCCGGCATGTTTTGGTTTTGCAGCGTTGTAGCAGGTTATTGCGTGTTATGCGGCGAATACGTGGTAATTTACGGGGGTTCTCTGGGACATAGCTTCGCCACCCGGACCCTCTAGGCTCTGGCACTATCGCTGTATAACACGGGCACCTACCGACGGGGGAATACTCAACCCCTGGTGAAGCGGACCGATTTGTTAGCAGACACCGTCTTGTTCCGCCCATGTCGTGTTCCATCTAGCGAGGGTGCATGTGGGCGATGCTACGCCATCCAGACCCCATTCGGGCTCTGGCGCCTACAATCCTATGTCACGGTCATCCTGCCCGGGGGACGAATCAACCCCAGCAAGATGCGCCGATTTGTGGAACACCTAGTTGAACTGAGCTGAGAGTGTCAATGTGTGTTCTTTCCCCAGTACGCTGATGCACAGAGCTATCCGCCGCAATCGACGGTCGACAGACACAACCTTATGTTCAAGTCCAGCAAGTGGGCCCTCACGTACTTTCAGGCATGGCTCGGTCTCAATATCCAAAGGCAGAAGGGGCAGGTTATTCGGGGTTATACAGCGAATGAAGGCCAATTCATCCTCGTACAGTGGCACCGGCTGTCCTGGATCTAGCCAGCGAATCACTCCATCCACGCCCTTAATGCTGTGATACAGGTCATCGTGCATAGGGCTGTCGACGAAAACATAGCCCGGCATCAAAACCCTCAGCCTGTCCAGCCACCTACCGCCGCAACGCTCAATCCTTACAGCCGCAGGCACCCGCGCCGTGTAACCTTGAGAAAAGATTTCGCTCTGGACGTCTGCTTCCTTCCCTGAGATACATTGTAGCACGTACATATGTTCTCTTCTACCCCCCTGCTCTATCTCCTGCAATGGCTTTGTCTAATGCTGCCATTAACCTAGGTGTCGCGTCCCGGGCCTTGCGTTGCCCTCTCGCGTTTCTGCCTAGCTACCTCCTGCCGCCGCGAACGCCCTTTCAGCGTGACCTGCACGGGGCACATTTCCAGCACCCTGTCGTACACCCGTTGGTGCATCGTGTCTTTAGCCTCTCGCATGGCCGCCGGGTCTAGGTTGGTCGTCACCAGAACAGGTTTTCGAGTGCGTAGCCTGGCATCTATCACCTGAAACACTTGCTCCGCGGCATACGTCGTCTCGCGCTCTGTGCCGAGGTCGTCAATGACCAACAGATCGTATTCCTGCAACCTCTCCAGTACTCCACGCTTGCTAAAGTCGCGCATGTGGTACAGGATTTGCGGGAGACTGGTTACTCCGACACTCACCCCCTTCTCAAGCAAGGCATTGGCTACGCAACCCGCAAGAAACGACTTGCCTGTGCCCACGGGTCCGACAAAAAGCAGTCCGGTGTTCGTCTCTCGCATGGAGGCGAAGGAGGCAACGTATTCGCGGCAAAGGGTCGAGGCCTCGTGATTCCCCCAGTCATCCAGCGCGAACGCAGCCTGTTGCCACGCCGTATCATGGCCGAAGGTGCAGGCCTCACGGGCCAGAGCTTCTGTCCGCCGGCGCACGGCTTGCTGCTGGTAGTAGGCCTCCTCCGCCTCAACCGCCTCTCTCCGGCAGTCGCACATTATGTACACCGTACGCATTGCCCCAAAGATCTCCACGCGATGTTGCTTGCGCGAATTGCACTTGCCGCACATCATCAGTCCGTCTGTGCCCAAGTAGTCCTCGGTGAAGAGAGACAGCTTCTCGGCGCACTGGGCTTGGCTCATCCGTCATCACACCTTTCGCTTTTCAGCAATGCCCGGGACTACTCGAGGAATCGTGGGTTATCCCACATACGCTGGTCTATCCAGACAAACGGCCTTGCGATACATGCCCCGCCCGCGTATTTCCACCGCGAAGTCTCCTTGTGCTTTGCTAAGATACTCATCATATGGTCGCGCAGCTCCTTGCCTGGTCTCAGCTGCATCCACGCTTTCAGCGCATCTTCACGGTCCACTTTGTTCGGGTACCCTGCCCAGAACGCCTCAAAGCCTTCTAGCAGTGCCTCGGGACACGTTTCTTTGGGCGGCGGCGACCTGTCCCGGATCTCCCACTCGCTCGTGTACTTAGCGTCGATCATCTCCTGCGTTGTCTCCGGCTGCTGCTCCCAACGACGTTGGCTTAGCCAGTTCTCCGGTTTAGGGATATACCGACCATCCTCAGCCAGCCACTGCCGAGAGTCTTTGTCCCTCGCCAGACAGGCCATGATCCGTGTCTGCAATTCTGGGTCTGGGCTGATGCGACCCCACTCTGCTTGTGCGTACTGCTTCGCCACCTTCTTCGGATACGCAGTCCAAAACTCGTCGAACCCGGTGGGGGCTTTGGCGGGATGCTCGCGGACTTCGGCCTTCGCCGTTCTCCTCGGCTCCCTTGAAACCGTACTTACCACGTCCGGCTCCCCCTTGGATGGAATGGCGTGGGGTTGGTCGCCGTGGGGGGTCTCCCCGTGGTTATTAAATGGGTCTTGTTCAATGGGTATTGTTATGGGTGACTGTGAGTCACCACCCTGGTGACTGTGAGTCACCACCCTAGTGACTGTCTGACACCACCCTGGTGACTGTGAGTCACCACCCTGGTGACTATTAGGCACTAGTGACTGTCTGTCACCAACCCGGGCAGACAACGGATCGTGGAGGAGATAGAGATTTGAGGCGTTGAGAACCATCCCGTCCCTAGTGGTTGCGCGTCGCTCCACGCTCAAAAGACCAATCTCCTGTAGTTCTTCAATGGCCCTTATCGCCGTTCGCCGTGAAAAAGAACACCGCTTGCCAATAGTGCTGTAACTCGGGAAGGCCTGTCCTTCGCCATCGGCGCACCTGCACAAGAATAGGTAGGTGAACTTGGCGAACCAACTGATGTCAAGGTCGAAAATCGAGTTTTGACCGATAAAGAAGTCTCGCTTCGTAGAGCGCTTGATTTGATCAACGGGGGCCGTGCTTACACCGACGTCCCGTGGCGTGCTCATCGTTCGACGTCCCTTCGGGCCAGCGGCTGCGGATTGACGCTTTCGATGTGCATGAGTCGCGTGCTACCTATCGGACTAACTTTGATCTCACCCTCGTCAACTTTGTCCCAGAAGGCACGACCTGCACGGTGCCATACGATTCGCCGTTTCTGTGCGTAAGCCTCAATGCAGTCTATTGCGGGACAGCCAATGTACGCCTGTGCAAACGCAACTATCTCCGCATAGTCTCGTTTGATGTCTTGCTTGGGCATCTGGGCACCTCCTCTTACAGAAACAACGCGTCGCGGTCTATGCGGATGGTGCGGCCTATGCGCTTAGCCGGAAGCTCCTTGCGAGACACCATTTCATACACGGTGCTAACGTGCACACGAAGCAGCGCCGCCGCCTCGTCCACCGTGAGCCACAACGGCCAATCTGAGCGCTGGACGCTAGGCAGAGCGTCTACCCGAGTTACGACAGCCGTATCAGTAGCATGCAAGTTTGACATTTCATTACCTCCTTAGACCATTTCCTAACGCTTATCTGTCCGATGCTCGTGCGTCACATAAGGGCTTCTGCGGTTCGCTCTCCGAGAGCGGCGTAGGCTGTAGGAGATCAATGAGCTCTACATCAAGAGCGCGAGCGAGTTTTAGTGCAATGGAAACGGTGGGCTGCTTTTTGCAGGACTCTAACTCGCTGATAAATGTTTGTGATACTCCGGATGCGCCCGCCAACTGCTGTTGGGTCCAACCTCTCGCGTCTCGCATTTCCTTAAGTCGCTTCAATGTTATCGCCTCCGTGTTAAGTATAACGCCCGCGCGTTAGGATGTCAATGCTAATGCGTTAATTTGCACTCCAATTTTCGGGGTATAATTGCAGTAGCGTTAACCTCACTTTTATGGGGGGTAAATCCGATGAATATTGCGAAGAAGATTGCCGAGTTGAGAATCGCCGCCCACCTTAGCCAAAACGCATTAGCCAAAAAGGCGGGGCTTGGGCAAGCAACCATCAGAGAAATAGAGATGGGGGAGAAGAGCCCCAACATTATCACGCTAGAGAAAATCTGCACCGCCTTAGAAATTTCCCTCGCCGAATTCTTCGCTGAGGACGACTGCATCAAAGTAGCGGAGTCGCCTTGTGGCTACGGTGACTATGCCGATCTCCCTAAGGAGGCCGTCGAGCGAGTCGAAGAGCTGATCGCGCTGTATCGGCTGAAATACAAAACGGAGAAAGAAGCGAAGAAATAGTGTGTCGTCCCAACCGCGACGCCGCATCCCCCAACCCTTGAACGACCTTCGCTAATGGCCTAGCCGTCTTTACGCACCGTAAAGCTCACGGGCAAAAAAATACTGTCAGAGGAAACCTGAAGGATCTGCCCGATCGCCTCTGCAAGCTCTCGGGTGGCCGGACGCATCCCGCTTTCGATAAGATAATACCGACTGACCCCGATATTCAGCTGCTTCGCCATGCCGGTCAAGCTCTCCCCTCTAGCTTCACGTAGTTTCCGAAGCTCCGTCACTTCTTTCACGCTACCACCACCTTTACGCCAAGTAAACCATTCACCCTAATTTTACTTTACATTGCGTCAATGTCAATACCCTTTTTGTTTTTTCGTAAAGAGTATTTTTATGTTTTACGATTCGTGATAGACTTCCACTAATAGGAGGTGCCTGTAATGGCTCACTCAATCGGTGCCCGGATTAGGGATCTACGACAAGCTAGAGAAAAAACTCAGGACGAGCTGGGAAAGGTGTTGGGAGTCGGGAACAGCACTATTTCCCTTTACGAAAGTGACAGCAGGCGTCCCGACGTCGACACCCTGCTGCGCCTTGCGAAGTTCTTCAGAGTCTCGACAGATTACCTTTTAGGGCGCACGGATTGCCCCACCGAGCCTCCGCCTCTCCCCACCAATGTCAAGGAGTCCTGCGTAGGATATCTTGATGAGAGCACCGCGGCGCGCCCCATTGAACGGAGCATCCAGCCAGGGGCGTCTCTCGGCGACACTCTGCGACGTGGCGTAGCCGTGCCCATCCTCGGTCGTATTAAGGCCGGCATCCCCCTGATGTCCGAAGCAAACTTTGAAGGCGAGATAGAAGTGCCCAAGGACATCAAGGCAGACTTTGCCCTGCGCGTCTCGGGAGACTCTATGTCATGGGCGGGGATCGCGGATGGCGACATCGCCATCCTAAAACAAGTAACCTCCCCTACTCATGGCGCTGTGGTCGCCGCGGTGGAGGAGGACACATGGGAGGCTACCCTCAAGTTCTACGTGAAAGCCAACAGCCACGCAGTGCTGAAGGCGGCGAATCCGGAGTATAAAGACATACCGATCACAGACAGGCATAGGATTATCGGCCAGCTGGTGAGCCTTTCAAAGAACCCGCCCGTCTTAAACGATTATCTCGCCCATCTCATGTACAAGGGCGTGGCAGATAAGAAGTGGGAGCTGGCGGTAGAGATAGCGCAACAGCACGGGCTGGACGGCGAGAAAGTCGCTAACATTATCTCGGCGTTTGGGCAGATTGGTAAGCACGTAAACTACCGTACGCCTTAAGGCGACGGCTTTGCTCTGGCGCGGCAGACGGCTCCGCCTCCGAGCAGTGCGGCCGGTTTACAGCGGCCCTGCCGCCAATGTTGACGGCAGCGATTACATCCGCGGGGCCAGCGAGCCCGCACGATGTGCAGACGAATAGGGATTGGGTTTTGCGGTTCTCTTTGCCGCAATGCCCGCAAGCGGGACAGGTGCGGGAGGTGTTACGGGGGTCAACCAAATGCACGGCAACTCCCCGCAGGCAGGCTTTGTACGTTAGAAAGCTCCGCAGTTGGGCGAAAGCCCACGAATGGAGTGTTGCGCGCTGAGACCGTCGAGCCTTCGTCCGCGTGCGGATGTGTGTTAGATCTTCCAACGCAATCGCCCGCTTCGTGCATTCGGCCTTCGCAACAATCCGTTTCGAGAGGCAGTGGTTGACGTGTTTGGCAAATCGCCGTTCTTGTCCTGACAGTTTGCGGAGTCGGCGGCGACTACCTAGTGTTCCGAGCTTCTGGAGCTTTTTGCGCAGGCGGCGATGTCGGCACCGCACGTTCTTGATGGCCTTGCCGGAGTAGATCTCCCCGTCGCTGTCGGCAGCAATGTTGGTGACTCCTAAGTCGACGCCCAGGGCGCTGTCGCGGGGGACCGGGATTGGTGTTTCAACCCGGCAGTTAACGAGGAGATACCACTCCCCCTTAACGCGCAGCACGTCGGATTCTCCCTGTCGTTGGGCAAGCAGGGTTCGCTGGTGTGGGCCACAGACAAATGGGATGGCCTGCCTTCCTTCCAGTGTCCAAATCGACACCCGCGAATCTTCTAGCGCGAAGGAAAGGATGCGATCGTCGTAAGCTACTGCCCCGTGTGGCCGAAACGAACGCTTCGCCTTTTTGTCTTTTTTGTAGGCGGCGGTGACCTTAGCTATGCAGCGAACAGCGAGTTGAGCGGATAGGCCGAAGGTGGCCCGCACTTCGCGGTAGGTTAGGCGATGGAGCGCAAACTGCCTAAAGGTTTGCGTGTCCCATGCCACCTGACCAATAAAGTTACAGGCGGCATTCGCCGTCTCAAGCGTGCGGCGCAGGGCTTCGGCCTGTTCGGGTGTAGGCAAGAGCTTTACTTGAGCGACGAGATTCATCTAGCTCCTCCTTTGCTGCTCGATGTAGCGTTGAATGGTTTCGGACGAGACGTTTCCGGCGCTACCGAGGTAGTACGACCGACTCCACAACTCGGCGCGCAAGATTCGGGAGGTGTATCCCTTGAGTTGATTGGCTATTTGTTGTGGGGCAAGCGTTGGCGGGCAATCAATAAACACATGTAGAATGCACGGGGCGACGGGGGCCGTTCTACGGCTGTTCCGCCTTCCCCAATTGCGAATACACGAGGGCCCGCTAACTAAACTAAAGAGTGATGTTTAGGTGCCCCTCGGGGGCGAGGGTGCGAGCAACTGAGGCACCTAGCTATGTTGTTTTACGAAAGATATAATGAGTTTGCGAAGGTAGCAATCAAGAGGGGGTGGGTTGCCATGGTTAGGGATTTTCCTCAACTCGATCAGGACGTAGTGTTTCCTCCGAGTGAAACGCTGCTTGAGACGCTAGAGCACTTAGGGATGACGCAGCTGGAACTGGCAAGACGAACCGGCACAACGCCTACGCACATTAACCTATTGGCTAAGGGCAATGCTCCACTCTCTCCCGAGATGGCAAGAGCATTGGAAAGGGCGACTGGCGTGCCGGCAAGCCTCTGGACAAACCTTGGGAAGAACTATCAGGAAGCAAGGGAGCGAGGGGTCAGCCTCGTGATAACAACAAAAAGATAAAGAGGGCTTCAGCAGCCCCCTTGATCCGACCGTATTAGTACGATCCCCGGTGCAGCGCGAGTATACTCACGCTCTGCGATATATCGTATATAATTGAATTGTATACCAGCTGTCGCGAATGTCAAGGGCGTCGATTTGTTTTGTGGGAGAGGAGAGACGAATATGTCCTACCCAACTATTTCGCTGTTTAGCGGGGCCATGGGGTTAGACTTGGGACTTCGGGAAGCGGGCTTGGACATTAGAGTTTCCCAAGATATTGACCCGTGGTGCGTGAAGACGGCGGACGCGAACAATCACAAGAGTATATTAGGAGATATTCGCAAGCTTCTGGGAGACGACCCGGAATGCCGCTTTTTGCTGGAGCCAGCTGGGCTTCAGACAGGAGAGGTTTTTGCGGTCGTCGGTGGCCCTCCCTGCCAGCCATTCAGCACAGCAGGGAACCGCCTAGGCACTAATGACCCCCGCGGCAGCCTGTTCATGGAGTTCATTCAAGCAATCCGGGCAATGCACCCGCGCTTCTTTGTCATGGAAAACGTCAAAGGGCTTTTGTCCGTTCCACTCAAACATAGGCCTCTGAAAGACAGGAAGGACGAACCTTTAGTGCCCGAAGAGACACCCGGTTCTGCTTTTGAGATCATCAGGCAGATGTTTAACGACCTAGGGTACAAAACAGTTTACGGCATTCTTGATGCAGCTCATTACGGCGTGCCGCAGTTCAGAGAGCGCCTAATTATCATTGGCTCAAGAGATAACGAGAATATTTTCCTGCCGAAGCCGACCCACTTCCAGATTCATCAGGACCCGGCACACAGATGGACTACGCTTAAGTCCGCAATCGAAGACCTAGAAAGCTCCCCGGGCCCCTGCGCCCGCTTTTCGGTTGACCGCATTAATCTCCTGCGCATGATCCCGATGGGAGGGAACTGGCGCAACCTGCCCAACGACTTGATTCCCATTGCCATGGGAGGAGCATTTGAGAGCGCCGGGGGAAAAGTAGGGTTTTATCGCCGATTGGACTATAATCAGCCCTCCCCCACACTTGTAACTAGCCCCGTACAGAAAGCAACAATGCTCTGCCACCCGACGCAAGACCGGCCCTTGTCTGTACGGGAATACGCCCGGATTCAGCAATTCCCCGACGACTGGCGGATTGAAGGGAACATAGCCGACTGCTATAGACAAATTGGCAACGCAGTCCCCATCGGGCTTGGCAAGGCCATCGGCCAAATGCTTATAGCCGTGGCAACCAACAGCGCTGAAATCAGAACCCGTCGGCTACGTGGGACATCTGTTCACCAGAGCCTTCACCAAGCCCAACAGATATCGGTTGAGCGGGTGGCCGGCGGAAAGAGTGGTGCGGCGAAGTGATTAACGATCTCGAAGCGAAAATCGGAGAGTTGCTGGACGATTTTTACTCACGCCGGATCCAAAAGGTAAAGACACTCAGGCTAGGGGATGCGCTCAAACGCAAGAACCCGTATCTATACCGTGCTATTGGCGTTCAAAAGGCATCAGAGATCGTTGAGGGGTTGCTGATGGCCTATATGTCCAGCAGCGACGAAGGCATATTCGGCGATGCGTTCTTTGAACCGCTTGCAAAGTTTGTATCCGGGGGTACCGTGTCTCCTTCCGAGGGAGTAGACGTCGCCATTGAAACTGAAACAACGTACAAGGCCATTGCCGTTAAAAGCGGCCCAAGCGTCTTTAACTCCCAAAGCAAGAGGCGTCAGGCCGACGACTTCAAAGCCGTAGGTAACCGTCTAAAGAAGCTACAGAAGATGTTCGACCCAATCGTCGGCTACGGCTACGGGAATAAACAGCAAAAAAAGACTAGCACCGCAGCGTTTAGAGAATTGGCCGGGCAAGCCTTCTGGGAAGAGATCACCGGCGACCCGGATTTTTACCTCAAAATTGTGCGCCTGATGAAGAACAAGCCCCAAGAACACCTGCCCACCTATCGCGAAGCTTGGGATGCCGCCGTGAACCGATTTACTCGCGACTTTACCCAAGACTTCTGTGCTGAAGACGGCAGTATCGATTGGGAGAAGCTCGTCCAATACAATAGCGGTAAACAAACGCTCCTTTTCACGCCGATCAAGAGCGTCGGGGCAAACCCTAAACAGCGAGGTGATTAGGTGCGCGGTATTGTTGTGAAGAAGGGAAAGGGTTGGTATGTCGTTCTCGAGATGAAGACCGAAGACGGCGAGAGGGACAGGAAATGGAGGTCTCCGCGCAAGGAACTTGGGCTCAAGAAACCCGCTACTAAGAAACAGGCCCAGGAGCTACTTATCAAGCTGTCCCACGACTTGCAGCAGGGCACCTATATCGCGCCAAACGATATGACCTTCGGCGAGTTACTGGATCGTTGGCTGGATATCCACGGCAAGCAGAATCTGGCGAAAACGACTTATGCCATCTACGCCTCGCATATCAGCAAACACATAAAACCCGAGCTTGGCGCGATACAGGTAACCAAGCTCAAAGCATTTCATCTGCAGCAGTTTTACAGTAAAAAACTCGAGGGTGGGCGCGCAGATAAGAAAGATGGGGGCCTCTCACCAGCCACGATAAACGACATGCATAAGGTAAGCAGCGCCGCCCTTGAGGCAGCGGTTACGTGGGAGATAGTTGCTAAGAATGTTGCCCAATCAATTTCCCCGCCTAAAGTATTGGAAAGACGTCAGCAAACATGGACTGTAGACCATGCCCAGACATTCCTTAGCTCCATATCAGGGCATAGACTGCACCCACTATATGTGTTGGCGATCGCCACAGGCATGCGGCGCGGCGAAATATTAGGCCTCCGTTGGCAAGACATAGACTGGGAAACAGGCGCCATACACATCGTACAGTCACTGGTAGCCACTCCCGACGGCCCGATCGTCACGAATACGAAGACCAGCTCGGGGAGGCGGGCCATAGTAATCTCAGAAGGTGTTCTGGAGATACTTAAAGATCACAGAGACAAGTGTTGTGAGGAATCGGCTATGCGGTCTCGTGGGGACGGAGGTGTCTTGGTGTTCACATCCGAGCGCGGCACTCCATTGCTCCCCCGAAATCTCCTGCGGCACTTCTATTCGGCTTGTGAGAGAGCCGGTGTGCCCAAAATACCTTTTCATGCCTTACGCCACACCCACGCCACCATCATGCTCAAACACGGAGTGCATCCCAAAGTTGTGTCGGAGAGATTGGGACACTCAAGGGTAGGGGTAACCTTAGACATCTACTCTCACGTGCTCCCTGGCCTGCAGGCCGAGGCCGCTAATTTGGCCGACCAAGCGGTGCTCCCGGACAAAAATAAAACCTCGCGGTAGAAGATTGGTAGAACTTTTGCGATTTGAGGGCAAAATGCTTCAAAAAACCAAACCGCCAAGGGCTTAAAACCCTTGGCGTTCCTAGTTCTTATGGTGGGAGCAACAGGGTTCGAACCTGTGACCTCTACCGTGTCAAGGTAGCGCTCATCCCAACTGAGCTATGCCCCCGCGGCGACTTTCATTATACAGGCGTAGCTAGACAGTGTCAACCTGTTGATCTGCCCGGCCTATCGCCACACTCACTCGCTGCGTGCCGCCGCGCTGCGACAGCAGCCATACCGTAAGTTCTGTGGCTGGCACTTCGTCTTTGACGCGGATATTCCACTTTACGCGCACCGTGCCTCGCTGCGGCGGAAACACGTAGTAGAACCAAGCTTTCTGCCCTGCTGAATACCCCTCAAGGTGGCCTACTTCATACTGATGTTCGCAGTTGACGAGCTCCATGCCTTTAGGTAAATCCAGCCGTACCAGGTCTGGCCTTACCGCCTTTTGTTTTATAGCTTGCTTTGTTATGTTCGTCGACAGGAACCCGTGGTTTGACACCACCGCATGCACGCTGTATAGATTTTCGCCAAGGGGCTTAACCGTAACTTCGTCAATGTGCACTTCTGGTAGGGCTAGGGCGTAGCTCAGGGCAAACGCAGTCATCCTGTGACACTCAGCGTGGAGGAGGTGGCGAGGTGGATTCTGGCGGTACTCCTTCACTTTCCATCCGCCCACCTCGACTTCGCCAAACTGCGGATGCGCGACCTTTTGCCACGGCACAAAGCCCTCGCCTGTAAGCTCGCGGTCGTTCCACTGCAGCAGCTTGAGCTCGAGCTTGCGACGGTCGATTTTTTCCGGGGCCTTGAGAAAATCTGCTTTCATCTCGGGAGCGGCGCGACCTACGGCGTCCCAAAGCTCGGGAGTAAAAGCGAGCAGGCCAAGCTGGTCAAAGCACCAATCGTCAAGCACGCCTGAGGAATCGTCGCCGTAACAGCAAATGACAGGATACCCGGTGGCGTTTTCGCCGAGCTTGCCTACAGCCTGATAAAGGGCAATGTCTTCCTCCGCAAAGTCTTTATCGGGAATGGTGCTGTGCGGCCTAAACAGCAGCCCTCCGGTGGTATGGTAGAGCAACACCCCAGCTATATTGGGGCGCTGGCTGATAAACTCCACCTGACACCTCGTTTCGGGTTCGGAGAGCGGATAAGGGCCGGCACCGGTTGTTTGAATGTTAAACCCAGAGGGGAAGTTGCGGTTAAGGTCAAGACCGTACTTGGTGGCCACATGCGCAAAGGGCGGCAGCACTTCCTCCACCCATTCGCCCTTGGCGTCCTTAAGCACGCCTTCGGTATACAGATGATAAAACGGCCCTACCATGTCTAGCGGCGAGCGCTCCGTCATCAGACGCGAGTCTTCCGGGTCTACCTTCCATGCACCGCGGGCATCGTCGCGAATGCGCATAGTTAGAATCAGGCCATTGCCGTCAAAATCCTCGGCGTGCAACCCAGGTGGGTCTTCGTACTTGCGAAAATCCGGGAAGGGACGGACGCTGCTGCGCAGCTGAGCCGGTGTAGCCAGATAGAGCTCGGCGCCATCTGGGTTAATGCGCGGCAAAACGTAAAATGTGCGTGAGTCCAACAGCTTCGTGACCACAGCATCTGTCCCGTAGCGCGAAAGCAGATAGTCAATTAAGTGCAGCGCGGCCATGGAACCGGTGACTTCTCCGGCGTGAATATTGCCGTCGATGTACATGCCGGGCTTCTCTAGCGGCGCGCCCGTGCGAGGGTTCGTGATAGTCACAGCCCAAATGTCGCGTCCCTCGTAGCTCTTACCCACAGACGTCAAAGTGACAAAGTCGGAGTACTGCGCCTGTAAGTTGTGTAGCGCAGCAGTAAGTTCCTGATAACGTAGATAGCTGTCAAACTTTAGTGCTGTGTTCCCCATACATACTCCCCTCTCGCGGCAAGATGTGGCCTTGTCTTATTCTAATTTCTGCTTGCCGCAGTCGAATTCCTGCCGTTGGGTCAATGTCGCAATCCTCCGTTCCCTCAAGGACACGCCTCGACACGCGAAAACAAAAAGAACCGTCCCTTTTGTTTCGGTTCTTTTACTTGGGAGTATGGTGCCGAAGGCCGGAATCGAACCGGCACGCCCCTCACGGAGCGAGGGATTTTAAGTCCCTTGCGTCTGCCTGTTTCGCCACTTCGGCAAAAATTGGAGGCGGCGCCCAGACTCGAACTGGGGAATAGAGGTTTTGCAGACCTCTGCCTTACCACTTGGCTACGCCGCCGGAAACAAAAACCCAACTTACGTGTGTAGCTGGGCGTGTAAACTATGGAGCGGAAGACGAGATTCGAACTCGCGACCCTCGCCTTGGCAAGGCGATGCTCTACCGCTGAGCTACTTCCGCATGCGTCACGTCAGGATATTAGCACACGTGTTTACGGAGTGCAAGAGGGGCTGCTAGATGCTGGCTCCTAGTAGAGGGATGTGCCCAGTGCCTAGTGCTCAGTGCCTAGTGCCTCAAGCTGATTGCTGAGTGCTGAGTGCCCTTCGTCTCAAAGCTCACAGCTCAAAGCTCACAGCTCAAAAGGCTGGTGCCGCAGGCCAGAATCGAACTGGCGACACGAGGATTTTCAGTCCTCTGCTCTACCGACTGAGCTACCGCGGCACTTTGTGAAGTGGCGGAGTCGACGGGAATCGAACCCGCGATCTCCGGCGTGACAGGCCGGCATGTTAACCGCTACACTACGACTCCAAAATGGTGGGAGCAATAGGGCTCGAACCTATGACCCCCTGCTTGTAAGGCAGGTGCTCTCCCAGCTGAGCTATGCTCCCGTGCATTTAGTAGTATACTTACTTGTTTAGCTCGCGTCAAGCAAAAAATGAATGTTTGTCGCTTGTCACCTGTGGCTCGTCGCTGGAGCCTGGAGGCTGGCGGCTGGCGGCTTGTGATTTGTGATTTGTGATTTGTGATTTGAAATGGCACGCCCGAGAGGAATCGAACCTCCGCACCCGGATCCGGAGTCCGGCGCTCTATCCACTGAGCTACGGGCGCATTTATCACTAAGACAGTATATACGTTTGCTTAGTGTAATGCAAGTGAAGCAAAAAGCTCCGTCCCTTTTGCTTCGTTAACGATTGCCTTAAATTGGCGGCCGCGGTCTTCAAAGTCGCGAAACATATCGAAGCTCGCGCAGGCTGGCGAGAGCATGATGTTTGTGCCGGGCACGGCCTGTGCCTGGCACCACTCTACTGCGGCGGCAAGCGAAGGTAGAATAGCCTGCTGCACGTGTTTGCCGCTCTGTTGTTCGGCCAAGAAAATTGCCTGGGAAATTTTTTGCGCGGTTTTGCCGATAAGCGCTACGGCGCGCACGCGTTCTACTATCACGCTGGCCAGGTCGTCAAAAGGCACCTGCTTGTCAGAGCCGCCAGCGATTAGCACGATGTCTCCCCCAATTGCCCGAATACCGGCGATGGTGCGCGTGGGGCTAGATGCGATAGAGTCGTTGTAGTACTTTACGCCGTTTAACTCGCGCACTAGCTCCAAGCGGTGTTCGACGCCCGCAAAGTCTGTCACTGCTCTCCCTATTACCGCAAGCGAAACACCTTGTACTAGGCAAGCGGCGGCCGCAGCCGCGACATTCTCTTGGTTGTGTGCGCCGCATAGCTTAAGGTCGGCCGCCGTGCAGATCTGTCCCTCGTTCCCTTGCCAGCGCGCCAGCAAGCGGCCGTTATGCCAGTACACGCCTTCCGTGAGCTCATGTGAGCGACTAAAGAAGACCGCACGGCCGCGGGCTGACTGTGCCATGCCGCGCGTAAGCGCATCGTCGTAATTTAGTATGACCCAATCGTCAGGCTGCTGAAAGCGCCAAATATTGGCCTTAGCGGCGATATACTCCTCGTAGCTCTTGTGCACGTCTAGGTGATTAGGAGAAATGTTTGTGATTACGGCGACATGTGGGCTCTGCCGCATCGGCATAAGCTGAAAGCTCGATAGTTCTAAGACTACCTTGTCATTGCGTTCGATTGTTTCAACCTGCTCGATAAGCGAGTTCCCAATATTGCCCCCCAAAAACATGTTGAAACCGGCTTCCCGTAGCACCGCAGCAATCAGCGAGGTAGTGGTAGTCTTACCGTCACTTCCGGTCACCGCGGTAATCGGGGCAGGGCACAACTCACAAAAAAGCTCGATTTCGCTTGTCAGCACCGCCCCTTCTGCTACCGCCGCTACAAGCTCAGGTAAATCCGGGCGCATTATCGGGGTCTTAAAAATATAGTCAAACCCTGTGAGGTGGGCAAGATAGTCCGCGCCAAGTGTAAGCCTAACATCTAGTCCGTCAAGTAAGGCGACGACGTCCGGCATTTCGTGCGCCTGCCGTCTGTCTAACGCCGTAACTTGGGCGCCATGCCGGCACAAAAAGCGCACCAAGGGCACGCCACTTCTTAGGCCGAGGCCCAAGACGGCGGCTTTCTTACCTTTAAGCCGACTAACTGCTGTAGACATGACTCAGCTCCTTATCAGGCTTGCAGACGTGCCAAGGCACATCCCTACGACATGGCAACCGCGGGCGATCACCGGTAGGTATGGAATCCCTTGCCGGTCTTGCGCCCTAGGTGACCGGCCTGTACTAGGCGCCGCAGCATAGGCGCCGGCCGGTATTTATCGCCAAGGCCCGCGTGCAGGATTTCCATTATAGAGAGGCAGACATCTAGGCCAATCAGGTCTGCTAAGGCCAGTGGCCCGAGCGGATGATTGGCGCCAAGTTTCATCACGGTATCGATAGCTTCTGCGGAAGCAACGCCCTCCTGCAGGCAGAAAGCCGCCTCGTTAAGCATAGGGACAAGCACTCTATTTATGACGAAGCCGGGGTAATCGTTAACCTCGACGCCCGTCTTTCCCATACGGGTAACTACTGACAGCGCGGCGCTAAAGGTTTCGTCACTTGTGCCTTGCGCGCGAATAACCTCCACTAGCTGCATCAGCGGCACAGGATTCATAAAGTGCATGCCTACTACCCTGTCGGGCCGCTTAGTAAAGGACGCAATTTGCGTTAAGGGGATACTCGACGTATTACTGGCGAGAATCGTGCTTGCCGCGCAAACCTTGTCAAGCTGCAGGAAGATTCCTTTCTTGACATCTACGTTTTCGGTGACGGCCTCAATCACAAGCTCTGCTTCGACGGCGCGGTCTAGTTCCGTAGTCGTCGCGATGCGGGCAAGGATTTCTGCGCGCAGTTCGGCAGAGATTTTCCCTTTCTCGACGGCTTTACTGAGCGCGCGGTCAATGCTTTGCACGGCGCGTCCTAGGTAGGTGGCCTCTAAGTCGCAAAGCAGCACATTGTACTTGGCTTCGGCGGCCACTTGGGCAATACCGCTGCCCATCTGTCCTGCGCCTACCACCATAATAGTCTTAATCTCCATCCTTCATCTTCCCCCTTTTCTCATCCTGCTATGCTTTCGTCGCAGCAATGTCTTTATCCTTTTACACTACAGGAGGCCCGTATATTTTTCCTGCGCGTGTTATAATGGCTTGTGTGGGAGAGTGATACTTTTGGACAAGCTTGGTGACCTGCGCCATATCACCCTATTCTTAAGTTTCGCTAAGGTAGGCGCCTTTACTTTTGGTGGTGGGATTGCCATGTTGCCGGTTATTCAGCGCGAAATCGTAGAAAACAGGCAGTGGCTAAACCATGAGGAGTTCGTCGATGTGCTGGCCGTAGCGCAATCGGGGCCCGGCGCGATAGCGATTAATACGGCTATCCTGACCGGCTACAAACTGCTCGGTGCGGGAGGAGTGTTATCTGCAACTGCCGGCGTTGTTGCCCCTTCGTTCTTGATCATTCTCCTTATTGCTGCTTTGTTGCCGGAATATGGCCAGTCCCCTATCCTAAGTAGTTTCTTTATGGGCGTTCGCCCGGCGGTGGTTGCGCTTATTCTCGCCGCGGCATTGAGTGTGGGCAAGAAAGTGTTGCTCGACCGGGCCAGCCTCGCATTGGCCGGTCTCGCTCTAATTGTAAGCTTGGCCCTAAACCCCCACCCTGCGGTGCTAATCCTCTCTGCCGCACTCGTCGGCCTCGGCCGCTTTCTCGCAGCCAAGCGCAAAGCTAGGACGGATAAATCATGATTCTTATTCAGCTTCTGGTCAGCTTCTTTACTGTCGGTTTCTTTAGCTACGGCGGCGGGTACGCCATGATTCCGCTGATTGAGCGCGAGATTGTGCAGCGCCAGGCCTGGCTTACCCCAAGCGAGTTTCTCGACATTTTAGCTGTTGCGGAGATTACACCCGGCCCAGTGGCCATTAACTCGGCTACGTTTGTAGGTTACCGCGTCGCCGGCATTTTGGGCTCTATTATGGCCACCTTCGGCGTCGTTTTGCCTTCTTTGCTCGTAATTCTGGCGCTTTCATACCTTTACGTCAAATATCAGGGCGCGCCGGCGCTAAAGGCCGCTTTCGCCATGGTGCGGCCGATTGTCGTAGTGCTTATCTTAATGGCCGCCGTGAACATCGGCTTCCTGACCATTAAGGACGCTCGTAGCGCTGTGCTAGCCATAGCCGTGCTGGTGCTTATGCACAAGACTCGCCTTAACCCTATCTTACTGCTGGTGCTCTCGGGCGTCGTCGGAGTGTTCATCTTCTAAGGAGGAAGCCACAGCATGAAACTAACCCCGCGCTCCGTACTCGCCCTGCGCCTGCTTTGCCTAAGCGTAGCCTTTATGGTCATCGGGATAGCGATTGACGTGTCCATCAAAGCTACCCTCGGCGTAGGCGCATGGACTGTCTTTCACTTAGGGATTGCAGCGCACACCGGGCTGACACAGGGGCAAGTCAGCCAAGCGGTTGGCCTAGGTATTATCGCGGCAAGCTACTTTCTCGGCATCAAACCCGCTGTCGGCACCGTCCTCAACATGCTGCTTATCGGCTGGTTTTTCGATGCGTCGGTCGCGTTACGGCTCATTCCGCCGGCGTTCTCTGTTACACAAGGCTTGTTCTACCTCATCGCGGCTACGCTGCTGATGGGTTTTGGCGGAGCCATGTATATGAGCGCGGGCCTCGGAGCGGGACCGCGCGACAGCCTGATGTTAGCCCTCATCAGGCGCACAACGTGGCCGGTCCGCGCCATACGCACCGGTATGGAACTGACTGTTTTGGCTTTAGGCTGGCTACTGGGCGGACCGGTAGGCGTAGGCACAGTGTTGCTCTCTGTCAGCCTTGGCCCTGCGGTAGAACTGTGTTTTGAGCTCTTTAGGGTACTAACTGCCCACAGCGAGCTTGCCGGCACGGTCATCGATGTGCCTGTCCCAAAAACAAGTGAAAGGAAGTCTGCAAATGCGTAAGACCAAAATCGTCTGCACTATCGGGCCCGCTAGCTCAGGCACAGAAATGTTACGGAGCCTAATTCGCGCCGGCATGGACGTAGCACGGCTTAACTTCTCGCACGGCACACATGAAGAGCATTTAGTAAGGCTCGGGGCCATCCGCGAAGCCGCAAGGCTTGAAGGTAAGCACGTCGCGATTATGCTCGACACGAAGGGGCCGGAAATCCGCATCGGCACGTTCGCTGACGGACCTATCACGCTCGCGGCGGGGGACTTGTTTACGCTGACCACTAAGCCTGTCGCCGGGGCTAGCGAGCAAGTGAGCGTTACTTACCCCGGGCTACCAAAAGACGTGCGCCCGGGAGACCGCCTGCTGCTCGATGACGGCTTGCTAGAGCTTAAAGTCGAGAGTGTTACCGAAAGCGACGTGCGCTGCCGCGTGGTTGTGGGCGGCCCGCTAAGCAACCGCAAGGGGCTCAATGTCCCCGGCAAGCGCATCAATTTGCCGGCGCTTTCACCACAGGATGAAGCAGACCTGCGCTTTGGCGTCACAAACGGAGTAGACCTAATCGCGGCTTCATTTATGCGCACTCCGACCGACGTTTTGGCTGTACGCAAGTTCTTGGAGTCATGCGGCGGCAGCATTCCCATTATCGCTAAAATCGAAAACAAAGAAGGCGTAGACAACCTAGACGCCATCCTAAAGGTCGCGGATGGGTTAATGGTGGCGCGAGGCGATATGGGCGTGGAGTTTCCTGCGGAGGAAGTCCCCCTCATTCAAAAGCAAATGATTCACAAAGGCAACGCCGCCGGCAAGCCCGTCATCACGGCTACGCAAATGCTGGACTCCATGATTCGCAACCCGCGCCCCACGCGGGCCGAGGCGAGCGACGTCGCTAACGCTGTCTTTGACGGCACCGACGCCATTATGCTCTCAGGCGAGACTGCCAGCGGCAAATACCCCTTAGAATCGGTCATGACTATGGCACGCATCGCTACACGTACTGAACAAGCGCTCGCCTATAAGCCGGAGCAAAGCAATGGCTACCAAGCTGTAGCAACAGTCACCGACGCCATCAGTCACGCCACGGTGCAAGCCGCGTCTCAACTAGAGGCAGCGGCCATTATCACCTCTACGCAGTCCGGTTGGACGGCGAGAATGGTGGCCAAGTACCGACCCAAGGCCCCGATTATTGCGGTCACCACCAAAGAGGTAACGGCGCGGCGCTTAAATCTTCTCTGGGGAGTGTACCCGGTTTTAGGTGAGACCATCGCCACCACAGACGAAATGATGGACGAGGCAGTCAAGCGTTCTCTGCAGGCTAGCCTAATTAAAAATGGCGATTTAGTAGTTATTACCGCCGGCGTTCCCGTGGGCGTACCGGGCACGACGAATTTAATTAAAGTCCATGTCGTCGGGGATGTTTTGGCCCGCGGCACCGGGATTGGCGCGCAGAACGCCGAAGGCAAAGTCTGCGTAGCTAAGAATGCAACAGAGGCGACAGCCAAGCTAAAGGAGGGGGATATCCTCGTTACCACAGCAACCGACCGCGAGTTCATGGATGTACTGCCTAAAGCGTCAGGCATTGTCGCAGAAGAAGGCGGCTTAACTTCACACGCGGCTATTGTCGGGCTCAATTTAAACAAATCTACCATCATCGGCGTCACCGGCGCGACAGAGATTCTAAAAGACGGGCAAGTCGTCACACTTGACGGCAGCCGCGGCCTTATCTACAAAGGACACGCACAGGTAAAATGACGCTTGCTCTACCTCTGCTTGCAGAACTCGCGCGCTAGCGACACCGCCTGTTCGCGACTGACAAGTTTACCCATGGCGGCCTGCTCGCTGAGGTGGTCGAGCGTTTCACCTAGCCACTTGCCGGGCGGCAGTTTAAGCTCCTGCATTAGCTCGGGCGCCGTAATAGGGAGCGGCGGGCTTATAATCTCCGCTTTCTTAAACAACCAAGCCTCCAAAAAGGCCTCGGTCGTGCGCACGATTTGGCTATAGTCTTCTTCTGTTTGCGCTTCGCCGCCTTTCCCCCGGAAATCTGCCAGCGCAAACAGCGCCAGCGGCACGCTCTGCTCGCCGTAGCGCCGGGCTATGCGATAGATATGCCCATTATGGAGGCGCGGCAGCCGCGCGAGCTGTCCTAGGTACATATGCCAACGCACAAAGCGAGACAAGGCCTTGTGTTCGGCTTGCGACAGCTTAAGCCGCCGCGAAACAGCAGAAACCATCTCCTGCCCCACCTGTTCGTGGCGATAAAACGTCACCCTGCCGTCCTCGCGCACAGCGCGCGTCGACGGCTTTCCCATGTCATGCAGAAGTGCACCTAGCTTACATACAGCCTGTTGGTGCAAATCGAGCTTGGAGAGCTCGGCTTGTACTGCAGGAGTGAGCTTTGGGCCAGGCGAAAAATCGTATTCGGCCATCAAGCGCGCCGCCCGCAGGATACGCACAGCGTCGTTTTGCAGGGCCAGCGGGTGTGTAGTGCATAACAGCTTCTGCTTAAGATGCGCTCTGCCGCCGTGGGGGTCATGTATTTTGTTTAGGCGACGCTCGAGGTAGTCGTCAAGCGAAAGGGCCATGGAGTTTACGGTAAAGTCGCGCTGGGCTAGGTTCGCCGTAAGCTCGCCGGTAAGGGGCGAAAGGTCGCAAGTTTCCTCCCCAACGACAAACCTGAAAAAGCCTCGTTCTCCGCTCAGCGGAAAGGGCGAACAACCGAAGACTTCTGCAACCTCGGCTAGCAGACCCTGAAAGTCGTGGGCAGGTAGCAACAGGTCGATATCGGGGCTTATTTGCGCGCGCCCTAAGCAGAGGTCGCGCACTGCCCCGCCGACGACGTAAATGTCCTGCCGGCGGACAAGCTGCCGTAGCTCTTCAATCACAGGAACACCCCATTCCGGTCTAAAGTTACTGCAATCTGGACAGACTCTTGCTAAGTGAAGTCACAGGGAGGGTCTGCCATTAAGTCATGCGCTAAAGGCTATACGCTAGTTGAGCTGTTAATCGTAGTCAGCATAATCGCCGTCATTTCGGCCCTCGTGGTGCTGCGTATACTGCCCGCGGCTGCGGGTACCGGCGACGTGGACGCCGGCCTGATGGAGCGAGCGGCGTGGGAAGCGGCCGCATGTAGATTTAACCAGAACATTGTGCAGAATGCAACCGAGTACTTTGCCATTGTGTACGGGCATTACCCCGCGACACCGGCTGACTTGTTTCCGCGCTTTCTCGACCGCATCCCACGCTGCCCCGCCACCGGCGCGGAGTACCATTATGACGCGCATCACCTCGTAGTATGCCCTTATCACCCGTAAGGGGATTATGGCGCGATAACAAGTAGGAACGCCAAGGGTTTTTAGCCCTTGGCGTTTTGTTGCCCTGCAGCAGAGCGTACGCCCTGCCTAGGAGGGAATATGCATCGCGCGTGGCACCTGTATTCTGAAGAAGTTCCGCACCGAAGGCCAATACATCAGAGGCATCCTTAAGGCGTTCAAGATTACAAAATTCCCTAGCAAACGATTCTACCTGTGCCAGAGCAGCTTGGGGGTCGCGCAGGAGGCGGCACTTCTCTAGCGCCCATTGGCTTTTGAGTACATCCCATGTCTCCAGGCGGGCACCATCTGATTGCAACAGGTCGCCTAGCGTGGACTCAAGACACGCAGT